>Ga0315536_1001290_pt1 | contig 12670 bp, 12 predicted proteins | sample SalMarSW160230MG_FD_203093 | JGI IMG/M metagenome (GOLD analysis project Ga0315536, IMG submission 203093) | Salt marsh sediment microbial communities from the Plum Island Ecosystem LTER, Massachusetts, United States - Salt Marsh Sediment SW1602-30 ... | reverse complement strand
GCCCGCTTCGAGCGCGATCACCCCTTCGAACTCACCCTTCATCGGCTGCATCTCCAAGTCATCCGAGCCGGTGATGTACGGCTGAAAATAGAGCATCCCATGCCACTCCTCCGGGCCAATCGGGTAGGCGACCTGCTGAAGCTCCCGGCTGACCAGGCGGCGCGGGTCGCCAAAAAACGGGTCGTACAGCACCAGGTCGACGTACTGGTTTTGCGACAGGTTGAGGTCGGTGATTAAGTGATCGGCCTTCTCCGGGGTGAGCGGCCACGGCTCGTTCAGCGCCACCACCGGGAAGGACACCAGCTTCTTGATGGGAAAATCGTAGTTGGGCGGGTAGACCAGGATGATGGGGTCGGTCGAGTCGGCGTTGATCTCGTTCGCCAGCCCCTGGTAGTTGTTGATCCAGTATTCGTCGACGTACACGCGCCGGTCGTAGCGGGTGAAGTGCAGGTCGAGCGGGTCGCGGATCAGGGTCAGGTTGAATTGTAACGGGAAAACCAGCAGCGCGCCCACCAGGACGGGCAGCGCCCAGCGGGCGACCTGCCTGGGCAGGCGCTCCAGGGTCAGGCTCAGCCCCAGGGCGGCCAGCGTCACCAGCGCGGAGGCATCCAGCAGCAGGTAGCGGCTGGCGATCTCGCCGGTGCGGGTGGGTCGAGTCGCCAGCAGCGGCATCGCGGCAAACAGCAGCCCCGGTATCAACAGGTAGAGCGTCTCCCGCCAGCGCTTGCGTGGGGCGAGGATCGCCCAGAGACAGGCGAGCGCGGCCAGCGCCAGGACCAGCCAGCCCACGTACAGGACGTGAATCTCGGCCAGCACGCCCAGGTCGCCCAGGATGCCCTCGATCACGCCGGGGTCGTGGAGCTTTTCCAGCACGGTGTTCGCCAGGCTCACCTGGAGAGTCTCGCGCGGGAAGACCCCGGCGCGGGCGGCCAGGAAGTAAACCAGCTCCGCCGCGCCCAGCGTGATGGCGACCGCCGCCGCCCACATGCCCAGCGCTTTCAATAGGTTGGAGGAGCGGCGCTGGGGCGGGATAAACAGGGCGAACGCCACCAGTGGCAGGATCAGGAAGGGCAGCATCGCCGGTTTGGTGAGCCGGGCGACGACGAAGGCCAGGGTCAGCAGCGCGCCATGCCACCAGCGGGGCCGCCGGAGCAGGTGGAAGGTGACGACCATGCTGAAGGTGGTCGCCGCCGTCATCATCGGGTCGACCAGCGCCTGGCGCTCGTGGAAGGTCGCCAGGGGCAGGACGGCATAGATCATCCCCGCCAGCAGTCCGACCCGTCGACCACCAATCACACGCCCCAACGCGATGCACGAGGCGACGCTGACCAGCCCCCAGAGGGCTGAAACCCAGCGCCCGATCCAGTAGCCGGTCGCCTGGTTGGGCCGGAACAGCGCCAGGAAGAACTCGTAGAACCACTTGTTCTGGTCAAGCCCGGCGAAGAGGTTCACGCCGGTCGATATCTCCTGCGCCCGCCCGATGTGCAGCGGCTCATCGATGAAGATGTGGAGGGACATCAGGTCGAAGCCGCGCAGAGCGAAGCCCGCCGCCAGGATCAGCAGGGTGGTCAGCCACCAGACGGCAGGGTCGGATAGGGGTTGGGTGAGCCGCTTGTTCATGTCACAGGTTTCGCCGGTACCAGGGAAGGTCACTGCATGGGCAGATACGAGGGTATAGGATAGGGCGGCCTCCCCCATTTCGCAACAACTCGGCTGGGCCGGGGGCGGCACACATTGCGACGCGACGAGCTTTCCCCGAAAACCGGCTCCTGTGTTACACTTTAGGGGTATGGTGTTCCTCTACTGGTACGGTCAATAGGTAGGTTAGCAGTCTATGGCAAAGCCAAGTGTCCTGATCGTCGAAGACGATACCGCAATGGCCGATACGCTGGCGAGCATGATCCACCTGCTGGGATACCGGTCGAGAGTGGTTCACAGCTCGCGTGCGGCAATCAGCGCCGCCACCAAGGAGCGGCCCGACCTGATCCTGCTGGACCTCAACCTGCCGGGCATCAACGGGTTTGAGGTGTGCCGCTACCTGAAGCGCGACCCGCAGTTGAGCAACACCCAGGTGATCTTCGTCTCGGTAGAAGGTGGCTCGGATCGCATGCAGCTGGCGAGAGAGGCCGGTGCGGCGGCTTACCTGATCAAGCCGGTTGGCCTGGACGAGCTGGAAGAGACGATTGCCGAGGTGCTGCAATCCGCCGAAGAGGGGTAGCCCTGTCACGGACAGGAAGGGGCGGCGATTTTCAGCCCGGCTTCGTATCAGAGGACGTGGCGCTGACCGACTTCACTGCCTCCTCGATGGTCTTGTAGACCGGGAAGAGCGTGTCGTACCCCACCATCTTGATCACCTGATACACGTTCTCGTTGGGGGCGGCCAGGTGCAGGCCGCCGCCCGCCTGGCGCATCGTCTTGGCCGCGGAGAGCAGCATCCGCAGACCGTAGCTCGACATGTAGTCCACCTCGCTCAGCTCGACGATAACCTGCCCGGTTCGTCCCTCCAGCCAGGTCTGAAATTCCCGCTCAACGGTCATCGTCCCCGGCGCATCCAGGGTGCCTACAAAAACAACTTTCCACAGGTCGGCGCCGAGCTTTTCTTCGGCGAAGGTGACGATCATCAAGGGTGTCCTCTACTCATCACAGGCAACGGTGGTGCAGGTTCAAGGATTCCAAAAGGGGGGGAATGGTCAGGCGGGTGAAAAAGACCCGTCTCAACTGCCCAGCAGCCCGTCGACGGCCTCGACAAGCTCGGAGCGGGTGACGGGCTTGGTCAGGTAGGAATTGGCTCCCAGCTTGATGCAGCGATCCTGGCTCTCGTAATCTTCCCTGGCCGTCAGCACCACGACCGGCGTCTGCGCCGTCTGGCTGCGCTGGCGCAGGTACTCAAGCAGCTGGAAGCCATCGACCTCCGGCATCATCAGATCGACGATAAAGAGATCGGGTAAGTAAGTGTCCAGCATGTGAACGGCCATGCGGGCGTCGGTGACCTTCAGAATCTCGTAGCCGCTGCGCTTCAACATCATCTCGAAGAGCGCCAACCCGCTGGCGTCGTCGTCAACGATCATGATTGTCTTGTTCATCGATTGCATTCACCCTTGCTGATCAAAGGATGCGATACCAACGCCCTATATATTCATACATCATTGATCGCGCTGGTGCAAGCATATTAACCGGTAGGGCTGGCCGGGGTAAATGGTAAGCCCTGCACGGAAGTGGGCGCATCTGCCTGGCAGACGCGGGAAAAGAAAGTGCGATCCTCCGCCAGGATCGCACGATGCCCCGTAGGGGAATCGAACCCCTGTTTTGGCCTTGAAAGGGCCACGTCCTGGGCCACTAGACGAACGGGGCAGCGGGCAAGATTGTACCGCTCACCGGGCGCGGATGTCAAACCCGATCGGAGCTCATCCGGTCAGGTCGATTCCGGCTCGGCGCGGCCCAGCAGGCGCTCGATCTCTGCCATCTGGGCGGGCGTGAGCGGGCCAAAGCGCATCGCCCCCGCGTTCTCCTCCGCCTGGCCGACGGTGCGGATGCCGGGGATGGGGATGGTGCGCTCGCTGCGGCCCCACAGCCAGGCCAGTGCCCCCTGGGCCAGCGTGCGCCCGCCGCTCCTCAACACGTCCTGAATCTTGGGCAGGTTGTCCAGCGTCTTTTGGAAGAAGTCCCTCTGGAACCACTCGCGGGTGCGCACGTCGTCCTTTGCCCAGGTCGCATCCCTGCCATATTTGCCGGTCAGCATGCCCATCGCCAGCGGCCCCCGGTTGATGGCCGCCAGATCGAGCTCGTCGCAGACGGCGAGGATCGCCGGGGCGTCGTGGATCACACTCATGTTGACCTGCACGGCGGCGCAGTGCTCGCCCTGGGCGAAGACGCGCAGCCGCTCCGGGAAATCGGTGCTCCAGGCGTAAAAGCGGATTTTGCCCTCGCCGACCAGCTCTTCCAGCCCATCGCGCACCCCGGCAGCCAGCTCCGGGTCGTAGCGGTTGACGTGAAGCTGGTACAGGTCGATGTAGTCGGTGCCCAGCCGTTGCAGGCTGGCCTCGCAGTCGGCGCGCAGGTGGCCCAGCACGTCGCCGCGCTCCTCGTCGCCGTCATAGGGTGTGACGACTTTAGCTGCCTCGTCCACCTGATAGCCGAACTTGGTCGCCAGCACGACCTTGTCACGTCGATCGGCAAACGCCCGGCCCACAATGCGCTCGCTGTGCCCGGCCCCGTAGTTGGCCGCCGTGTCGTAGAAGGTGATGCCCTGGTCAAAGGCGGCGTGCAGCGCCGCAATCGATTCGTCGTCGTCCGCCTTGCCCCAACCGGCGGGGCTTCCGCTCATGTCCCAGGGGCCGCCGATCGCCCAGCAGCCCATGCCCAGGGCCGATACCTCCAGCCCGGATCGTCCTAATACGCGCTTCATCGCTCAAGCCGCTCCTTTTCGTTTGAATAGTAGCTGATCTTACGATCCAATACCGCAAGGTGCTGGCGCAGCTGCTCGATCTGGCGGAGCACGGCGCAGCGGTGCTCCTCTAGCAGGCCGAGGCGGCTGCCAACCGTCTGATCGCCCTGGCGGGCCAGGTCCGCATACGCCTTCATCTGGGCGACCGGCATGCCCGTCGCCCGCAGGCACTTCAGGAACTCGATCCAGCCCAGGTCGCCGGGCGTATAACGGCGGTGGCCGTTCTCGGCCCGCTCGACCGGCTCGATCAGGCCCACCCGCTCGTAGTAGCGCAGCGTGTACTCGCTCAGGCCGGTCTGGTGGGCCGCCTCTTGAATGCTGTATTCCGCTTCCATCTGGTTGCTCGCTTTCGTCGGAAGAACGTCATGACGACTATACCATAACTCTTAGAGTACACTCTAAGTCAAGGCCAGCCACCGGAGAAAATAAAAACCGAGGGCGCGCCAGTTGACTCGCCCTCGGCTATTGAATAGACTGCCCGGCTCTCAGATTCGCCGGAACAGCGCGCCAAACAGCGCCAGCACCCCCACCCCTATGAGGATCAGTGGCCAGGTGAAACGCTCGTCGAACAGCCCGCTCAGCCCGATCGCGATCAGCACCCCGGCCATAATCAGGTTGCCTTTTGAGTGGTGCGGATAGTCCCCCGAAACCGCGCGCATGACCCACTCGCCCAACAGCAGCACGCCCACACCCAGCGCGATCCAGTTCCATTCACTGACTCCGGCGATCTGGGGCAGGAGGCCCATCGTATTTGCCAGGAGCACCAGCCCGGCGAGGATCAAAGCCCCCGCGAAGACCACGCGCCGCGAGTACAGCGGGTGATGCTCCCGGTGGTAGCGGCCAGACTCCCGGTCATGCCCGGATGGGGCAGGGGGCGCGGGTCGCTCGGAAAGAGGCAGTTCGTCATTCATGGTATCTCCAACCCCTGTCAGCTCGATCAGATGATTTTGAGCGCAACGCAACTGGATTGATTGTACGCTCACTTGATCTTTACGCGCGATCGCTGGTATAAGTTGCAGGATGGCCCACCCCTGATCCGGAGATGCAACAGATGCTGCCGATGGAAACGATCCGTAAGTACGAGTTCGACCAACTGAATAAATCACTGAAAGTGGTCGAGCACATCCTCTCGACCGCCTCACCAGCCGACCTCACCACCTACCGCGACGGCGGCAGCGGGTGGACGGTCCTTGAAGTGCTGTGCCATCTGCGCGACTTCGAGGCGGTGTTCTTCGAGCGGGCGCGCCTGATCGTCGAGCAAGATTACCCCGACCTGCCCTTTCCCGACCCGCCGCAGCTTGCCCGGGAGCGCCGGTACAACGAGCAAGACGTACGCACCGTCTTCGAGGAATGGACGGCCACGCGGGTCGACCACCTGGCTTACCTGGAGGGGCTGGCGGAGGAGGACTGGGAGCGGGCGGGCAACCACCCGGTCCGGGGGCGTTACACGCTTCACGATGGGCTGCTGCTGGCCGCGTGGCACGACGTGAACCACATGGAGCAGATGGTAAAAATCCTGGCCGGGAAACAGAGGGGCTGATCGGCGGCGGGTGCGTTCGTGCCGGGGAGCGTTCGGGTGTATGATCGCCAGAGGGGTCATTTTTAGAGGCGAAAATGTACCATTTGTGGTACAATTGTTCTATAGGATGAGCATTAATTTTACCCGCGAAATCAGCCGGGAAAAGGAGACAAAAAGTGTATCAACAATGCATCATTGTGGGTAATTTGGGACGTGACCCGGAGATGCGTTATACGCCCAGCGGCGTCCCGGTGACGAGTTTTTCGGTGGCGGTGAACAACCGGTATCAAGACAATGATGGCGAGTGGCGCGACCGCACCACCTGGTTCCGGGTGACCTGCTGGCGGCGGCTGGCCGAGACGACCAACCAGTATCTCAAGAAGGGCCGCCAGGTGATGGCGATCGGGCGGGTGGATTCGTCGGCCTGGATCGACAAGCAGAGTGGCGAGGCGCGCAGCCAGGTTGAGCTGACCGCCTTCGAAGTGAAGTTCCTGGGCGGGCGCGACGACGCGGAGAGTGGCGCGGGCGGCTCAGGCCAGGGATTCAGCGGCGATTACGCCGAATCCGAGGAAGAACTGCCCTTCTAACCACGAAACGGCAGGTGAAGTGGCGGGGCACCAACGACTCGGGTCTGGTGCCCCGCCGCCATACCAGGCCAGCGCGCCGACGCCGGCTGCGCCCACACCATCGAGGACAGAAAACCTACCATGAACGAGCTGGATCACATCGCCGATACTATCCGGGCGGAGTTCGAGACCAAGACGGCAACGCGCGATGGCGCGCTGGCCCAATCCCGCCTGTTGGTGCGCCACTGCGCCGACACGATCAAATCGATCCACCGGGCCGACTGGGAGACCGCGCAGGCCGGGCTGGCGCAGGTCAGGGAAGCGGCGCGCGGCCTGACCGCCAGCGTGGCCGATTACCCCGACCTGTATCACGCCGGGTATACCCAGGACGCGCTGAAGGAGATGGTCGAGGCGTTCGCCACCTACGCCCTGGTGCGCGGCGAGGTGCTGCCCTCGCCGGAGATGCTTGAGGTGCCCGGCTCGACCTACCTCAACGGGCTGGCCGAGGCCGCCAGCGAGCTGCGCCGCAGCATCCTGGACATCATCCGGCAGGGGCACGACGAGCAGGCCGAGCGCCTGCTGGAGCAGATGGACGCCACCTACAACTTGCTGATGACCTTCGACTTTCCGGACGTGATTACCGGGGGGCTGCGCCGCCGGGTGGACAGCCTGCGCGGGGTGCTCAACCGCACACGCGGCGACCTGACGACCAGCCTGCGCCAGCACCAATTGCGGGTGGCGCTGGAGCGGGTCGAGGCCCGGCTGCGGAAGGGAGACGAACAGGGGAAGTGATGCACACTCACCATGACTAATTTTTAGCGGTATTGAGATCAGGTGTTACTGGGAGGAGCAGATGGCTTACGACAAGGGGCTGGCACAGCGGATAGAAGACACGCTGGGCGAGATGGACGGGCTGGAAACGAAGAAGATGTTCGGCGGGGTGGGCTACATGCTGAACGGAAACATGGCGATGGGTATATTGGGCGGCGGCTTGATCGTGCGGACCGGGCCGGAGCGCTATGAGAAGCTGCTGGGCAGGCCGCACACCGGGACGTTCGGCACGGGGCGCGCGATGAGAGGCTGGGTGACGGTCGAGCCGGAGGGTATCAGCGAGGATGCCGATCTGGAGGAGTGGATCGGGATAGGCGTGGCATTCGCGGCGAGCCTGCCGCCTAAATAGGCGTAGGGGAGTGTGGCCCGATTACTACGGTGGAATCGCCCAGCGCCTGGGGTAGAAATTGAGCGAAAAATCGATAAGTTGGCGCGCTTTGGATAGATTGGGTATAATGTATATCGTGATTATCAAGTGGGCCACAGTAATGCAAGTCGAACTTAGTGATGAGGATTCGCCCGGCATTGGCCGGGTTTTTTTCGTGTGACGTGATAACGGCCTGACGATTAACGATATAAACGCCCGACCAGACCGCTTCGTCTGGACGGCGGCAGTTCCTCCCCTGTCCCTCCATTCAGATGCGAATTCAGTATAGGGTTGGCAGGTCGAAGTCCTGGCCCTTGTGGGCTGGCTGGCGGTTGTCGCATGGCGTTTATCTGGAAAAAATATATTAAATTGATTGGATGCGAAAGAAGATAATGGCAAAGAATTTACAGATTACTCCCCTGGGCGGCCTGGGGGAAATTGGCAAGAACATGACGGTATACGAATATGGCCGCAATATGATAGCGATCGACTGCGGGGTGATGTTCCCGGAGAACGACATGTACGGCATCGACCTGGTGCTGCCGGATTTCAACTACGTGGTGGAGAACCAGGACATGCTGCGTGGCATCGTGCTCACCCACGGGCACATGGACCACATCGCCGCGCTGCCTTACCTGCTGCGCCAGGTCAACGCGCCGATCTACGGCACCCGGCTGACGCTGGGGATCGTCGAGCGCAAGCTGGCCGAGGCGGGCCTGCTGCCCAGAGCCGACCTGCGGATCATCGAGCAGAACAAACCGTTCCACCTCGGCCCGTTCGGGATCACGCCCTTCGCGGTGGCCCACTCGATCCCCGACTCAGTCGGATTTGTGATCGATACGCCGGTGGGGGCGGTCGTCCACACCGGCGACTATAAGCTGGACGAGACGCCCGCCGGTGGGCAGACCACCGACCTGGAAAGCGTGTTGAGACTGACGCAAAACGGGGTGCTCGCCATGCTGGGCGACAGCACCAACGCCGACCAGCCGGGGCGCACCCCCACCGAGCAGGTGGTTGGGGAGACGCTGGACAGGCTGTTCGCCGAGGCGCGCGGCCAGCGGATCATCATCGCCACCTTCTCCTCGGTGCTGGCGCGGCTCCAGGAGATCATGACACTGGCCCACAAACACGGGCGCAAGGTCATCCTGACCGGGCGCAGCCTGGTGCAGAACGTCACGCTTGCCAGCGAGCTGGGCTACCTCGACGTGCCGAAAGGCCTGCTGGTTGAGATCGGGGCGAAGATCAAGAAAGAGGACACGCTGGTGCTCTCGACCGGGTCGCAGGGAGAGCCGCGCTCGGCGCTCAACCGGATGGCGAACGGCGAGCACCCCCACATCCAGGTGGAGCGGGGGGATACGATCATCATCTCCGGCAGCACGATCCCCGGCAACGAGGAAGACATCAGCCGGATGCTCAACAAGCTGTTCGAGCGCGGCGCGAACGTGATCTACGGGCCGTTGGCAACCGTCCACGTCTCCGGGCACGGCAATCGCGGCGACATGCGGAAGATGCTTGAAACGGTCAGGCCACAGTACTTCATCCCGGTGCACGGCGAAGCACGCCACCTGCACCTGCACGCGCAGTTGGCCGAAGAGGCGGGCCTGCCCGCCGAGAACGTGTTCATCCTGCACAACGGCGCGCGCTGGGTGACGGACGGGAAGCAGGCCTGGCGGGGCGAGCCGCTGGCCGTCGACGACGTGTTCGTGGATGGCCGCCTGATCGGCGAGATCGGGGAGATCGTGCTGCGCGACCGACACCGCCTCTCGCAGGACGGCTTCATCGTGGCGCTGATCCCGGTCAACGCGCGGCGGCAGCTGGTGGGCGAGCCGCAGATCATCAGCCGTGGGTTCGTGTATCTCAAGGACGCTGACGAGCTGCTGGCGGCGAGCAGCAAGGAGATCAAGCGGCAGTACAAGCGCGGGATACCGCACTTGCAGCAGGCGCTGGAGGATTTCTTCTACCGCGAGACGCACTCACGCCCGGTGGTGCTGCCCCGCTTCATCCAGGTGGCGGGCTAGGTATACCGCCGCGCCGGTGGCGTCCGCCGGACAGGCGGGTTATACTCAGCGCGGTTGGTAATCCGTCGAGCATTGTAGTGAATTTCCGCCCGGCATCAGGCCGGGCTTTCGTTTGCAAGGTAGAGGGGGCCAGCGCGGCGGCTCAGATGGCTACCGCGCTGGAGTGAGAAGGCTTATATGGAAGCAGAGATGCAGCAGATAACGGGCACGATCAAGTGGTATAACAGGAAAAAGGGTTTTGGCTTCGCCACGCCCGACGATGGGGGCGAGGATGTGTTCGTCCACCACTCGGCGCTTGAGCGGGACTTACAGGCGCAGATCGAGGACGGCGACCGGGTCGCCTTTGGGATCGAGCAGCGCCAGAAGGGGCCGTCGGCCACGAACGTCAGCCGCCTTGAGGGGGCCTACGCACCATCCGAGCCAGTCTCGACCGGCGAGGGCTTCTACGGGCTGGGGCTGCACGCCGACCTGCTGCGCGCGGTGCGCCGGGCGGGATACGCCGAGCCGACGCCGATCCAGGTGCAGGCCATCCCCTACGTGCTGGCCGGGCGCGACCTGATGGGCGCGGCCCAGACCGGCACCGGCAAGACTGCCGCCTTTGCGCTTCCGATCTTGCAGCGCTTATCCGCCAGGGCCGCCGAGGGGCGCGGCTCGAATGGGAATCATAATAAACGGAGCAGCCACCCAATACGGGTGCTGGTGCTCTCACCCACGCGCGAGCTGGCTCTCCAGATCGGGGAGAGCTTCAGCACGTATGGGCATTATACGAACCTGACCAACACCGTGGTTTTCGGGGGCGTAGGGCAGAACCCGCAGGTGCAGGCCCTCCAGCGCGGCGTCGACATCCTGGTCGCCACGCCGGGACGGCTGCTCGACCTGATCGGGCAGGGATACATCCACCTGGATCGAGTCGAGGTGCTGGTGCTGGACGAGGCCGACCGCATGCTCGACATGGGTTTCATCCACGACGTGCGGCGGATCGTCAAGCTGATCCCGACGGAGCGCCAGACGCTGCTGTTCTCCGCCACGCTGACCCACGAGATTCTCAAGCTGGCCGGGAACACCCTGCGCGACCCGGTCGAGGTGTCCATCTCGCCGGAGCAGCCCACCGTAGAGGCGATCGAGCAGGCCGTTTACTTCGTCCCCAAGCAGAAGAAGCGGGCCTTGCTGGAACACCTGCTGTCCGACTCGACGATCACCCGCGCGCTGGTCTTCACCCGCACCAAGCACGGTGCGAATCGGGTGGTCAAGAACCTGGCCCAGGCGGGTATCCGCGCCGAGCCGATCCACGGGAACAAGTCACAGACCGCCCGCCAGCAGGCGCTCAAGAACTTCCAGGCGGGCAAGACGCGCGTGCTGGTCGCCACCGACGTGGTGGCGCGCGGGATCGACGTGGAGGACATCTCTCACGTGATCCAGTTCGACCTGCCTAACGAGCCGGAGACATACGTCCACCGGATCGGGCGCACTGGGCGGGCCGGTGCGGAGGGGATCGCGCTGGCGTTCTGCGCGGAGGACGAGCGTCCTTATCTGAGAGAGATCGAAAAACTGATCCGGATGCGCATCCCGGTGATCCGGGACCACCCGCTCCAGGCGTAAGACCGCTCCACCAATAACCTGAGCACTTATCCGTACATCCACTGTGGGTGTACGGATTTTTTTGCGCCTTACTGAACCTCCCAGACGTGAACGACCGGCCTGGCCTCATCCGCGAAACGCTCGAAGACGTACAGGAAGCCCCGCTCGCGGTCGTAGGCCATCTCGCCCAGCCGGTAGCGGCGCTGATCCCCCTGCCCGATCTGGTTCTCTTCGACCGTGGCGTTCAGAAACAGGTGCTCGTCGACGTCCAGGACGGCGTAGGGCTGCGGCTCGTAGGGCGCGACCTCCCCGGCGGCGCTGGCGGCCAGGTCGGCGGGGTCGTAGAAGAGTATCTGGGCGTCGAAGCGGGAGCTCCACCAGCCCCGGCTTTCGGCGAGGTGGCCGGGGCACAGCCCTTGCATGCTCTGCGGACATTCCGTGCCATCCGGGTTGTAGCAGCCGACCATGGTCAGGTTCTGCTCGACACAGGGCATACCATCGCCAGCCGGGCTGAAAAAGCCATACCACAAATAGCCCGACGCTTTCGTCCCGGCGAAAACCACCGCGCTCCGCCCGTCGGGCGTGGTGAGCCACGCGCCTCCCTCCCATTCGTCGGCGTGCTGGTAGCCGTTCAGCCGGAAGTCGGTGGTGTCGTCCCCCCTGGTATTCGAATAAAGCAGCAGCGTCCGGTCGGGAATGTGCGCCCCCGGAGCGGGCGGGTCACCTTCCTGCCAGGGGGCATAGGCGAACAGGGACGGCCCCATGCCCGACCATCCACCATCGCGATAGCGCCCGGTCGCCAGCGCCATACCCTCGACGTGCGCGTCGGCCCACTCCTGGGGGATGGCAAAGAGATAGCCGTTGGTGCTGTAGAGCGATTCGTCGTCGATCCACCACGCGCCCTGGGTGTTCGGCTGGGATAGATCCAGATCGCACCAGGCGTGGGTGGGCCGGATCACCGTCTCGTCGTCGTGGAAATGCTGCCCCCAGGCTAAATACAGCTTGCCCGACGACTGGCCGGGCTGCGCGGGGAGGTATTCCAGCCCCACGCGTGGTATCTCGGCGAAGGTATCGAACAGGCCGCCCCGCACGTCGTGGAAGCCCTGGAGGGTGGCTGCCGTGTTGAGCGCCTCCAGATCGCGCGAGAGGCTCGGCTCCGGGATGCTGATCTCGGAGACGTAGTTCCAGACGTCGTGCCCGGTGCCAAACAGGGAGCCGGGATAGCCATCGGACTCGCCGCCTGGGTCGCCGTCGGGATAATAGGCCAACGCCTGCCCGCCATACTCCCAGCCCTCTTCGTCCGGCGCATCGTCTGCCCGGACGGGCAGCCTGAAGGCCCCTCGATAG
>Ga0315536_1001287_pt1 | contig 12680 bp, 10 predicted proteins | sample SalMarSW160230MG_FD_203093 | JGI IMG/M metagenome (GOLD analysis project Ga0315536, IMG submission 203093) | Salt marsh sediment microbial communities from the Plum Island Ecosystem LTER, Massachusetts, United States - Salt Marsh Sediment SW1602-30 ... | reverse complement strand
GTATGCGTCGGCGTGGGGGTGGGCGTCGGGGTCCGGGTGGCGGTGCGCGTCCGCGTAAAGCTCGGGGTCGGCGTGGCCGTGGCTTCGTCGTAAATCAGAACGCGCTGGTTGTTGTAGTCGGCCACGGCCACCCGAGCGCTGCTGCCGTACACACCGTGCGGCGCGGCCAGGGTTTGGGCCGAGGTGCTTCCGCCCTGGTTGGCCTGCACGCTGGCCATGTCCGGCTGGCCCAGGACCGCGTCGGCCGCGGCATTGCTGGCAACGGGTATGCTGTTGAAGACCAGGATGCGGTTGTTGTGCGTGTCCCCGATGTAGACCTTGGTGCCGTCGCAATAGACCGAACCGGGCGCATCGAGGCCGAGGGCCGAGGGCGTGTTGCACTGGTTCTCGCAGTTGGAGGTCAGATTGGGCTGTCCCATTGCCACGCCGGCACTGGCGTTGTTGGAAGCAGGGATGGGATTGTAAATCAAAACCCGGTGATTCCAAAGGTCGCTGACGAACAGGCGGGTGCCGGACACGTTGATGCCATAGGGATAAAACAGGGTGTTGGCCGCGCAGGCGCCGCCCTGGTTGATGCCATTGCTGGTCATATTGGGCTGCCCCACCACTACGTCGGCGTTGGCGTTGTTGGAGGCGGGAATTGTGTTATAAATTAAAATCCGGTTATTTTGGATGTCGGAAATAAAAAGTCGGGTGCCATCCGAACAGACTCCGAAGGGCGAGGCCAGGGTATTGGCGGCCGTCCCGCCTCCCTGATTGCTGGCGGTGCTGGTCATGTTCGGCTGTCCGATCACCACGTTGGCACCGGCGTTGTTGGCCGAGGGAATGGTGTTGAAGATCAGGACCCGGTTGTTGTAGCTGTCGACGATGATCAGGCGGCCGCCCACCACGCACAGGCCGTTGGGCCGGTAGAGCGTATTCGCGGCCGCGCCGCCGCCCTGGTTGATGCCGTTGCTGGTCATGTCCGGCTGACCCACCACCACGTCGGCGCTGGCATTGTTGGCAGTGGGAATCGCATTGAAAATCAGCACGCGGTTGTTGTAGTTGTCCGCCACGAACAGGCGCCCGCCGCTGCACAGGGCGGCCTTGGGCCAGAACAGGGTGTTGGCGCCCGGGCTGAAAGGGTCGCCCCCCTGGTTCACGAGATTGCCGCTCATATTCGTCTGTCCGACGACCACGCTGGCTGCCTGGTCGGTCTGGTAGGCCCGGGCCGGAAGGTAAGTCCCCGCGAGCAGGCCCGCCAAGCCCAGTGTCAGGACAAACGGCCGCAGACAGAATCCCTTGGGCATTTCTGGTCTCCTCCGATTCCGGCACTCCTGCCCTGCGAAGCGAAAAACTTCGGAACGGCCGAAATCATTGCGCCGGACTCTGAATTTAGACTCGCAGGCGGGCCGACCCGTTCCCTTCCAGTATAATCCGGCCTGGCGGGAAAGCAACCCGCTTCGCGTTTGGGGCCGGGGCGGGAACGGCGTCCGCCTTCTGCGCAGCCGGAGCAAACGATTTACGGCTTGACGACGACCACTTTCCGCAGGGGGTGAACTTTGACACCGCCCGCACTCTCGCTCCGGAAACGGTACAGATAGACACCCGGAGCCACTTTCCCGATATCCCAGCGGCTGCGGGTATATCCCGCTGGTTGTTCGCTCTGCAAAGCCGAAACGAATTCCCCCGCTATGTTGAAAATCTCGATTCGCACCCGCGCCGGCTGGTCCAGGCGATAGTAAAACCAGACCTCCTGGCCCTTGGCCGGGGAGGGATAGGCGATGACTTCCTCCGCAGGAACCAGGAATATCGTCACGGTGGGGGTTGCGGTCAGGGTTTGGCTGACCGTGGGGGTGACCGTGATTGACGGCGTGGCCGTACTGGTGGGCGTTATGGTTGCGGTCCCGGACAGGGTGGGGGTAGGTGTCAGGGTGGCCGAGATGGTCGCGGTGAAAGTCCGGGTCCGGCTGGGACTCGGTGTCCGGCTGGCGGAAGTCGTGGCCGAGGGCGTGGCGGTATGGCTCGGGGTGCGGGTGAAAGTGGACGTGGGCGTGGAGGAAACGGTCCGCGTACCGGTGCGGGTCGCCGTGGGCGTGAAGGTCGGCGTCCGGGTCGTCGTCGCCGTGGCATCGTCGAACAGCAGGGAACGGTGGTTGTTGTTGTCGCCCACCGCCAGCTGGGCGCTGGTGCTGTAGAGGCCGCGGGGATAGGAAAAACGATTCGCCGCGGTGCCTCCGATGGCACTCGTCAAGTCGGGCTGGCCCAGGGCCGCGTCCGCCGCCGGGTTATCGGTGGTCGGAAGCGTGTGATAGACCAAAACGCGGAAATTGTCGCTGTCGGCGATGAAAAGCCGGGAGCCGTCGTAAAAAACCGTGTTGGGATAACGCAAGCCCTGGGCCGAAACCGCTCCGGAGGGCTGGTTGAATACGGCGTGGGCCATATCCACCTGCCCGATGACCAAGCTGGCGGCGGCGCCGTTGGCGGCGGGAACCGGAGAATAGATCAGAACGCGGTGGTTGGAGGTGTCGGCCACGAATAGCCGCCCTCCCCCCAGGCACAGTCCGAATGGGCCGTTGAGTCCGGCCGCGTTGAGGCCACCGTTGTTGGCGGCATTGCTCGTCATGTCGGGCTGGCCCACCACCACGTCGGCGCTGGCGTTGTTGGCGGCGGGGATGCTGTTGAAGATCAGTACACGGTGGTTGCCGGTGTCGGCGATCAGGAGGCGGGTGCCGTCGGAAAAAACGTTGCGTGGATCCGCCAGGGTGTCGGCGCCGACGCTCCCACCCTGGTTGGCTTGGCCGGTATAGGAATTGGGCTGGCCCACCACCACGTTGGCGCTGGCGTTGTTGGCGCCGGGAATGCTGTTGAAGATCAGCACGCGGTGGTTGCTGGTATCGGCGATGAACACCCGGCTGCCGACGCTGTAGACCCCGATGGGACCCGAGAGGGTGTTGGCCAGCGGCCCTCCCCCCTGGTTGGGACTGTTATGGGTAAAATCCGGCTGGCCGATCACGACGTCCGCACTGGCGCCGTTGGCCGCGGGAGTGTTGTCGTAAATGAGAATCCGGTTGTTCTGGGAATCCGCGATCAGGAGGCGGGTGCCGTTGCGGGCCACGGCATTGGGCCAGTACTGGGTGGCGGCGGATACGCCGTCGCCCTGATTCGGACTGCCGCTGGTGAAATTCGCCTGGCCGACGACCACGCTGGCGGGCTGATTCGACTGATAGGCTTCGGCGGCCGGCGGCGCGGCCAACCCGGAGAAGAGCCAGAAGCCCAGCGCCGCGGTTCGGCCCAGAGCGGCCGGGGCCACGCCCGCGGACCGTCTCTTCATTTCGGGAGCAGCGCCAGGGATGGCAGAACACACCGGGCTTCCAACTGCATGGGTGGCTATGACTCCTAGGAGTTGGCGTATGCGGCCTGCGACCCGAGGAAGGCGAATTGAAATACTCCCGCTTCACGGCACCCCGCGGGGGACCACCGCGTCGGCACGCCGTCCCTCCGGCCACGCCCTCGTCCGGGTGCAGGCCCAGTTGCGGCCGCTGCCCCTCAGCGGGGATAAATGATCGTGATTTCCACCCGCCGGTTCCTGGCCCGGCCGCTTTCCGTACTGTTGGGAGCGACGGGATTTTTGCTGCCGCGGGCGTACACGGCCATGTCGGTGAGCGGGATTTTGTAGGCGGAGCTCAAGTAGCGGGCCGCGGAGTCTGCGCGCCGCTTGGCCAGGATGAATTCCTGGTCCTTTTCCGGGCCGCTGTCCGTATACCCCTCCACGACGATGCGCTCATGGCCGCGGTTTTTCAGGACCCGGCCCAAGTCATCCAGTTGCCGCGTGGCCTCCGGCGTCAAATCAAAGGAATTCTCCTCAAACAGGATCGGCTCGGCCTTCGAGCGGTTGGAACCTTGCTGGGGTCTCTGCAGTGCTTTGACTTCCGCCTTTTCCAGCAAGCGTCCCTCCAGTTTTTCCGTAGAGCCGTCCTCCAGCGTGTACTGGAAGCGGTAGGAAGCAAAGGCCGTCTCTTTCATGGGGCGGCCCCGCTTGTCTTTTCCGTCCCAAGTAATGCCCGGCGGCAGGGTGGAGCCGGTGAAGCGGCCCAGGACTCTACCCTGCGAATCCAGAATTTTCAGGTCCCACATCTGGATCTTCTGATCGGTATTCCGGGTAAATTTAAAGGTGACTTTCTTCAATCGGGTCCGATCCCGGGCATCTTCCTCGCTCTCCACCTCCATGCTGACGGGCGTGCGCAGGGACAGACCGGAAATCGTTGGCACCAGTTTCTCCCCCAACTGGGATTGCGGTGCCGCCACCGACCGCATTTTGGCCGTGGCCGCCCGGCGGGATGCACGCCTGGCCGTTTTTTTGGCGCTTCCAAATCCGATCGTAAAGGAAAGGCGGTGGGTCATGCCCAGTTCCCCGTAGGAGGCGAAGGCGTAATCCAGGGTGTAATCCAAAACGCGGGCGCCCAGGCCTGCGGTCAAGCCCGAGGCCGAGCCCAGACTATTGAGCTCGGAAACTTTGTACCCCAGCCGGAAGGCCACGGTGTTGTCATACCAGTATTCCAAGCCCAGATTGGTGTAAAACGGCTGGTCCACGGGTACCGGCAAATTCAGGTCCAGGGCGGCCAGGAAGCGGTCCTTTTTGGAATTGATGACAAAGGGCAGGCGGTAGGCGGCTCCGGCCCGGATGCTCAGGGGCAGGCCGTATCCCTGCAGGGGCAGCCCGAGATTCAAGATGGTCAACCCCGCGTCCAGCCCGGGCAGCAGGCGCTGGTACTGAAGGCCGAGGTCCAGGGCCGCGGTCAGGCTGTTGTAGGTATCCACGCTCTCGGACACGAGTTTGAGATTCGCGCCCACGGACAGGCGCGGTAAAAACCGCTGGGCATAGCCGAAGGTCGTGACCAGGGTGAAGGGCGTAAATTTGCCGTCCAGGGGCAGGGGATAATTGTTGCTGTCGATTCCGTATTTCTCGAATTCTCCGAAATACACGTAGTTGAAAGCCAGACCGAAGCCTCCGTCCGCCAAAGGCTGTACGTAACCGATGTATTCGCTGCTGATTTCGCCGAACCAGGAATTGTGCATCAGCGAAACCTGAGGACGCCGGGAACGCGTGATGCCCGCGGGATTCCAGTAGAGCGAATAGACGTCGTCCACCACGGCCGCTTGCGCCTCGCCCATGCCGACGCCCCGGGCGCCGACGCCGACTTGGAGAATCTTGCCTGCCACTTTGGCAACGGAGTTGCCAGCTTCCGCGGGCGCAACCCACAACAGGAGGCCGCTCAACAGCCAGGGTCGGGCTTTCTGCAGCCATTTCATAGTCACATGCACCACCCTCCGCAAAAAATTGGACGATAGACTGCGACCGGGATTCTTGCTGGCCGAGGCCATGCCTCCAAACCTAACCTTATTTATTCTACCCGGTATTTTCCCCAATGGCAAGTTTTCTGTCCGGTTCCCCTCTCAGGCCTCCCTCTTCCTTCTGCCCTTCCGGTCTGCGGACGATGACGATCTTTTTACGCTCGCTGAACCCGGCTTCAGAACACGGTTCTTTTCCCGGCCGGACACGATGAGGCGGTCGCCGATGCGAATGGCCGCCCAGGCGCGGTCCAAGGTGTTGGCCGCGGGACTGCCGCCCTGATTGACGCTCCCGCTCGCGAAGTCAGGCTGGCCCACCGCCACCTCGGCCACCTGGTTGGTATTCAAGGCAGGAAGATTCGGCGCCAGTCCCAGCAGGCACATTCCGCAAACCGCGGGGAGCCATTTCCGCACTCGTCCCTGCCCGTGCAGCATTCTGCTCGTCCTCCTGATGACCCCGCCGCCTGCGCCCGCCGGGAACTAGCGGGCGGCCGTGGTTCCCAGCTTTTGCACCTTGAGAAAATTGACGTGCGCGCGGTTGCTGATGGGCGAGCTGGCCAGCACCACGACCGTTTCCCCTGTTCGTGCCAGACGGCGCGCCAGCAGCTCCCGTTCCACTGCCCGCAAAACCGCCTCGGTTTCCGGCTTGTGCCGAAGCAAAAGCGGCTGCACGCCCCAGGACAGGCTGAGCTGGCGCCGGACGCCCTCGTCGTGTGCGAAGGCGATGACCGGAGCCCGGGGCCGGCGGCGCGAGACCAAACGCGCCGTTGCGCCGGACTGGGTGAAAACAACCAGGGCGCGCGCCGAAATTCTGGCCGCCAAGGCCACGGCCGAGGCGACCAGGGCGTCGTCCGGACCCAGGATCGGCAGGGCGGTTTCGATCAGGCGGTTGTATTCCGGCGACGCTTCGGCCTCGGTCGCGATTCGCGCCATCATGGCGGCCGCCTCGCCCGGGAAACGGCCCATGGCCGTCTCGCCGGACAGCATCACGGCGTCGCTGCCGTCGAAGATGGCGTTCGCCACGTCCGAAGCCTCGGCGCGCGTGGGGGCGGGATTGTCCAGCATGGACTGCAGCATCTGGGTGGCGGTAATCACCACCCGCCCGTGGCGGTTGGCCAGGGCGATGATGCGTTTCTGCAGCGGCGGCACCTGCTCGGGTTCCATCTCCACCCCGAGGTCGCCGCGCGCCACCATGATCCCGTCGGCCGCGAGCACGATGGGCTCCAGGCGTTCCACGGCCTGGGGTTTCTCGATCTTGGCGATGACGCGCGCGCGCGACCCGGCGCGCCGGATCAGGCGCTGCAAACGCAGGAGCTCCTCGGGCCGGCGCACGAACGACAAGGCCACGAAATCCATGCCGAGCCGCAGGCCGAAATGCAGGTCATCGATATCCTTGGGCGTCAAGGCCGGTGCGCTCAGCGACCGGCCCGGCACATTCACACCCTTGTGGTCACGCAGCAGGCCCCCGTGGAGGACCCGGCAGAAAACCTCGTCGCCGCGCGTGCGCTCGACGCGCAGGGTGATCAGGCCGTCATCCAGCAGGATCCGGTCGCGGGCCCGCACGTCGCGCGCCAATCCGGCGTAGTGCACGGGGATCACGCCCGGATCCGCCGAGGCGACACCGCCCCGCAGGCGCACTTCCGAACCGGTGGCCAGCTGGCGCCGTCCCCCGGGCAGCAGGCCGACCCGCAGCTTGGGGCCGGCCAGATCCATGAGCATGGCCACCGCTTGCCCGCGCCGGGCGGCCGCGGCCCGGACCCGCCGGAAGCGGCGCGCGTGTTCCGCGTGGGTGCCGTGGGAGAAGTTGAAACGGGCGCAATCCATGCCCGCGCGCAACAGGGCGTCCAGCACGCCACGGCGGTCGCTGGCGGGCCCCAGTGTGAAGATCATCTTGGTCCGATGCATGGTAAGACCTCCTGGTCTCCGGGGTAGGAGCATTCAGAGGAACCACCCCGACCGGATGGGGAATCGTATGGGACTCCCTTCGGTCGCAGGTTCCCTCTGCCGCGGTCGCTTCGCTCTCCATCGGGGAGGCTTCCCCTCTGGCACTCGCCGAAAGTGGAAATAGCTCTCTTCGGCTCGCGGTCACCCCTCATGGAGTCAGGGGAATATTCCCCTGACCACTCCTGGCTCCTGACGGGACCTGCGCCGATGCGTCCTGCTTTCCTTCCTACTTCATTTGGAGGCTTCACCGCCCCCGAACCCTAAGCCTCATCATCTGGATGAGGCTTTGACCGGGCGGGGGAATCCGTCGGGCCTAAAAAGGCAGCAGCCAGCGCGCGCCCTGCAGCGCAAGGTTGGTGTAGACGGCCACGATGAGATCGTCGCACATGACTCCCCAGCCGCCCGGTAATTTCTGGGAGCCGTGCGCGGGAAAAGGCTTGAGAATGTCCAGGATCCGGAACAGGAAAAAAGCCGCCACGGGGTAAAACCAATGCGCCGGCAGATAGGCGGCCGCCACCAAGTAGCCGGCGAATTCATCGATCACGATTTTATGCGAGTCTTTTTCCCGCAGCAGGCGCTCGGTTTCGCCGGCGGCCCACACGCCGAGGCCGCACAGGCCGGCGGTGACCAACCCGTAGGCCCACGGCGAACCGCGCAGGCACAGAAACAGCGGCACGGCCAGCAGGGTGCCGAAGGTCCCCGAAGCCACCGGGAAATACCCGGCTCCCAGCACGCTCGCGATCAGCCAGGCGGCCCTCTTCATGCCTGCGGGTCCTGGAACAATTCGCGGTTTTTCAGGAGATATTCCAGGCCGCTGTATAGCGAGAGCACGGCGACCACGAACATGCTGATATAGGGGGCATAGTCGATCAGCCACACCAGGACCCTTCCGGCGCTTCCCAGGGAGAGCAGCGAGGCCTCCCAGGGCGGCGCCCAGGCCTCCAGGGAATGGACGGTCGCGTTTAAGGACAGAATGAGGAGCACGGCCACGATCTGGGAAATGGTCTTGTGCTTGCCGGCCGGCGAGGCGGCGATCACCCGGCCCTCGGCCGCGGCCAGAATGCGCAGGCCGGTGATGGCGAACTCCCGCCCGATGATCAGGATGACCATCCAGGCGGGCGCATAACCCAGCTGCACGAAGGAGATGAAAACCGTGGCCATCAGCAGCTTGTCGGCCAGCGGGTCCATGATCCTCCCGAAATTGGTGACCAGGTTGCGTTGGCGCGCCAGTTTCCCGTCCCAGTAATCCGTCAAGGCGGCCAGGATGAAAAGCAGGAGCGCCGAGAAGGCGCCCCAGACCTCCTCGGACAGCAGACAGACCATGAGCACGGGCACGGCCAGGATCCGGGACAAGGTAAGCTGGTTGGGCAGGTTGAGGTTCCGGAACCTTTGCCAGCCGTTCACAAGATTTCTCCTTGCAGGTCATGATCGGTGGAACCCGTTACGCGGGCCCGGACGAAGGTCCCCGCGCGGGCCCGGCCGCGCAAAATGATCTGACCGTCGATCTCGGGCGCGTCCCCCGCGGTGCGGCCCAGAACCCAGCCCGGACCCAGGGCCGCCTCGGCCAGGCACGCCTCCACGCCGCCCACGCGGCCCGCCAGGCGTTCCCGGCTGATGCCGGTCTGCAGGTTCAGCAATTCCCGCTGCCGACGTTCCCGGACGGCGCGGTGGACCTGGCCGGGCAGGGAGGCCGCCGGGGTCCCCGCCTCGCGGAAATAGGGAAACACTCCGAGCCGGTCGAATCGGGCCTGCGCCACGAACTGCAGCAAGGCTTGATGTTCCGCGGCGCTCTCCCCCGGGAAGCCCGTCAACAAAGTCGTGCGCAGCACCACGCCCGGAACGCGGCGGCGCAGGACCCGCACCAGGCGCAGGAACTGCGCCCCGTCCCCCGGCCGGCCCATGCGGCGCAGAACGGACCGGTGCGCATGCTGGACCGGCAGGTCCAGGTACTTGCAGATTTTCCTCTCGCCCGCGAGCCGCCGGATGAGTCCTTCCCCGATCCCGTCCGGGTTGGTATAAAGAAGGCGGATCCAGCGCAGGGCGGAGATGCGCACCAGGCGGTCCAGCAGGTTCGTCAAGGCCGTGCGGCCGTAGAGGTCGCGGCCGTAGGCGGTCAGGTCCTGCGCGACCAGGATCAGCTCCCCGGCTCCCCGCCGCGCCAACTCCTCGGCTTCGGCCGCCAGCCGGTCTAGGGGGGTGGAACGAAGCGGCCCGCGCAGCCGCGGAATGAGGCAAAAGCGGCAGCGGCGGGAACAGCCTTCCGCGATTTTGAGATAGGCCGTGCCGGGGCCCGACAGGAGCACCCGCTGCGCCTCGCCGGGCTTGCGCTGCCCGGGAGCCGGAGGGAGCGGCGCGCCGAGCGCCTTCCGGCGTTTTTCGATCTCGGCCAGCAAGGCCGCGTGCTCTCCGGGCGGCGCGGCCGCGTCCACTTCCGGAAGGAGAAGGCGCAATTTCTCCCCGCCGTGCCGGGAAACCAGGCAACCGGCGGCCGCCAGCACTCTCCCCCGCCGCCTGCGTTTCCCGGCTGCGGCCCGCAACAGGGCGTTCACGGCTTCTTCCTGGGCCGGCTGGATGAAGGCACAGGTATTCACGACCAGAATATCTGCGTCGGCGGGTGTCGGGGACAGCCGATATCCCCGGGCCTGGAAGAGGGCCAGCAGGCGTTCCGAATCCACTTGGTTTTTTGCGCAGCCCAGGCTGGTCAGGTGGACACTGGGCCGGAAAGGTTTCCGCAACGGAATCTGCACACGATGCACGCGGGGCCGGTTCCTTGCGTCCATCCGCCCGCCTAGCGGTAGTTCACGAACTGAACGTGAATTTTCAAGTCGGCGGAGCGGATGAGCCGTTGCATCTCCTGCAGGTCATCCAGGACCTTGCCCGAGATGCGCACCTGGTCCCCCTGCACGGCCGCCTGGACTTTCCGTTTCGACCCCTTGACCAGTTTGACGATATCGCGCGCTTTGTCCTCGGGAATCCCGGTTTGGAACTGGTACTCCCGCCGCGCGTGCCCTGCGGACGAAATCTCGATGTTGCCGCGCGTCAAGGCATGGAGGGGAATTTGGCGCTTGGCCAGCCGCAGTTCCAGGACGTCTCCCAGGCTTTTCAGGTGAAACTCGCTGTCCGCCGTCAAAAGGGCGGACATTTTCCCCGCGTCGAACTGCAGGTCATACCGGGCGTTTTTAAAATCGTAGCGTTGCGCGGTTTCGCGCAGGGTCTGCTGCACGGCATTCAGGATTTCCTGTTTGTCCAGGCGGCATACCACGTCAAAGGAATGTTCTTGGGCCATGGGGGTCACGCTCCCGCCAAGTTTTCCGCAGGCGCCGGGCCCGCGGTCCGGGCCTGATTTCTCTACTGACCCGGCGTCCCGGCCGTGGGGGACTTGCGCTCGAAAATGACTTCCTTGCGTACTTCGCCTTCGTCGCCTAAGGGCGGCTGCAATTCGCCGTTGAAGGTGATTTCAATGCCCCCGGCATTGCCGGTCCAAAGCACAAACCGGTCCTTGGCGGTCCAGGTGCGCTCTTCCCCGGTGTTCAGGGTCACGTCGGGTTCCTGGCGGCCGTCCACCATGAGGGTAACCCAGCTTTTTTCCTTGGCCCGGATCTTCAGGGAAAGATCCCCGCTCTGGGGACGGCTCGGGACCGGCGCGGTTTGTAGGGGCGAGCTCATGAGGGTTCCCGCTTCTTCCCGCTCGGTCGCATTGTCCTCGGATCCCCCGGGCCACAGCAGGAAGAGGCCGGCGCCCAATCCGGCCAGCACCAGCACGGCGAGCAAGGGCCCCCATAGGGCCTGGCCGCTTTCCTCCTTGGGCGCGGCTGTCTCCGGGCTGACCTGGGCCCGGGTTTCCTGCAAGCCCAGCTGTTCCTTGTAACGCTTGAGAATCGCTTCCTCGTCCAGCTCCAAATATTTCGCCACGGCCTTCAGGAAGCCCCGGATATAGGTCTCTCCGGGCAGGGCCTGAAACTCGTCGTTCTCCAGCGACTCCAGGTATTTTTTCCCGATTTTGGTGTGCTCCGCGATTTCCACCACGGAGATGCCCCGCGCTTTCCGCTGCCGGCGGAGCAGTTCACCGACGCTGGCCGGCTCCTCGGGGGCTCCGGCGGCGTTATTCCGGTTTTCGTGTTCATTGTGTTGGGGGTGTTCCGGCATGGGTGCCCTCCTCTTCCTTCTCGCCGGCGCGGGCCGGAGCGGACCCGTCCGCCCCGACGGCGTCGGACTTTAACGCACCGGCCACAAAGGTTCGATGACTTCCGCATCCGGCGGCGGCGTGAACGCAAACAGGCTGGCCGGCAACCCGGCTGCGGGATCCCGCTTCAGCTGCCGCCGGGTGTGCACGCGCACGCGGCTGAACTCCGCCGTGACCCGCCGGGCCGCCTCCACCACCACGCGCCGGGGCAGGAGCTGCTTTCCCGACAACCACAGGCGCGCGCGGGTAAAGGACAAGTCCTGTCCCGGGCGCGGCACCAGTTCGAAGACGTGTTCATCCTGACTCTGGCCGGGCACCCGGATGGCCGACACCTGGCAGCGGTCGAGCCAGGTCGCCAAGCCTCCGCCCAGCTCCAGGAAAAATTCGCTGGGACTGCCTTCGGGCGGCAGAGCTTGTTTCTGCACCTGGTTGATCTTTTTCAGGTACAGCCACCGCTGGCTGCCGTTGGACACCAGCAGCTGCGTCTCGGGGCGCGTGTATTCCACGCGGTACCGCCGTCCCGGCGCCAGCCACAGTTTCCCCCCGGCCTGCAGGTCCTGGTGACCGGCGGCCGCGCCCGCGATGGTCAGCGAAAAATCGGCCTGCAGATCGCCGATGGCTTGTTGGGCCTCGACCAGTTTCCGGACCGCAGTTCCGGATTCTGCCGCGCCTCCGGCCGCCGGCCCGCTCAATCCCCAAACGGCCCCAGCACACGCCAAGGCTGCCACGAAGAATCCCGCCGGCCCGCGTTTATTCCTCCGCATCGGACGCGGCCGCCTCCAGAGCCTCGGCCGAGACCAGCACCTTGCGGGGCTTGCTGCCTTCGGGTGGCCCCACCACGCCCTTGTCCTCCATCATGTCCAAGAGGCGGGCGGCGCGGGAGTAGCCGATCTTGAGCCGCCGCTGCAGCAGGGAGGTGCTGGCCTGTTTGGCGCGCACCACCCAGGACACCGCCTCCGGGTACAGTTCATCCTCCTCGGCGTCGCCCCCGTTGCCGGCACTGGCGGCTTTGAGCTTGCTGTCGGTGAAGGCGGGATCATACACGGGTTCGCCCTGTTGGCGCCAGAACTGGGTGAGACGTTCCACCTCGGGTGTGGTGACGAACACTCCCTGGACGCGCAGGGGCTTGCTGGCCGAGGCCGGGGAATACAACATGTCCCCGCGGCCCAGCAGGGTGTCCGCGCCGTTGGCGTCGAGGATCGTCCGCGAGTCCACCTTCGAG
>Ga0315536_1001286_pt1 | contig 12682 bp, 11 predicted proteins | sample SalMarSW160230MG_FD_203093 | JGI IMG/M metagenome (GOLD analysis project Ga0315536, IMG submission 203093) | Salt marsh sediment microbial communities from the Plum Island Ecosystem LTER, Massachusetts, United States - Salt Marsh Sediment SW1602-30 ... | reverse complement strand
ACATTGGATCAATATTTTCTCCTTGACCGGTAGATCACACCAAAACCAACAAATGCCAGGGGAAGTGCTCCCCCCAGGCAGGGCATTTTTCCACTGCTTTTTTCACTTTCCGGGGTCGGGGTAGGGCCAGACTCAGATTCAGCAGCCCGCCCGCCATCTTCAGGCTGAACGGTTGGCTGATCGATTTGCACCTGCTTGATTTCCGGAGGATCGCCATAAAAGTCCATCCGGAAAACTCCCCCGCCAAGGCTGCCGGCATAAAGGTGTCGGCCGTCCCCCGATATAGATAAACCCCGCATATTGTAAATAAGTAATCCCTTGGACATCAGCGTCCAGGAATCGGCATTATTTGTTGACACAAATACACCGGAAATTTCTGAGCTGGCATACAGCACTCCCGGCCGGGTTGGATCGGGAAGAATAAAATAAACCGGTTCATTCGGATCCATACCTGCAGCTGTCTGGACCCAGGTATCTCCCCCGTCGCTGCTGCGGTAGACACCCCCGGGGGTTGCGGCTGCATAAACTGTATCTGGATTGAACGGGTCAACCCGCACATCACGGACTATCGGTGATTCAAGGCCTTTTGGTATTAAACCCCAATCAATAACAGGGACGTGATTTGTAGCCCGGTCCAGGTCTCTCAGCTGGTTCCAGGTCTTGCCTCCATCCTTGCTGCGGTAGAGACCTGCCGCTGTTCCCGCGTAAACAACGCCATCCTGAACAGGGTTAAAATCAATGCTGAGGGTGGCAAAGGGATGCCAGGGCGCTTTCTCAAGGCGTACCCAATTATTTCCGCCGTCCACGCTTCGGAACAAACCCGGTGTGGGAACATTCAGGCAGCGCTCCCAGATGCCCTGGGCGCAGTTCCCGTGGGCAAATCCGGCAAAAATTACCTGGTTGTTCGTGGGTGATACCCCCAGGGCAGCGATATTCATGCGTTCATCTTCAATTCGGCCGGCTGCAAGTTCAGTCTGAAGATCCACCAGTTCTACCGTAGTCCAGTCAGGGGAAGCTATCTGGCCAATCCAGATAGCTTCTGCCCCGGCGATTACCTTACTATTCTGCTCCATAGTATCCGGCCAGATAGCGTAAATTTCAAACTCGGGAATTGGATAGGGAATCCAGGTTATCCCCCCATCCGACGAAACAAAGTTTTTCGCCATGACCAGGGATGGGTTCTGTGGATCCGCTACCACAGCATATACACCAAGACCTGTGTAGCCCTGACTGGCTTCCACCCAGGTTTCCCCGCCGTCTTCGCTCAGGAAGTTGCCGCCGCCATAATTATTCACGAAAATGCGGTAAGGGTCCCGTGGGTCTACCTGCAAATCAATAGGAAGCCCTGCTGGTCGATTTTTAATGCCTATGGCGAAATCCTGCCAGGTTCTACCTGCATCATCGCTGCGCCAGATCCGGCTCTCCGCTGCCACATACCAGATATCTGGATTACTTTCTGCGATTTCCACCGCCTCAATTCCAGTACCTGGCGGTCTGGCCAAAACAAGCTGCCAGGTATCACCGCCATCCCTGGTTAGATAAGCGCCAGGCGAATCTGTGGTTCCAGTAACTGCAGCCAGCAGCATATCTGGATTATCGGGATGCATAAACAGGCTGGGAATATAAAGTCCGCCCAGCCCATTATTTTCATTCAGCACCGTCCAGGTTTGGCCGCCATCCTTACTGCGCAGGATTCCCACTCCGCCCCAAATCCCGTTGGGAATGTCTGAGTTTGCTGCATCCCGGTCAAAGATCCCCGTGGATACATAGAGAAGATTGCTGTTGCGAGGATCAATCCAGATGTAGCGAGCCAGGTTGTCACCCACCCAGATGCGCTGCCAGCTGAGACCAGCGTTTTCACTCTTATAGACTTCCCCTTTAACCAGATCAAACCGTTTTAACAGGCTCTCACCCGCCCAGGCCGTGCTGATGACTTCTACACCCGCATAGATGGTATCCGGATCTGCTGGATCTACGGTGATACCCCGAACACTGCGGCCTTCCTGGGCAATGCCCTTATCCCGGGCTTCCCAGGTTTCACCATTATCCGTGCTCCGATAAACCTTACCCGTGAATTGGGTCCCGATCCAGATCGTGTCATAATCATGGGGATCAATAGTTACACAAAATACCGTGAAAATCCCCCCCGAAAAAGGGGCAATTCCCTCGTTTATCGGCTGCCAGGTCTTTCCTCCATCCACACTTTTATGGATGCCGGCGTGCGCATCAGTCACAAACATCACATCCGGATTGTCTGGTCGCATGCGGATGTCGTAGCCCAAACCTCCAGGAGGGCCGCCTAAACGCTGCCAGGTAAGTGCCTCGAAATCCGGCATACCTTCGTCGTTCTCTGCGGCCGGGGGGCTCGACGGGGTTTCTTGAAGGGCTGTTTCCTCAGGGGCAAAGGGAGTCAACAGGTGCACTTCCAGATCGTCAATCTGGGCATCCATAGCTAAATCTGTTCGGAAAAGCATACCGCCAGACTCAAGGGGGCTAGGGTCCAGGGCTGTGAGATTGAAATTAATTTCCCCGATAGATATAACCTGCTCCCCTGCTTGAATGACAATCTGCAGTGTGACCCAGGTATTTGAGGGAAATTCCATTTCCCCTTCGGCGAGAACGATTTCCTCCTCGCCTTTCAAACGCACAACGGCAACATGGCTGTCCTGCAGGCGCAGTTGGTAACTTCCAGCCTCAGACTGATGATAATGTATCGCCAGTAGTCCGTTTTCTGACACGCGGCGAATTCGAAGTTTTATCTCGGCATCCGCAAATGAAATCGGGGGTTGAGCTGTTCCATCCGGACCGAGATGTAAATACCCGCCTGTTACAGCGGCGGTAGGAGAAAATTCCCAGCCGGGAAGATCCGGATTATCAAAGGCTTCAATATATACCTCTTCCTGGGCTCGAGCCGAGTTGAGCGCCCCTGGAATTAAAGCGATCCAGATCAGCAAAATAAAATACAGGATCCTGAGCAGGTGTTTCATGAGGTTCTCCTCCAGAATTGCCTGAGGGAAAAAATACGGGAAATAAACTTGATTCCTCTCCAGAGGATAGGTGTAGGTTACACACCTAAGAAATGCCAATATTGCCCGCAGAATGTGAAATTATAGCTTTGAGGAAGTTTTCCTAAGTCGGTGTTCCAGCCTGAATTTAATGAGCTCCTCAGGAAAGGCAAACTTGATCTTTTACGCAGCATGATACTTCTTAAATCAATTTGCCTCTCTCCCCGGGGATTACTCTTTAGTCCTCCCTGGATGATCTGCTCTGCTGCCCACCTCTTGGAGATCTTCCTGACTTGATTGGTTGCTTATCTAGGGTTAATTATAATGCGATATTTTTACAGAAAGAGAGGAAAATCCCGCTGGTTTTCTGAAGATAAAATCCGCGGCATGCTTTGATGTCAGGGGATGCTCCAATCAATATTTCCCTCCCCCAGAATCCCGGGCTCTGTGTTTTGGAATTCAGAGCCATGCGGTGTAAACGGGAGGTTATGGTGACAAGGCGGGAATGACAGGGATGCTTGCCTTTCTCGCAGCTTCCTTTATAATGAGGGGAGAAAAATAAGTAATGATGATCGCGGAGACCAATACCCGGTCTGTCCATCCAGAGAGTCCCCGGTTGGTGTGAGGGGAATGGACGAGAATGGGGAAATCCCCTCCGCATCCTGTTCTGGGGCCACCCCCGGGAGAGGACATCGCTTCCGCAGGGGCTTTTTGTGATTGCCGTAAGGAAGCCGGCCTGACCGTTACCCCGGTTGAATAAGACCGCAAACCCGCGGTGAAAGCAGGTGGCACCACGACACCCCTTCGTCCTGCTGGCGAGGGGGTGTATTAATTAAGCTGCACAGGAGCGAACCATGTTAGATATCCAATTGTTCCGGGATGATCCTGATCTGATCCGCCAGGCATTAACCAGGCGGCACCAGGACGGTTCCCCTGTTGATCAAGTCATCAGCCTGGATCAGAAACGCAGGGAATTAATCATTGAGGTGGAACGCCTGCGAGGGGAACGCAACCAGGAATCTAAAGCGATTGGTAAAAGCAAAGATCCGGATGAACGCCAGGAAAAAATCGCTTTAATGCGAGCCGTGGGTGATCAGCTGGACAGCCTGGAAAGTGAATTAAACCTTTTGGAATCTGCTCTTCAAGAGCTTTTGGCAACCTTTCCCAACCTGCCTGACGATCGGGTCCCGGACGGACTTGATGACAGCGAAAATCAAACCATAAAAACTGTAGGCGAGTTACCCCGGTTTGATTTCAAACCTCAGCCGCACTGGGATCTGGGTCCAGCCCTGGGCATCCTGGATTTTGAGCGGGGGACAAAACTATCCGGAACGCGTTTTTATGTGCTTAACGGTGCCGGCGCGCGTCTGCAGCGCGCCTTGATAAGCTTTATGCTGGACACCCATACTCGCCACGGCTATCAGGAACGGTATACCCCCTTTATGGTCAAGGAAGAGGTGGTCTTTGCCTCCGGCCAGCTGCCAAAATTCAGCGATAACCTCTACCATGACCATGAGGAAGATTTCTGGTGGGTACCCACCGCCGAGGTGCCCCTGACCGGTTTACACATGGATGAAATCCTCGAGGAAGCTGTTCTGCCTCTGGAATATACTGCCTACACTCCCTGCTTTCGGCGGGAAAAGATCAGCGCCGGGCGAGAGGTAAGGGGTATCAAACGCGGTCATCAATTTGACAAAGTAGAAATGTACATCTACTGCAAACCCGAGGATTCTGAACAGCAGTTTAAACGCATGCTGGAAGATGCGGAAAGAGTCTGCCAGGCTTTGGAGCTGCCCTACCAGGTAAAAAATCAATGCACCGGGGATTTGGGTTTTGCGGCGGCGTATACCTGCGATATCGAGGTCTGGGCTGCCGGCTGCGGGGAATGGCTGGAGGTTTCTTCGGTATCCAATACCCGCGATTTCCAGGCCCGCCGGGCTGCCATCCGCTACCGTCCTGAAGACGGTAAGGGAACCCGTTTTGTCCATACCCTGAACGGCTCCGGATTGGGGCTTCCCCGGGTGCTGATTGCCGTGCTGGAGAATTACCAGCAAAAAGACGGCTCGGTGCTGATCCCCAAGGTACTGCACCCCTGGATGGGCGGTCTTGAAATTATTGAACCTGTTTAGGTTCAACACGCTCCCGGGGAGAGGAGCTAGAACATAAGTTATCCGCGCTCCCTCGCCCGTCCTCGGGTGAGGATATTGCTTTCCTCTAATTATTATCCGTCTTTTTGGAAAAAAGTGCTGACCATGACGCCCAACTGGTTAAATCTATCCTTAAACATCCTTACCTACCTGATCATGGGGGTCGGTTTGTTCGGTATGATCATCCCTATTTATCCCGGGGTGGTGATCATCTGGGCTGCTGCCCTGATCCATGGTCTGGTAACCGGTTTTGCAACCCAGGAAATCTGGGTTTTAGTGCTCCTTAGTTTATTAATGATTGCCGGATCCCTGGTGGATAACATCCTGATGGGCGGCAAAGCTCGCCAGGCGGGTGCCAGCTGGATTTCCATAGGCGGGGCGTTGTTGGGGGGTTTAATCGGAACCTTTGCTTTTCCTCCCCTGGGCGGAATCGCCGCCGCGCCAACTTTGCTGTTCATGCTGGAATATGCTCGCTTGCGGGATAGCGCAGAAGCCTGGATCATTACCAAGGGGTTGTTAACCGGCTGGGGGCTATCATTTATAGTCCGTTTCCTGATCGGTCTGGCGATGATTGCCATCTGGGCTCTCTGGGGTGTTCGCTGAATTCCAATATAGCGTACCTCTCAGGTATCCATTAAAATTGACGCCCACCTCTCTTTCATCTACACTTAAGCAGATAGCAGGGAGAACTCCATGACTCAGAATACCAGTGGATATCAGGACAGCCCCCTGGTAGCCCGTCTATATGATCAGGTCATCCCATATCGGGATCGGCCTGATGTGAATTTTTTTGTTAGGGCTGCCCTTAAAACCGGCGGGCCGGTGCTGGAGCTTGGCTGCGGTACGGGAAGAGTGCTGATCCCCACAGCCCGGGCTGGCCTAAAGATAACCGGTTTGGATCTTTCCGAGTTCATGCTGGAGGCGTGCCGAGAGAAACTGACCCGGGAACCCCGCCAGGTTCAGGACCTGGTTACCCTGGTGCAGGGGGATATGCGAGATTTTAGTCTTGATCCATCCTTCTCCCTGGTGACCACCCCCTTCCGCCCTTTCCAGCATTTGCTGACTGTTCAAGACCAGCTTAGCTGCCTGGACTGCATTCGCCGCCACCTGGTACCGGGTGGTATCCTGATCCTGGATATCTTTAATCCTTCCTTACAGGGAATCACGGCAGACAACCTGGGAGAAGAAGTCGGCGCAGAACCGGAGTTCATCACCCCGGAAGGTATTAAAGTGCAGCGCTTTAACAAATCTATCGCCCGGGATCATTTCAGTCAGGTACTCGATGTGGAATTAATTTACTATCTGGTACATCCAGACGGGCGGAAAGAACGCCAGGTGCATGCATTCCAGATGCGTTATCTGTTCCGTTATGAAGCAGAACACCTTTTAGCTCGCTGCGGATATGATGTCATTGAGCTTTATTCAGATTACGATAAAAGCCCCTTTGGGTCCTTATATCCCGGCGAGTTGATCTTTCTGGCTAAAAAAACTGCTGGCTGAATCCAATCATAGGAAATATCATAGGAGCTTTCTTATGGAAAAATATCCTCCCTGGCAGGAGACGCTCCAGAAATTCCAGCAGGGACCTGGGCGCCTGGTCCAGGTTGTTGAAGGTCTTTCGGGGGAAGAACTGGATTTTAAAGTGGGTCCTGAGAGTTGGTCCATCAGGCAGAATGTCCATCACCTTGCTGATGGGCTCATGATCTGGAGTATGTTCATCCGTCAGACTCTGGGAAACCCCGGAGGTGAATTCAAATTACAGTGGTACTGGGATATTCCCCAGGATGAGTGGGCTGAACTCTGGGGATATGCTGACAGGGAGATCCAATCTTCTCTGGATGCTTATAAAGCAATCCAGGAGAATTTATCCTCCCTGCTGAGAGTCGTTGGTAATCCCAAGGCTTATTCCCTTCGGATTGTCTGGGCCGATGGCAAAGTCTTCCCGACAACCATTGAGGATGCCGTCCTAACGCAGATTGATCACCTTGGCTCTCATCTAAAGGACATCGCCCGGATTCTAAATAAGATTTCTGAATGAACCTGTTTGTGCAGATAGAATTAATTAATTGCTCAATCATCCAAGGAACAGCATATGACCCTCTTTCCTCCCCTCAACCCGGGCTGGCTTAATGGCTGGCTCCCTCTAGTGATCTTTTATGCCTCATACTTCATTTTGTTAGGTATCTTTCCAAAAGAAACCGTGGCGCGGCTGTATGATAATACCGGCTGGACAGAAGGGCAGGCTCGCCCGGCAAAAATCGGCCTGCCCTTTGCCCTGGCCGCCCTGATCCTGATCATTTTCATCCCGCTGAAAATCGATTTGCCTGTGTTCTGGATTGGCCTGGTCCTGGCCCTGGTGGGACAAGCTGGTTTTGTTTACTCCCTGCACAGCTTCAATATCACTCCCCTGGGTGAACCAGTCACTGTCGGGCTTTATAAAATCTCCCGCAATCCTCAATGGGTGGCTTTCGCGATTATCATGATCGGCTTCAGCCTGATGGTGGGCAGTTGGACGGTCCTGATTTTGTTGTCGGTCCGGGTCATCATGAACCACTTTCGGATTTTGGGAGAAGAACACGCCCTTGAGATACAATATGGACAATCCTATCTGGACTATAAAAAATCTGTCCCAAGATATTTTTTGTTTTTCTAAGGAGAGTTGTCATGAAAGCTGCTTTACTGGTAATTGACATGCAGGAAGTCTTTATTGATGAAAGCCCCGAAATAACCTGCTCCATGCTGGCAGCCGTGGAATATATCAATGCTGCTATCAGCCTTTTCCGCCAGAAAAATCTGCCTATATTTGTGATTGAGGACATGGAAGAAAAGGACGGCAGGGTACCCGGATCTCCAGGCTTTGAAACCTTTTCAAAAATTGACCTGCTTCCCTCTGATCCCAGGATTCATAAAACCTACGGAAATGCTTTTAACAAAACCGATCTGCATCAGCATCTCCAGGCCCGGGATGTGGACACCTTGATCTTGACCGGTTTTGCCGCTTCCCAATGTGTATTATCCACCTACCGGGGTGCTACCGATCTTGATTACCATCCCCTGATCATGCGGGGATCACTGGCGGATGCCAGCACAGAACGGGTCCGATTCGTGGAAGAAATCAACGAGCTGCTCTCCTACGGAGCACTAGTAATGCTGCTCGAGACTGTATAAACCGCCATGTCACGGCCTACAATCAAACCCCACAGCGTAATTCTTTTCCAGGGAGACTCGATCACGGACACCGGCCGGAGTCGCTCAGCTATTGGTCCAAATTCACCCGATGGGCTGGGGTTTGGATACCCTCGCTTGGTCGCAGGCGCCCTTCTAGATAAATATCCCGATCATCACTTGCAGATCTATAACCGGGGGATCAGCGGGGATCGAATTTTTGATTTGGCCAGGCGCTGGGAAAAGGATTCCCTGGGACTGCGTCCAGACCTGATCAGTATCCTGATCGGCGTTAATGACACCTGGAATTATATTTTTACTGGTATTGGTTCAAGCCCAGAAGAATACAAAAAGATCCTACAAAAAATGATTCAGGATACCCGGGAGAGACTGCCAGATACTCAGGTGATCCTCTGTGAGCCATTTATTCTGCTCACCGGTGAAGTAACCGCAGAATGGTTGGAAGATATCAGCAAGCGGCAGGCCGCAGTCAGGGACCTTGCCGGGGAATACCAGGCTGTTCTGGTGCCATTCCAGTCCTCCCTGGAGGAAGCCGCCAGGCAGGTACCCCCATTTCAACTGCTGGAAGACGGTGTTCATCCCACAGAATTTGGGCACAAGCTGCTGGCGGAATGCTGGATCAAAACTGTCGTTGGTTAAATAAACAAGGGACCGGGTCTTTTATTATGGACCTGGTCCCTCATGAATCGTGACATAAACTCTGTTTTATTTCTCAGGCGGTGGTACCGGCAGGTTTTCTACAGCTGTCTCCACCCACTTATCCCCTTCATCAATCAACATCACCGGGATATCCTGACGGATGGGATATTTTCGGCCGCATTCTTTACAGACCAGCCAGGCCTCTTGATAATAATCCAGGGTGCCTTCCCGGGTTTGGACGCAGGCCGGACATCTTAAAATCTCAAGTAGCTCCTTGCTGACCATACTCTCCTCCTCTGCTGGAGTAAATTCCATCGTCCATTATAACCTACTTCTTTTTACAGGGGTTATCCGGATCAGGATTTTTCGGAGGCATTTTACTGGTGCCCGGGCCGTACTGGCAGACAGCTGCCCAGGGTTGATACTTGGTTGTAAAAATATCCTGCCAGAGTTTTTTCCCATCCCGGTAGACGTCCCTGGTAACGGTCACTGTGGCCCCTTCAACAGCCCAATCAACCTGCTTAACTTCGCCCTTGGCCAGATCTGGGTTTTCTTCATAAACTGGATCCGGGGGGTCTGTTTTCTTCTTCAACCCGGTTGTGCTCCAATCCACTGTCCTGCCGTCAGAAGTGCCGTAAAATTTCCAGGTCAGCTGCCGGGAACCCTCGTAAACATAGGTTTCCATCAGCAGCCAGTGATCGGTGTCATTCTTGAACTTAAAATCTACCACGGGGACGTAAACAGTTGCGTCCAGGCCGGCAAGTTTCGGGTTGTTGCTGCCGTTAGGATTCTGTTCGTAGTACAGCACCCGGTAAGCGTGGGGCCACCTTTCCACAACCGGAAATCCACCGAAAAATACTGTCCGGAAAAGGGTTGTGCTGACCTGGCACACCCCACCGCCCACCCCTTTAATGGTCCGATCACCAAAGATAATCCAGGCTTCCGCGTAGCCGTTATCCAGGCTGACATCCCCCAATACCGCCGCCATTGAAAAGGTTTCTCCTGGGGCGACAAATATCCCGTGGAATTTTGCTGCTGCCGTGGCGATGTTGTTGATTCGGCCGCCATCCGAACCATAAAAATAAGTCGTCCGGTCGCTCACCAGTTCGGTGATGCCCAGCTCCTCGGCAGTGCTTTCAGAGGTAATCTCCGGTTTGGTTTTCTCAACTGCCAGATTAATCTCATGCTTCCCTTCCAGCAGCTGCTCCTGGATTTGGATTATCGATTGATTAATATCCATTGCCAGGCCGTTTTTTTCCGGTGCTATGACTACCAATTTCCGGGCCTCATCATCAAAATACATCCGGGCGTTTTGGGGATCCTGGTTGATTCTTTTGGCTTTGGCTTCCAGGTATTCCCGCAATTGCTCGGAATCAAGCGCGATCCGGTAATCATCCCCATCCGGGGTGGTGATTCGCTCAATGACCATCATCTCCACCAAATTTTCCGGAGAAATGGACCAGGGGCCGGGATCAGATTCAGATGCATCAGGAATGGTTAAAACCAGGGGCTGGCTTAATATTTGCCTGGCAAATTCAGCCTGGGCGCTGACATCCAGAATATCGGGATATGTTTCTGCGACAATCAGCGGAAGGCTGCCATCCTGAAGGGTTTGCAGCTGCAGGGCAATCACCTCCAGCGATGCTGGAATATTCATTTCCCGTCCAATCTGTCCGGGTTGTACCAGCACTTCCAAACTCTCTAATTTCAAGGAGGCTTCCACTGCTGGCTGGTCTAGCTCGGCCGCTATATCTTCCAGGATTTTCGTTGCCGTTTTTCCATCCAGCACAAATTGCGGTGCCAGAACAATCCCGTGGCGCAGCACTTGAATCTGGGCAGCTATTCGCTTGGCGAATCCCCCACTCCGCCCGGTATTAAATGCTAATTCGGCATTGAAGTTCGGGCTGAAGAACAAGCCCAACTCAACAGGAGTGAACTCCCAGCTGAGCTGATCATATTGCAGGGTAAGTTTTCCTTGATCCGGGTAGACAAAATCCTCCCGAAGCAGATCAGCCGCGTCAGTGGGGGTTTGCCCGCTGAGGTTCACCTGACCCAGGTAGACTCCCGGGAATATGCGCCCATCATATATTGCCCGAAATCCCAGCGTGCCCAGGCTGATCACCAGCCCAAACAGCAGGATTCCCCCGGCCAGGGCAGCGGCAATTTTTAGCAGTGTTTTGGAAAGCATAGGGTTGCTTTTCATGGATATTATTTTACCAAATAGGATCAATTCCAGCTCACCCCTGGTCTTATAAGAAGAGCTGAAGTCAATTCCAACCTTGATTTGTTCGTCCAGGGGTGCAACTAACCTGCCAATTGATTTGATTGACCCTGGTTAAGAATCAGGGGATAGAATATCCGCCAACAGCTCTTCGAAATGATCCTGTTGATTATTCCCTTCAGCTGGATGAATTTGGCATAAAGCTTCCTGGCAGCGGACGATTTCTGGTACAGTAACCGGCCTGCCTGCCCGGGCTGCCCCATGCCGCAGAAACAAACCGTGCTGAGATTTATGGCAAAGCACCGCTTTAGTTTTTTGTTCTTTCCAGGGCGTTATATCAACCAGAAATGCCGGGGTTGGTGTAAAGACTCCTGTCTCCCTGGAAAGCCAGGAAGGTGCATAAACCGCTGGGCGAAAAGAGTCAAGGGTATCCAGCGCCAGCATCATCGCTTGATGGGCTTGAATATGAGCTGGATGTCCATATTCTCCTCCGGGCCCGTGGGTGATGATCACCTGGGGATTCAGACGATTGATCTGTTCCTGGAGTTCGCTGGCAATTTTCTCGAGATTATCGGTAAAAGGGTATAATTCGCCATCCGGTCCAACTTCTGGATCCAGGTATCCTGAAAACTGGAGGCTGGCGCCTCCCAGCGCGGTTACCGCGCATACCAGCTCCTGATCCCGAACCAATCCCAATTCATCCCGGGCGCAGATCGGGGAATCTCCCCGTTCTCCACCTTCCCCCCGGGTGGCACAGATAAAATGGACCTTTGCGCCCCGATCGGCCAGGAAGGCGAAGGTGCCTCCCAGAAACATGGTTTCATCATCTGGGTGGGCAAAAAATGCCAGGATAGTTAAGCTTTTGTCTGGGTTTTCATTCATAAATCACAATGTACCACAAGCTCTATTAATATGATATTAGAACCCTATCAGGAAACTTTTGGACGTCTTTCTGCGTATATAATTAAGCTGAAATTACAGGCTATTAGCATACACGCAAAATCCAAATAAGAGGAGAAAATATGCAAATCACAGTTTTAGTCTCAGCCTTAGCCGCTTTTTCCTGGCTGTTGGTCGTGGGATTCGTTGCCCTGACCGTTTTACGGGCCCGCCAGGGAAAGAAAACCCGCGGTTCGATCAGCGGGATAATTACCGCCCTGGTTGCAGCCATAATATTAAACACAGTCAGTGCTGGATTGGTCTTCATTAAACCCGAGGAACGCGGGGTAGTCATCAGCGCGGTTGAACCGGGTGGATATAGAAAAGAGATCCTGCAGCCCGGGCTGCGCTGGGTGATTCCCTATGCTGAAAACGTCAAGGTCTATACGATCTCAAAACATACCTACACTATGTCAATTGCCCAACTGGAAGGAGACATCCAGGGGGATGATTCCATCGCTGCCCGCACAGCAGACGGCCAGGAAGTCTACATCGATGCCTCGATCATATTTTCCCTAAATCCCGACCGAATCATCAATGTCCAC
>Ga0315536_1001285_pt1 | contig 12682 bp, 10 predicted proteins | sample SalMarSW160230MG_FD_203093 | JGI IMG/M metagenome (GOLD analysis project Ga0315536, IMG submission 203093) | Salt marsh sediment microbial communities from the Plum Island Ecosystem LTER, Massachusetts, United States - Salt Marsh Sediment SW1602-30 ... | reverse complement strand
TGCCGCACTATTGATAATGCTGAATCTTCTGCATTTTCTCTGAATCTAAGTTCTTGTCCATCTCAGATGGACTTGGGGTACAGGCTGACGGGGTCAGGTAAACTAGGGGTACTTTCCCAGTACCTGTATATTGTTGAGCCACCCTTTTCTTTTTCATTCAGTTCCTCTATCATAGTAGTGATATTCAGTGAAGTGAAAGAATATATCATGAAGAAAATTAACAACCTCTATGAATGTGAGGAATGTCATTTATTTTACGAGGATGAACATTGGGCAAAGAAGTGTGAACAGTGGTGTATCGAGCACAAATCATGCAATCTTGAAATAACGAAGCATGCAACTAAACAATCCAAGTTATCACTGTCTTAGCCATCCAGCGTTAAATATCTCAAATGCAACACAAATTGATATCCTGTTAGTTTTCAGAGTGGATTCAGAATTCAATGAACCGTAATTTTCTATATTTATCTAAGATTAGCATTAGAGGAATAGCACCGATTAGAGCGACTGCACCGATTCCTGTTCTGATTGTGAGAATATCTCCAAAATAGGAAAAGACACCGGTGAAGATTAGATAAAGACCGATAACTACGAGAAGTATCGGGAACCATACCATAATGGCGGCTCGAAATTGAAATCTGTGTCTAAATGCTGATAGCGCTATTACAAAGCAAATTCCTGTAAGCACTATTGGCAAAAACCATCCTCCAAGTAAGAAACTCTCCCCGTATAATTCAATGAATCCAAAAACGGAAAGCCCTGCTCTCCCCTCAATCGTAATAAATGGTAACAGAAAACCTGCGCTAAGAGTTACAATTCCAATGATATAAGGAATCTCTCTAATAAAATGGAACTTCTTTGGTTCCCATATATTGAAGTAGAGAAGTGATACAATGCCTAGACTAGAAACTACGAGGACAAATGGGAAAAAGACTGAGCCTGCATTCCCAACTAACACTTCTGTAGATATTTGCGTCGAATCTATTTGTTCACTGATGACAAAAAAGGAAACTTTTCCAATAACTAATGGTACTATCATTCCGGTATAGGTGCCTGAGTGAGTTTCACTAGATTCATACAGCTCAGTAACGAACCAAACTGCCCCTGGCTCGCTTGATCTCCAACATAAGAATACCTTTTCAGTATTAATTGCTTCCACATCAATCTTAATTCCGCTTCCCTGAATGGTCACTTGGCTCTCGAAAGAAACACTGGCTAATGGCAATGACGTACCCACCTCAAAGTGATTTGCAATCCAACTAATTATGTCACGACTCCATCGAAGATGAAACGCATGACCCCAATTTGGAACAATATTCAAGGTAAGGTCTGCATTTATTGCCTGTATTGTATCCATCATTGAAGTGATTGGAAAGAATTGGTCTTCGGTACCAAACATATAGAGCACTGGTTTAGTAAGTAAGCTTGCATATGCAATCGGATCGAACCATTTGATCAGGTTGTTCATCTCAGTAGAACCTAGATAATATGATGGTACAATTACACTGTTGAGAAGCGATCCTGAAGTGATAGTGTTAAGGAAATTACCTGCAGCCATCATGGGGATTGATCCGTCAATACGAGAATCAATAGCTGAAACTAGGAATGTCACTAGACCACCCATAGAATCTCCAGCTACAATCACAGCGTCATCTCGCACTTGGGAAAGTGATTCGAGAACAGTTATTGCTCGAGAAGCTGCCCAAACTGAGTGATAAAGACTTGAGTCTTCAGGTCCATTGCTTACGTTCAAGAATGTAAATGGACTTAAAGTCGGAAATCCTGTTGAGTTACCTGAACCTGGTTGGTCTATTCCCATGACCACATACCCCGCAGCAGCAAACTCCCTCAATATCTGAATAAAATCTGCATATTGCTCGCCATAACCATGAAGATACAGAATCGCAGGAGCTGGGGTCATAAGGTCTTGTCTAGTTAATATTACCGAATTGATTCGTACGTCTATTCCTCTGAATTCTTCGCTAAAATAATCAAAATACCATTCATTAACTGATACAGTCATATTTTGGTACTCGATTGTCGAACTCTTCGATGAGTGGTTGTTCACATCGATTGGTACAATATATGTATCAGTCAGATTCCAAAAACTTGTATCGAAATCGTCCTCAAGGGGTACTGAAGCTGTTCTCTCTGGAAAATTGGCACCTGTGAAAAAGAGTATCGCTGTAATACTACCCATGAAGGAAACCATAATGATAATCGCAATCGCTACTATTTGTTTAGTCATAGATTCATCACAGCGTCTACTGATTGAATGCAGTCAGATTCAAACATCAACATTGTTCCAATCTCACTTTTCTGTGTCAGAAACTGAGGTATGTTCTATGAGCCCTTCTCGCTTCAGAACCACAGCGATTTTTTCTACCTCTTTCTGTCCTTCGGGAGTATCTTCAATCGCATAAAGAATAGTGCCTAACAAAAGTGCAATGAATCCCACGATAATACTTAGCGGTGTTATACTAAGTGAGATGACAATACAAGACAGAGCTCCAAGGATAGGGAAAAGGGGCCCGAATGGAATTTTGAAGTACGCCGTTTTTGTTTCGAGATATTTTTCTTTTCGGGTCAAAACAAATGCGCTAGCATTGACAAAGAACATTGCAATAAGCATGGCTATATTTACGAGCCCCAGAATTGCGTCCAGCGACCCATAGAGTATAAACGTCATGGCAACAATTGATCCTACAATAATAGCGTTTGTCGGTTGGTCATGTCTAAGTTTTGCAAACCTTCCAGGAATCTGTTTCTCAACTGCCATCTCCATTATTATTCTTGAGGCACCCGCAGTAAGTGCATTTGCTGAAGATAGCGTGGATAGAACTGCACCCAGCGCAACAATAACACCTCCAATAGGTCCAATCAAGACCAATGCGGCGTCAAACACACTCTCGCTACCGTAGGTTGGAAGGTTTGCTGCAAGAAGCGCAAGTATTACTCCAAAATAAATCAATGCAACAATCACAATAGAGGCTAACATTGCTTGCGGGACCTTTTTACTTGATTTTTTGACCTCTCCTCCCATCATTGTGATTACTTGGAATCCCATATAGGCAAAAAAGACCATTGTTACACCTTGAAATACTCCATCATATCCATTGGGGAGAAATGGACTGAAAACTGACGATTGCAGATGCAAAATCCCAACAGAGAAGAAAATAATTAAGATTGATACTTTAGTGACGACCACACCAAGTTCAAAACTACCTGCCTCCGCAATACCTCTTATGTTCAAAACTGTGATTAATATAAGAGCTAATGCCGCGAAAATCCTTGGATCAACAGCAGTTGAAAGCAGTAGATTCAGGTAGATACCAAAGCCTAGCAGGACGAATGATAATATAATAGGTTGAGCGATGTACATAATCCAGCCTGCTAAATAACCTGGATATTTGCCAAGCATTTTTTCTGCGTAGAGGTAACCTCCACCATCCTCTGGGAATATACTAGCAAGTGTTGCGTATGATAATCCTGAAAATGTTACTAGGATTGCACAAATTGCATACGAAAATATGGCACCTGGGCCTGCAATATTGACAACTAATCCGCTCAGAACAAATACACCAGCTCCAATCATCGTACCAACTGCAAAAGTAATTGCTGTAAGAGTGCTTAATCCTTCACTACGTTTTTTGTGATCAGTCATTACTATCAAACCCTTTTCTCATTCCCATTTTGTGTGAAATTTTATTCACTAGATTCTCATCGACTACTTCAGCACCAAGTTCCCTTGCTTGCTTTTCAATTGCCCTCTTTGCCATTGACCTAGCAAATTCAGGAACTCTATCAAGCACCTTCAGAGATTCCTCTGACCATTTTAATAGTTCTCTTTCTTCTATGGACGGAAGTCTGATCTCTTTGGTAGGTTCATTGACAATGAGAAGATTGGTTGTACAGATCCTTGCTAGGTTGTGGGTATTCGATCCAATCAATGTAGATGCTTCTTTGTGCAATCCCCACCGTCCCATTACAATGAGTCCTGCATCTATTCTTGCTGCATGATGGTGGATCTGCGGGAATACTTTTCCTTTCAGTACTTCTGCATTTATTTCCACACCCATTTCCTTTACAAGCTGAACACCTTGTTCGAGATTGGACTGGTAGAGTTCTTCTAGTCCATCATCAATAATCTCATCATGTAATTGTTCTTGCGCAGTGAAATTGAACTTCTCTTGTTTTTCTTCAGGTAATACTCCTGCGATATTGGTGAATACTCCCGAGTGAAGATATGGATCATAGACGGCTACAGCATCTATTCGACAACCTGTAGCTTTGGCTAGATTTGCTGCATTTAGTAGAGCAGCGTAGCTATTCTGGCTGCCATCAACTCCAACGAGGATTAGCCTATTTCTCAAGTTCAAAGGCTGTTTCATAAGAAAAACATCAGAATGCCAACTATGACTCACTATTCGTTCTGATGTACTTCCTAGTATTGCCTCTGGAACATAACCATGTCCATGAACACCAATAACGATCAAATCAGCTTCTCGCTCTCTTGCTGCTTTCAGGATCTCAAAATAGTTCCTCCCTTCAGGTGTAGATCCTTCAAATTTGATTTGTTTTTCGTTAGCCAATTCATTCAATGGAGAAAGATATGCATCAGAAATTATCTGCATACCATCTGTTATCAGGTCTTCATGTGCTCCGCGAAGTCGTGTCAGTTCTTCATCCTCTTGATATCTTTCTGGCAGACCTGGCTCCATTTGTTCGAATCGCTTTCGATGCATCTGAGCTCCGTATACATGACAGCCAATGATTGTGGTGTTTTTCATCAACTCTGCAAGCTTCAATGATGCGTGCATTGCCATGTCGGACCACTGTGTTCCATCCAAAGCAACTAGTATTCGGTTATACATACCTATTTCCTCGTGAAAGGAGTCTTATCCTTAACTTCTGTAACATGGAAGAGATAACCATAGGGATAACTGTGTTGTGTGACGTGGAAGTGATCGAATGCAAATAACTCTCGTGCAGCAAGTAGAAATTCATACGAAGGATGCTTTGGTTTGACGAATTCAATAATTCCATTCAATTGGTATGATGGAAACTTGGGAGCTTCACCTGTATATAGAAGTGAAGCTACTGGATTCTTCGTCAGATTCTTGGAGGTCTGTCCTTCAAATATCTCAAGTCCTCCAAGGATGTAGGGATTGAATAAATCAGGATTTTTGTAGAACTCTCTTGCGTGGCTCACTCGCTCCGTAAGACTCTTCTCATACTCAGATCTATCAACAAGGACTTTTGCGTTCTGGAATTTCTCAGTGAATTCTGTAAGGTATTCTTCCTTCGGTAATACTCCTATACCTCTTGTTGTCAGATTTACTGGAAATACACCTTCATCCAGACTTGCCAATACAGGGAGATGTACAGGGGCCATTTTGACGGATTCCCCACCATAATCTTTCATCATTTCAAACATACCAATTCGAGCTTTTGATTGCCAGATAAGAAAAGTATCAGGCAATCTAGCTCTTGTGAGCGTCACTCTACCATGACGAGGTAGAGTGACTTCGATTGTGTTATCCATGAATTTGGTTCTCCAGCCCGACCTATATTTGAGTCGGTTTCTCCTCTATCACCTCTGCCTGTTCTGGATGGTGTGCGGTCACTTTTGATGTGAACCAGAATACTGTAACTGCTATTGCCATAACGATAAGCCATACTATCAGTATTCTACCAATCCAAATTGGTGTCGGGTTAGTATCCGAAGCAGGTACTGGAATGATATCATATATGACCCATGGAGAACGTGCTGACTCTCTCACGTAACCCATAATCACAACAATCCACATTCCAATGACTCCAGTCATTATTGCAGAGTAGCGGGAAACTTTGGATAGATTACCCCATTCTGACTCTTTCGTACTACTCAGCATTATTCCGTCGAGCATCAGAATGAGCGCTCCAATCGTCGCGAGTATAAACAATGCTGGATATTTGTAGTCCATTATACCAAGCGGGTTTTGCCATGCTGCAGGGTCATCGATGGAAGCTGCACCAAGCCATGCAGGTTGAACTAGTATGAGCGCACAAATTACTGCAACAATCAAGAAAATCTTGAACAGTGTTTTTATCATATTATTTTCTGGCAGACTCAGGATTCGTTCTCGCCGGTCAATGAAATACACGATGATAGTTAAAACCAATACCGAATAGAGTCCAACCATCATAAGCATCTCCCATGCTCGTGGCCCATGCATTATTGCCTGGAATGCTGTATCGTTTGCATCAAATATCGCAAGCATGTAAATCATACCGAAGGCTGGTTGAAGTATAAGACCCAATAGCCCCCAACCAATTCCATATGATCCTACCCAATCCCAATACTTCTTTGATTCTTCATCTTTTCTATCCATATAATGGAACATAGCCAACATCGCAAGTAGGAATCCAAAGTAAGAGATGGATGCAAAAACTCTGTGGAATTGTAGTCGTAACATGGTCGGATTAAACCACCATGCCATGAGATCAGAGAGGGGCATCGTGATCACTCCTGAATCACCCCAAGTTATACTATCACTACCTGGTGTGAGCATCCCAGCAGCTACCATGTTAATTAAGAGTGTCTGAATGAAAACGGAGATTGCATACATAAATCCCAGAAATATGTGCCATCTTTTTGATAGCTTATCCCAAGTGAACCAGTATGTGTAAAGGAACACTATTTCGGCAGCAAATGCGAGAGCCTCGAAGAAGAAAGGCCACCAATATATATGGAATAATTCAGTTGCAAAGACTGGAAACAGTGCAATGAAGAACAAAACTCCTGCAATTGCAAATGTAGCTCCTAGACTAAAGAGAATAACGTTGAATAGTGTTACTGACTTTCCAATTCTAGTATACCGCTCTTTCTTCTCTCTTTCACCAAGAACTTCAGATCCTACTGCTATCCAGGACCCACCAAGATGCAGGTTTGCAAACAGGACATGTCCAAGCATCACTACTGCAATAAATATCGAACGTCCCTGTTCACCAATATTTACATCTTGGATAGGGAGCGTATCTTGATATTCCGTTGTATTTCCTGGAACTGCATATGGTGCACCACCTTGCAGCGGCACGACAATTAGTGTCACAAAAAGGATGAATGCACTTAATGCTAACACAAGAATTAATAGCTTCTTAATTCCAAACTCCTCCTTTTAGAAGGAGGCTACAAACGATAATAAAAATCAAATCATTAGTATGCAATATTACTATAGTATTACGTTACTATTTATTCAATTCAAAAATTAGTTAATATATTAATTTATTATGCTTCACGCTGTTTCACAATCAGATTCTTCCGCTCATCTCTAAGCCATTTAATCTCCTCATGATACTCGATTTCATCCATGTAATCTTTATCAATTTCATGCCATGCTTTAGCTAATTGAAGGAGATGCTCTCTCTTTTTCCAAATCTTCAAAATTCTGACACTGAATAAGAATTGTTTATTCTTTCTTAAGTCCTTTACCAGACACTGAACATTCTCATCAATAGTCGAAATTTCTTTTCTAGTGAATGATTCGACCGGAGGATATGTTATGACCCTCTCAATCATGTCAAGCACAAGAATTGCTCGAGTATCCAAATCCTTTTTCCCAACTTTTTCATATTCCTTAAGCAGTTCTATCATATGTGACATTGTCTTTACCCTTTATGCATCTTACTTTGAAATCACTGTTCCTCCTTGTCCTTTCAGAGCCTGAAGAGCATTATCTATAGAGGTTATAATCGCTCTCTTTCCACCTTCTTCGACGAATCTAATTGCAGATTCGATTTTGGGTGCCATACTCCCTTCTGCAAACTGACCATCCTCAACTAATTTCTTTGCTTCTTCAATTGATATATCATAGAGCGGAGCCTGACTAGGACGATTATAGTCAACATAGGCATTCTTCACATCTGTGAGTATGAGAAGTATGTCCGCAGATAGAGTATTGGCCAATAATACGGATGCGCGGTCTTTATCAATTACTCCCTCAACACCCGATATCGACCCATCTTCTTCGATGATTACAGGAATCCCACCGCCACCTGATGCAATAATCATTACACCTTTTTCAAAGAGAGTTTTGATAGCAGTTTCTTCTAAAAACCGAATCGGCTGTGGTGAAGGAACCACACGTCGATATCCTCGACCGCTGTCATTAATTATAGTCCACCCTTTCTCGTTTCGAAGTTTAGAGGCTTCCAGAGCTGTATAGAATGGTCCTATAGGTTTTGTAGGGTGTTTAAACGCTGGGTCCTCTGAATCTACCACTGTTTGAGTAACAATCGTTGCAATAGAGGAATCTAGTCCAGCTAGATGCAATTCTGAATACATACTCTGCTGTAACATGTAACCAATCATACCTTGACTTTCGCTGCTACAGATATCAAGAGGCATTGGTGGTAGGGATGATTTTGCTAGATCATTTTTTAATAGAATATCACCAACTTGTGGACCATTTCCATGTGTTATTGCTAGTTGATATCCCTCATGAACTAGTTCCACTAATACTTTTGATGTTGCTCTCACATTTCTCAATTGATCTATAGCTGTGCCTTCTTCAGTATGCTTCAGAATAGCGTTTCCACCAAGTGCAACCATGATTCTCGTTTTGCTTGATTCAGATGACATCTACAATTACCTCCTCTCTAATGCTGCGGTCATACAATGAGCTGCTCCATACCCACCTGTGAGATTTTTGAGAACCATTGGATATGCATCGATTCCATGTTGATAGATTTCCTTTTTATGCGGGAAGAACTCAGACTCGTTCTTAAGAAATTCATAATCTTTCTCTGCTTGCTCAAGGAGAGCTCCATATCGTGCTGGTTCAGCTTTTGCCTTGGATTTTAGATTGAAGAGAACATCTTTGATACCTCTTTCAACTTCGACAGCTAGTATAGTTCCGTCCTTGATTGTGAGAAAGTTTGATGCATAGCTGAGTTGTTCAAGTGTGGTAATATCGACAACATCAAATCCCCACCCAGTTATGTAACTGAGAAGATCTGTACTCTCTTTCTCTTTCTCGTATTCTCCTGGACCTGTTCTACTATAGATGTCCACCTTTGCTCCTTTCAAGAGTGATTTTAGACCGACTGCTACTCCTTTAGAAGCAATATTGAAGTACGTATCAAGGTGCATGTCAATCATAGGGTCTACTTCATCACTTGGAATAAGTGGGTGATTGGGTTGATGAACAACGCCTACCTCATCGAATCCGACACCATATTTTAGCAGTTGCTCGATTCCTGCCTCATTTGTTCGGTCTCCCACACCCACAAGAGCAAAGTCTTTCAGAGGTATGAAATCTCCACCTTCGAAAGTTCCTGGCTCAGTGACTCTATGTACTACTTCTGCTCCCAAAACATCCCATAGTATTTTTGTAACATCAGATTCTCTTCTACGCTGTGGTTTACTCATGCGGGATAGAAAAATACCCTTGTCTGTAACTGCTTGTTGATCTCTCATGAAATAGATATTCGATAGAGGTGATTTCTCAGTTATATTTAGGTGAATCATTCGTGTTCCTTTCTCACTCTCTAGATCAATCTGAGGATTAAGGAGTAGAACACTAAGAAAGTGGCCAGGATCAAGAATGTTTCTATTCTTCTCGAATTGATTGCGTGCCTCTTTAACCCCTACTTTAGTACCAGTCACACCAATAACATCATCCGCTGCCTTTACGAGTCGGTCATGGATTTCTGGGTTCCGTTCAGCGATTTCTACTATTTTCTCTCTCATCCGAATAACATCTATGTGAAATTCATGTTTGAGAACATGCTCTAAGCGCTCGTGTTCTCGTATTGCACCGTTTTGACTGAAAGCGCGTTCATAGAGAGAAGCAAACGGTTCAAGGAGTCCAAAGAACGTCTCCATTCCAGGCCTATGTATAGCAATGGTCCGAAGTGTGTCCCATTCAGCTTTGATTTTTGTGTTCACTTTACTTACCTCCTAAGAAAAAGTCGAGAAGCCCAATTGCTCCATACAGCTTATTCTCTCCCTGTGCCCAGACTATAGATTGGTTTCCCTCAATTACATCATCTGTGATTTCGAGGCCTCTATGAGCTGGCAGGCAATGCATGACGACAGCATCTTTTGCGGCAAGTGATAACAGATCTGCATTAATCTGAAATCCTTGGAAGATCTTGAGGCGTTCCTCTCTCTCCTTTTCTTCTCCCATACTTACCCAGACATCTGTGTATAGAACATCTGCATCTTTTGCAGCCTCTTTGGGATTATGAACTATCTGCAGTTTTGAACCTGTTTCACTGGCAATCCTTTTCGCTCTCTCTAAAATTGCCTTATCTGGATCATGTCCTTCTGGACATGCCAAATTCATGTTCATTCCCATAAGTGCGGTGCCTAATAATAGTGAATTGGAAACATTATTTCCATCTCCAATAAAGGCGAGGGTTAAGCCCTCTAAGTCCTTCTTTACTTCCTTTACAGTGAGTAAATCACACACGATTTGAGTGGGATGCTCTAAATCACTCAATCCATTAAATACTGGAATATCTGAAAACCTTGCAAGGTCTACGACGGTCTGATGACTGTAGACTCTGGCAATTATCGTATCCAAGTAACTACCAAGGATTCGAGCTGTATCTTTTATTGGCTCGCCACGACTAAGCTGCAATTCGCTTGAAGGAAGATAAACTGCGTGACCACCCAATCTCAGTACCGCAGTCTGAAAGCTTGTGCGCGTCCTGGTAGAGGGCTTCTCAAAGAGAAGCCCAGCAACCTTATTCTGTAGGACGTGCACACTCTCATGTTTCTTCAGTTGCGATTTGAGTTTCAGAGATCGAGAGAAGATATCATTCATATCCTCTGTGGATAGGTCTGCAACAGATAGTATAGAGTGTGCCATGTTCCTATCATCTCCCTCTAATTCATAATCTCCTTAGTGTTCGCTTTGTATGCCCATGCGAAGATCAGTATTGCAAATGCAGTTACTACGACCATATCATAGGGCATTGGTATCAGACCAAGAGGTCCAATCGGAAGGAAGTTTTCATAGATGAAGTTCGTGTCTCCAATATAGGACATCACGATTATGAAAACTAAATACACTAGAATCCACAGACTACGTGTGAATTCGAACTTCTTGCCTCTGAATGTCAAGTACAGAGGATATCCAGCAAGCATCAAGATTGCACCCACAAGAGTCCAAGGCCATGATGCCCAATAGATTAGCAGTGTTGCTAGAATAAAACCCAGGCCTGTAATCAGTATCGGAACTGGTAGCTTGAATGGTCTGTTGACATCTGGTTTTGTCTTTCTTAGAATAGGTACTGACAAGACTGCTGCTGCATATGGGACAAGTGCTGTAATCGAAGCTATCAGAGCAACCGACGGGAAGTTTGGTATGAATATCTGAATGATCATTGTCATAACTGATGCGAATATCAATGCAATGAATGGAGTTCCCCATTTATGATGCACAGAATCCATTGGACCCCAGAAGAGCCCATCTTTTGCCATTGCATATGGAATTCTACCTTGAAGTAGAACCCAGTCGCCTCCGCTACCAGCAGTGGATATGAGTGCTCCGATTGTTGCTACAATTGCCAGAATGGGTAATCCTGCTGCTTGTGCAACATCTGATAGTGGTGATGATAGATTCCCGATACTACCCCAATCACCGACTGCAATACCTAATCCACTCCAATTGATCATGCCTACGAATGCGATTGCAATCAATACATAGACAGCTATGACAATTCCCATGGTCAATAACATTGCACGAGGAATAGTCTTCTCTGGATTCTTGACCTCTTCTGTCGGGACTACCACGGATTCGAAACCTGTGAAAGCCCAGAATTCAAAGGCCATCGCTAGAGTGACACCAGTGAGCCCAAAAGGTAATAGCGGTACAAAGTTCACTCCGCTGAAGAACGAGAGTCCTACTGCTGCAAAAACTATCAATGGAATTATTTTTCCAATTGTTGTCACTAGACTATAGAGTCCTCCCCATTTTACACCGACTACATTGATCGCGGTGAATATCCACAATGCAACTACTGCAATTGTGATTCCAAGAGGAGTTAGAGTTTCTCCTATAGCAAGACCTGGTACCCAAAATGCCAAGTATGTGACAAAAATGTCAATGATTGCCGCTGTTCCAATAAACGCATAGAGAAAGTATCCCCATCCCATTAGAAAGCCACCAGTGTCTCCAAGTGCTAGTCTAGGAAGTGAATATGGTCCTCCACTTAGCGGAAATGCTGAACCTAATTCTGCATAAGAAATAGCTAGCAGTGTAGTTACAATGCCGGTCAACAAGATTGCGATAATTAGTGCTGGACCTGCAACGGATCCCATTACGGCAGGCATGGCAAACATGCCTGAACCTATTATGCTCCCCACACCAAGTGCGACAAGAGTCGTTAATCCAAGTTCTCGCTTTAAGCCGCTCTTGTTAATCTTCTCTTCGCCATTAGCTTGGTTAGAGCTTTCGATTGCCATTTTTTTTCCTCCTTTTTTTATATCTCTTCTATTATTTCAAGGCCGCCGTGTTTGTAGAAAGCAACCTTTAACACATCAGTAATTAAGAACCACACTAGCGCATAGCCCCAAACGAACAGGGCAAGACCCCAACCCATGGCTGGAAGTAGAAAGCCATAAACGGTGATTAATGTAGCAACGAATTGCGTTCCAATAATTGCTGAAATCAATGGTAGGGCTGGTTTC
>Ga0315536_1001283_pt1 | contig 12718 bp, 14 predicted proteins | sample SalMarSW160230MG_FD_203093 | JGI IMG/M metagenome (GOLD analysis project Ga0315536, IMG submission 203093) | Salt marsh sediment microbial communities from the Plum Island Ecosystem LTER, Massachusetts, United States - Salt Marsh Sediment SW1602-30 ... | reverse complement strand
ATTAGCAGTAATGAACTGACAAGTGGGTTTAAGAGGATGCTGAATAAGATTGATTGGATTCCTGGTGTATACTCAACTATGTTTGCTTCGCTGATGTTGTTGAAAGAGAGCGCATAAGAATAGTTTTGGGCGTTATCATTTGGGACCAGCTTCCACGCCATAGAACCAGGTGTTTCCTCAAAATGAACGAGCGTGAAACCTTCAAGTTTAGTTAGCAAGGTATGGATGTCGTCTGCTACAAATTCAATGACATGAAATTGAAGAGCCTCCTCTGGACCCAAATTAACGTTTTCAGTAACGAACAGCTTCGCCATAGTTTCATTTCTAGTATGCAATGAAGCATGGTTTTCCATTAATGCTGTCAGTGCATTCACATATTTCGATTGGCTGATCGGCTCTCCAGTTGACAAGACTGGCTGACACGACCCTATTGTTGTCCCAGAAGCCATGACAGCAATATGAGAAGCCATCAAAACATATGTTCCTCCGCTCCAAGCCGTCACTCCAGGTGGATAGACAAAACAGCAAATTGTGATGTTCGAGTTGTCAAAGAGATTCATTATGTTTTGGACGGCATCCAACTCCCCTCCGGGAGTGTTCATCGTTACAACTAATAAGCGGGCTTGTTGAGCCTCAGCCAACTGTAATGCGTCATTCACTATAGTTGTGGTTGCAGCGGTTATTTCGCCGTTTATTGTGACCTTTAGAATGACGTTGGTGTCGCCTGAACTGTTAACTAAATTGCTGCTCAATCCTATGAGAATAAAGACAGTTAGTGGTATAGTCAATCTTTTCAGCAAGGTCGATGCCTTTCGATTCTTGTTATAATTTTTGAAAGAAATAAGCTCATCGGACACTCCGCACCTAAAGACAAGTTCCAGAAAAGCTCCAGGCAACATGAACCAACAATCATTTGTAGACACCTAACTCCAGAAATACCGTCAAAAAGACGGCAAAACAGAAATTTCTGGTTATAGTGCGGGGGCGGGATTCGAACCCTCAACACAGTGGAGATGTCACCCAATCTCCTTCCTTTTTTTAACTTGTTCGAGCGCAACACTAGAGGTTTAAAGCTATTAATATCGGAAGCAATGTGATTGAAACAATATTGAGAAGTTTTATCAAAATGTGCAGCGATGGCCCAGCGGTGTCTTTCAACGGGTCTCCGAAGACATCGCCTGTAACTGCCGCTTCATGCGCTTTTGTGTTCTTTCCGCCAAAACCCCCGCTTTCGATATACTTCTTTGAATTGTCAAACGCACCGCCAGCGTTAAACATAAAAGTTGCTAGCAACGCCCCCACAATAGTCGCTGAGAGCAAGAAAGCCGCAAGTGGCCATATTCCGAGAGTAAATCCAACCGCAACAGGAGCGAATAAACCAACCAAAGTGGGCGCTATCATCTGCTTCAATGAATTTCTGGTGCTGACATCAACGCAACTAGCATAGTCAGGCGTAGCTTTGCCGTCAATCAATCCAGGTATCTCATCGAACTGCCGCCTAACTTCACTGACCATCTGGTCTGATGCCTTACCCACTGCGAGCAGAGCCATAGCCGAAAAGATGAAGGGAATGGTTGCTCCAATCATCAAACCCACGATAATCAACGGATTTGCCAAGTCAAGATATTGCGCAACAGCACCGATTGACGTGGGAAAAGTTCCTGCCTGTATCCTGAATGCTTCTGAGATGAAGGCAAAAAGCAATGCGATACTGGTCATGACTGCCGCAGTCATCGAGAAACCTTTGGTTACCGCTTTAGTCACGTTTCCACAAGCATCCAGTTCATCTAGAGACTGGTCAACCTCTTTTTCTAACCCAGCCATCTGAGCGATTCCACTGGCATTGTCTACAATAGGACCGAAAGTGTCTGAAGACATGATCATTCCAGTCATCCCTATCAATCCCAACGCAGCCGCAACGATGCCATAGACGCCCATAAGGTCCCCGCCAAAAATGAGGAAAGTAAATGTCGTCACTGCCCCTAAGAAGATTATTGGTATTGCAGCACTCAACATACCGTAAGAGATACCCATCAGAAGGGTTACCGCTGCCCCACTTTGAGCAGAGCGCGCCATGTTCTTCACAGGTCTGTAATTTATTCCTGTGAAATACTGAACCGTCAAATAAACAATTAACGTGAACAAAAGTCCAAGCGACATGCAATAAAAGAACCGTAAATCATTCATCAACAAAGTGGAAATAAAATAGAATCCAACGATGGAAACGGCTCCAGCAATTAACAAGCTAACGCCAAGAGATAATATGTTGTCTTTAACCCAGCGCCTCACCGAGAAAATTCCGATCACAGTAACGATGTTCCCGAATCCCCATGTAATCAAGGGAAACAATATGATTTTCCATCCCAAATTATAAGGAGCCCCCACGAAAATCAAGCCCAAAATCATCATCGCAATCAGGTTATCTGAACTAGATTCAAAAAGGTCAGCCCCTCTTCCTGCGCAATCGCCAACATTATCCCCGACTAAATCCGCAATTACAGCAGGGTTTCTCGGATCATCCTCAGGTATTTTCGTCTCAAGCTTTCCAACCAAATCCGCCCCAATATCTGCCGCTTTCGTGTAAATACCTCCGCCCAGCTGGGCGAACAAAGCTGCAAGGCTTGCCCCAAACCCAAAGCCGACCAAAAAATAGATTGCCTCTTGATTTGCTGGACCAGCAGCAAAAATGAAGTAAAGAAGGATAATTCCTAAAATATTAAGGCTCACTGTAGCCAATCCCATGACTCCTCCTCCGCGGAATGCAAGCCTAAGTGCTTTTGCAGCAGAAGATCGCGCCGCATTTACCGTTCGTACATTTGTCTTAACTGCGGCGTTCATGCCTATTATCATTGTCAAAACCGAAAGGCATGCACCCAGCACAAATCCTAAACTTGTCTCCCAACCAAGCAAAACATAAAGCAAAACAGCTAAGGCAACTATAAAATAAGCTACTGTTTTGACCTCTCGTCTTATGAAAGCGTGGGCTCCTTCTTGGATGTAGCCGGCGATGGTTCTCATTTGAGATGTTCCTGGGCTTTCTCGTAAGATTAGTTTGTAGAGAATAACTATACAAAATAATGCCAGACATGCGGTGGCTATGGGGATCAGAAGCAATTCGTTACCTTGCGTGGATATCCCTTCACTTAATGGTTATGTCCTTTTCAGGAGACTTGAATCGTGATAAAGTTTACTGTTGTTGAACAAGCAATGACATAATGGAATTGATGTGATTTCATCGCAGTGTACGCGGAAGGTCCTCAAGTGAAATAAGATTGGAGTCACTTCGAACTAACCGTTCTGAGATACATCGTGCGCCTATACCCGAATAGTTCCAGTTCAATTAATAACTGCATTTTTGGTTTGTGGAATACTTTTGCTACTGGCTTTTTGTGTATTGTCCTATGCTTTTAGAGTGCGTGCCACAGTAGCATCAACATTTGCCTCTTAAATCTTAAATAATGTTCGCGTCTTTTGTTATTAAGTGGCGATAAAATGTCATCAGATTTGAAAAGCATACTTGATACGGTCATTGAGGAAGACTACAAGCGAAAAGAGTTGGAAATCGAAAAGGGATTTGAGCGTTTCAAATCTCTTCTTCACGAAATAGCAAGAGCCAAAAAATGGGACCTTGCAATTTTGGTGGAAGGAAGCAATGTGAAGGGTGTAGAAGAATATGAGAAAGAGTTGAATTTGCTAGAGAGAGGCAACCTAATAAAAGGACATATGAAATTTACAGAACGTAACGCATACCGGGAATATCAATTAACTAAGAAAGGATCTGATTTGGTAAAAAAACTGCTAAATGAAACTTGATGAGCAAAAATAAACCGTTGTTAACTTTAATTTTGTTTTTTCGTGTCCATATCTTGCTTTTGTGCAAAATGGTGCGGGGGGTGGGATTCGAACCCACGAACCCCTACGGGACAGGCTCCTGAAGCCTGCGCCTTTGACCTAGCTCGGCGACCCCCGCCTCTTTGTTTCTGAAAATCAAATCTTCCTTAAGTGTCTTTTCGCTTCCAAGGAAAATATAAGCTTAAAGAAGCACACCCCTACAATAGCCAAACATGTGACGTGAAGACTATGGACTGGATGGAAATACTAACGGAATGCTCACAGAAGATGCGAAACGCCGCCCTCAGATATTATGGCTGCCCGAAAGCCGCTGTCGGTTTCGGCGTCGGAGCAGGCGGAGACACATCAAAACGGATAGACCTAGCCGCAGAGAAGGCGCTGATAGACTGCCTAAACAAGCATGAGGTGTCGTGCACGCTGGTCAGCGAAGAGGCTGGAACCAAAAAGATAGGCTTCGGGTCATCCGAAGTTTATGTGGTAACAGACCCTGTGGACGGCACAACCAACGCGGTTCATGGGCTGCCCTTCAGCGCAAACGTCATCGCAGTTTCGACGAGCCCACGCCTCAGGGACGTGGAAACGGCAATCGTATCGGACATTGTCCACGGCGTAACCTACACTGCCCAGAAGAACGGGGGCGCCTTCAAAAACGGCAAACCAATCAAGCCCTCAGAAACAGCCAAGATAGAGGATGCCGTGATAGGCGTTGACCTGAACACCTTCAAGATAGAGGAGCTTTTACCCAAACTGGGGGGGCTCTTCAGGGTGGGGAAGCATTTCCGCCACTTCGGAGCCAACGCACTGGAAATCTGCTACGTTGCAGACGGAGGCACAGACGCCTTCATCGACATCAGAGGAAAACTGCGGGTAACAGATATGATCGCCTCCTACCTCATACTGCGCGAGGCAGGCGGAATCATGGTCTCTCCGGAAGGAAAGGAACTGGACGTTCCCCTAGATGCCACTCAACGACTGTCGTTCATTGCAGCCTCAAACAGAAACATGTACGAAGCCATCACTGAGGCTCTGAAGGCTGGCATTTAGCAGTCCAGTTTTTAACAGACAAAAACAGAGAGACTAGTGTGGTAACTTGACTCAGATAAAGCCTGTGCAGCCCTATCCAGCCCTACTACTGCAGAACAACCGTGACCGAGCCCTAGTGGTGGCGGACCTTCACATAGGCTGGGAAAGACTGCTGAGCCAACGAGGAGTCCACGTTCCGTCCCAGACTCCAAAACTCAGGAACACGCTGCTTAGGCTAATCAAGGAAACGAAACCCACACAAGTAACCTTTCTGGGGGACATAAAAGACGCCATAGCAAAAGTAGCCATGGAAGAATGGAAGGACATCCCAGAATTCTTCGAGGAGATACAGAAACAGGTCCCAGACCTTCAAGTAATCCTAGGCAACCACGACGGAAACCTTGAACCCCTCCTTCCAGAAAAAGTAGAAATTGTTCCCGCCTCAGGCGCAAGCTTCGGAGATGTTGGACTCTTCCATGGACACGCATGGCCAGCGCCAGAACTGCTAGAATGCAGAAGCCTAATCACAGGTCACGTTCACCCAACAGTAGCCATCCGCGACCCTATGGGCTTCAGGATGACAAAACAGGTTCTGCTCAAGGCACCATGCGACGGAGCCCAGCTGGCGAAGACTCTTCGTAAATATTTAGGCGCCAAAAACAGTAACCTAGACGGCTTTCTTGAAGAACGAAACAAAGTCAACGTTTCGCAGCTTTTCATAATGCCCTCCTTCAACCAGTTTCTTGGGGGCAGACCAATCAACGAAAAGAAGAAGGGAAAGAAGGCTGACGCATACATCGGTCCAATATTGCGTTCCGGCTGCGTGAACATGGACGAGGCAGAGGTTTATCTTCTGGACGGCACCTTTCTGGGAACAGTTGACCAGCTGAAGCCGCTGAGTTAACCGCAAAGAAACAGGCACTCGAAGTTTGGTTCAGAAAAGTTTTAATGAATTTCAGAACGTACGTACCTTTGAAGGTGAAAGTGATGTCAGAGGATGACTTGCCTGAATGGTTCAAAAAAAGAAAGAAACGCAACCCATTTTTTGGAAACTGGTTCTTCGGAGACATCGAAGAGATGATGAAGGAAATGGAGGAGATGATGGAACGGGAGTTCAGCCAATTCAAAACGCGCATCCCAGATGACCTGAAGCGTGAACGCAAGCTTCCTGACGGCTCAACCATACCCGAGTGGGGACCCTTCGTTTACGGCTACAGCATGACAATTGGACCGGACGGAAAACCGAAAATACGGGAGTTCGGCAACGTTAAGCCCTCAAGCGACCCAGAAAAATGTGGCATAAACAAGCCATGCATAGACGTGAAGGAGGAGCGGGAGCCGCTTGTGGACATAATCGCCGCGAATGGGGAAATCAAGGTTATAGTGGAGTTGCCTGGCGTCGCAAAAGAGGACATTAAACTGCATGGAACAGAGGACAAGTTGACGATTTCTGTTGAAATTCCTGACCGCAAGTACTTCAAGGAGATTGAGATGCCGGCGAAAATTGCCCCAAAGAAGGCTAAAACGGCATACAAGAATGGGGTTCTGGAGATTACTGTGCCCAAAGTCGAGGAGAAAAAGAAGCCCAGCGGAGAACAGATAAAAATCGACTGAACCAACAAAATGGCTTATCTTACTCTTCTGATGCTGAAAACAGTAGGCGCTTCTCCCTAGAAGCCCAAATACGCCTGCAAGGGAAAACAGAACATGAAAACACCCAAAGAAATCAAGGTGCTCGAAAAAGTTTGCAGCGAAGCAAAAACCAAGAAAAAGCTGACAGATGAGCAGTTAGCCCAGCTTTCAGAGGCGTTCGGTTCGCAGTTCACTAAGGCATGGGAAACCATAGAGGAGAAGCGCGTCAAAAAGTATGTTTTCAGTCCAAGCGGCAGAGTTGTTTGGATAGTTGTGGGCAGAGAAAGGGAATACCAGATTATGCCAGCCGCGGGTTTCTGTTCCTGCGACGATTTCTATTTCCGCGTAATGGACAGGGAAGCCCACATCTGCTATCATCTTATTGCCCAGAAAATTGCGGATGCTCTAGAAGAGTATGACTTGATTGAGGAAGAGGATGGGCTCTACGACTGCCTCATGGAAGAGTGGAAAAAGGTTACAGCTTAAATAGTTCACATTCAAATAATAGACGATGGAGAGGTTATGATGGTCGCGAATGCCGACTTCACGTGGCTTGTCACTATTCTAACAGGTTTGATTTTCATAGCTTTGGTTCTGGGCTTCTTGTATTTGATTTATGGCAAAGAGGAAACCGACGAAGAAGAGGAATAGGCTCCTTTTCGCATCCGTTTTTTGCCCCAAAAATAAACAAGGGTTAGACAAAAGAACAGTTAAGGCAGTAGACAATAGGATTATCAAACAAGGCAGGTGATGCGGTGCCTGAGCCTATGGGACAAAGGAAAATGAGCAAAACAAGCTTAGAGGAAATTGTCAACCGAATACTGTCGTCCCGTTCTGAACTTAACCGCAAAGAAATCATAGAAATCATAGAAGAAAAAAAGAGGAACGCAGGCGATTTCCTGACCGATGAAACCGCGGCGCGGATTGCCGCTGCAGAGTTGGGGGTGAAAATCGTCAAGAAGCCTCTTCGTCTCAAAATTCAGATTCAGGACCTTGTTTCAGGATTGAATGATGTGACAGTTGCTGGGCAGGTTGTTGCCCTTTATCCGCCTAAAACTTTTCTGCGCAGAGACTGGACAGAAGGAAAGCTTGTCAGCCTTGTTGTTTCGGATGAGAGTGGAACTTTGCGGGTGGTTCTGTGGGACAACAAAGTCGACTTGATTGAGAAGGCAAAAATTCAGCGGGAACAAAAAATCAGGATTTCGCATGGATACGTGCGCGAGGGGCTGGATGGAAAGCCGGAACTGCATGTGGGGCAGCGGGGAAGCATAAAGGTCATAGAAGAGCCGGAAAAGTAGCTATTCGGAATTTTCTTTTTCGACTTCTTTGATGACGTCTCCGAGGGTTTCTAGGCTTGTGTCCACCAGTTCTCGGGTTATGGTTAACGGCGGAATCAATCTGAGGGTGGAAACGCCGCAGGTTATGATGGCTACTCCTCGTCTCCAGCATCGAATCATCACTTCTCTAGCCTGATCTGCCCCAGCCTTCTTGGTTTCCTTGTCTTCCACAAACTCGACACCAATCATCAGCCCCTTCCCTCGAACGTCACCCACAATCTCCTGTTCCTGCTTCACGTCCTGCAGCCACTTCATTATGTAGCCTCCCTGCTTCTCAGCATTCTCAAGAAGCTTCTCCTCCTTGATTACATCAATCACAGACATGGCTGCAACACAGGCTAACGGATTCCCTCCGAAGGTGCTGGCGTGGGAACCAGTCTCCCAGTCCATCAGCCGGGCTCGAGCCACAGTTGCGCTCAGGGGCAAGCCTGAGGCTAAGGATTTGGCTGCGCAGAGGATGTCAGGTTCGGTTTTCCAGTGCTCGATGGCGAACCATTTTCCGGTTCTTCCCATTCCTGACTGGACCTCGTCGGCTATCATCAGTAAGCCATACTTGTCCGCCAGCTTTTTGAGGCGCTGGAAGTATTCGGGCGGGGGAACAACGTATCCGCCTTCGCCTTGTATAGGCTCAAAAATGAAGCCTGCAACCTCTTCTGGGGGCACATATTTTTGCAGCACCTGCTCGTCTATGAAGTCTACGCAAGCGTAGTTGCATTCGGGGTATGATTGGTTGAAGGGGCAGCGGTAACAGTACGGATAGGGCACATGCGTTATTCCCGGAAGCAGCGGAAAGTAGTGTCTTCTTTGGGTTGGCTTGCTGGCTGTAAGAGCTGTGGAGCCGCAGGTTCTGCCATGAAAGGCTCCGATGAAGGCGATGAACTGGTGTTTGCGGGTGTGCCATTTGGAAAGTTTGATTGCGGTTTCTATGGCTTCTGTTCCGCTGTTTCCGAAATGGAGTCTTTTCTGGAAGGTGCCGGGGGTGATTTTGAACAGTTTTTCGGCTAGATTCACGGTTTCGTGGTAATAGAAGTCGGTGTTGGCGTAGTGAAGAAATTTGTCGCATTGGCTTTTTATTGCCTTGACTACCTTGGGGTGGTTGTGTCCCACGTTTAGGCATGCCACTCCGGAGTTGAAGTCGATGTACTCGTTTCCGTCCACATCCTTCACAATACAGTCGCGCCCAGACTCGATGACAAGCGGGTAATAGCGAGTGTACGACTGGGAAATCGCTTCAGAGTCACGTTTAACAAGTTCTCTAGCCTTTGGACCAGGAGGACGAACAACGATATTAGGGTAATCAGGCAATAGGTTCACCAACAACAATCCAGTAAGTCGCACTATTTTTATACATATCTGAGACCTTGAAGCAGTTACCAGAAACAGCCTAAAGTAACAAAAAATATCGCATAAAGATTGAACAACAGGACAATTGGAGAAACTAATTCTCTTCTTCGGGTTGTTTGTTTTCGGCTTTACTGACTATTATTTCGATTGTTGAGATGTTTGATTTCTGTCCACCTTCAACTCTAGCCAGCTCTTCAGTGCTTATGTTGACGCTTTTTGTTTCCAAGCCTTTAACAAAGGCGCGGCGAAGCAACTCAACAGTATCAACTGCTCTGCAGATTGCTCTTCCCCTAGCCTTGACAATCACGTGCTTTTCGCCGCTGTTGAAGAAGGTTATGCAAGCAGTCACGTAGTTCATCACAGGTTTTTTGCCTATAAGAACCACATTATCTGTCTGTGTTGAAGTTTCAGGTTTCGCTTCGTTCTTAGCCAAAACTCATTCCCCATATCCAATATAGCACGCAGCATCCGTCACGGATTAAACTTTAGGTTGCCGCATATCCTCTTATATTTTTTCACATAAACCTGCTCCACTTTTAGTTTCTGAAAAAAGGAACTGCCCCATAATGCATACGATTCTTTGAACAGCAATAACATACCTCAGATTGGCTTCACATCAACAAAAAAGGAATATAGAAGATTTTTCCCCAAAAATTTAAGAATGACGGAAAGATGTAATGGTTCTAACTCACTCGAGTACGTTAGATGCTATTTGGAGGAAAATTATTGACCCTCAAAGAGTTCAGATGGCACGGACGAGGCGGGCAAGGAGCATGGACAGCAAGCGAGCTTCTGGCACGAGCCGCAATCCACGAAGGAAAATACATCCAATCCTTTCCAGAGTTCGGTCCTGAAAGGATGGGCGCACCAGTAAAAGCTTACACGCGAATCAGCGACGAGCCGATAAGGCTCCATTGTGCAGTCTACAATCCAAGTCTCGCTGCAGTTATGGACCCGACCCTTCTCGCAACTGTGCCAGTGACAAAAGGTTTAGGCGAAAAAGGAATTCTCATAATAAATAGCCCCAAAGAACCAAAAAAACTTAAGGAAGAACTGAAAATGACGGCGGGAACCGTCTGGACAGTTGACGCCACTGAAATGGCTATGAGAATTCTTGGAAGACCAATCACTAACACTGCCATGCTTGGGGCAGTCGTCCGTGCAACAGAAGTAGTGAAGATGGAAAGCATAGAGACTGCTGTGAAAGAACGTTTTCAAGGTCCACTAGCAGAAAAGAACATTGGAGTCATAAAAGAAGCGTACAAGGAGGCAAAATCTGAATGAGTCCGCAAAAGAAAGGGTGGAAAGAAATTCCTCTTGGTGGTGCATGCTGGATTTCTAGCACAGAATACAAAACCGGAGACTGGCGCTCTTACAAGCCAGTCTGGAATACAGAAAAATGCACCAGATGCACGTTATGTCATGTATACTGCCCAGAAGGCGCCATAAAACATGACACAGAAACAGACAAGATGGTTTTTGATTATGACTTCTGTAAAGGCTGCGGAATATGCGCCCACGAATGCCCCGCAGAAGCCATAGAGATGGTTCTGGAAGGAAAGGAGTGAAGGGAAGATGGCAAAAGTTGAACAGAAGATTATTCCCCTGAACGGAGACAACGCAGTCGCCCTCGCAGTTAAGCAATGCGACGTGGATGTGGTGGCTGCCTATCCAATCACGCCACAGACCATAATCGTAGAAAAATTCAGCGAATACGTTGCAGACGGCGAAGTCGATACAGAGTTCGTCTGCGTAGAATCAGAACACACTGCAATGACATGCTGCATAACAGCGTCTGCAACAGGCGCCCGAACATTCACTGCAACAGCGTCTGCAGGTTTGGCTTTGATGCATGAGATGTTGGGTGTTGCTTCTGGATGCAGAACCCCTGTTGTCATGTCGGTTGTGAACAGGGCGTTGTCGGCTCCGATCAACATTCACTGTGACCACTCGGATGCCATGTGTGAGAGGGACATCGGATGGATACAGCTCTATGCAGAAAACAGCCAAGAAGCCTACGATTCGATTATTCAGGCATTCAGGATAGCTGAAAACTTGGATGTGACGCTTCCCACCATGGTTGGTTTGGATGGCTTCGTTTTAAGTCACACACTGGAGAACGTGAGTGTGCTTCCAGATGAAGCAGTGAAAAAGTTTGTTGGAATACGGCAGGTTCCAATGGTAATAAATCATGAAGGAAAGCTGGTTCCCTTCAAGCTTGACCCAGCAAACCCGTTGACGATTGGACCGCTCGACCTCCAAGACTACTATTTCGAGCATAAGAGACAGCAGGAAGAATCCATGCGAAAAGCCTTGGATGTTATCAAGAAGGTTAACGACGAGTATGCGGAACAGAGCGGACGCAGCTACGGAAACGGCTTAGTTGAAGCCTACAGGCTTGACGATGCCGAAGTAGCGGCAGTGTGTATGGGTTCAACAGCGGGCACAGTGAAAACGGTTGTGGATGAACTGCGCGCAAACGGAGTCAAAGTGGGACTGCTCAGAATGAGGGCTTTCCGACCACTGCCAGTAGAAGACATAGTCAGCAACCTTTCAGGCAAGAAGGCTGTTGCAGTGATGGACAGGGCATGCAGCTTTGGCGGAAACGGGGGACCACTGTTCCATGAAATCCGCCACGCAGTCTACGACTTGCCTGACAAACCAAAACTGGTAAACTACATTTACGGTCTTGGAGGAAGAGACATTCCGCCAACCCTGATTGACGGCATCTACAAGGAACTGCAGAAGATAGCGGAAACAGGAGAAATCGAAAGGAAGATTCAGTTTATCGGATTAAGGGAATAGGATGGGTGAAAAGATGTCAGAATGGAAATTTACAAGCAAAGAATTCGCTCAAACAGAGGAGAAGTTTCTGTCTGGGCACCGAGCCTGCGCAGGATGCGGTCCAGCAATAGCTCTCCGCTTGGTAATGAAGGCGGCAAGAGGACCAATCATAGCCACCAACTCCACAGGCTGCATGGAGGTAGTCTCAACGATTTACCCATACACGGCATGGAAGATACCGTGGATACACACAGCCTTCGAGACAGCAGCAGCCAACGCGGCTGGAATAGAGTCTGCACTGAAGATTCTGAGAAAGAAGGGACGCATAAAAGATGAGCATGTGGACGTTGTCGCCTTTGCAGGGGACGGCGGAACCTTCGACATAGGCTTTCAGGGATTGTCTGGCGCAGTTGAGAGAGGACACGACTTCCTTTATGTGCTCTACGACAACGAAGCCTACATGAACACGGGAATACAGAGGAGCGGAGGCACACCACATGGAGCCTGGACAACAACTTCGCCTGCGGGAAAAGTTATCCCAGGAAAAGCGGAGTACAAGAAGCCCATAGCAGACATTATGGTAGCCCATAACATGCCATACGTTGCCACAGCCAGCATAGCATACTGGAAGGACCTAGCCGTAAAAGCCAGAAAAGGAATGGAAGTAGACGGACCCGCATTCTTGCACGCCTTTGCTCCCTGCCCAAGAGGCTGGAGAAGCGAAACAGCAAAAACCGTTGAAATCG
>Ga0315536_1001280_pt1 | contig 12735 bp, 9 predicted proteins | sample SalMarSW160230MG_FD_203093 | JGI IMG/M metagenome (GOLD analysis project Ga0315536, IMG submission 203093) | Salt marsh sediment microbial communities from the Plum Island Ecosystem LTER, Massachusetts, United States - Salt Marsh Sediment SW1602-30 ... | reverse complement strand
AATCAATCTGCACGCTGCCTCTGATAAAGAGTTAGTTGATATCAGTAACCAGATGGGACTCGCTTTGGCGCTCCCTGAGATGCAACGAATCAAAGACTATTTCGGAAAACAAGGACGCAACCCTACTGATATCGAACTGCAGGCACTCGGACAGGCATGGTCTGAGCACTGTTGTTATAAATCCTCAAAAATACCCTTGAAAAAATACGTATTTAACGTTGATGATACACGAATCATCGCCCGTGAAGACGCAGGGGTCATGGAGTTTGACAAGGATCATTATTACTGTGTCGCTCTAGAATCACATAACCATCCGTCTGCGATCGAGCCGTACGGTGGCGCTGCGACTGGTGTTGGGGGGATCGTTAGAGACGTGGTCTGCATGGGTGCTCAGCCGATCGCCTATATTGATCCTTTGTTCTTCGGACCATTGGATTATCCACTGGAGAAACTGCCGAAAGGAGTTAAACACCCTGTGTATCTCTTCAAAGGTGTTGTCGATGGCATTCGTGATTACGGGAACCGTATCGGGATTCCCACATTATCAGGTCAGGTCTATTTTCATTTAGGGTACACCGGGAACTGCCTGGTGAACGTCGGCTGTGTCGGCATCATGAAAAAAAGTGAGCTGGTGCATAGCTGGGCGAAAGCACCAGGGAACGTGTACATTTACGTCGGTGGGAAAACAGGACGCGATGGGATCCACGGGGTGAATTTTGCATCCGCGGAGCTGACCGATGAAAGCGAGGAAAGCAGCAGATCTGCCGTGCAAGTCGGTGACCCGATTACCAAGGAACCTGTCATACATGCGTGTCTGGAATGTAACCGAAAAGGTTTGCTAGAGGGATTCAAAGATTTCGGTGGTGGCGGACTTTCCTGTGTCTCCGGGGAGCTTGCGTATTCCGCGAACATGGGTGCAGAAATCCATCTGGATAACGTCCCGTTGAAAGAAGAAGGATTGAGCCCTTGGGAGATCTGGGTATCGGAAAGCCAGGAACGCATGATGATGCTGGTTGCACCAGAAAACGTCGAAACAGTCCTGCATATCTGCAAACAATGGGATGTCAACGCGGCGGTTGTTGGAACAGTAATAAAAGAACAAATCATCCGCGTGTTTTACAAGGGACAGAAACTTCTTGAGATGGACCTTGAGTTCATGACCGGTGGCCCGGTCTATGATGAATGCATACGACCAGTACAAATCAAGAAACAAGAGACCGCTGAGAAAGACTTCGTTTTACCTGATCTGAATTCTTCCTTACAAAACGTGTTATCATCACCAAATATCGCATCTAAAGAATGGGTAATTCGTCAGTACGACCATGAGGTACGAGGAAACACCGTAATCAAACCATTGCAAGGAAAACTAGGATTAGAAACACATGGCGACGCAACCGTCCTCAAACCCTTAGAAGATTCTTGGAAAGGCCTTGCGGTGACCGCTAATATCAATCCACGGTTCATGGAAAAAGATCCATACTGGGGTGCTTGCTCAGCGGTTGATGAAACCTGCCGTAATATTATCGCAGTCGGGGCGACACCGGATTCACTGCTGGATTGTCTGAACTTTGGAAACCCTGAAAAACCAGAGCGGATGGGAGAGCTCTATGAAGCCTGTCGTGGACTTGGAGACATGGGTAGGGCGCTGAATTTGCCGTACGTCTCAGGAAACGTGAGTCTCTACAACGAATCAGCCAAAACCGCGGTTCCACCAACGCCGGAGATCTTCGGAGTTGGGATCGTCGATGACATCAGGACTTGTATAACCAGTGATTTTAAAACCGAAGGAAACCTGATATACCTCGTTGGTAAACAGACGGAAAAAGAACTCGGCGGTTCTGAGTATTACAAACAGATGAAGGTAGAAGGGGGAACCGTACCAAAAACAGATCCGGTTGTTCTTCAACACTGCATGAAAGGACTTCTTTCCTGCATGAAGAAAAAATATATTGCTGCGTGTCATGATATCAGCGAAGGTGGTCTGGTGGTCTGCCTTACGGAGATGGCAATTGGTGGGGGTATCGGCGCAATTATTGATGTCTCAGCGGTCGGTAACGGACTGCGGACTGACATTAAATTGTTTTCAGAGTCAAACACCAGATGGCTCGTTGAAGTAAAAAAAGACAGCAAAGCTGAGTTTGAAAAACAATTGAAAAGAGACTTGGTGACCTTTACGTTACTTGGAAATACCAAAGGGGATCATGTCATTATTCAAGATGCTAAAAAAACGGTCATTGACCTTGGTGTCGATGTCCTACGAGAATGCTGGCGGAAACCGATTTGGAATTTTATGGGATGAAAAAACCATTATTTATTATGATGATTGTATTGCCTTCATCCCGCCTTCAAATGCTTTTTTATTGACGTCTTTGTATTTTTCAGGAAGACCCTCAAGGATCGCATCCAATAGCACCTCAGGTTTGAATGGCAAAATACCACTAGCCGCAAGCGCTCCCAGCATCACCGTGTTTTTTGTAATAATAGCACCTGCATCCTTTGCTATTTTTAGTGCATCGATGGTATGCAACTCTGCATGATCTGAAAGCTCTTTGAATATCTCTTTGACCTTCGGGTACTGCTCGCCACCCACTGCAACGGTGAACGGAATAATCGGGTTAATATCGGTAATTATCTTTGTTTTCTTATTCACATAGCAGATGTTCCTTAGGGCTTCAACAGGTTCCATGCTCAACAAGACATCAGCGGTCCCACTCGGGAGCAATGGACTGGAGACATCACCCATCCGCACGGTACAAATGACCGCACCACCACGTTGCGCCATCCCATGGATCTCAGAGACAAACACCCCAATCTTTGCGTTCACCGCTGCTTTCCCTAAAATATTCGCAGCCGTAATCACTCCTTGTCCACCCACGCCAGTGAGTACAATGCTGACTTTTTTCTTCATAGGTTTTCCTCCGCTGAGATCGCACCAAACGGACAGACTTGAACGCAGTTCCCACAGCCGTTACATTGCGCTGCATCAATATGTACACTTCCATCTTCAGCAAAATACAATGCAGGGCAACCAAACCGACCGATGCATGTCTTACATCGTTTACAAACATCCTGATTGACCTGATAACGTTGAATGTCTTCCTTGGCTTTTCTCTTCCGCTGCACTTCGAGTAAGATGCAGGGTGATTTACTCACCACAACCGAGGGACCTTTGAACTCTAAGGCTCGTTTGAATGCTTCGGTCGTCTCTTTAATCTTGTTTGGATCGACAATCTCGATATGTTCGACGCCACACCCTTTCACGACATCCTCAACCTTAATGAGTTTCGCTGGCCTCCCCATCCCGTCATAAGACGTCCCTGGGTGTGGTTGATGACCGGTCATCGCCGTGGTCCGATTATCAAGAACTGTGATCACCACATCATGGTTATGATGCACCGCGTTGACAACTGGCGGGATACCTGAATGGAAGAATGTCGAGTCACCCATAAATGAGATGATCTTCTGATCTGTTGCCACAGAAAAACCACAGGCCATCCCTGCATTCGAGCCCATGCAGAGTAAGACGTCTGCCATTTCCAGTGGGGGTTCTTTCCCCAGTGTATAGCATCCGATGTCCGTCGGATAAATCGTGTCTTTTGACGCTGCTTTCTTTACCGCATAGTAAGTTGCTCGATGCGGGCACCCAGGACATAATGATGGAGGGCGTCGTGGGAGTTTCAGCGCAGATTGAACGGGGTTTGGAAACGGGTTTTTTATCTTGAATATTTTTGAGAATGCTTCGGCAACAATATCAGGATTATACTCATAAAGTCTGGAGAAATGACCGGTTGATTTCCCATAGATTTTCACATCAGCATCGACATCATAGGCGAGTGCCTTGAATTGGTTTTCGAGAAAAGGCTCAAGTTCCTCAACCATGATAATTGATGAGCATGATTTGATGAATTTTTCACACATGATGCGTGGTATCGGATGGGTCATCCCAAGTTTTAAGACCTTCACATTGAGGTGAAGTTCCTCTGCCATTTCTTTGACATACGTAAAAGAGACACCGGAGGTGACGATCCCGATATCCTTTGGTTTTCCTATCGTTATGATTTCATTAAATGGTGATTTTTCCGAGATTTTCTCTGCCTCCTCAAGCTTTTTGAGAAGTATCGGGTGTTTTGCCCGTGCGGTCGCAGGAACTGTAACGAGCATGGGATCTTTTTGGAAATATCCTTTTTTCCGTGGTTTCTGCATCTTATTTAACGTAATAGGTCCTCGTGCATGGTTCAATCGCGTTGTCGTTCGTAACAATAGTGGCAAATGAAGCTGCTCTGAAATTCCAAACCCAAGTCGTGTCATCTCTTTTGCTTCTTGTGGTGTGGTCGGCTCCAGCATTGGTGCACTGCCGAACAATGCAAAATATCGGTTATCCTGCTCGTTTTGTGACGAATGACAATACGGATCGTCCGCAGAAACAATGATATGACCTCCACGGCAGCCAACGTACATGTACGTCATGAACGTGTCACTTGCGACATTCAGACCAACATGTTTCATACAGGTCAATGACCGCAGACCGCAGAACGATGCGGCGGCAGCGACTTCCAAGGCAACTTTTTCATTAACTGAATATTGAAAATAAAAACCCGGGTCTTTGTTTTGCTTTAATGCTTCTTTTGCGATCGCAGAAAACGTATCGGCAATCTCTGAAGAAGGAGTACCTGGGTAGGTCGTGGCGACATCTACTCCTGCTTCCAGTGCTCCTCTGGTGATTGCTTCATTTCCTAAGAGCAGTATTTTCTTTCCTGGTTTATCTTGTGTTATTTCAGACATTATTTAACACCACGCTGGTAAAAGATGAATGCGTTTCCCAGAATCTCGTAAAAAAAACGAGCATATAAATTTACCCCTCCTGGGTAAACCTGGTAAACCAAAGTGAGATGAGACTGCACTTGCATACATATCTGCATATTCGTCTACAAACAAGGTTCTTAAGACAGTGGTGATTTATTGGGCCTGGAAGGAATTAAGCTGGTAGTTGTAGAGTGCATCCCATCCCTCCTAGTGAGACCAGCATCCTTCCCTTTTTTTGTTATAAAAATTTTTTTCTTGCCATGATACGACATGGTTTTTTTGCACAAATACGAAAGTATATGTACTCAACGTTGGTTACTGAAAAACTGGAGAGATTAAGAAGGAGTTATCGGGATCACTAACACGACTACCACGCTTGTTCGTTATCCTGATTCTTGCTGCTTCTCAACCATAGAAAACACTGGAGGGAATGGATATGACGACAAAAAATTATGTGATCATGGAACATAAAGCAGTAACAAAACAAGTACCACTTTTTGAAGAGCAAGATGATGGAAATCTTATTCCGTACGTCAAAGAAACATAAACCAGTTTATTAAACGGTTCACCACGGTTAACCTCTGGTTAACGAAGGTTAACCGTTCATTGACTTTGTTTTTCTGTGAGATGCCAAGGGTCCTGTTTTTTTAGAAATTTCAATCTATTATAGACATAATATATTGATATCAACAAGGAAGAATCCATATAAATCTGAACCGTATTTGACGTTTGAATGGAAAAAAAAGTTGCACTCAGCATCGCAGGATCAGATTCCTCAGGCGGCGCTGGGATACAAGCTGATCTGAAATCATTTTCATATCTTGGGGTGCATGGGCTAACAGCGATAACTTGTGTCACCGCACAAAACACACAGAAGGTCAGATCAATCTATAAAGTACCTATTGAGATCATTGAACTTCAAATCGAAAGCCTATTTGATGATTGTCCAGTTGCAGCAGTAAAAACAGGAATGCTCTACGACGAAGAAATCGTCAAGGTCGTTGCACAAAAACTAAAAGCATATCACATGAAACCGGTTGTTGACCCGGTGATGGTTGCGACGAGTGGTGAGGCCCTGGCGAATCAGACCTTTATTGCATCACTACAGCAAGAACTTCTGCCTCAAGCGTTGATGGTCACCGCAAATGTACCTGAGACATGTGCGCTTACAAACATGGAAATCATCAAGAAAAAGGATAGAGAAAACGCATGTAAAAAAATCTCTCTGCTCGGACCAGAATATGTGCTACTCAAAGGAGGACATATGCAAGACGACATGGTCACCGATTATCTCTATGACGGTAAACTGTTCCATACATTTACTCTCCCGAGAATCCCCCAGAAAAAAGCCCATGGGTCTGGTTGTACGCTTTCCGCTCTCATCACAGGGTTCCTTGCATTAGGAGACCCCCCAATTACTGCAGTGGAGAAAGCAAAAAATATCGTCTGGAGCATGATCCAAGAAGGATATTCCCCAGGGAAAGGTGCTGATGTATTGAACCACTCTCCGACGATTCAAATCCCGCCACTGATACGACACAATGAACAATTCTTGGTCTGGCTGCAGCTAAAAATCGGGGTCGAATCACTGGTTTCCTTGCTCCCAGCACAGTATATCCCTGAGGTTGGGATGAACTTTGCTTACGCACTTCCCAACGCAAAAACACGAAAAGACGTCTGCGCAATCGATGGAAGAATAATCAAACGTAAAGAACATCCTCTTCTCTGCGGCACTCTTGATTTTGGCGCTTCCAAACATGTTGCATCCATTATTCTTGCTGCGATGTCATCTGATCCTACCATACGATCAGCATTAAATATTCGCTTTACGCAAAAAACGCTACAGCTTTGTACCACCATCGGCTTTACCCAGGGCATATTTGATAGAAAATACGAGCCACCAACTGCTTCATCAAGTATGGAATGGGGAACGAAACACGCAATAGCAACGTTACAACAAGTACCTGATATTATTTATGACACAGGCTCAGTTGGAAAAGAACCCATGATTCGGGTGTTAGGAAAAAACCCAGACGATGTTCTTTTAAAAATTAAGAAATTGGTAAATCCCTCGATACCATAAGATACAATATTACGAAACGTATATAAATGATGACCGTGATAGGACCGTCCACTAACCTGGAAACTAACGGAGAGGTATAGTTTATGACAGCAAAAGAAGAAAGCGAAGAAAACGTGATCTATGTAGGAAACAAACCACCAATGAGCTACGTTCTGGCAGTCGTTACGCAATTCAACAGCGGGTCTACCGAAGTAGTCATCAAAGCACGTGGCAGAGCAATTAGCAGAGCGGTCGACGCAGCAGAGATAACCAGAAATCGGTTTGTCCAAGACGCAAAGATCAAAGAAATACGAATAGGAACAGAAGCGATCACCAACGAAGAAGGACGAACCTCAAACGTCTCATCCATCGAGATAGCTCTGTCGAAATAAACAAGGAGTATTATCAACCTATAATACTTCCCTCCTTTTATTTTATAGCAGGTACTATTACTATATTTTATTCTAAAAAAAAAAGAACGAATGAGCCAGAACAACGGCTCATTTGCAGTGGAGTTATTTTTCTTTTTCCTGCAGCATATAAGCAATGTCATCCCACGGGTGACGGTACAATCCCTGCTTTAACCGTTTCTGATCAAGAAAATGTCCGATAAGCCCGATGCTCCGACCAAGGACAAACAACCCGTTGAGAGCACCCATTTTTATGTACTCATCTGCTTCTTCTTTCTTCATCTCTGAACGTAGCATGTCAGCAAAGCAGATACCGATACAACCATCGACGTTAAGAATTAAATTATCCCGCTTTGATGTCGTGATCTTTTCCACCGCAAGAGCATAATCCAGTAAGGCTGTGCTTTTAAAATGCTTCTTCGCATAGTTTTTAATGATCGTCACACGAAGATCCGGGTTATGAATGGATTTAATCCGATGACCAATCCCCTGGATATTCACGCCTTTAACTTTCATTCCATCGACGAACTGCTGTGGTGTCTTCCCTGAGTCCAACGCTTCAGAGAACATCTGTGCAGCACCATCAATTGCCCCTCCAAACCGTGGACCAATGGTCAGCATCCCAGACACAAGCGAAGAAATCAGATCCTTACCAGCCCTGGTTGCTACAATCGTGTTATGCGCACCAGAAACAGCAGGCCCATGATCCGCGGTGACCATGATGCACATCTCGATGAATTTCGTTGCATACTTTGGGAACAATCTCTTGAACCAAAGGATACTTAGGACCCCACCAATCCCTATATCTTTTTTAAACACCTCGGTAATGGCCATGTTACCGTACAAGAGTTCTTCACCACGATCATCAGAAATCGTAGAGATGAAATTCGCTGGCCTGCGGACCAACTTTGCTTTCATCGCAGTATTATAATCCATGGGAATTTTCGCCACGGATGGCTCAGGTTTAGGGACAATGATTTTCTTTTTCACTAAATCTTTGTAGACCATCGCGATTTTATCCCCATAATCATCAAAAGAATTCGGGACCACCGCGCCAGCTGCCTTCAGCGCAACATTCTTTGCATCTGCAGTCTCGGATTCAGAGCCTGCTTTTGCCCCTGCATGACCAAACTGCACCTCGGTTTTAAATGCCTTTGAGCAAGTACCAGTCACCCACATGACCAATGGTTTCGTGATACGTTTCTTCTTTAACGCATCAACAATCGTATACTCATCAGACCCACCGACCTCACCAAGACATACCAGCATTTTAATCTCAGGGTTTTTCTCATATCGAAGCAAGTGATCAAGCAAGATGGACCCTGGGTAACGATCACCACCGATTGCGATACCCTCGTACAGACCATCGGTGTTCTGAGCGACAATATTATATGCCTCATTGCTGAGCCCACCGGATTTCGACACAAAGCCCACAGAACCAGATCGATGTAGTTTTGATTCCATGATATTCTCGATAGTCCCCCCTGTGTTCCCTATTTTAAACGCACCTGCGACAATACCACCGACGGTTGCAGGACCAATGATGATTTTATTGAGTTGCTTTGCTTTTGCAGTTAACTCCCGCATCCGACGCTCAGGGACACCTTCGGCGATGATGACCACGGTCCGTATCTGCGGAATCGCAAATGCTTCCTCGGTTGACGCGGCAGCGGAGCGGAACGATGCAAAATTGATCATCACATCGACATTTTTGTATTTCGAAGCGGCATTCTTCAATGATTTATAGACTGGAACGAGGATTTCTTTTGGTCCGAAGAAAAACTTCTGGAAACTATCATTCCCTGTAGGATTGATAATCGCAGCAACAGAAGGGGTTTTCCTTCCGGCGACATAGTCAAAATCCAGCATCCGTTGAACAGCATTTGTCTGCATATTATAGATGAACGCTTGAGTGTTTTTATCAAATAAAATATAGTCTTTCTTCCCAGCCATGATTAGTTCCCTCCTTTGAGCGCCATGCTTACGATTTTAGTCATATGGGTCTCTGGGCCATAGACGTCTATAGGAACACCTAGTTCATTGCCAAGCTCCCGCATGATCCGTAGACCTTCTTTGTAATTTGGGCCGCCTCGTCGCACATAAATCTTCACTTTGTTCTCCTTAAGTTTCTGTTTGTATTCCCGCAGCGCTCGCACGATTCCTTTAAAGGTTTTGGCGACATCAGTGAAATTTGCGATACCGCCACCGATCAATAAAAATTTTCCTTTCGGGTTCTTCTTCCGTGTCATAAGATCCAAGATTGTTCGTGCATATAGATACGTGAACTCCTCATTCGGGTCACCAGAGTATTCACCATAGTTTGCCATCTCGTTCATGAAGCCTAAATCTGTGATGGTATCCGCATAGATAACGGATGCTCCGCCCCCTGCGACCATGGTCCACACTCGTCCTTCTGGATTGATGATAGTAAGCTTCAATGATGCGCCTGTCTTAGAATCTAACTCCTCGATGTATGCTTCTTCCTTGGTTAGCATTCTGCCAAACGGTGAGGGGAATTCCATACCACTCCATCTCTTCCCACTGACAAACTCAGCGGTGTCATCAAGTTTCGCAGCCAAGTCCAGGGGGACAATATGATCTTTACTGACGACAAATGGGTTGATCTCAAGATAGGTATAGTTGAGATCTGCGTAAAATTTAAACATCCCTTCAATGAAACCTGCGATAAGCTTTCGCCGTTCTTTCGGAACGTTCCCAAGCAAGCAGTCTTCAATATCAGCGGTTGTTGGATACGTGCCAATCGGGATCTTCATCCGGACTGCTTTTGCATCGATATCACCGACATTGATACCACCTTCATGATGAAAGAGAATCTGATCACCGTCTCGATCAGAGATAATCGCCAGATAATACTCATCGGATTGGTCATGGGGGACGAAGGGTTCGACGATGAAATGATCAAGGATACCGGTGACGGTCCCTACAGTGACTGGTTTTTTCATCCGCTCCTTTATCCATTTCTCTGCATCTTTCCAATCTGCGTTCAGCAGCAGCAGTTTACTTTTCCCTCGTCGTTTGATAAGCTGGTCTGGTTTGACGACGAGTTTTTCTTTCGTTAGCCATTTGTACTGGTTTGGGAGTTTTTTCAAATCCGTGTCTGGCTCAACTGTGACAAATTTATTTTCTAGAGAGTAATTTCCATTCGTATACTCCTTAAGTAACCGGGCCATCATCCGCTTCCCATCTGCTTCTCGTATTGCTTTTTGTGCCATTATTCATCCTCCTTTCATTCCATTTTTTTCTTTAAACGATTCGCGATCGCATCAATGAACTCCTCGGTGTAGACTTGTTTGTTTTTCGGATTTGGGGTTGCGACCCTAAGCAAATCACCAGTCATAATACCATCTTCAATTGTCTCAAGGGATGCCCGTTCAAGTTTATGGGCGAACTCACCGACCTCCGGGGTTTTATCCAGTTCCCCTCGTTTCTTAAGCGCACCGGTCCAGGCGAAGATCAGCGCCATCGGGTTAGAACTGGTTTTCTCCCCTTTCAGATATTTATAATAATGTTTTTGAACAGTCCCATGAGCAGCTTCGTATTCAAAGAAACCTTCAGGAGATACCAGCACTGAGGTCATCATCGCAAGACTGCCATAGGCAGACCCGAGCATATCAGACATCACATCACCATCATAGTTTTTACATGCCCATAGCATACCACCCTGGGATTTCATGATTCGGGCGACGGCGTCATCGATCAAGGTGAAGAAGTACTCGATTCCTGCATCCTCATATTTTTTCTTCCAATTCTTCTCGAATTCCTCTTGGAAGATCTGCCGGAAGCGTGCATCATACGTTTTTGAGATCGTGTCTTTTGTTGCAAACCACAGTGGTACTTTCTGATCGAGTGCAAAGGTAAAGCATGCTTTCGCAAAGCTACTAATGGATTTATCCGTGTTATGGATCCCTTGGATGACCCCTGGTCCTTTGAATTCATGAATCGTGTGGGTAATAGGCTGCCCGCCGTCAGCTGGGGTAAACAGAATCTCTGCTTTCCCTATGCCAGGGACACGTATCTCCTGATTTTTATAGACGTCACCATAGGCATGTCTGCCGATAAGAATTGGTTTGGTCCAATTCCGAACACTTGGAGGAATGTTTTTGACGAGAATTGGACCGCGAAAAACCGTTCCATCAAGGACTGCTCGGATGGTCCCATTTGGACTTGGCCATTCCTTTTTTAAATTGTATTCTTTGACCCGGCCCTTGTTTGGTGTGATTGTTGCACATTTAACACCAACACCATGTTTCTTGATCGCGTTTGCAGCATCAAACGTAATCTTATCATCAGTCTTATCACGTTGTTTCAACCCAAGATCGTAATACTCCAACTTGAGGTCAAGATACGGCATGAGGAGTTTCTCTTTGACCATCGCCCACATGACTCTGGTCATTTCGTCTCCATCGATTTCCACGATGGTATTTTTCACTTTGATTTTATCAGGTATATGCATTGTTTTTTCCATGTGTTTCATTCCCCCTATCTTATTTAATGTAATTCAGTGATCCTCCCGCAAGGATGATGTTTTTGTCACGTTCTGAGAGATCAAAGGTCGCTTGGAACTTCTTCCCTTTTGTCGTGTCAATTACTTGTACTGTACTTCCTTTGTCGGTGAGGGTTTTACGTATCCCTGGTATCTCAAGGTGATCTCCCTGATCGATCATGACGTAATCTTCCTTGTTTACGAAAGTTAAGGGAAGGATCCCGAAGTTAATCAGGTTTGCCTTATGGATCCGCTCCATGCTTTTGGCGATAACCGCTTTCACACCCATGTACATCGGGCAGAGCGCTGCGTGTTCGCGTGAGGACCCTTGACCGTAGCTGACACCAGCAACAATAATGTTATACAACCCAGATTCCTTGATTTTTTTCGCCCGCTCGTAGAATTTCGGGTCGACGACTTCGAAGAGAAACTCAGAGTATTTTGGGACGTTTGATCGATATTTCATTTTCGCTCCTGCAGGGATGATATGATCCGTCGTAATCTCATCACCGACCTTGATAGTGACTTCTGTTTTGAGAGACTCAGGGAGCGGGATGTTCTTCGGTGGTTGTCCGATGTTTGGTCCCCGCTGGATTTTGATCTTTGAGGGGTCCGCCGGTGGCATAATGAACATACCATCATCAATGTAGAATTTCTTCGGCATCGTCATCTTCGGATAAGGTATACCGATTTTTTCTAGGTCCCGGGGGTCGGTGATTTTCCCGGTGATGACCGCTGCAGCTGCAGTCTCAGGGCTGACAAGGTAGACCTGTGCATCTTTGGTACCTGATCGTCCGAGAAAATTCCGATTACTTGTCCGCAATGAAATAGCCCCGGATTTCGGTGACTGACTGTTCCCGATGCAGAACCCACAGGCGGATTCAGCAAGTCGCGCGCCAGCACCAAGAAGATAGGCAAGACCACCATCGTGAGTAATATTTTCAAGCACCTGTTTT
>Ga0315536_1001279_pt1 | contig 12744 bp, 11 predicted proteins | sample SalMarSW160230MG_FD_203093 | JGI IMG/M metagenome (GOLD analysis project Ga0315536, IMG submission 203093) | Salt marsh sediment microbial communities from the Plum Island Ecosystem LTER, Massachusetts, United States - Salt Marsh Sediment SW1602-30 ... | reverse complement strand
CATGAGGGAGGTGCGGATCACCAGGTGCCAGCTCGGACTGTTCGGGTACGCTCCTGAGAAAAGGGTCGTTCGGCCGGCCGAATCGGTGTCCGAATCGATTCGCAGTGCGGTAACCGCAAAGCTCGAGTCAGGACGGCTCTCCTGCGCCGATGCGTGGGAGATCGCGGAAAAGCTTCATCTGAGGAAGATGGACGTTTCATCCGCGTGCGAGAAGTTGAATGTCAGGATCTCGCGCTGCCAGCTGGGCGCTTTCTAAGCGGGCGCGTGAACCGGTCCCGTTCACTTGAGCGCGTCTTCAATCCGGTCGAGTGCGGCTAATACATTTTCACGGGAATTAAAAGCGCTCAGCCTTACATACCCCTCGCCGCACGAGCCGAAGCCCGCGCCCGGAGTGCACACGACCCCCGCATGCTCAAGGAGCCTGTCGAAAAATTCCCAGGAGTCTGAACCGCACTTCACCCATATATAGGGCGCGTTCAAGCCCCCGAAGCAGGAAAAGCCGATCCCTGCAAGCCGCTCCCTGATCAGGCCCGCGTTTTTGAGGTAATAGTCCCCGAGCTCCCTCACCTGCCGTCTTCCTTCCTCGGAGTACACCGCTTCCGCCGCACGCTGCACCGGATATGAAACGCCGTTGAATTTCGTGGTCTGCCTCCTGAGCCAAAGCTCCCGCAGATGCACCGGCTCACCGGTCCCGGCGTAGGCGCGGCATTCCCTGGGTATGACGGTAAAGGCGCACCGCGTGCCGGTGAAGCCCGCGGTCTTGGAGAAGCTGCGGAATTCGACGGCGACCTCGCGGGCGCCCTCGATCTCAAAGATGCTGTGCGGAAGGCCGTCGTCCCGTATGAAGCTCTCGTACGCCGCGTCAAAAAGGATGAGCGATCCGTTCTCCGCCGCGTACCTGACCCATTCGGCGAGCCTATGTTTGTCGGCCGTTGCTCCCGTGGGATTGTTGGGAAAGCAGAGGTAGATGAGGTCCGCGCGCTCCTTCGGAACCATAGGAACGAAGCCGTTCGACTCTGTCGAATCGAGATAGATGAGCCCCTGGTACCTGCCGTCTCGGTTTTCGCCGGTCCTTCCCGCCATCACATTGGTATCCACGTATACAGGGTAGACCGGGTCGGGCACCGCTATGGCCAGGTCCAGGCTGAAAAGCTCCTGGAAGTTGCCGGTGTCGCATTTGGCGCCGTCGCTTACGAATATCTCATCAGGTTCGATGCGTATGCCTCGTTCCTGAAAATCGTGAGCGGCGATCGCCTCGCGAAGGAACTGGTACCCCTGCTCCGGGCCGTATCCGCGGAAGGTTTTTTCAGCGCCCATTTCTTCCACCGCTTTATGGAATGCGGCGATGCAGGCGGGGGGCAGGGGGCAGGTCACGTCGCCGATTCCGAGCCTGATTATTTCCCTGCCCGGATTTTTGGCCGCGTAATTCGCGACCCTGCGCGCGATATCGGTGAAAAGATATGAAGCCTTGAGCTTCAGGTAGTTTTCATTGATTCGTATCATACGCGTGTGTGAACCGTCTTGCGAAAAATAGTCCTCTTACGAGGCTTTGATAGCGCTCTCCCCACGTCGCATGAGGAAAGCCGCATCATGAAGAAACACTGCTTATATTGGGCATGGATGTGTCTTTTGTCAATTCGAAGTGGGTAAATTAAGTAAATTATTTAATGTGGTTCATCGAGTGAGGTTCAAAAATAAATGACAATCTTGATCCTTAAATAATTGCGCTCTTTGAAAGAGGGGGAAAAATCAACCCTCGTAATTTGAGCTGTTCAATTATTACGCAACGCACAAACTTGCTTCAATGATTGGTTTATCATTACCTTCGCGATATAAGTTGAACCTGTTGCCGTTTTTAATTTTTTGATTTTTAAGTATTAATGCGCTTTCATAATACACCGGTCCTTTAAGAAAAAAATCCAGCCTGAGAGGTTTATTTTTGCTCAATTCGGGAAGGGAAGAAACGCATTTCGCTACGACTCTTATAGGTTGTGCAAAGTCCCTTTCAAATCCGAGAAGGCGCGCATAAAGCGTCCAATAGTGAATCCCGTTGGTATCTCCCGAAATTCGAGCGAATCGGAATCTGTCTTTTGCTGCCAGATACCATTCGTGTTCTACTTGCGCGTTATTAATAGGATCAAGCTTGGGTGGGGTGTAGTATTCGTTTATAGCCGTGAAATTGCCGCGTACGAAATAGGTGGTTGTGCTGTCCCATACCTTCTCTTTTCCTATACTTGCCTCGGAAATAATATCTAGCTCGAGGCCTTTGGAGCTGACTCGCGGTCCTGAATTGTAACAATCGATGTCGAGGACTTCATCCGAAGAGATGCCGCGATGCATGAGTATACTGTTGCGCGTATTCAGTATTTTGAACAGCGAAAACGGCATCTCCTTTCTGCATAGGATTCTCATCATGTAGGGATACGCAAGAGTTAGCGGATAAAGAATGTTAATATCCGGCGTGGGTGGAATTTCGCAGATATTATAAAAATCATTCAAGTGCGTACGATCAATACTTGCGCCGGATCTGATCGCGTGTATCTCCGGCACATTTTCGCAGGATTTCAACCTGCTGCTTCGATTCATGAGGGCCTGCCATAATGTAAACAATGCGGAAGGGTTGTCATTGAAATTCATATGAATTGTGCCGGCCATAGTATCCTCCTTATTTTTTCTCCCTCGGCATTGATAATGAAAGCCAGGCGGAGTCCGCGAGTTCGGTTATCGCCTTTTCGATTTTTGTAAGGGCCTTGCCGGAAAGATGCAGTCTGGCGAATTCCTGACACGGCCCGAGCAATATGGCGATCATCACGTCCCACGGGATCCGTCGGATGGCGCCGCTCTCGACATGGCGCATGAACCATTTCGAGATCCTTTGAACAAACGCTTTATTCAATATATTGAATCGTTGTTCCGTGCCGATTAAGAACGAGAAATGGCGTTTTTGGAAAAGATACCGAGCCCAATCCGGATTGCGGGCGACCCATGTTAAATGAAACCGAACAATTGCCTTAATCCCCTGGAATGCGCCCCTTTGTTTTTCGAGATCATTCAGCAAACCGGACTGATATTCGGTGATTCCCTCCAGATAAACCTCGGCCGCGAGCTGTTCCTTGCCCTTAAAATGATGGTAGACGCTTCCGTTGCTCGCTTTGGAGCGCACACATATGTCCTGCATGGTCGTCTCGTTATAGCCGAGCTCGGTAAAACAATTTAGTGCGGCGGCGATTATTTCACGCTTCCGTAAGGGGGAGCGGGAGTGAGTCGATTCCATCCTTTTCATATTGGAATTAAATTCTAGAATAAAATTCTGGTCAATAGTTTTTTCATCCCTTTTGCTGTTTTTTTAGAATGCGATTTTGCAAACATTTATTGCAGCGCCCGCTCTTTCCGATAGGAAAGCATCCAAACCCTCGCCCGGGCTCCGGGGTTGAGGCGCGTAAAAAATATCATTAAATGTTTTCGAGAATTTCCTTATGCTAAAAAATACCTTGTGCCGGAACGCCGGCGGGTATTTTATAAACCCGGGTCTTACTCGATAGAAGCCGAAAGATTTGAAGCGGGTAAAAGACCCGATGACAACGGGGGAAGACTCGTTTTCAGGGATTTTAAAGCATCCGGCGGGATGATCACGTATATAGCTTCATCAATATCAACGCGATGCCCGCAGCCAGCAGCATGGCACCGAGTACGGTGAGTAATTTTTTTCTCGCCCTCAGATGCTCATTTTTTGATACGTGCGGTATCAGGATCAGCAGGGGCCCTAATATCAGGTCAATCGCTATGAAAATATATTCGTCCAAGTTGTTCATTTTTGGCAGTTAATATAATAAGGAAAATTCTAAAAACCTTTTATGGATGTTTCCTTTTGGGCACATTCAAGGATAAAACTGCTTTTTTTTGTTGTTTTAATGTCGAAAAAAGCAGTTTTTGAAGGTGCCCATAAAACATAATGATGAATTTTCTATTCTTTACGGCATGGCCGGAATCCGGATTCATGCATCTTTTACCGGACCGGTTTTCTCACATAAAGCTGGCTAAACGGGCTTGATCCCCTTTTCCTCGTACAGAATGATGGAGGTGATGTTCTCGAAGTCAAGAACCACGTGGGAGTTTTCCACATTAAGGACGTTGCAGATGATCTTCTGGAATTTTTCCGTCAGGTTCATGATTTCGTTGTGGGTGATCCATTCAAAAAAATCATTGAACAGCTTGAGCTCCTGCAGGCGGCTCAGCACCTCGTTCAGGATCTTCGTGCGCTCCTCGTTGATCTGGGCCTCCTTGATCTCCCTTTCGAGCTTGTTGAAAAAAATTTTCCAGCTTTCGAACGGCTTGTTGTAGTACACCGAAGCGGTGTGGGAGATCACCGAGTTGCTGTGGATCACGGAGCGGGAAAGCCTGCTGATAAACATGAGGAAAAGCCCGAAATATTCCTCCACATCGTCCTTGAACCTTCCCTTTATCACAATGATGTCCGCGAACTCCCCCTTCAGGATTTTTTTGGCCATTTCTATGTCGCCGAAGCAGAATTTTTCCGCGATTTTCAGCTTTTCGAAATATGTCCGCGCGCCGTTATCTTTATTCATGGCAACGATCCATGGATTGGAAACATCCATAAAAGGTTTTTGGAAGTTTCCTTATCTTAATAGATCGACAATCCGCTCGAAATCATCCAGCGAATAATAGGTGATCTCGATTTTTCCCTTGCCTCCCGAATGCCTGATCTCGACCTTTGTGCCGAGTATGGAGATAAGCTCCTCCTCCATCTTGCGTATCTGCGCGTTTTTAAGGGCGCCTTTACCGGAAGCCTTTTTCTTTATTCCCTTTCCTCCCTGCGCCATCTTTTCAAGGGAGCGCACGGATACCGACCCGTCCAACAGCTCCCTGAAGAGCTCCATCTGCTTTTTCCCGCTTATGGACAGCAATGCCTTGGCATGTCCGGTGCGTATGCTTCCCCCTGACAGGGCCTCCTTGATCTCTGGAGGGAGCTGCAGGAGGCGGAGCATGTTGGCGATGGTCGCCCGCTCCTTGCCCACCCGGGCAGCGAGATCCTGCTGCGTGAGATTGAACCGGCCGATGAGCACCTTGTAGGCCTCGGCCTCCTCGATCGGGTTGAGGTCGGTCCGCTGGATGTTTTCAATGAGCGCCAGGGTCAGGTTTTCGGCCTCGTCCGCCTCGATGACGATTGACTTGATTTTTTTCAGGCCCGCGAGCTTCGCCGCCCTGAGCCTGCGCTCGCCCGCGATCACGCAATAGGCTGCTCCGGACTTGCGGACGATGATCGGCTGCAGCAGCCCCACCGCCTGTATGGACGCAGCCAACCCCTTAATCTCGGACTCGGCGAAGCGGGTCCTCGGCTGGTCGGGATTGGGCGTCAGTTCATCCACGTCAAGCTCCACGATGAGCTCGGCCTTCCTGGTTATCCCGCTTTCAAGGGCCTCCACCGGCTTCGGTGAAGATGATATAATGGCCGAGAGGCCTTTCCCCAGGGCTTTCTTAGTCATGCTTCAAAACCTCTTTCGCTAAATTCTCGTACGTCATGCTGCCGACGCTCGCCCTGTCGTACAGGCCGATCGGCTTGCCGAACGAGGGGGCTTCGGACAACCGCACGCTGCGCGGGATGATCGTTTTAAAGACCCTGCTGGTGAAATATTCCTTCACGTCCGCCACCACCTGCTGGGACAGGTTGGTCCGTGAATCGAACATCGTGAGTACGAGGCCTTCGATTACAAGGCTCCTGTTCAAATTCTCCTGCACCATGGCGATGATGCGAAGAAGCTGGCTCAGTCCCTCGAGCGCGTAGTATTCGCATTGAAGGGGGATGATCACCGAGTCGGCGGCGACCAGGCTGTTGAGCGTCAGTATGCCCAGCGAAGGGGGGCAGTCAATGAATATAAAATCATATTCCTCCCTTACGTCCTTGAGCGCGTTGCGGAGAATGAATTCCCTTCCCTCGATCTCGAGCAGGTCGACCTGGGCCCCCGCCAGATGAATATTCGACGGCACGATATGCAGGCCCCCGATATCAGTCCGTATGACCGCCTCTCTGATCGGGATAGACCCGATCAGCACTTCGTATATCGTCTGGCGTACGTTCTCGGCGTTGATGCCGAGCCCGAACCCGGCGTTCGCCTGGGGATCAATATCGACGAGGAGCACCCGGTGCCCCTTCTCTGCGATAAAGGCGGACAGGTTGACCGCCGTGGTCGTTTTTCCCACGCCCCCCTTCTGGTTGGAGACCGATATTATCCTTCCCATGCAACGCTCCGATCAGAAATAAGCTATTGTATAAACCTGCATGAATGCAACTACTTTTCTCGGCGCGGCTGCGGGATGTTCTAATACCCACATATCACCTTCGCGCGCCCTTAGGCTTACTAATGGAACCGCCGATGGACGCAGTGCCTCGGCAAGCTCGGCAGCCGGATGGCTTATTTCAGGCGATAATCAAATTGGTTGGCAAGCCTGTGATTCGGTTGGTGAGCTTGTCGATAGGTTGGTGAGCCTGTCGATAGGTTGGTGAGCCTGTCGAACCATCGGCGTGAATCGGCGGTTGCTATTACATTTTTCATGATTAAATTCCAACTTAAATAATTCGTAATAGTTCACTGGCAGCAATATTAGCCCTTTTTGGGGGGCCTGGGGACTCAATGCTCGCTAATTCTGCTTGACAGCGTGGAAGAGCCGGCTATGAATATTACTTTCTTGATAAGATCGAAGCCGAAGCCGATCACCGTGATTTCGGCAGATGGTTTCATCACCCGACACACGTCACCCGATACTCATCCCTTATATTATACCGGGGTGCTTATGAGAAGAAGACTGCTGATCGATAAAAAATTCCAGTTAAAAACGACGTTCCGCATCATCGGGATCATCATCATTGCGTTTATCATCATCATTGCGGTAACGGGAATCGTATCAACCGACAACAACAGGAAGATATCGGCCGCCATAACGGATTTGAACCGATCGATCGATAAGGAAAAAAAAACCGTCGAGATATTGTTTGAATCCGCCAAGGAGAAGCGCGACCCTCTTGCCCACCAGAGGGAGGGGAGGCTCATCGATAATCACCTGGAGACGGTTACCCTCATGCATACGTCCATCCAGCTCCTGAAAAAAACCATCAACCAGAACCTGCTTCTCGTCACCATGATGATCGTCACCTCAATCCTGCTCGGGGTTTTTCTTTATTTCTATCTCATCCGGCTGACCAACAGGATATCGGGCCCCATCTATGTGCTCACCAGGCACATACACGATATCCTTTCCGGCGTTGAGCCAGACCTCCGCGAGCTGCGGAAAAACGACGAGTTGAAAGAGTTTTATACCCAGTTCGTGGACTTCATTAAAAAGCAATGAATCTGCCGCGCTCCGCTCATCCCCTCCATCTGCCCGTATAGCCCTTGGCCAGAAAAAGCCGGTAAGCCGCGACCGCGGATGCGATTATGAGCGCGCCCGTCAGGGCGGCCATGATCTGATAAAAATAGGGGAATATCCTCATGCCCGATGCCGAGACGATCGCGAACATGCCGTAGCGGGCGGGCGTGGAGGGATAAAGACGTATGTAGCAGAAGTCATTCGATTTCGATGTGATGAAGAAGGCCTGATCCCTTTCGAACAGATCGTGAGATTCTATAAGGGCTTTGTCCCTGTTGATGAAATCGATTTGATAAAAATCCCCGGCTGAATGAAAATAAACGGCATTGCGCCCCTTTTCAAGGTCTATCCGGTACATTCTGGAGGATTCGTACCGCTGGATGGAATCGACGAGCCGGGCCGTGATCCTCTGGTTCCATTTTTTCGCCATGTCCTCAAGGGGATTCAGAAGATATGCACCCGCAATGCGGTAGACATTGAACCTCCTGAACGGGCTGAACAGGGTGCTGTCGTAGCACGTGTACAGAATCTCACCCCTTCCGCGCCGTGCGAACACGCTGACCGGGCCGGTGCGTACGCCCCGCGGTGTTTCATACGAGGCATGTGCCATGACCTCGGAATCTTTTGCGGACTTGACGGCGATCCATCCCGGATGATCGAAGTAGAGCGCCATCCTGCCTTTCATGCTGAAGCGAGCCATATCGTGATCGAGCACGGCCTCGACCCTTGCCGGCATCCCCATGTACGGGAAGCCGGCGAAATAGTCGAATATATCGAACGCCGCCTGAAGATATTCAAACGAATATCCTGAGAAGTAGGCGGATCCGCCGCTTTTAATGAACCTCCATATCGTGCGCGCTATTTTTTTCTTGTCCACCTCGTAAAAGTCGGGCTTGAGCGCGACCGACTTGTAGCGGACATTGCTGGCGAAGAAATCGAGGCTCTCTTCAAGCGGCGTGTCAATGCCGCTCGGCACGAATATAGCCCGGTATCCGTCAACGGAGGAGGGATTTTCCAGGTCCTTGAGCTTCAGGACATCATAGGGAATATGAAAATTATCGAGCACCGTATCGACCTTGTCATACCTGCCCTTGATCACGGCGATCCGGTTGCGTCTGTGGGCGGGCTTTTCGGTCTGTGTGCGCATTGATGCGGAGAAGCCCGGTCCTCCCGTGATTATTACGATGCTTATTATTGCAATCCACTTTTTCATGCCGATAACTGCCTTTCAGCACGTCAGTATAATAACAAGTATTTCGCGGTGCAATACTTTTATTCGTTGATTGCAATGCATTGTGGTCCTCCTCTTACGAAAAATTTCTTGACTCTCTCCTGCAACCGGATTTTCTTTAAGAACAGATATTGATGAGAAGGTCCCGAGTAAATCGAGGGGCGGTCAATGGAAGGAGGCATGAACGTAACCAGCAACAACCGAGACGTCACGCGCATGCGCCGAAGGCACGATAATCATACTCATGCCTCCGCCAGGGGGAAGAAATTCGTCTTCGTAATTTTTTTCAATACCATCATCACCGTGGCCGAATACCTGGGCGGGCTCTTCTCGGGAAGCCTCGCATTGATATCGGACGCGGGCCACAATCTTTCGGACGTGCTCGCCCTCATGCTCGGATACGCAGGCGAGAGGGTTTCGGGGAAGGAGCCGGATAAACAATTCAGCTTCGGACTCAAGCGTTTCGAGGTGGTGGTCGCCCTGGTCAACGCCCTGAGCCTTCTCGGTATCGGCATCTACATCGTATACGAGGCGGCGGTGCGCTACATGCATCCGGTGCCGATCGACATCGGCGTCATGATTCCCGTGGGTGCGATAGGATTCGGGGGAAACCTGTTTTCAATGCTGTTCCTCATGAAGGAACGGCACGTCAACCTGAACATGAGGGCGGCGTTCCTCCATCTTTTCTACGACACCGTGGCGTCCGTCGCCGTCATCGTAGCCGGTGTGATTCTTTATTATACCGGCATGCTTGTGATCGACCTTTTGGTGAGCATCCTGATCGTCGTCATGATAATCGGAAGCTCCATTTCCGTCATACGCGAATCAATGAGAATTTTTCTGCAGGGAACACCGCTGCACATCAATGCTGACGAGGTATTCAACGAAATAGCCGGCATGGAGCACGTGGGAAGCGTTCACGGCCTGCATATATGGTCCGTCAACTCCTCCGAGGTGTTTCTTTCGTGCCACATATGCGTCGAGACCGAGGGGGAAGAGGTCAATACGGACGCGATCATACGCAGCGTGAATTCGATGCTCGCAGAAAGATACGGGATAAGCCATACGACGCTGCAGGTGGAAAACGTAAAAATCTGCACGGGCCCGGGCCCGTGTTGCAGGTAGGAGAATGAAGCATGAAAAAAGTAAGTGACTCAAGCATCACCGTGGTCCAGCAGATGACCCAGCAGGACGCGAACCTCGCCGGTAACGTTCACGGGGGCACCATCATGAAGCTCATTGACAACACCGCCGGCATCGTGGCAGCCCGGCACACCGGCCGGCAGACGGTCACGGCCTCGATCGACCGACTCGATTTTCACTGTCCCGTCTACATCGGAGATCTGCTGCGCGTCACCGCCAGCATAAACTATATCGGCAAGACATCGATGGAGATAGGCGTAAGGGTGGAGGCCGAGGACGTGCGGGCGGGCGAGGCGAGGCATACCGCGTCCGCATATCTAACCTATGTGTGCCTCGATGAGAACGGAAAACCGATGCCTGTCCCTCCGATCATGTTCGAAACCGAGGATGAAATAAGGCGGAACCGCGAGGCGCTCGAGCGGCGCAAGCGCAGGCTTTCTGAAAAGGAGGAGGAAGTAAAAAAGGAGGTCAAGACCTGTTAACGGAGCTTTCTTCGAGTCGCTTCAAGCTTGGAGAGGATGTCCCTGAACTCGGCGGCCCGGCTCTTTTCTCTTTCCACCACCTCCCCGGGCGCCCTGCCGGTGAAATTTTTATCCGACAGCTTTTTTTCGACCCTGTCCAGGTCCGCGCCGGTTTTTTCGATCTCCTTGTCGATCCTGGCGCGCTCCTTGTCCATATCGATGAGGTCCCTGAGGGGCACGTAGATCTCCACTCCCGCCATGACCGCGGAGGCGTCGGTTTCCGCAGGCGCGTAATGGGGATCTATGCTGATCGATACAACCTTCGCCAGCGCCTTGATCTGCGCCTCTTCGTCTCTGACGAGCGACACGATTCCCTCGTCTTCGGTTTTGAATACGACCGGCGCCTTCCTGTCCGGAGGGATGTTCATCTCGCCGCGGATGTTTCTGATCCAGTACACGATCTGCTGGAACACGATCGCCCCCTCCGACTCGGCGGCGAAGTCGAATTTGCCGTCGGGGTCAGGCCAGTCGGAAACGATCACCATGCCTTCAGATTTACCCTTTATCTTGTCCCATATCTCTTCGGTGATGAAGGGCATGAAGGGGTGAAGAAGCTTGATCGATTTTTTCAATACATGGAACAGCACCTGTCTCGCCGTTTCAGGGCTTTCGCCCGATCCGGGCGGGGATGAATACAGGCGCTGTTTGGTGAGCTCGATGTACCAGTCGCAGAACTCATGCCACCAGAAGGCATAGATCGACTGGGCGGCGTCGTTGAACCGGTATTCAGACAGAGCCGCCTGCATCGAGCGGATGGTTTCGTTGCACCGGTGGAGTATCCATTTATCAAAGCGCTCGAGCCCTGAACCCTCAAGAGGACGCTCCTTGAATCCGGGCCCGAGGTTCATGAGAATGAAACGCGAGGCGTTCCATACCTTGTTGCAGAACGTACGGTAGCCCTCTATCCGCTTTTCCGAAAGGACGATATCCCTCCCCTGGGAAGCAAGCATTGCCAGGGTAAATCGGAGCGCATCAGTGCCGTACTGATCCATCATAACGAGCGGGTCGATGACGTTTCCCCTGGACTTGCTCATCTTGGCGCCCTGCTCGTCGCGTATGAGCGCGTGGATGTATACCTCGCGGAACGGCACGTCGTTCATGAATTTGAGCCCCAGCATGATCATGCGCGCGACCCAGAAAAAGATGATGTCAAACGCGGTTACGAGCACGCTCGTGGGATAGTACTTCTTCAAGGCGGGGGTCGCGTCAGGCCAGCCGAGCGTGGAAAAGGGCCAGAGGCCCGACGAGAACCAAGTGTCCAGTACGTCCTCGTCCTGCCTGATGTCGTGCGAACCGCACTTCTCGCACGCGGCCGGATCGTCGATGCTGACCGTGATGTGGCCGCAGTTGTCGCAATGGTAGGCCGGTATGCGGTGCCCCCACCAGAGCTGGCGGGATATGCACCAGTCCCGTATGTTCCTCATCCACTCGAAATAGGTCTTCTCCCAGCTCTTCGGCACGAAGCGTATCCTGCCGTCCTCCACCGCCTCGATCGCCGCCTCGGCGAGTGGCTTTATCTTCACGAACCACTGCTTCGAGAGATACGGCTCAATGACGGTATGGCACCGGTAGCAGTGGCCCACCGAATGGATGTGCTTCTCGACCTTTTCGAGCAGTCCCTGTTTTTCAAGGTCTTCCACGATTTTTGAGCGCGCCTCGAACCGGGAAAGACCCTTATAGGGCCCCCCGTTTTCGTTGATGAACCCTTTTTTGTCCAGGATATTGATCTCCTCAAGGCCGTGCCGTTTGCCCATCTCGAAGTCGTTCGGATCGTGCGCGGGTGTGACCTTCACGAGGCCGGTGCCGAAATCCTTGTCAACGAAACCGTCGGCGAACACGGGGATTTCCCTGTTCATGAGAGGAAGGAAGACTTTCCTGCCCACGAGGCCGGCATAGCGCCCGTCTTCAGGGTTCGCCGCGATACCGGTGTCGCCGAGCATGGTCTCGGGCCTCGTGGTTGCAACCACGATGTGGCCGCGTGAGCCGGCGACCGGATACCTGATGTACCAGAGGTGAGCCTCCACCTCACGGTATTCGGTTTCGATATCCGAGAGGGCCGTTCCGCAGCGCGGGCACCAGTTTATGATACGGTAACCCTGGTAGATGAGGCCCTCCTTGTACAGGGAGGCGAACACCGTGTTTACGGCCCCGGATAGCCCCTTGTCGAGGGTGAAGCGTTCGCGCTCCCAGTCGCACGAGCATCCGAGGCGTCTGAGCTGGTTCTGGATGCGGCCGCCTGATTGCTCCTTCCATTCCCATACCCGCTTCTCGAATTGCTCCCTCCCCAGGTCGTCTTTCGACCTTCCCTCCTCGGAAAGGATCCTTTCCACCACATTCTGGGTCGCGATGCCCGCATGATCCATGCCGGGCATCCAGAGCGCCGATTTCCCGAGCATCCGCTGCCAGCGGATGAGGATGTCCTGGAGGGTGTTGTTCAGGGCGTGGCCTATATGGAGGTTCCCCGTG
>Ga0315536_1001276_pt1 | contig 12751 bp, 11 predicted proteins | sample SalMarSW160230MG_FD_203093 | JGI IMG/M metagenome (GOLD analysis project Ga0315536, IMG submission 203093) | Salt marsh sediment microbial communities from the Plum Island Ecosystem LTER, Massachusetts, United States - Salt Marsh Sediment SW1602-30 ... | reverse complement strand
CCCCATTGGGGGGAATTAAAAGGGGGGTAAAGATCTATTAAAAAAGATTATTTAGTGGGGGCGTGGGGCAAAAAATTAAAACATTTAGATTTTTTTACTAATTTTATTATGCTTACCAAAATATATTCAGTAACTATGGCCACATTAAAACAAATTAATGATTTTATTGAATCTCAGCCAATTGCACTTGTTGGCGTATCCCGTAATCCAAGAAAATTCGGGCATACTGCATTTAAAGAACTAAAACAAAAAGGGATGAACATCCTCCCGGTTAATTCTGAAGCAGATGAAATAATGGGAGAAAAGTCATACAAAAATGTTAATCTGCTTCCTGATGATGTACGTGGTATAATTATCATGACTAAAAAGGATAAAACTGCTTCTGTTATAAGGGAAGCCAAGGAAAAAGGCATAAAGCATATATGGATACAGCAGATGGCCGACAGCAAAGAGGCCCTTGAAGAATTAAAAGATACTGATATAAATTATATAACCGGAAAGTGCATTCTTATGCATTATAAACCTCACAGTATCCATAAATTTCATGCCGGTGTTCTGAAATTCTTTGGACGTTTCCCAAAATAGATCTGCTCTTTCAATTCCAGGGCTGATTTTTATACCAGGAAGTTCTTCACATCCAGGATTTCTTAATGGTAATTTCGAAATTTCCTCAAAGCGAAATACCGCTTATCCCTGCCATCCACCTGGTTTATTACCCTGAAACCTTTATTTATCCGGTAAATTCAGCAGTTTGTCGGTAAATTATAGGAGTGCAATTCCTGCTTTAGTATTTTTGATCTGAGAATGCTTCTGATTAATAAGTAAATTCTTTGAATTCGTTACCATTAAACTTCAAGATATTATGAATAAAAAAATTTTGATAATCGGCGGCGGAATTGCCGGACTATCAGCCGGTATTTATGCAAAACTTAATGGATTCGACGCTGAAATAATTGAAATGCATTCGGCAACAGGAGGTCAGTGTACTGCCTGGGACCGTAAAGGGTTCCGTTTTGATTATTGCCTTCACTGGCTTGTGGGAACCAGGAAAGGCCCTTTCAATGAAATCTGGAAAGAGACAAATGTGCTGAATGATAATGTTCAAATTGTTGATCATGAAATTCATACTAAAGCTTTATCAGATGATGGCAGGGAATTTATAATTTATACCAGCCTTGACAGATGGGAAGCTTACTTATGCACAATGGCGCCTGAAGATACCCGAAGTATTAAAAAAATGTGCAGCGACATGAGAAAATCGGCCTTCCTGCAGCCATATTCAAATCCGCCGGAAATCAGAAAGTTCAGCCAGACGCTGAAATCATTATTCACAATGATGCCGGTAATGGTCCTGTTTATGAAATATGGAAAGAAAACATGTAAAGAGTATTTTAAAAAACTGAATTTTAAAAACCCAACACTCTCCTGGTTCTTTGATGCCATTTATGGTTCTCGTGATTTCTCTGCACTTGCTTTCATAATGATGTTTGCCTGGTTCAACCAGAAAAATGCCGGATACCTGATAGGTGGTTCTTTTCCTTTGGCTCAGAGAATGACCTCAAGGTTTCTGGAGCTGGGTGGTAAGTTAACAATCAGAAAGCGGGTTAGCCGGATACTTGTTGATAATGACTGCGCAAGAGGGGTCATATTATCTGATGGAAAAGAAATAGGTGCTGATTATATTATTAGTGCAGCAGATGGACATGCTACGATTTTTGATATGCTTGATGGCAAATATATCGACAACAAAATATCAAATGCTTATGAAAACTGGGAATTATTTACACCGTTAGTACAGGTCTCGTTTGGAATAAATGATGAAATCAGTTCTGATATCCCGGTGGAATCATGGATAATCCGGGACCTGCTGATAGGAAGTACAAAATTAGAACAAGGATATTCAATAATGAACTATCATTTCGACCCCACAATGGCTCCAAAAGGGAAAACGGTGCTTATTATCAGGTTTGAATCTCCATGGGATTTGTGGAAAGATCTTGATGGTGAGGCATATAAAGCCGAAAAAAAGCAAATTGAAAAAGATTGTGTTGCTCTTCTTGAAAAACGATACCCCGGCATAAGCTCAAAAATTGAAGTTATTGACGTGGCCACACCAAAAACGGATGTCAGGCATACTGGCGTCTGGAAAGGATCCTATGAGGGTTTCCTGCCTTCCAGTAAAAACCTTATGAATAATCTTAAACCCTGGTTACCCGGTCTTAAGAAATTTTATATGGCCGGTCAGTGGCTGTTCCCGGGAGGAGGACTTCCACCTGCCGGTCAGTCGGGAAAGTGGGTATTGCAGTATATTTGTAAAGAGGAGAAAATTGATTTTAAAAACTCATGAACAATTTAAAATATAAATCCTTATTAATTATTAAATTGTAGCCCTTAAACTAAATGTTTCTCTAATAATTTTACAAGGTTACGTGGTCACAGGCCAGTTTTCATATAGTGTAGAATTTGCAGTAAGGGATTATGAATGCGATCTTCAGGGAGTAGTTAATAATGCCAACTATCAGCATTATTTTGAACATGCAAGACATGAGTTCCTGATATCAAAAGGCATAAGCTTTGCCGAGCTTCATAATGAGGGCACTGATCTTATCGTAACGCGGGTTGAAATCGATTACAAATTCCCTCTGAGAAGCCGTGATAAGTTCTTTATTACCGTTGATATTGAAAGAGCAGGAAATGTACGGCTTGTATTTAACCAGGCAATTTTCAGACTTAACGATAAAAAGCTGATTGCCTCCGCCAGGGTTATCGGTGTGGCTACAAAAAACGGAAGACCTGTTTCTCCCGGAATACTTATTAAACAACTGGGATTGAATTAATTATTATTATAATCTTTCTCTAAAATTTCATTCTTATGGGAAAAAATAAACTAACCCGCAGACAGTTTGTGACAACTGTATCGGCCGGAGCCGGAAGCCTTCTTTTGGGTAAGACTTTACTGTCAGTGCCGGTAAATTCCTTCTCCCTTCATGCAGATCCCTTTCAAATTATCAGTCTTGGCAAATCAGGAATTAAAGCACCCCTCCTTGGAATGGGAACAGGTTTCAGTGGTAATAACCGTTCTTCAAATATAACAAGGGCCGGTGTTGCCGAGTCGCTTGTTCGACAGGCCTATGAAAAAGGTATTCGTTTCTTCGATTGCGCCGACAGCTATGGAACCCATCCTTTTGTCGCTGCTGCCTTAAAAGGGATCCCCAGGGAAAATTATATTCTCAGCACAAAGATATGGGTTGGTCCGGGTGGTCTTCCTGAACCGGAACGGCCCGATGCCGATATAGTGGTTGATCGTTTCCGCAAAGAGTTGAATACCGATTACCTCGACATGGTTCAGATCCATTGCATGACAGATCCGCAATGGACCTATAAGCAGAAAAAACAAATGGATATCCTTGAAACCCTTAAAGCAAAAAAGATTATCAGGGCACATGGCGTTTCTGTTCATTCCCTTGAGGCTATGGAAGCTGCTGTTGAAAGCCCCTGGGTTGATGTTATTCATGTTCGCGTTAATCCTTATGGAGAAACTATGGACAAAGGCGATCCGTCTGTTGTTATTCCCGTTATTGAGAAACTTCACAAATCCGGAAAAGGTGTCATTGGAATGAAGCTTATTGGCAATGGTAAATTCAGAAACCAGCCCGAAAAGATAGACGCTTCGCTGAAGTATGTCCTGGGACTTGGAACAGTTGATATGATAATAATCGGATTCGAGTTGCCTGAACAGATTGATAATTATATAGAAAGAGTCAGAAATGTTCTGATATAAAACTGAGCGTAATGAAAATATATAAAATACTTTTTGCAGTTCCCGTGCTGATCGCCGGCTTTGCATTCATACAAAATGATCAGATTGATGAGATAATTCAGTCCGGAACCAAACTTGAAAAACTTGCAGGTGATTTTTCGTTTACAGAAGGCCCTTCTGCAGATTCAAAAGGAAATGTGTTTTTCACCGATCAGCCCAACAACAGAATAATGGAGTGGAGTACTGATGATAAGCTTACTACCTTCATGCAGCCCTGTGGCCGCTCCAACGGATTGGCATTTGATAAAAAAGGAAATCTGTGGGCCTGTGCAGATGAGAAAAATGAGCTATGGTGCATTGCTCCTGACAAATCGGTTACAATCATCCCTTCAAAATATCTGGCGAAGATACTTAACGGGCCCAATGACCTGTGGATCAACCCCAATGGAGGCATCTATTTCACCGATCCGTACTATTTTCGCACATGGTGGAATCACACATCGCAACCTCAGGACATACAGGGTGTTTACTATCTCAAACCGGATCTTAAAACAATAATCAGGGTGGCAGATGATCTTGTCCAGCCGAACGGTATCGTTGGAACTCCCGATGGAAAAACTCTTTTTATCGCCGATATCGCCGGGAATAAGACCTGGTCTTATACTATAAACAGCGATGGCACTTTGAGCAATAAGACACTCTTCTGCAATATGGGCTCTGATGGCATGACCATTGATATGGAAGGAAACATATACCTGACCGGTACGGGCGTTACAATCTTTGACAAAACTGGCAAAAGAATCGGTAATATTGTTGTCCCGGAAAGCTGGACCGCAAATGTGTGTTTCGGCGGAAAAGATATGAAAAGCCTTTTTATAACTGCCAGTAAAGGTCTCTATCGGATCAGGGTCAGGGTAAAAGGAACTTCAGGATAATTAATTTTAATACGATTCTGATATTGTTTCAGCCATTATTTGCAATTTAGTAAATAACAAAAAAGCACTTTTTATACAACCGGTCGATATATTTTATATTATTGCAACTGATTTACCTGAATCTAACCTCTATAATTCTCTTGGATTTTAAAACTATAACCTCTATGGAAGGAACACGCAGAGCTGACATTAAGCCAGGAATATCTGTTATGGTTGAACTTGCTGAACATAAACGTACCGGGTTTCTTACCCGGGGAAGGGTTAAAGAAATTCTGACATCTTCGCCCAATCACCCTCACGGAATAAAGGTAATGCTTGAAGATGGCCATGTCGGCAGAATAAAGCAGATAATCTGATCCTCTTATTTGACAATCAATCAAAATTTTATATAAATTTGACCTGCATGAAAGCTTAATTGTTTTCATTTGGAAAATATACATCCCTATTTTAAACTTTTTATGATGAAATACGAGGATTTTATTGTCACTTCGCTTGGTAAAGGTAATGTTGAATCCCCCCTTAAGCATAGCCGCAGAGTCGAAAGTCCAATCTTTAAATTTGTGGATGACAGTGAAAGGATTTTATATGATGTCTCTCTGGAAAATTTCATGAGGATCAGGAAGACCGGAGAAAATCCTATTTCTTTTGAAAAAGCCGGCCCCAGGGAAAATATCTTTTTTGAGCCGGCTAAAACAAAGGTTGCAATTGTTACATGTGGTGGATTATGTCCGGGATTAAATAATGTCATCCGTAGTATTGTAAATGAACTTAGTTACAGATACGGGATCAATCGCATCCTTGGTATCCAGTATGGATTTGAAGGATTGATTCCAAAATATAATCACCCGTTGATTGAACTTACCGCAAAAATGGTCGACAGCATCCACCTTACGGGCGGAACAATACTCGGATCGTCCAGAGGAGAACAGGATGTGGAAAAGATGGTTGATACTCTGGAGATCATGAATGTCAACGTTCTGTTCTGTATCGGAGGAGATGGCACATTACACGGGGCACACGCTATTTACAGGGAGATTGTGAAACGAAAACTGAAAATAAGTGTTGCCGGAATTCCGAAAACAATCGATAATGATATTGACCTTATCCAAAAATCTTTTGGATTTGAAACAGCCTTCTCAATAGCTAACGACATTATCAGATATGCTCATAATGAGGCAATTGGCGCATTTAATGGTATCGCACTCGTTAAACTGATGGGAAGAGATTCTGGTTTCATTGCAGCCAATGCAGCCTTGTCTATTCAGGAGGTGAATTTTGTTCTTATCCCTGAAATATCTTTTGACCTTTATGGTCAGCGAGGATTCCTGAAGGTCCTCAGAAAACGGCTTGAAGAAAGACATCACGCAGTGATTGTTGTCGCAGAAGGTGCTGGTCAGGATTTTTTTGAATCGTCCGGCCAGGATAAAGATGCTTCAGGAAATATAAAACATAGGGATATTGGTGTTTACCTGAAAGATAAAATCTCAGAAGAATTCAAAAACAAGGACTTTCCTCATTCAATTAAATACATCGATCCTAGTTATATAATCAGAAGCTCTCCGGCTAATGCCAACGACAGTAAATTCTGCAATCTTCTCGCGCAGAATGCTGTTCATGCAGCCCTCTCGGGCAAAACAGATTTCGTCATCGGATTCTGGAATTATCATTTTACTTTAATGCCAATTCCAATGGTTGTTGCAAAGCGAAAGAAAATAGATATTAAAGGAGAACTTTGGTGGAATGTCCTTGAAGCAACAGGCCAGCCTATTAGCATGAAGAATCCCTGATATGATAAAAAATATTGTTTTTGACCTCGGAAATGTTCTAATAAGTTTCAGACCTTCAGAATATTTTGATAAGAAAGGGTACCCTGAAAATATCAAATCAAAAATCCTTAATGATATTTTCGCAAGCAAAGAATGGCGGATGCTCGATAGTGGAGAAATAAACACTTCAGAAGCAATAGACTCCATTGCGTTAAAATCATCACTTAATAAAGAAGAAATAGCCCATATTTTTAATTTAAGGACTGATTTGATATTTCCCATCGATCAGAACGTTCTCTTGCTTCCTGAATTAAAAAAACAGGGTTTCAGGCTATATTATTTATCTAACTTCCCTATCGATATTTTTGAGGAGGTCAAAACAGGCTATTATTTTTTCAGATATTTTGACGGAGGTTTGATTTCAGCAGAAGCAAAATCGTCAAAACCCGACAGACGGATTTATGAAATCTTACTTGAGAGATATAAAATCATTCCGGATGAAACTCTTTATATCGACGATGTTGAGATAAATGTAAAAACTGCTGAATCTTTAGGGATGAAAGGGCTGGTTACTTTTGGGGCAATTGGAATTTCAGGTGAGGTAAAAGACGCACTGAGACTTTCCTGTGGCTAAAATTCCCCACCTGTCGCCCATTAAATCAAATATATTCAATCCTCGCTGACTTAATATTGTAAATAATACCATCTATTTACCACATTATTAAATAATTAGTATGAGTTTGCAATAAACATGTTCCACGTGGAAACCAGGGCTAAATATTGAAATATTTCGTTAAAAGTGCGGTTTTGGAGATACCTATCACATTTTCCAGCTCTTTTCTCCCGGCATTTTTTATTTTCTCGACTGACCCGAAATGTTTTAGTAAAATCTCTTTTGTCTTTTCCCCTATCCCTTTTATCTGATCAAAATCAGACCTGAGCATTTCGGATGATCTTTTATCACGATGAAAATTTATTCCAAATCTATGTGCCTCGTTTCTTAACTGCTGAATTATTTTAAGGCTTATGGAATTTTTATCGAGATAAATAGGAACGCTGTCTCCCGGGAAATAGATCTCTTCAAGTTTTTTTGCAATTCCTATAACAGTAATTTTTTGTCGCAGTCCCAGCTTTTCAATGCTTTTCATTGCTGATGAGAGCTGCCCTTTACCTCCGTCAATTATCACAAGCTGAGGAAGGTTTTGTTTTTCATCGATCATTCTTTTATATCTTCTGAAAACAACCTCTTCCATCGATGAAAAATCATCGGGACCTGTAACCGTTTTAATATTAAAATGGCGGTAATCATTCCTGCTTGGTTTAGCATTTCTGAAAACAACACATGCTGCCACCGGGTTGTTTCCCATAATATTTGAATTATCAAAGCATTCAATATGAACTGGCATGTCAGGCATATGGAGATCGTTTTTAAGTCTTTCAAGGTTTTTCCCCGTTCGTACCTGGGGAGAATGCTCCATTCTCTTTTTTTTCTGTTCCAGTTTATAGTATACAGCATTACGGCCGGCAAGTTCAAGAAGTTTCAGTTTTTCACCAGCTTTGGGAACGGTATATTTTATTTTATCGATCAGAATATCAGGCTTAAACGGGACAATTATTTCCGGCGAATCACTTAAGAGTCTCTGTCGTATCTCAGTAACGGCAAAACCAAGAATTGCTTCCTTTTCTTCCTCAGTCCGAATTTTCATTTCTACTGTAAAAGCCTGAATTACTGCGCCTTCCACTATTTTCAAATAGTTAACATACGCATTATCAGACTCCTGCGCAATAGCAAAGACATCTACATTCCTGATTGTATTACTTACTATTGTTGAACGGCTTCTGAATCGTGACAGAATATCCATCTTTTCCTTGATAACCTGGGCTTCTTCAAATTTGTATTCATCAGAATACCGGCGCATAAGGGTTTTCAAATGGTCCATTACTGTCGAAATGTTACCCTTAAGTATATCCTTTATCTGGACAATGCTTTCCTGGTAATCATCGTTGGTTTGCAGCCCTACACATGGGCCCTTGCAATTACCAAGATGATACTCCAGGCATACTTTGAATTTTCCGGCTGAAATATTGGAATCTGTCAGGTTAAGTGAGCAGGTTCTGAGTTTATATAATTGTCTTATAAGCTCTATCAGTGTCTTAACCATCAGGGCTGAGGTATACGGACCGAAATAAAATGACCCGTCTTTAATTGTATGCCGTGTACTGAAAACTCTTGGAAATGGTTCATTTTTTATACATATCCAGGGAAATGTCTTATCATCTTTCAGCAGTATATTGTACCTGGGCTGGTGTCTCTTAATAAGGTTATTCTCAAGTAAGAGAGCATCTGATTCGTTATCTACCACAATGTGGCGAATATCGTGTGTTTTACATAGCAATACGGTTGTTTTACCTGACTGATTTTTTGAAAAATATGAAGTCACTCTTTTCTTCAGGTTCTTTGCTTTCCCCACATATAGTATTGTTCCGGAGGCATCAATAAACTGGTATACACCCGGTTTATCAGGGAGTAACGAAAGAATTGATTTGAGTTTTGCTTCCGTGCCCATATCATAAAAATAATTGCATGACAAAGATAAGAAATGTAAGGGCAGATGCACCGCGGAATTCTGGGGGAAGTAGGGCTATGCCATGGCATGGCCCTACAGATTTACTCCACGAACAACCCGACAGGCTGAAACTTATTTACATCAAACAATCCTCTGTCACCTATTTTAATATCCGGAATTACCAGCAGGGCCATAAAAGATAATGTCATAAATGGTGCTTTCATTTCACATCCCAAAAATTTCACTTTATCGCTCAATTCCTGGTAGTCCTTTGCAACTTCATCGCAAAGCCGGGTTGTCATTATGCCTCCTATATTAAGCTGAAGTGAATCAATTTTTGTGCCATCGGATACAGACAATCCGCCACTGAGCCTTATTATTTCATTAACAGAATTTACTATATCCTCATCATTTGTTCCGACAGAGATTATGTTATGACTATCGTGAGCAATTGAGCTTGCAAAAGCACCATTTTTTATGCCGAATCCTTTAATAAATCCAATTGCAGGAACTCCGTCGTTATACCTGTCTTTTACAACAATTTTTAGAATATCGTTTGCCGGATCAGCAGTGATATACTTTTCTTTTCCGGCCGGCTTCCGGATTTCCCTGGTTACCAGTTCCCCGTCATAAGCTTCAATTATCCTTATCATTCCGGGTTTGTTTTTGACACTCAGATCCGACTCTTTCAAAGGCCGGCAATTAAACTTATTTATCCCTTCACCTGGTTTATATGTAAATAGCACTCTACCCGATTCGAATACTTTTTTCCCATTTATCCATGTTTCGATCACATTCATTTCTGAAAGACTGTCCACCAAAATAAAATCAGCCCTGTCGCCTTCACGCAGAAGTCCGGCATCAAGATTATAGTGTTTTACAGGGTTGATTGTGGCGCTTCGGATTACATCAAATTTATCATATCCTTCAGAAATAAGCCGGCCAATAACTTTATTAATATGACGCTTTTGCAACATTTCGGGGTGAAGATCATCGCTGCACAGCATCAAAGCTTCCGGATTGGTAATATATAATTCCTTGAGTGCATCAAGATTTCTGGCCGCACTTCCCTCCCTTATCAGTATTTTCATCTCCAGCGATATCTTCTCTTTTGCCTCATCGAGTGTACTGCACTCATGATCGGTCGATATTCCCGCTGCAACATATTTTTTAAGGAGCTCTCCTTTTAATCCCGGAGCATGTCCATCAATGGGTTTCCCCAGTTTTTTAGCAACTTCAATTTTTCGTCGTACTTCGTCATCACCATAAATTACTCCCGGAAAATTCATCATTTCAGATAAGTATTTTATTTCCTTTTGTTTTAGCAAGATTTCAATATCTGAATGATCCAGGATTGCTCCATTACTTTCAAATCCTGTAGCCGGCACACAGGAAGGAGCTCCGAAATTAAACCGCAATGGAACCGATTCCGCATCTTTAACCATAAATCTTATCCCTGACATGCCCAGTACATTTGCAATTTCATGCGGGTCTGAAACAACACTGGTCGTTCCCTGCCTTACTGCAGCAATTGCAAAAGCACCTGGCGTTATCATTGAACTTTCTATATGAATATGTGCATCTATAAGGCCCGGACAAATAAATAGTCGCGGAGCATTTTTCGTTCGCTCTATACTCTTAATTCTCCCCCTTTCTATTTTTATATTGGCCGGAAATATATTCCTGTTATGTATATCGACCACCTGCCCCGAAATTTTCATAAAATAATTTTTTATTTTATAAAAAATTGTTCCACGTGGAACAATTCATCTACCCAGGTACATTAATAAAATATTTACATCAGAAGGCGAAACGCCGCTAATCCTTCCTGCCTGACTAATATTAGCAGGTTTGATTTTATTAAGTTTCTGTCTTCCTTCAGTTGAAATTGAAACCAGTTCATTATAATTTATATCTCCAGGTATCTTTAAATTTTCCAGCCTTTTTATTTTATCAGCCACTATTTTTTCCCTTACTATATATCCTTCATATTTTATCTTAATTTCAGTAGCTTCGGCAATCTCTTTTAATCTGTCAGAATTAAAAGCTTTTAGTTTTTTCCCTCCTTCAATTAATCTTAATAAAGATTCTATTTTTACCTGTGGCCTGGTTGCAATAGTTATTGCTTTAACTTTCTGTGAAATTTTAGTTGTATTAACATTTTCAAGGAAATCATTAACATCTTTTGGACCCACACTTTTTTCAGATAGAAAATCAATTATCTCCTCTACCATTCTTTCCTTTTCCTCTAATCTTGTTACTCTTTTTTCTTCAACAGTTCCAATTTTATATCCTTTGCGAGTTAATCTTTCATCCGCATTATCCTGTCTCAATAAAATCCTGTATTCCGCTCTCGAAGTAAACATTCTGTAAGGTTCATCTACTCCTTTCGTAATAAGATCATCTATAAGCACTCCTATATATGCTTCTTCCCTTCCCAGAATAAAAGGCTCTTCATCTCTCATTTTAAGTACAGCATTAATCCCTGCCATCAGTCCCTGGGCCGCTGCTTCTTCATAACCTGTTGTGCCGTTAATCTGTCCTGCAAAATATAGGTTCTCAATATCTTTCGTCTCCAGGGTATTCTTCAATTGTGTTGGTTGAAAAAAATCATATTCAATAGCATATCCCGGTCTGAATATCTCAACCTTTTCCAAACCCTTTACTTTCCGTAATCCTTTAAGTTGGACATCCAGTGGCAGACTGCTCGCAAAACCATTAACATAATATTCTACCGTATCAATTCCTTCCGGTTCAATAAAAAGCTGGTGTGCACTTTTATCTTTGAACGTTACAATTTTATCTTCAATACTTGGACAATACCTTGGTCCTCTGCCCTTAATACGTCCTGTGAACAAAGGACTAAATTTTAGTCCTTTTTCAAGCTCTTTATGAACTTCCGAATTCGTATGTGTAATGAAACAGCTTTTCTGGTCTTTGATTTTTTCTATTCCCTCAAGAAAAGAGAATCCCTCTTCCTCTTCATCTCCCTTCTGTTCGGTCATCACTGAAAAATCTACAGATCTTCCATCAATTCTGGCACTTGTCCCTGTTTTCATTCTTTCAACAGTAAATCCAAGTTCTTCCAGTTGTTCACTTAAGCCTGTTGATGCCTGGTCGCCTGATCTTCCTCCGGTAATATTTCTGAATCCAATATGCATTAATCCATTCAGGAATGTCCCGTTTGTAAGAATAACTGCTTTTCCTTTGAATCTTGTACCAAAAGATGTTTCAACACCTGTAACCCTTTTTTCGTCCATTAAAAGTATTTGTGCCTGTTCCTGCCAGATAAATAAATTATCTGTCCTTTCCAGTATCTTTCTCCATTCCCTGGTGAAATTCTGCCTGTCACACTGCGCTCTTGGACTCCACATTGCGGGACCTTTTGACTTATTAAGCATACGGAACTGTATCATGCTTCGGTCAGTAACAATTCCACTCATCCCTCCCAAAGCATCAATTTCCCTTACTATTTGTCCCTTTGCTATTCCTCCCATTGCCGGGTTACACGACATTTGAGCCAGCTTAGTCATGTCCATTGTTATAAGCAATGTTTTAGCACCCATCACAGCAGCAGCATGTGCTGCTTCACATCCTGCATGACCTCCCCCCACTACTATTATATCATATACAAAATCCATTTCCTATTCCTTACCAGTTTTAAGCCACAGATCTTCTTTCTTCCTCATAACTCCTTTCTCCTCCTCAGTTTTATCATCATAG
>Ga0315536_1001273_pt1 | contig 12766 bp, 14 predicted proteins | sample SalMarSW160230MG_FD_203093 | JGI IMG/M metagenome (GOLD analysis project Ga0315536, IMG submission 203093) | Salt marsh sediment microbial communities from the Plum Island Ecosystem LTER, Massachusetts, United States - Salt Marsh Sediment SW1602-30 ... | reverse complement strand
GATGCTTATATTAAAGCATTTAGAAGGGTTTTAGAACAAATATCTAAGAATTCAGAAAGAAGGAATTTATCTGTTGATTTATCAGTTAAACAAGTAAGTAAAAATGCTAATCTTAATGAAAAACAAGTTAAGGAAGTAAAGAAAAGATTAGTTAAAGTTTCTGGTAATGTTTTTGCTGAAGTTGTAGATATTTTAGCTAAGGAGTATAAAGGTAATACAATGAAAGAAATACAATTACAAGCTAAGGAATTATTAGATTTATCTATAGATAATAATGATTTTAATCTATTAGATGATTTTGAAAAGGATATTGTTATAGAATATTCCAGTTAAAATATAATTAAGTGTGGTTAAAATGTCAAAAAAGTGTTGTAAGAATTGTAAGAATTTTGCTTTAGGTAATTTAAAGGATGATTATTATAGAAAAAATGATGGTTATTGTAATTTTATGAAAATTTATTTACCTAAAGATGTAGTATGTATATATCATAAATTTAAATAATTATTTTTTTATTTTTATGTTAATTGAAGGTAAAAGGTTTATTCCATTACATCAACGTTTAGGATATTTAAAAGCTGATTGTTATAGAGAATCTAAAATAGTTCTGAATGATGGTTTTGTTATACGGAATAAAAGAAGGTATTTAAAAAAATCAATTGAAATGAATAATTGTATTGCTTATGACACAGAAACTTATAAAGGATTTTGTAAACTTTTAGCTGATTCAAAAGGAAGGTATATATACGAACCTACTTTTAAAGAATGTTTAGATTTTTTATTTAGTAATTCAAAATATACTAAAACTTATCATTTTTGGTATAATATTGATTTTGATATTTCAGCTATATTTAAATTAGCTCGAAATGATTTTAGTTCATTAAAAGAATTTAATATATTTATGAGAAGTATTTTAGATGGTTTTGAAGTTATTTATGATAATTATAAAATTAAATGGATAAAAGAAAAATTATTTATTTTAAAGAAAGATAAAAAAATAATTAGGTTTACCGATTTAAATTCATTTTTACAAATGAAATTAGATAAAGCTATTAAGAATTATGTAGATAAAAAACAAGGTAAGGATAAAATTGATGGTAATAAGCTTAATACAGATTTAAAATATTGGAGTAATAATTTAAATGATATTATTAAATATTGTATTAAGGATTGTAAATTAACTGAAAGATTAGGTTTAGAATTAATTAAGAGAATTAAAAAGGCTGATATTGAATTACCAAGAATGTTAGTTAGTTCTGCTTCTTTAAGTAAACAAAATTTTAGATTAAAATGTCATATTCCTTCTATTCATTTTATACCAAAAGAAGTATTACAAGCTTCTTATAATTCTTATGGCGGTGGAAGGTTTGAAATATTTAAAAGAGGTTATTTTCCAGAAGTTTATTTATATGATATTGTTTCAGAGTATCCTAATAAGATAAAAGATTTACCATCATTGAAATATGGTAAATGGATAAGAGTAAATGAGTTAAATGAGAAAGAAACTTTAGGTTTTTATAAAGCACGTATATTTATACCTCCAGAAATAAAAATAAGTCCTGCTATATTTAGAGAAAAATCTGTTAATTTATGGATTAATGGTTATCAAGAAAATTGGTTTACTTGGTATGATTTAGATTTAATGAGAGATTATATTATTGAAATTGTAATAGGGTATGAGTATAAACCTAATTCAAAAGAATATTATCCTTATAAGTATGAAATTGAGAGGTTAGCTAAGTTAAAAGCTGAATATAAGGAATCTAACGATAAAATGATGATTTTACCAGTTAAATTAACTATGAATGCTTTATATGGAACTAATTATGAGAAGCATGAGATAATATTAAAAAATGGTAAGAAAATAATTGAAGGCGGTATTTTATTTAATCCCGTTTATGCTTCTATTATTACTGCTTATGGAAGGTGGAGGTTAATGAAAGATGTTAAAAAGACGGATTATAAACATTTATTAGCATTTCATACAGATTCTATTATTATAAAAAAAAAAATAGAATATTTAGATATTGGTAATGAATTAGGGCAATGGAATTTAGAAGCTGAAGGGCAATGTTTAATATTAAATACTGGTGTTTATCAAATAGCTGATATGAAATGTAAAACTCGTGGAGTTCCTAAGAAGTATATTAAAAATTGGTGGTTATTTGCTTATAATAATAGATATATAGTTAAGAAAACTTTTAAACATAAAAAAATGATAAAGATAAGAGAAGCCTTGAAACAAGATAAAAATTTAGCCCGTTTAAATATTATGGATAATATAGAAAAGAGTATAGATATTAATTCAGATAAAAAACGTTCTTGGTATGATGATTTTTATAATTTTTATGATTTATTAGAAAGAAATATTGATTCATTACCTCATTTTAATCATATAGATATTGATGCTAATGAAACTTTAATTAAAAATCCTTTATTATATAAAGATTTCCAATTGAGATATGCTAAGGTTTAATTAATAAATTTTAGTTATATTTTTAAAGAAAGTTATACTAATTAAATTTAAAAAATTTTATATATTTATAAAAATGAATATAACAATATCTATAACTCGTAAATCTGTAAGAAATTTCTTTATTAAATTATTTATAGTTATATCTTGGTTTTTTGTAGTTCCTTTATTGATATGTTTAGGTTATTATGCTAAGAGTTATTATGATAATAATGATAATCGATTTAAAGATTATTTTAAAAGTCATTCTATATCAAGAAAAATGACTTTTGGATTAATAATGTTATCTTGGATTGGTATAATAACTATATTTATTGAAATAGGTTGGTTTATAAAGCTTTTAAGAGATAATAGAATGTTGTATGGATTTTATATTAAAAAATTAGTTCATAGAGGTGTTAAATATAGGTAAATTAAGAATTACAATTAATAACATAAGATTTTATGATTATAAACATTTATTTAAAGAAATTATTTTTTATTTTTCTGTTATTTTTCTAATTATATTTATTATACTTATATTTTCTGGTAATATTAAAATAGTTATATTACAATCTGATGATTTATTAGATTCTTATGGTTGGTTGGTTGTTAATATGATTGCTTATGGCGGATTTTTTACAAGCTGTCAGTTTTTTATATTTGGAACTACTAAAAAAGGTGTTAAGTATTCAATAATTATTATATTTTTAGCTATATTTATTCTTGGTTTAGGAACTTTATCTTTACAATTTAATTTATATTTACCTTTAATATTATATCCTTACTTTTGTATGAGTAATGCTAATGGATTGTATTTTTTATCTTTAAATTTTTATTTATTTTTAGTGTTTTTTGGTTTATCAATTCCTTTAATGAGAGAAAAAACGGGAGTTTAATATGAAAAATAAAAAAATAAAATATATTTTATCAATATTTTGTATAAGTATTTTTATAACTGGTTTTTTGAGTCAAGATATTTTAGCTTCTAATATACCTGACATATTTGTAAATTATCAAACATATAATAGTGATATTGAAATGAATTACGGAAGTTTAAAGGAAAATGCTTCTGATAATAATAATTATAGAACATATTTAGATACTTCAGTTGAAGTAAATGAGTTTAATGATTATGATGATATGGTAAATTTTAATAATACAGTTGATTATTCAAATTATATTTATTCTCAAGAGGTATATGATTTTGATGATAATTCTTTTAATATGACTAACGGGAATTATACAGCAACATATAATTTTGATTCAGAAATGAATTTTTATGATAATTTTAATTATACTTATTCTAATAATGTTGTATATTCGATTGAAAATTATCAACATAATCATTTAAAAGTTTTGGAAATGTATGATAATAATAATTCTGTTAATATGGAAATTACAAATAGATTTAGTGAATTAAGAAATTATGGAACGATTGAAATGTGGTTTTATTCTGATAACGTTTATCAAGAATCTTTTATATCATTAAAAAATAATGATATTGAGTCAATTAGATTAAGGATTTATAATAATTATTTACAGTATTATGATTCAGGGTATAATAATATAATAGAATTAAATAATGATACTTGGTATAGATTAGCAATAGATTTTGAATGTTCGGAACGGGGTTATTTTGGATTAGAAAAATATCAATATGATTTACGATTAAATGATATTCAGTATGGAAGTTATGATTTTTTTGACAATGAAGGGAGTTTAAATTTATTAAACATATCAACGGGAATAAATTCATATGATTATAGTTTTTATTTAGATTCTTTAGGATATAACTGGAATCAAATAGTTTATGATTCAGGAAATTATACGGGAAGTTATAGTTTTGATGATGAAATAGGATATAATGATTATAACAATGATATATCAATAATAGATGATAATAATGAATACTTTTCTATTTCTGTTATTGAGAGTTTATACGGGCATTATTCAGTATTGAAATTACAAGATGATTCTATTTATTCTACAATGAAGTTTTTTCATAATTTAAATTGTTCTCAGGAAGGTATTATTGAATTTTGGACATATCAAACGATGAGTTATAATATAATTAAATTATTTAATGAAACAAGCCAAGAAATAGAATCAATTCAATTAAATTCATATATTGATGATAATCATTGGTATCATATTAAATTAGTTTATGATTGTTTAGATGAGCATTATTTATTATATATTGATGGAAATTTAGAGATAAATGATTATTTTACCTATAATTCTACTTGTTTACAAAAGATTCAATTTGGAACGATGGATGATAATAATATTGTAGGTAATGTTTATTATGATGCTTTTGGATTTATATCAAATTTTTATCATAATTATACGGGAAGTTATAGTTTTGATGATGAAATAGGTTTACAAGATGATTCCATATCTTTTGTTGATTCTTATATTAAAGAATCTGGTTGTAATATAGAAGTAATTGAAAGTTATAATGGTCATAGTTCTGTTTTAGAAATAGATTCCAGTCCTTCAAGTTATCAAGCTTATATTAGACATAATTTAGATAATAAATTGAATAACGTGAATTTTAGCATCGAATTCTGGTCTTTACAAACAAATTCCAGAAATAGAATAGGTTGGTATGATTCTAATAGTGTTTGCGGTAAATATCTTGAATTATCATTTTATTCTGATAATAATATTTGGAATCATTATAAACTTGATATTGATTGTTTAAATGCTAATTATTCTTTATATGTTAATGGTATATTAGAAGTTAATTCTGGAAGTTTTACGGAATATATTGGAAATGTTGATTTTTTACTTATAGGCGGATTATATTCTGATACATCAACGATAATATATTATGATGCCATAGGCTTTTATTATTATAATAATACTGGTTATTTTAATGCTACATATGATTTTAATGATGAGTTAGGTTTAACAGATGATTCTATTTCTTTTATTGATGATATTAATAATGGTATGAATGCTGAAATAGTAGAAGGTAAAAAAGGACACAAAAATATATTATTTTTAGATGTTGATTCTGTAGGAACTTATTATTTTCAGCATTTTAATGATATAGCGGGTATATCTATGACTTATGAATTTTGGATTTATTTAGAACAGCAGACTGCATTAATAAATATTTTTGCTGACAATGGTGTATGTTATAGTATGCGTTTTTATGATTCAAATATTAGAGTTTATACTGAGTCTACTTATAACGTTCATAATTATGATGTTTTAAATAATTGGATTCACGTAAGAATAGATTTAATGTGTTTAACTGATACGTTTAATCTTTTTATTGATGATATTTTATATGAAAATAATACAAAAAATATAAATGATTTAGACGCTAATTACATAACTAAGATTTTGTATTATTCTTATACTTCAAGTGCTATATTTTCTTTAGACGCTATAGGCATTTATTATAATCATACGGGCAATTATAATGCGAGTTATAATTGCGATACTTTAGATGATTTTTCATATAGTTCAAATGTAAAATTAGTAGATTATTATAAAAATCATTTATCAAATATTTATTTAAATGGTTCGCAGGAATATATAGATTTAGAATTAGATAATAAAGAATTTGGCACATTAGAATATTGGATACTTGGAATAGATGTATCAGATTTAACTTTTTTACATTTAAGAGAACAAAATTCTTTATCTTATACTGGTGTGAATGTTCATATAAATGATGATTATTTACGTTATTATGATGGAACTTCTTATGATATAGTAGAATTAAATGATGATATTTGGTATCATATTAGAATAGATTTTGAATGTGGTTCTAATAATTATTTAGGTTTAAGTGCCGATACTTATTATATTTGGTTAAATGGTGTTCGATATGGTTCTTATGATTTTTGGTATGATATTGATTATGTAGCATATTATCATTTTGAAACACATCCTTCAGATTTAGTAGAAACATATATAGATGCTCTTGGTTTTAGTTGGTATGATAACTATAGCATAGGACAAAATCTTAATGATACATATCAATATAATAAATATGAAATAGGAACTGATTACAATGAGTATTTACAAGAATATTCAAATACTTATGAAATAGGAAGTAATCAAGTAGCATATTTAGTTTATACAACAATAGATTATAGTGAATTTGATAATTTATTTCCTAATGATTATGTTTTATATTTGTATGTAATAAGTCAAAATTTATATTCTGAATATATGATTATTTCTAAACAGAGTATTTCATTGATAAATGAATTTAAAAAAAGAATATCATCAATTTTAAATTATGATGATGGATTTTGTTATTATGATGGATATTGGTTATTTCAATATTTAGGAACGATTAAACGATATGATGATAATTTCAATTATGTAGATTCATATACGATATTAATAGGAAGTGAAATTTATTGGATTGATGATTTAATAGCTTATAATGGATTGTTATATGTTTCTTTAGGATATTATGATAAAATGAGAGTATATAATAGTTCATTTGATTATCAATATACGATAAATTTTGAAGGGAGTAATTATTATGATAATTTTGCGATTTATGATGATATAATTTATAAAATGCGATATGATTCACATTTGATTACATATTATATTAATGGAAGTTTAATTAATGACTATGGATTAATTCACTCAGTTGGTTGTTATGATATTTTTGTTTCTAATTTAAAAGTATATATTGTAGATTATAATAGAGAGATTATTGTTTTTGATTTAACAATTGTAGAATTATATGATATTGATTTATCATCTATTTCAGGATTGAGAGATTTATGCATTATAAATGATTATGTTTATATGAGAATTGAGAAAGATTATAGTGTTTATATTTATTTAGGATTTTTAACTACGAGTTATTTGAATAAAGGAACGATAAAAACATATTATTTATATGATTCAAGTTCAAATCTGAAAGGAAAAATGGTAATAGAATCGAATAATATGTATTCTTTTGAATCTTATATTTTTATGCTTATATTTATGAAATTATATACGTTTGATGGAAGTTTTACTGAAGTAGTTAATTTTAATCAGTTAATAATGATAAATGTAAGTTCTGATTCAAGATTGGAATTTGACACTCACGTTCAAGTTGGAAATAGAGATTTTTTTAAGAAATTATTAATTAATTTAACGATTATTAATGGAAATAAAAATCAATCTATAATAAAAGAATATTCATATAATAGTGAATATAAATTTGATAAGATGTTAATGAGTATGATTTATTCTCAAGATAATAAAGGTGTTTATTTTAATGAATATATAAAAAACACTAATGTAAATTATTTTTCTAATGATTTTTATGGATTTAGAATAATTGCTTGTTTGGATTTATCTCAAAAATTTACGCAATTTTATGATTTTGGAACGTTTTATAATATAATTCTGATAAATGAAATACCAGATGTGCCAGACGTTCCAGAGATTCCAGAGCCTCAAGGTTTAGTATGGTATGTTTTTGGTTTTACAATAGTTCAATCTAATGAAGTAATAATAAGTTCGGCACATTTTAATAATACTTTTATTCAAATATCATTAAGTTCTATTCAGATTCCTTTTCCAGTTTATCAGACTTCATATTCTTATGGAAATTGGTATGATGTTATTTGGAATGCTATAGTTTGGTTTACTAATATTTTAATAATTATAGGTGCTGGTATATTATATGCTTTATTTACTGCTTTTGAATATACAATTGTAATATTATTTTTTACGATTGTTGTTTTATTATGGAATTTAGCTTTTGGCGGTTTAATTTGGATTTATTTACAGATTTTAGAAGGTTTATTTTATTTTTTACCTTGGTTTGTTGATTATATATCTACAACTTTAATACCAATTATTTTAGATGGTATTGCTTGGTTTATTGGTTTTATTGGCGGTTATTTATTATGGTTATTATCTGGTGGACAATTAGATTTATTAGCTATACAAAATGCTATTAATGTTTTAACTGATAACATATTTACAGTATTTTATGATATCGGTTTGATTGTTTTAAGGAATTTAGTTCATATAATAAATTTTATTAGTATTTATATAACAATATATTATTTAATGTATTTTAAGTTATTTTTAGCTAAATCCAGAGGTTTTGTTAATGCTGTTGCTCAAATTACTTTAGTTATGTCTATTTGGAGTTATCCAGTTAAATTACTTGGAAAAATATCTACAACTATATCAGATTTAGTTCCTAAAATATTTCCAATTTAAAGAATAAGAGGTTAAAATAATGTTATGTGAGTGTGGTAAAGAATTAAAAAAAATTACAAAAAAACATATTGATTCAGAATATCATCAGAATTATTTAATGAATATGAAAATAGTAAATGATGATAAAGAATTAAAAGAGATATTAGATGATACAATAAGTAAAGGTGTTTCATTAGAAGATTTAAAACCAGAAGTAAAAGATAAAGTAATGAAATCGGATAAAATAGGGAAGTATAAATCTGATGATTTTTTATTTCAGTCTGATTTAAATGAAAATAAGTTAGATATTAGAGGTAATTATATAATACCTAAAAATAAGAGACCACAATTTAAAAAATTACCTACAAGATTAATAGTAGTATTTTATGAAAGAAAAACTAAGAATAGTTATACTATTTCTGATTATAATAAAACTCCTATTATTGTTATTGATGAGAGAATTTATTTTCTTGATAAAATGGCTTATGTAAATGAAGGGATACCAGTTTATTTTATTGTATATAATACTACTTGTAGTATTGATATGAAATTTAATTGGAAAAATGATAAAATAATTATAAAGGAAGGTTTATTAGACCCTTCAGTAGTTAAAAATTATGTAAATAGTATAGCAGTTAAATATATTTATGATGATAAAGAAAATAAGTTAAAATATACGTGGTGGCATTTTTTTATTAATGTTTTTTCTACTTTATTTTTTGTAGTTTTAGCTGTTGTTATTACTTATTCAGTAGTTAAAGGTGGTTTGTAATTAGTGAAAAAATAGATGATAAACAAGATTTAAAGAATAAATTAGTTTTACTTAATCTTTTTATTAAAGATTTAAAGGATAATTATTTACCAGAAGTTAAACAGATAAATTATGAAAATTTAGTAGAAAAAATAGAATCTAAAGAAACTAAAGAGGTGGTTAATGAGGCATATGATATACAAAAAGATTTAGGAAGGTCAGTAAAGATGTTAACTGAAAGTTTAATAAATACTACTCAGTTTAATATACCTCAATTAAAGAATTTTGCTAAAGCAAAATGTATCCCTATTCCTATAGTTAAAGAAGTTGTTAATGAAACAGAAATACATTTAAAAGATATTTTTAGGAAAAATGCTTCTGAAATAATAGATATGGCTGAAAAATTAAGTAGAATGATAAGAATTAATTCATTTCCTATAGGTTTTGATATAAATGATTTAGGTTATGAATTAGAAAATAATTCAAAAAAGAAAAAATTGAGACAATGGTTAGACCGTAGAAAAGGGAGGTATTAAATGAATTGTATAGTTATAATTATATCTTTTTTTATTTTTTTAGTATCTTTTGTATATTTAATTGATGCTAATGTTGGTTCTGGTAAAACTGCTTTTAGTGTTTTTCATTCATTATATTTTGCTCAATTAAATCCTAATGCTAAAATATATAGTAATTTTAATTATAATGAAGGTTTATTCAAATTTTTTGGTTATAAAATACCTAATTTTGTATATACTCCTTATTTTGTATTACCTATTTCAGAAATAATAGAAGCTGAGACAACTTTAATCATTATTGATGATTTAAAAAGTGCTGAAATATTAAGGTATTTAATAACTATGATTGCTTCTATGAGTAGAAAAGTAAAATTAGATATAATAATGACTGCTCAAGATTATACTATGTTTGAGGCAATATTAAGAAGGGTATCAACTTATTCAGTAGATTTAATATATAATGAATTTAATGATAAACTTTTAGTTAAATTAATTATAAATAATGAATCTAAACCTATAGAATTTTCAATTAGAGATATGAGTTATTATGTATTTCCTTATTATGATACTAAACAAGTTGTTTCTATAATAACTAAGAGTAGGATTATTAAAGAAATACTTAGATTATGTAAAAATAAAAAAGATATTGATGATAATATAGAATATATATTTGGAAGTAATAAAACTATAATGACTGAAGTTAAGAGAAAGATATATAGAAAAAAAGGGTATGATTTAACTTATATTTAAATTTTCTTTTTAGGTAAACCTAAAGCTTTCCTGGAAGTAGAACATTGTTCGAGAAAATATTTATAAAGAAAATAATAATAGTATTATTAATAATAATTTAATTATAATAATAATAAAAATATTAAAAATTAAAATATGGAGGTAAATCTTATGCCAAAAAAAGCAGGTATAGCTTCTGATGTTAAAATTCAAGGTTCTGATAAAATAAATTTTAGAGACCGTAATACTAATGAAATTGAGATTAAAGGTTGTATAGTAGTTCCTAAGACTATAATTGATAATAACACTAAGAAAGAAAAAACTGTTGATTCAATGGAAATGAATGTTATTGATTTGAGAGACGGTAAACTTAAAGAATTTTCTACGTTATCAAGTAGATTACAAAACCTTTTAGCTGATATTGATGATTTTGAAGGTTTAATTGATAATAAAATGTCTATTACTCAGATTGGTTCTGGTTTTGGAACTCATTATAGAATTGAAATGCTTGATAAAACATCTAAATGGAATCAAGAATCAGCAGAAGCACGTATTAAAGCTAAACAAGAAGCTGAAAAAAAGAAAAAATATACTAAAAAATAACCTATTATTTATTTTTTATTTTTTATTTTTTATTTTTTATTTTTTATTTTTTTTATTTTTTATTTTTACATTTTTGTCGATAAAGTATTTATAATAGTTATTGTAATAGTATTATAATACAACATAATGTATTATGAGTTGATATAAAAAATTAAAAACTAAAAAGAGTTGATAAAAATAATGATTTATGATGATATATTGAATGTTTTAATGATTTTATTTTTTATTTTTATATTTATGATATTTATATTTGTTTTAATTATTGAAATTTTAACATTTAAAAAATTAAAATATACAAATAAATTGTTAAAAAAGGAATATGAGTCAAATCGTAAAATTTTACAAGATAATTTTAATGATTATGATTCTATTGATTTAAAATTAATTAAGAGTGAATGATTTTTAATTTTTATTTTTGAAAGTTAAATAGATATTTCCTATTTAACCAAATAATAAAAAATGGAGTTGATAAAAAATGAGTTTACAAATAAAACAATTAAAAGCATTAGAAAAATTGATGGAATTAAATAAAAAGAATGAAATAACTATAAATGTAAGTATTTCTAATTATTTAGATGGATTGAAAAGCGATTAAAAAAATATATAAAATCAATAAGTAAAAGAAATTTGAGAAAAATTCTATTCAAAAAAGAAAATACGAAAAGATTCTAAAAAGAAGAGATATGAAACTTCTATGATGTGGATTGATTTAAGAATAGAAAGAGCTATTATGAAAAGAAATGATTGTAAATCAACAGAACTAATAAAACATTATAGAAATGTAGATAAAGTGAGAAAATTAAAGAAAATAAAAGAAAATATAGAAAAATTAAAAAACTAAAAAAAAGGAGTTGATTAAATAAATGTATGAAAAAATTGTAATATATTTAGAAATTTATTCAATATTAGAAAAGATTGAATGGATTGATAAGCAATTAAAAAAATATATAAAATCAATAAGTAAAAGAAATTTGAGAAAAATATTTAAAGATTGTTCAAAAATAGAAATTTTAAAAATGAGAATTTCGGGATTAAATCTCATTTATGAATATTGTTTAATTTTTAAACAATATTGTTTAGATAAAATAAATGAAATAAAGGAGTTGATATAAAAAATGAGAAAAACAACTAAAAATGAAAATATAATTACTAAAACATTTGAATTTACTAATATTTTAGATGATAAAGTTATCATCAGTAAATTAAATGCTTTACTTAAAGAAACTAATTTTAAAATTGAAGTAATGTGTAAAGATAATATATGGATTCAATATATAAATAAGAAAAATACTTTTTATATCGATATTTGGATTTTTTATAAAAGTTGTAGTATAGATGTGTGGACTGCTTTATTTAATAAAGAATATAGGAGGGATATGAAAAAATGGCAATAAAATTAAAGATTTATAGTTTTGAAAGTTTATTTCCAGATTTAGAAAATAGATGTAATAGATGTAATGAGGTTAAATTTGAAACATTACAGATTAAAGATAATTATGGAGTAGATAAACAAAATATATGTTTTAGAT
>Ga0315536_1001271_pt1 | contig 12768 bp, 7 predicted proteins | sample SalMarSW160230MG_FD_203093 | JGI IMG/M metagenome (GOLD analysis project Ga0315536, IMG submission 203093) | Salt marsh sediment microbial communities from the Plum Island Ecosystem LTER, Massachusetts, United States - Salt Marsh Sediment SW1602-30 ... | reverse complement strand
CCTTTTCGAGACCGACGCCGTCGCGACGCCGGTCATGCCGCTCACGCTGCGGCAGAACAGCCCCAATCCTTTCAATCCGTCGACCAGTATCGGATTCTACCTCCCGCGGCCGGGGAATGTCCGCCTCGAGATATTCGACGTCAACGGGCGGCTTGTCGATCTCCTCGCCGACGGGCAGTTCGCCGCCGGCGAGCACTCGGTCGACTGGGACGGCCGCGACCGCGCGGGCTCGATGGCCACCTCGGGGGTCTACTTCTACAGGCTGACGGCGGGGAAGGAGAGCCTCTCGCGGAAGATGGTGCTTCTGCGGTAGTGCGGGTCTCTTTTTAGTAAATTGTAGATAAGTATGACCTGGCCCCGGAATGATACGAGACTCCGGGGCCGGGTTTTTCAATATGTACTGTTACAATTCCACTCCCGGCGCCGGGAGTGGCCCGCCAGGCATTTCGTGCGTGAATACCACAGATCTGGAAGTTATCGGGAATCAGACCGACCGGACCGTCTCCCTGACCGCATCTATCACGTACTCGACCTCTTCATCGGTAAGCTTAGGATAGAGCGGGAGGCTGATCGTACGCGCGCCGATCTCCTCGGCAGCGGGAAACATCCCGTCCCTGTAGCCGAACCGCTCGCGGTAGTAGGTCATCTGGTGGACCGGGACGAAGTTTATCGAGACGCCGACGCCCCGCTCCTGGAGGGCCTTCATCATCGCGTCGCGCTTTTTCGGGTCGACGAGGATCGTCAGCAGGTGGTAGGCGTGTTCCGCCTCTGGCCTTATCGTGTGGAGCTCGATCCCGTCCATTGTGGAGAAGGCCTCGGTGTAGCGGTCGAATACCGCCTTGCGCCTCGCGCTGTATGCGCCGATCTTCTTGAGCTGCTCGATCAGGATGGCCGCGTGGATCGAGTCCATGTTGTACTTCCATCCGAACATCCCTATGTCGTACTTCTCGTAGTTGCTAGTGTACCTGTCTACGGCAAGCTGGTTGAACCCGTGCAGCCGGAGCATGTTGAGCAGCTCGTACTGCTTCTCGTCATGACAGGATATCGAGCCCCCCTCGCCCGAGGTGATGTTCTTCGTCGCGTAGAAGCTGAAGGCCGCATACTCGCCGTAGTGCCCAGGGGCCTTCCCGTTCCACTTCGACTCTATCGCGTGGGCCGCGTCCTCCAGGATGAAGAGGTTGTGCCTGTCCGCGATCGTTCTTAGTGCGTCCATATCGCACATCTGCCCGTAGAGGTGGACGGGGATCATCGCCTTCGTACGCTCCGTTATCGCGGCCTCGACGGCGGCAGGGTCGATGTTCCCTGTCCCGCGGTCGATGTCGACGAGGACTGGGGTCGCGCCGGCCATCAGCGTCGCGTTAGGGGTGCCGATGAATGTCATCGTGGTCGTGATGACCTCGTCACCTGGCCCGACGCCTCCGGCCAGCAGCGCAAGCTGCATCGCCGCAGTGCAGCTCGTCACCGCCACTGTGTGAGGCAGGCCGAGGTATCTGGCGAAGTCGTCCTCGAACTCGTAAACTGCTTCGCCTGTCGTGATGAACAGGGAGCCGAGCACTTCGCGCAGACGCTCCAACTCTTCTTTGTCGATGCCGTGCTTGAAAAACTCGACCTTTTTCAATCGGGGATTCCTTTCTTTATTCCTTCTCACGCCCGTGGCCGGCCTGATGTCGTTGCCCGGTCCGGATCGACATGGACGAGGATCTTGTCGATATCCTCGAACCTTGCAGTGATCTCCTCGACAACCCGGTCGATAATAGCATGAGCCTCTGCAACGGTCATGCCGGGATCGACTACTATATGCAATTCCATACGTATGCGGCGAGCGTAGTATCTCGCCATTATGTCGTGGCACTGTCTCACGCCGGGCACGCGTTCGGCGCAGAGCTTCACCGCCTTTATGAACTCGGGCGAGGGGGACGTATCGACTATCTTCCTGACCGCGCTCCAGAGGATCTCCGCCCCCACCTTCACGATGAAGAACGACACCAGCAGCGCCGCGTAAGAATCAAGAACGCGCAGGCGCGAAGCGAATGAAGCGGCGGTGACTCCGATGAGGGTGACGACCGACGACCATGCGTCTGAGCGGTGGTGCCAGGCGTTCGCTATCATCGCCTCGCTGCCGGCCCTTCTGCCGACCCTGATAGTCGCCTGGTAGAGGGCTTCCTTCGCGATGATCGAAAGGGCGGCGATGATTATCGTGAACCTGTGCGGCGCGGAGATATCACCCCTGTAGATCGCCATGGCCGCGTCGAACCCGATCTTGGCGGCGGCGGTCAGCAGAAGCATTCCGACGCCCAGCGCGGCGAGAGTCTCGATCTTGCCATGTCCGTACGGGTGCTCCTCGTCCTCCGCCTTGCCGAGGAAATGGAGGCCGATCAGCACGATGAAGTCGGAGACCAGGTCGGAGATCGAATGGACCGCGTCGGCTATCAGCGCGCGGCTTTGGCCCGCCAGCCCTCCCCACAGCTTGAGCGCGATCAGGACCGCGTTGACGCCTATCCCCGCCCAGGTGATCCTGCGTCCCAGTTCCAGATCGTGATGGTGATCGCGCGAGTGCCCGCTCATCGTCTCTCCGTGTGCCAGGGCGGCCGGCGAAGGGCCTTTGCCGCGCCTTCACGCCCGCGATCCTGATCCGCACCCCGGGTTATGATGCGGGGCCGCCCGTCGGAGGGGCGGCCCGATTCTTATTACATCGCAAAGCTGATTCTACTGCCTGAATCAACGGAGGTAAACCATCTTTCTAGTCTGCCTGAATTTGCCGGCGCTGATCTTCGCGAAATATACGCCGGAGGTGACTGCCCTCCCAGCATCGTCCTTCCCGTTCCATTCTGTGACGTGCCTGCCCTGGGGCCGTGACGCCCCCGACTCAAGCGTCCTGATAAGCCTGCCAGCCGTATCGTAGATCCGCAGGTCGACGACGCTGGCCGACGCCAGTGTATAGGCTATGTTCGTCACGCCGTTGAAGGGGTTCGGATAGTTCTGCTCGAGCGTGGTGACATAGACGGGCGTCTCTTCTTCCTCTTCCTCGTCCTCTCCTACCGCAGTCTGGTCCTTGATCGAGAAGTAACCCTCGCTGATACCTTCTCCCATATTGAGCGCCGGATCGTAAGCGACGATCTTTATCACGCAAGAGTCGGCATCGATGTCAGGGATCACCCAATCGCAGAGAGAATCGTTCGGCTCACTCCTGAATAGCAGCTCGTAATCGGCGCCGGCATCGACCGACAGCCATACGCTGACCGAATCGACTGCGTCGTTGTCGGTAGCGACCCACTCTATCCCCAGGGTGTGCCCCACGTAGAAGCGCTGTCCGCCGTTTGGGTAGACGACCTGGACTACGGGATCGATCCCGTCGCCGGAGGTGCAGTCTCCGGCCAGGTTAGACCATCCCCCGCTGTATCCGGCCGCGTTCACCGCCGCGACCCTGTAATAGGTGCACGCGGTAACCGGACTGTGGTCGAAGGACACTTCCGGAGACACGGCCGTCCCGAGATTAACGGATTCTCCGGGCACGAAGCCGGCGTCTTGCGATCCATAGACTTCATAGAGCGCTGCTTCCGGTATGCCGGTCCAGGAGATCTGGATCGTCGTATCGTTGATGGCCGACGCGTTCAGATCGTTCACGAAGCCCGGAGCGGCGAAGTCGGCCCCCGGCCCGCCGAACGCTCCCTGGTCTGCACGGGATCCGTCGGGATCGGGAGGGCCCGCCGGGTCGCCCGCGTCAATCGCCCCGGAATTTATCCCGAGATGGTAGTCGAACGATGAAGTGTCGGCGTAGCGAGGGTCGGAGCTTATGTTCGTCCCGTCGGGCGAGACGAGGAAATAGTCCGCCGGCAGGTTTCCGAAGGTGTTGTTGTAACTCATGTCGATATTCGCAAGGCTGCTCGCCTGGAACCCGTACCCGCTGCCGAAGGTGAAGAGATTGTTCTTCAGGGACAGGGGCATCGTCGTACCGAGCAGCACGTTGCCGCCGCCGTACACTGACGAGTTGCGGTCGATCGTGTTCTGGTCGATCGCGCCCCAGATGCTGTCGGCGTAAATCCCGCCGCCTATGAGAGACGACCCGTTCAGGGCGATTATGGTGTGGTCGATGTCCAGCTGAGCGAACCTGTGATGGATCCCGCCGCCCATCGAGCCGGCGCTGTTGCCCGATATGAACGCGCCTGAAACGGTCAGCCAGGCCCGCTCTGTGCAGATCCCGCCGCCATTGGAAGTGCACGTGTTCGAGGATATCGTGTCGCCGTCAAGCGTGACCGATCCGAACTTCGCGAATATTCCGCCCCCGTGGGCGTAGCCGTGACATCCTTCGATCGCGTTGCCGGACATTACGGCGTCCGAATGCAGGGCATATACCCCGCCGCCGTTCTTCGTTCCGCCGTAATCGACCGATGGGAAGGCCCCGGTGATCGAGTTGCCGGTTATCAGAGCCGACGCCTGGTAGAGGTATATCCCGCCGCCGCTCTGCGCGACGCATCCGGTGATCGTGTTCCCGGTGATCGTCGCCGAGCCGTTGTAGCAGGCGATCGCGCCTCCGCCGCTGAACTGAGAGGCGTTCGTGTAGCCGCAGGAGGTGATGATGTTGTTCGTTATGACCGGTGAGGAATTGAAGGCGAATACTCCGCCTCCGTAGATCCCCATCACGGGGAGCTGGGCGGTCTTGCCCGATCCGCCCCTGAGCGTGAAGCCGTCTATCCCGCAGGCGCCGGGGACGTTCATAAAGGCTATGACGCTCCCCAGGCTCTGTATGACAGTCGGATTCGCCGACGGATCGCGCGAAGAGAACGAGGCGTCCCAGCCGCCGAAGAGCATCACGGGGGTCTTGATCGTCACCGGCGTGTAGTACGTCGCCGCCGCGACCATTATCGAATCGCCGGCCCACGCAGCATTTGCGGCATCCTGGATATTCCTGGCCGCCCATCGCGGCAATGAGTACGGGTAGACGTTGCCGCCCGTGGGGGAGACATATACGAGGGGTCTGCCTATGATCCTGAAATCGCTTTCGCTCGTATCGTATCCTCCGATGTCCCCGTTGAAATAAGCCACGACCTTGATCCTCATCGAGCGCACCGGCCACTCGGGGACGGTCCAGATGTAGCTGACGGCCGTGCCCGGCAGCCCGCTGACGAGTGTCGAGTCGTAGCTCGTTCCGCCGTTGAGGCTGGCCAGCACGCTTATTGAGTCGGGCACCTCCCGCGATGTGACCCAGGTGATCTCGAACTCTTCATCTACATCGAGCTCCTCGCCGCCGTTAGGCGAGATGACATTGACAAACACAGTGCTGGGGATATAGTCGGGCACGTATACCGAGCCTTCCCCGATGCTGCAGATGCCGTAACCGATGTAGGCATAGCCGTCGATGCCCCAGCCCGGCCCCCAGCTGTTTTTCACTATCCACGCTCCCGAGCCGCCGCACTGCGAGTCGTCCCACCCGACGATGAGCATCGCGTGGTTGGGCTGGGCCGAGGAGTCGGAATTGTAGCACCCGTAACTGTAGTCATAGAAATTGTCCTGCACATGGAAGTATGTCGTAACGGGGCCATAGTCGTATATGGCCTGCTTGATGTCGGTGATCGTCTTGGGGACGTCGTAGTAGGTCGGACCGATCTTCGCGAGCGGCTCGCAGGAGGTCTCGGTGCAGGGATGGCCGTCGGAGGCTTCATAGGGGACGCATGCTTCGGCGACGGCGCCGTAGTCCCAGAATACGTAGTATGCCGACTCCACCCATCCGCCGCTGCAGTCGGCGCCGTGTGGGTTGCAGTCGATGACGGCCTGCTCGGAGAGATCGAGAATCCGCGAGTCGTATATCCGAGCGAACGACTCGAGCTGCGCGACAGCGGCGAACGCCCAGCATGAACCGCAGCCTCCCTGGTTCGTCACTGGAGTCGTTCCCTCATGGGCTCGCCAGTCGAAGACCGTGGGCAGTTCGGCCCTGCCCTCGAGCGGCCTTGCCGGAAGCGTAGCGCTAAGGCCCGCCGGCGCCCGCGACGGAAGCAGCCCGAGCAGGGCTTTCTTTTCCTCCGCTGAAAGGGAGCCGGGCCATGTCTTGCCGGCCGTCCACGCGCCGCCCCTCTCGGCGATCTCACGGTTGAGCCTCTCTATCCGCGCTTCCTGCGACTCTCCGGCGGATGAAATGGCCGGAAACACCAGGGTCGACAGTACGATCGCAATGGAAATGAACAGGGCCGGCAGGATGCGGTAGCGGTCTCTCATAGGGCGGTCTCTCCTTGTTGGCGCAGCAGCTGTGACGAGGAATCTGACTTCAAAGGGATATTATACTATATCCGTAGTGAAAATAGAAACCCTGCGGACCGCCCACAAGTGAATTCTCGTCCTGCAGGGCGAGTGGCGGCTTGCCACCAAACGCCTCGATGCGATAGATTGTCCCTGTCGATCTTCCATTTGATTCCAGGGCAGGGAGCGGATGATGGATACAAAAAGAATGCAGGTTCTTACAGTGCACGCGGCGGTCTTTATTGCGGCTGCTGCCCTCGTGGTCTCGATGGCGATCCGAGCCCCGGCGGCATCCAAGACGCCGACGGCGGCTTCCGGGCCGGCCAGCGGGAGGATAAGGGACGCTGCCGCCATGACTCGCGCCGAGAGGATTGCGGCCGTGACAGGGCAGGTCATGGCCGGCTCCGGGATCCGCGAGAACCTGCGGGTCCTCTGCGACGAGATCGGTGGCAGGGTGACGGGCACCGAGGCGGGCAGGAAGGCCCGCGGCTTCGCGGAGAGGACATTCACCGGGTACGGTCTAGATAACGTCCGCCAGGAATCGTTCGAGATGTTCGGCTGGGAGGGGGGCGACCTCAGGTGCGAGGTGGTCTTCCCACGGGCCTTCGGGCTCGAAGCGCTCGCGCTGGCCTACACCCCGTCGACGCCGCCAGGGGGACTTGAGGCCGAGGTCGCCTACGCCGCCCACGGCAATCCTGAAGAGCTTGAGAAGCTCGGCTACCCGCTGGAAGGCAAGTTCGCTCTTGTCGAATCGGGACGGATGCCGGGAGGCCGCTGGATGCACCGCTCCGAGGTCATGGCCGAGGTTGTCAGGGCTGGCGCCGTAGGGATGCTCTACCAGAATAGCAGCGAGGGGAACCTGCCCATGCTGGGGATGTGCTGGCATGGCGGCTTGAGCCCGATCCCCGGCGTCGGGATATCGAAGGAGGGGGGTGAGGCGATAAGGCGTATGCTCGAGCGTGGCGAGAAGGTCAGGCTCAGACTCTCCGCCGCGAACCTCTCGGGCGATGTGAGCAGTGCGAACGTCGTCGCCGAGATAACGGGCAGGGGACGGGACATAGTCGTCGTCGGCGCCCACCTCGACTCCTGGGCGAACGGGCAGGGGGCCGTCGACAACGGCACCGGCAGCGTCGTGCTGATGGAGGCCGCAAGGGCTATAAGGGCGGCCGGGATCCGTCCTGAGGCGACGATCCGTTTCGTCCTATTCATGGGGGAGGAGATGGGCCTCGACGGATCGCGGTCGTATGTCGAGACCCACGCCGGCGAGCTCGACCGCTACAGGGCGATGATAAACCTCGATATGGAGGGAACGCCGCTAGGGATAAGCGTGATGGGGCGAGAGGACGCCGCTCCCTGGTTCGAGGGGTTAGCCGGGAGCCTAGACGCGTTCGACCTGACAGAGGGGATATCCTACAGGGCGAGCCTCTACGGCGACCATCATTTCTTCCTGCTGGCCGGAGTCCCGGTCCTGATGCCGGTCTCGCGGATCGAGAACGACGCGGACCGCTACTATCACACCTCCGCGGACACCTACGACAAGGTGGCCTTCAGGCAGCTCAGCCTGAGCGCGGCTTTCGTCGCCTCGGTGGCGCTCGAGCTGGCGAGCACGAAGGAGAGGGTGATGGCGAGGATCGACAGCGAGGGGATGAAGGCCTTCATCGACAGGCACAGCCTCAAGGGAGCGATCGAGGTCTGGGGCGGCTGGGACTACGAGACGGGATGGTTCGAGGCCCGCTGAGCGATCCCCTGCCGGGAGGCGGGCCGGTATTACCGTCGAAATGGAAGATGCCCCGGCCGATTTACATACTGGAATTCCAGTACGAAATTGACTATATTTGTCAGGCATAATCACCGTCCGGCTTGAGGGCGGGCCGGTGGGCAGTCTGCGCGAGAGGCCCCCGGCGGACAGTCATGATGTGATCATGATGAACGAAGTACGGAGGTAATCAGGATGAAGGAACAGGTAGCAGCTGTGCTCGAGGAGATAAGGCCGAACCTGCAGGCGGACGGCGGGGACATCGAGCTGGTCGACGTGGTCGACGGAGTCGTCAAGGTTAGGCTCAAGGGCGCCTGCGCCGGTTGCCCGATGTCGCAGATGACCCTGGCCCTCGGCGTCGAAAGGGTCCTCAAGGAGAGGATCCCCGAGGTCGTAAGGGTCGAATCGGTCTCGATGTAGGCTCAGGGTCCGGCTGTCCAGGGCGCCGGAACGCGGCATTCCCGATACAGGATCTTGATGGGGGCGCAAGCCCCCTTTTTTATTGAGGTTGCCCGCCGAGTGGAGCGGTCTTTGCCCTGCCGGGGCCGATCCTCGCCGGTCCCCTGTTTTGTCATAATTCTTGCAAATCCCCGCTCTGGAAGTAGATGAAACCCGGGATCCGTACGCACGGGAGTGCATCATGCGACGTATACGTGATTTTATCGGCATTTTTGCAAGGGTTTCAAACGCCCGCAGGAAGCGCCGCGGGCTCGGAAGGCTCGGATTCACCCTTCTTGAGCTCTTTATCGTGATAGAGATAATCGGATTCCTTGCAACTGTAGTGCTTTCAAACTATTATCGCTCCAAGAAGGCCGCCCAGGTGGCCGTGGCCGTTCAGAACATCAAGAACATCCAGGTGGCCCTGACATCTTACTTCGCGATGGAGGGGGAGTTTCCCGCGACGCTGAACACGATCTGGCTCCAGTTCTACGGGGGCCGTGTCGTCGCGAATCTCGAGTATATCGGGGGAACGACAGCCGGGAACCAGGGGGGATGGGATTTCTTCGCCAGCAACGACGATGACATCAGGTTCGGCGGCCCTGACAACCAGGAGTACGCTATAAGGAGCACTGAGAGCCTCCTGCCCTACGCCCTTTACATCTACGGCGACGCGGCGACTTCCGCGAAGATCGTCCACTGACCGGGCGAGGGACAGGGCCCGCGGGCTCACAAGTTAAAAATACGTGACATCGCACCCAAGGCGCTTATAATTGCCGTATGGATGACATGCGGCGATTTTTTGTATTCGATGCACACTGCGACACCGCCCAGAGGCTCACCGGCGACAGGCCGGTCGATCTCGGCAATAGGCTTGAGGACGGGCATGTCGATCTCCCGAGGATGGCCGAAGGAGGAGTCGGCGCGCAGGTCTTCGCATGCTGGGTCGACCCGGACCTCGCTATCGAAAGGTGGATGCAAGGCACCCTCGAGATGATAGGGGCTGTCCGCGGACAGGCGGAAAGGCATTCCGGCCGCCTCGCAGTTGCCCTGTCCGGCACGGAGATAGAGGAGGTCAGGGGCTCGGGCAGGACCGCGGCGGTGATCGGGATCGAGGGGGGTCACGTCCTGGGCGGGAGCCTGGAGAAGCTTGAGGAGCTCCACGGAGCCGGCGTCAGGTGCCTCACCCTGACCTGGATGAACTCGAACGAGATCGCCGACTCATCGGACGGGGAGAAGATGTGGAACGGCCTGAGCCCCGCAGGCCGTGAGATGATCGCTGCGATGAACCGCCACGGGATCGTCATCGACCTTTCCCACGCCTCCGACGCCACCTTCTTCGACGTGATCGGAGCCTCGGCGGCGCCGGTTCTCGTCTCCCATTCGAGCGCCAGGGCGATCTGCGACATCCCCCGGAACGTCAGCGACGATATGCTCCGCGTCCTTGCCGAGAATGGCGGCGTCGCCTGCGTCAACTTCTTCCCGGCCTTCCTCGACAAGGAGTGCCACACCAGGGTCTTCGCGATCTGGGGCGACTACCGCAGGGAGCGTAGCCGCCTCGCGGCCGAGTACGGGGGAGACCCCAGGCGCGTCGACCAGGAGATAGGCGGCGCCTATATCGAGCGGATAAAGAAGATACCGATGCCCGGCATCGAGGCGGTAGCCGACCATATCGAGCATATCGCATCCGTCGCCGGGGTCGCCCATACCGGCATCGGCTCCGACTTCGATGGGATAATGGTCGTGCCCCCCGGCCTCGAGGATGTCTCGAAGATGCAGGCACTTGCGGGCGTCCTGGAAGGCAGGGGCTGGAGCCGGGGCGACATCGCCGACGTCATGGGCGGGAACGTCCTGAGGCTCTTTACCGCTGTCTGTGGCTGATTTCCGCTCCGGACCGGGGAAGATCCCCGGATAGTCGTAAACAATCATTTGCGCAATTCCTTAATAATTATGAAGGATAATCGGGTTTGCGGCGTTTATATTGATGGTGAGAGGATTTTTCGGGCCGATCCATTCGCAAGCCACTACCAGCCGACCGGTTGAAGAAAAACCTCAACGGCCGTAAATGCTTTTTCGGGGGGGGAAAGTGTCTCCCGGACGCTTGTCGTGTCCGGATGTCCTCGAGAGGTGCTCCGATGACCGTCTGGTCTGAAAAGAAGGAAAGCAGGAAAATGAGAAGATTATCGAGGCCTATCCCCGTCGCGACGGGGATTTTCTGTGTTCTGATCATCCTGGCGCTTGTTTCATCCCCCGCCGATGCGGCAAGAAAAGGAAGGCTCGCCGGCAAGGTAACGGACAACATCACCGGGAAACCGATCGCCGGGGCGATCGTGGCGGTACAGGGGACTACGATCAGCACGATGACCGACAAGAACGGGAAATTCCAGCTGGACCTCGACGCGGGCAAGTACAACATCACGATCTTCAAGGACGAATATTTCAGCACCAACTACATGGACATCGAGGTGGAGGCAGGCAAGATAACCACTTACGGGTGCGAATGCGTCCCGGGCGACCCTTCCCAGAACCTCTTCTTCTCGATCGCGGGCATCAACGTCCTCGACAAACGCGAGCTCCTTCCGGAGCAGATCGAGACGACGCACGAGATCTCGAGCGCTGAGATCGAGCACAACCTCTCCAGCAGTCTCGGCGATGTCCTCGAACTGATCCCCGGCGTGGAGAGGACCGCGCCCCCCGGCCTCTCGCGGGAGACAAACATAGGGCTCAGGGGCGCCAGCAATATAGGGACAAGCGCCGAGCAGCAGGCTGCGATGTTCGGGACAAAGATAATGGTCGACGACATAGCGATCTCGAACAACGCCAATCTCCAGGCCGGCACTGGGACGATGTACGGTTCCACGGGCACGTCCGCCGGAGGCCAGATCGACCTCCGGACGATACCCGCCGACAATATCGCGAACGTCGAGGTCATCACCGGTGTCCCGTCGGCCGAGTACGGAGACGTGACGACCGGGCTGGTCAAGGTCAGGACGAAGATGGGGCGCCAGCCCAACAGGCTCAAGATAAAGTCCAACCCGGACACGAAGGAAGCGAACTTCAACGGCGGAATAATCGTCAGAGGGACCGGCATCTCGTACAACCTCAACGGCGCCTACAGTGAGAGGGACATCAGACGCTCAGGCGATGAGTATTATCGTTACAACGGCCGGTTCAACATCAGGAACCTTTTTCTCGACGAGAAGATGGACATGCTCAACATGTTCGAGTACAGGGGGATCCGCGACGAGCAGAACGTCGATGTGAACGACCCCCTCTCGATAGAGACATACAACAGGGACAAGACGTACACGTACGGGAACACGATCGACTTCAGCCCGTCCCCCGACACGAAGCTCGAGTGGAGGGGCAACATAACCTATACTAACCGGGACAGTTACCAGCAGAAGCTCGTCGGTTCGGACGTACGCATCCTTACAGACGCCGAGGAAGAGGGGACATTCCCCGGAGTGTTCGGGGCGGGCGCCTATCTCTCCAAGATCTGGACGAAGGGAGAGGAGTGGAACGTCGGGGCGAAGCTTAGTTTCCGCTGGAACTTCAGCAACTACAGGTTCGACCACGGGATGCTCTTCGGCGCGGAGTACACCTACGACAACAATACCGGAAAGGGCAAGATCTTCGATCCGTTCTTCCCCCCTTACGGCAACCCGGGCCAGCGCCCCCTGCCGTTCGATTACTCTCCCGCCCTCAAGAACGCGTCCCTCTATATCGAGGACGAGATCAAAGGCTCACTGAATTTCCGTCCGTGGTCGCTCATCCTGGGGGCCAGGTACGAGATGTATACCCCGCAGAGCGTAAACTGGGGCGGGTTTTTCAACAGCGATCCTTTCATAGAGTCGAACAACGGTTCGTTTCTCAATCCCCGATTCAGGTTCAGATTCGATTTCACTGACGACACCCGCGTGCGCCTGAGCTGGGGAAAGAGCTCGAAGATGCCGCCCATGACGAACATATACCAGGGGCCGATGTACATCGATGTCGTCGAGGAGAACGTCTCGCCCCCGGACTCGATGCCTCTGGTCACGACCTACATATACAATTATGACAATACGAACCTGAAGGGGTACCAGAACTCGAAGGCGGAGGTCTCTCTCGACAACAAGCTGGGCCCGCTGGCGCTGATACTCACCGGGTTCTACGATGAATCGACAAAATCGCCCAGAGACAGGAACGACCCCCTCACCATCCACCGCTACAGGTGGGAGAACTACCCCGATCCGGCTTCCAGGACCGTTCTGGACACGATCTACACGGAGAACGATTCGGGACATGGCTTCTTTGACCCGGTCGGGTACTACAAGAAATGGGGGGTAGAGTTCCAGTTC
>Ga0315536_1001270_pt1 | contig 12769 bp, 13 predicted proteins | sample SalMarSW160230MG_FD_203093 | JGI IMG/M metagenome (GOLD analysis project Ga0315536, IMG submission 203093) | Salt marsh sediment microbial communities from the Plum Island Ecosystem LTER, Massachusetts, United States - Salt Marsh Sediment SW1602-30 ... | reverse complement strand
ATAGTAAACTCCTTCACATTCATATCGTATAAAGCTCTACGTATTGCATCAATCTCTGTTGTTGGGTCTAGGCTCTGGCATTGTATGTAGCCCTCATGATGGCAGGAGCATTCAGTATTTATTCCAGCATTTCTCAATGCCTTCACATAATCTTTCACTCCCTCTTCTAATGTGTAATAAAAATCATACATAAACTCCTCCTATTCGGTCCACTTCGGTATGTACCTGTGAAAATGCGCGTCCAGGCTTCCCATGCCCCCGTCCTGCTGCTTCGCAACGATGATCTTCGCGTCCGAGATGTCCTCGTGCTCCAGGAGGTTCCACCTGTGCAGAAGCAGGACGCCGCTGGCCTTCTCTTCAAGGCTCCCCGTGTCCTTGAGTTCCGAGAGCGATGGAACGTCGTCCTTCTTGTCCGTCTCCGCGTTCCTGTTGAGTTGTGCCCCGAGGATGACGGGGACTCGGTGCTCTGATCCTATCTCGACAAGCTGAGAGAGTATCTCCGTGCCCTCGTCTCGTCGGCTCGTGTACTTCTGGTCGGCCGCTAGAAGCTGGAAGTAGTCGATCACCACGGCGTCGAGCCTGCCGCCCATGACCGCCTCTGCCGTCCTGACCTCTGCGCGAATCTGACTCGGGCGTATCCCGGGGTGGTCCACGAGGCGGTAGTGATTCATGCCCTGTAGCCAGGCGAAGGCTTCGAGATATCTCTTGTTCTCGCTCCCCGTCTGCTTCCCGAAGTGCTTTATGTTCCACACCGGGACCTCGCTCTTGACCGAGAGGATTCGCCACACGTTGCGAATCGGACCCATCTCGCAGGCGAAGTGCAGGATCCTTCTGCCTCCAATGAGATTGTGGACTATCGCGCCGGCCAGGAACGTGGACTTCCCTATTCGCGGCCTGGATGCGACGATCCACAGGGAGCCACGGTCTAGGTCTGACGTGAAAGCGGCGAGCCCCGGAATGGACCATCTGAAGCCATCTGGCCTCGGTCCGACCCTGGAGGCCACGTCTTTCTCCTCCATCTGCGCGAGTTCCTTCGCCGTGTAGGACCGCTTCCTGTCCATGCTCGCCTTGACCTTCTGAGCCGATGTGGCGGCGAGTTCAGCGACTTCGCTCCCGGTCTTCCCCGCCTCGCACTGGGACATCATGGTCTTCGCAAGCCGAGCCATGGCCCGCTTCTGGTAGCTCTCACGGATGATCGAGCAGTAGTGTTGCGCCTGGGCCGTGGATAGCCTCGGGATGCCCTGCGTCAGGTCCGAGATAAGCCCGTACTGCGCCATGTCCTTGATCTTGCCGTGCCGGTTGAGCCAGTCCGAAACGCTCACGAGGTCGCACCCAAGACCGACATCCAGCGCCGCTTCGACAATGAGCCTGTGCAGGGATATCCCAAACTCGTAAGGCTTCATGCCGCACAGGACGAGGAAGCTCTCCTCCTGCCCGAGCAGGACAGCGCCCAATAGAGCTTTCTCTGCCTCGTACTCGCAGTCCATCAGCCCTTCTCCTCGGGCGGCCAGACCTTCTTGGTCAGCGTGATCGCGTCGCAGAGGATGGTTCCAGAGGGTAGAACATTGCAGAAGGTCAAACGCCCAGGCCTCCAAACATACACTAGCTTAGACTTTGCTGCGAGGCACTCCCATATCTCATCACCGTAACTCCTAAAGAATCTCTTTGCCTCCGCCAGGGAATCGAACGCGCAGAGCGGTCCACATTCAGGCGCCGGGGTTGTCCTGCGACGCATCGCATAAGCCAATGGGATTACCGCAACTGCGCTTTCAAGTTTCCCATCTTTACGAGATTTATGAACCACCTTGTAGACCTTCATTTCTCCTCCTCCGGCCATACACGCCTTGTGAGAGTTATCGCGTCGCACAGGACCGTGCCACCTGGGAATAATATGCGAGGGATAACGCCATCTTGTGCCCACACTCCATTAGCCTTTGATTTTCTAGCCCGGGCCTCCCATATTTCTCGCCCGTTAGGATTCCCCACTTCATAAGCGAAGGCCACGGCGCTCTTCAGGGAGTCAAAAGCGCACATAGGCCCCCATCCAGGCGTAGGAGTTACCCTGCGCTGCCTCGCATAAACCAAATGAGAATTAACAATTACGCTGGCGAACAGCATTCTCGAATAGCGGTAGTAACGAACTACCTTGTAGACTTTCATCTTCGTCCCCTTCTAGGAATTTGGAACCTGGAACCGGCCATCCTTCCAGTTCCGTATGTCCTGGTACTCGCTTCCCTTCGGCTTCGCCGGGTTGTCCCTGACCACGCTCTTTTCCGGTTCATCCTCCCAGCGTCTTCCGTTCAGCCATGTAGCTGGGTGAGCGATATGCTGTGGCTCTTTCCCCTCACAAGCCTTCGCGTAGGTCGATACTCCGGCCATGATTTTCTGCAAGAGGCCGTTCGATAGGTCCAGCTTCGACCATGCCTTGAGGGCAGACGCCTTGGCTACGTGTCTCGGGTAGGCTTGGTAGAAATCAAGAAACTCATCCGTCTCGACTGGCTTCGTTCTGTTCGGCTTCACACGCCTCCCCCCTTCAGGGGGGCTTGGGGGGGGTTTCTTTTTCTTTTCTACTTCTTCTTCTACTTCTTCTTCTATACTTGCAAGTCGCTTGCAAGTAGCTTGCAAGTCTTTTTGGTAATTATCCTTTATTTTCTTTAGGTTAGGGATTGAGATAATTAATAACTCACCGTTAATTGTTGCGGAGATAAGTGATAACTCCTGAAGAACTTCCAAGTAACTCCTGAACATCTTCCGCCTAAATGCCAGGTCAAGGGCAAGCCTTCCGAAGTGAAAAGTCGCCGCAGGATCACCTCCGTTGTACTGCTCGGAGACCCGCTCAACGATATGCCACCATCGACCGATACCAGCCCACCCGAACCTGGTCTGGAGAGCGACCAGCTTCCCGTCCCTCGATGCGTCGGACATATGCTTGAACCACTTCATTGAGTGTCCCGCTCCAAGATAAGACCCCAAAAGGGGTGCCCGGACGCCGCTGTTAGTGGCAACGACGCCCGGGACTTCGGCCTAGACGGGGAAGGGGAAGAAGCCCGTGCGGCCTTTCTTGGAATTTTTCGATTCGGAAGGTTCCCCTAGCATTTCTTCCTCCCACTAAGAGGGCGGCACCGTTGCCGCTCGGTAAAGTATTGACCCTTGCGAAACGAAAGTCAAGGGCCTAAGATAAGGGCATGAAGAGACGAGGCCCGAGAAGTCCGCTCGACGGCGGCCCAGGAAGCAAAATTCGGACGAACAACATGACCGGGGGCGTGGGCTCCACGGGTCTTGCCATCTTCGAACAGACCCTCCTGAACCTCCCACAGGAAGAAATCGACCGCAGACTCGAAGAAGCCAGGCAGGAGGACATCGCCCTTGCGAAGGTGCAGAAGGTCAAAATCGACGACCTCCTGAAATCGCCTGAACAGCGCAAGATGGTTCGCATCAACGACATCACGGCGGCAAGACAGCAGACTTTTCAGCGCATCCAGGTCCTCGCGGGGTACTCATCGAGGAGCATCTCAGCCGACGTGAACGCCGTGAGGTCCGCTCTCCAGCGGTTGAACGCGGAAGAGATCACGGCGCAGAGCGTCTTGAAGGCCATCGAAGCCGAGATGAAGTCTCTCACAGACGGCCGGCAGGACGATGAGGACGAGGGACCAATCTTCGACCTCCCGGAAGGGGCCGTCCTTGAAGTGGAACCCGGCGACATGGTGGTCGTCCACAAGAAAGCGCCGCCGACACCCACGGGCCGCAACGGGAGAGAGCTAATCAAGCTCGGACTCCTCGGATACGACGGGGAATGGACGGGAAAGAAGCCCGATGAACGGTATCCGAAGTTCGTCTGGCGCTATTTCGAGAAGCGAAGGCGCGATCAGGTTCTCCCGGAGATGCTCGATGGTGGATCAGGACAGAGTGAAGGCGCTTCAGCAGAGTAAACAGCAGGTCGAGAAGGTCCTAAAGGACATCGCGGAGCGCAAAAAGCACCTCGTCAAGCTCTCTAAGGTCAACCCCCTTGAGGATTATCACCCAACGACAGCCGATATGTGCAAGTACGGCGACCCGCAGATCAATTTCTTCAAGACAGAATCGAAACTCGTCGGGATTCTCGGCGCGAATCAGAGCGGGAAGACCACTTCGACGGCCGCGAAGCTCGCCATGCACGCAACGGGTCGGTATCCGGACTATTTCGCCAAGGGCAAGCGCCTCCTGGAGGGAGAATACGCGCATCGGCCCCTCCGCTTGGCCTGCTGGGGCGAAAACTTCCTGAAATCCATCAACGAGGTGCTCTGGCCCAAGGTCAAGAGCTTCCTACCGATGGAATATCAGGTGGATCCGGTGACGAACACGGGCGGCGGCTTCGCCAAGGTCTTTCTCCCGAACGGGTGCGAGATCATGTTCGGCACATACGGACAGAAAGACGAGTCCGATGCCGGAACGACCTATGATTTCTACCTTTTCGACGAACCGCCGGACTCTGAGAACCACTTCATTGAGATCGTGCGAGGTTCCATGGCCTCGAAAGCGCAGATCGTCGTCGGCATGACCGACACGACCGACTCAGAGTGGTCCGACCGCGTCTTCATTGACCCGTCCACAAAGGACCTCAACGAGCACTACAAGCCCTACGTGGTCTTCCTGGACATCCGGGACAACCCATACATCGACAAGGGCGAAAAGCAGTGGTGGATAGACCTCCTCCCCGAGGACCAGCAGTACAGGGTGACGGGGACGCCGAAATCCCACCAGCTTTACGTCTACGGCTCCGCATTCCGCAAGGACCTCCACGTCGTACCGCCCTTCGACCTGCCATTCAAGGACGGCGTACCAGACGGATGGTGCCTCGCTCACGTCGTTGACCCGCACGACGCGAGGCCTCCCGCGATGGGATGGTTTGTGATCTTCGATCCAAAGCTCGGGGGAGGCATGAGCAAGCTGTTCTTCGTCAGGGAGGACTCCGTAGGCTTGAACTTGCCAGAGAACGTGGAACGAATCATGATGATCGAGAAGGAACTCGGGTGCAAGGCCAGGCAGAGAGGCATGGACCCCAGGTTCGGCGCATCCAAGAACGGCCTCACAGGGCAGACCATACAGTACGAGTGGCAGCGGGCCGGGCACGAAGCGGAGTACGACCTGCACTTCCGGCTCCCCCCCGGCGACAACCTGCCCTACGGACACGCCCGGGTTAAGAAGTTCTTCCTCAACCGGATGCCGGACGGTCCCTGGAAGGACCAGCCCCAGCTACAGATATTCTCCAGTTGCCACCAGACGGCATACGCCGCGCAGAGATACAAGCACAAGCGGGACAAATCGACCAACCTTGTGCGGAGCGAGGTCGTGGACAACCGGCAAAAGGACTGGATGGACCTCTTCCGATACTTCGATGCTTGCAATTTCCATTACCTCCCGGAGCCGGGAACAGAACCCGTGAAGGTGCTCACCCTCATGGAGCGCCTGGTGCAGCAGGAAAACACCCCAATGGATAGCCCTTTCTTCCATGATTGACCCCTCATGTTGTATGCTTGCTCTTGCAATTCTCGGAAATGAGACGTAGATTGTTCTCGAATGGGAGGCGGGCGTGCCGAACTACGATTTCAAATGCAATCGTTGCAACCACACCGAGGAACATTTTCTCCCCTACGAGTCCCGGAACAGCACATTCCCTTGCCGGTGCGGCGGCACGATTCGCCACGTCTGGCTGACCGCGCCCGGGATAGCCTGCCACGGATGCCCCTCGTATATGTACCGGAGGGAGAGGTCCGAGCAGGAGGTCCGAAGGCATTCGGACAAGCGAATGCAGGACCGGAACCGGGACGAAATCCTTCACTCGGCGAACCACAAGTGGAGCGTCTCCGATGTCTCTCGGGAAGAGATGCAGCGTGAGGCGCACGCGGCAAGGACCAAGACTTCGGACTTTGCGCCATGAGCGAACTCGACACCACTTTCCAGCAGGATTGGAAGCCAGACCTCCCGCCGGCCATTCCCAATGGCCTCAAGAAGAGGGCCGAAGAGAAAATCGTGGACCTCGACAACCAACTCCAGGAGTGGGTATCTGGGAAGCAGGAGCAACAGAAGCGGTATCTCCAGGGGTACAAAGACTTCCTGATGATAAACGAGAGGAAGACCTACCCCTGGCAGAGCAACTTCCTCACCCCTACCGTATACAACGCCGTCAGGATGGTATGGGCTCGGTTCCTCTTCTCGATCCTCTCAGCCCCAAAACTCGCCATCGTCAAGCCCTTCGGCATGATCCAGACTGGATACCAGGCAAACTTCGAGGAGCTTCAAGCCAGGGCACGCCTTGCGGACGCCGCCTTCAACGCGGCCCTTGAACTCTCGAACACCCGCCTGGACATGGCACTCGGTGCCCTCGATGAACTGATCTTCGGCGTGAACTACTCGAAGACGGGCTGGCACATGGTCGGTGCTCCCGATGGAGACGGCGGACTCGTCGTAGAGGCCGAGTACCCAAAGGCTATCAGGTGCAGTGTTTACAACATCTACGAGGATCCTCATTGCGGCGGGGACCTCGACAGGGCGCGTGCGATTCACGAGATACTCGAACTCACCGAAGAGGATATGCGGGCGCTCTCGCGCTCGAATCTCTTCGTCAAGGACTCGTGGATAGACTGCGAAGAGATGAACTCCGGGACCTCCAACCCCTACAGGACGCGAGCGAACGATCTTCGCAAGGTCGTCTCTGACAGCACGAAATCCGGATGGTACGAAATCGTGGAGTCACACTGCTTCTGGGACCCGGATGGCAACGGCGTCCCGACCCGCTGGACCTTCTGGTGGGACTTCAACGGAAAGCACAAGCTCATCGGATGCCGCGAAGACCGGATGAAGCACAATCAGTTCCCATATCAGCGCGGCGTCCCCATGATGGTCCCAGATCAGGGGCAGGGCGTAGGCCTCGCCGAGGCGCTCCACCCGCAGATGTACGCAGAATCGTCCACGATCAATCAGATTCAGGAGAACATGGCCGGCCAGAACATCCGGCACCTCATCCTCGAAGGGGCGGGCGTCGATGAGCTCGCGCTCTCCAAGAGCATCCCGAACCAGATCATCCGGACCCGGGACATGAGCGCCTGGAAGGAAATACAGGCCAAGGGGATGCCGAGCGATTTCTACCAGATGCTCGCCTACTGGTCCGGGCTTCGTCAGGAAACCAGCGGCGTCACGCCGATCACCATGGCGATGAAGGCGGCTTCGACGGCGACGGGCACGAGCGCGATGCAGGCCAACTCGCAGATGATGTTCGACCTCACCGCCCTCGTGGCGAGCCTGACGTGGACCGCGCCGATGATGCGGCAACTCTTCTCGCTCACGCAGCAGTTCATGGACATGAGCGTTCTCATCAACATCCCGGAGAAAGACCTCTCGCAGTATCAGATTCCCGTCTCGCGCCACCAGATTCAAGGCGTGTTCCACGTGGAACCCTTTGACCTTCGCGCCTACGGGCGAAAACTCCAGCGGGCACAGCAGGCCCAGGCCATCCTCGCTCAGGCCGTGCAACTCAAGATGCCCGGCAACTACGAGTGGCTGTTCGAGCAGATATTCACCGACCTGGAACTCTACGAGCCCGATCAGTTCTTCAAGGGTAAGATGTGGTCTCCAATGCAGGAGGAGGCCAAGGCACGGGCAGCGGCGTCAGCGCCTCCACAACAGCCGATAGGAGGAGCGCCAGAGGTTCCCCCGGGAATCCCGGGCCAGCCGAACGCCAATGACGTTCAGGGCGCTCTCCCGGCACCGGACAGCCAGCGCGTCGCGCTCCGCATGGGACCGGCAGGAACGATGCCCGAGAACCTTCAGGGCCTACTCGGAGGAGGTGAGCCGCAATGAACGTGCGCTTCAGCCCGAAGGCGGCGATCGAGAAGTTCCGGCAGGCCATAGGACTCGGAGACCAGAGCAAGGTGATCCGGCCCGAGCAGGGCGTGCTTCACGCCAAGCACGAGGAAATCCGATACGGGCAGATCGCGGAAGACGCCATCGGCACGAACTACTTCCGTGAACTCTTCGGCGACTTCCTCGAAATCAAGAGCGAGCGTGCCCTCCAGGACTTCAGGGCAGGAGAGATTGACCAGAAAGCGTTTTTCTACATCGGCGACCTCCTCAAGGACATCGCCGAGCACCCATACAAGCTGATCCAGAACGGCCGTCGTGCGACGGCGCAAATTAGCGAGTGGGAGAAGCAGGGCCTAACCGAGATGGTGGCCGCCGCCGATGCCGAACTCGCAGAAGGAGACGCACATGGCAGATATTGATTCATCCAGCCTCATCCCGCAGGTAGAGCCGGTAGATCCCGGCGCGGGCGGCGATCCGAACCAGGTGCCGCAACCGCAGCCCGGCACGACCCAGGCCGTCGAAGGACAGGGCCAGCCCCCCGTCGCCCCGGAGGCTTCCTCCGAGGACAAGTGGTGGGAGAGGCTTCCAGAATCCACCTCGGTTGAAACGGTCCCAACGGAGACGCCCGATGGCACGCTCCCGCCCCTTGAGTTCACAGAGGCAGACAAGGCCGCCATCGCCGCGACCAGCACCCAAGACGAAGCCAACACGTACATCCAGGAGAATGTCGTCCCGAGGCTCAACAAGGAAATGCACGACAGGCTCAGCGCAAAACTCGGCAGAGAAATCCAGGAGAAGCGCCAGCTTCAGAAGGACCTGGAGGTCTACAAGGCCATCGCCACGGGCAGGCAACCGCCCAGCGACGCCGGACAGCCGCCTCCGGTCCCGGGCCAGCCACCCACCCAAGCGCCCTACACACCGCCGAGAGACCCGCAGGGCAGATTCACACCCACTCCTCCCGCGCAGCCGCCGGCCGTCGATACCGCGCTTACCCAGGCGTTCGACCAGGCCACGGCAGACATCATGGACCCCGAGAAAAACCAGACCCCCGAGCAGTACCAGCAGAACTTCCGACGTTACCAGACGGCCCAGACGGCGCTCTTGCAGGCTCAAATGGACGCCAGAATGGAAGCTCGGATGGCAGCACTTCAACAGCAATCTCAGCAGCAGGCTGAGGAACAAAGAAGGTTGCTTCAAAGCGAAGCGGAATCGAATCGTGTGGACCGCGAACTCATGGACGCATGGAAGGGCGACATCCACAATCCGATCCCGTGGGCTGAGGCCAGAGAGTACTGGATTCGGGCGAAGACCGCCGATCCCACTCTTCAGGACCGAGTACCGCCAGGGACCCCCCAGGACAGAGCCTTGTGGATTTCTCACTACGTCGGACAGACGCACCCGAGGCTCTACGCGGAACGCCTGGAACAGGCCCGACAGAAGCAAATCACGGATCTTGCAGCCAAGAGGTCTGCTCAGCCGATACAGTCCAGCGTGACGTCGCCCCTGAAGAGTCAGGGCAACGACCCCGCGTCTGTGACTCAGGCGCTCCTTGAAGCGCAGAGGCAGAACAGCCAGTAGTCACCACAGGAGCCAACGATGGGTTTCGTAAACCAGGCCTATGCGGCCTACGCAAATCAGACCGACGTTGTCCAGAAGATTCAGATGGACGACACGATCTATCTCGACAGACCCCAAGCGGCCCCCCTCCTCGCCTTCATCCAGAGGCACAACCTGAAGAGGATGTCGGCCAACTACGTGTTCCACTACTTGACCAAGACCACGCGGCCTCCGTACATCCCGCTGTCACAGGCATACGATTCCAGCGGAGCCCCCACGGCCTTCTACGTCGCCAACGGCAGCGGCATTTGGTTCGAGCCGGGCGGCATTTTCTTCCTCGACGGCGTGCAGTACCGCACCACGTCCGTCACCCCCGGAAGCGGCAGCGCAGACGACACCGTGACCGCCTCGGCATGGCCGAGCACCCAGAGCCTCGCGGACGCCACCTCCGGAACGAACCTCATCATGAGCTACCAGGTCTTCGGCGACCTGACGGACGCCCCCGTCGGGAACTGGAAAGACGCCGTGGACAACTACAACTACTGTGAGCAGATGATGTCGGGCGTCACCATGTCGAAGTCCCTCGCCACCACGGACCGCTTCGGCAAGAACCCGCGCATCATGGCTCACGCAGAAAAGCTCCTGGAGTTCAAGACCGACATCGAGATGAAGTTCCTGCTCTCGAAACGCTACAAGGACAGCGACAACGCGAGCGATCAGAGCATCGGGACCATCTGGAACACCGGCGGCATGGACGAGCACATTACCTCCAAGGTCTACGACTTCAGCGCCGGGACCATGAACATCGACACGCTGCTCCAGCAGATTCCGGACCTGTCCGAGTTCGCGGAGCCCGAGGACTGGATCATGTACGTCCCGTCCGCATTCCTCGCCTACCTCCAGATCGCGGCCCAGGACAAGCTCTGGTACGACACCAAGGACGATTCCTTCGGTTACACGGTCAGGAAGTGGACGACTTCCTTCGGCGACTTCCCGCTCATCAGGGCGCGGATGCTCGATCACTTCTCGGTGAACGCGATCTACCTCCTCAACAAGAACGAGATCAAGAAGGTCACGTACACCGGAGAAGACCAGATGGACGGCGTTCCGAAGCTGTACATGAACGCGCAGCTTCCCAACCAGCCCAACAAGATTCATGACTTCTATCGTGGAGTCATGGGACTTCAGCGGGGCTTCGACGCGAAGCACTGCAAGGTCTACAACTGGACGTAAGGTGGGTAGGGTTCTTCCGGCTTCTCCCGCCAAAAGAAGCCGGATAAGGAGGCCAGGCATGGCAATAGTCACATGGCTTTACCGGACGGGAGGAACCCCCTCGGTGAACATCAAGGACGCGAAGATCGGTCGGTCCTTGACAGGCGAACGGTGGATGGAAGAAAAGCCCCTCGTCGCCAAGTTCAACGGTGGTGTGTTTCGTAAGGACGATCAGGATGACGACTTCGAGGATTTCGCAAAGAAACTCGACAACAGCCCATTCATCGTGCGCGCCGGAGAGAAGGCCAAGAAGAAACTCCCCAAGAACGAACTCAAGCGGGCAAAAGCGCCCGTGGACGCAGGAGAACCCGGAGTCATCTCGCAGGGACGGCCCATCCTCCACACTGAGGAGGCCGCCGATGTCGAAGAGGAGCCCGGGGCTTCCATTCTGGAGTAGATGATGACGTGCGCGGAGATGCTCAGGGCAGTTGTGAACAAGCTCCAAGGCTATGGCGGCCTCAGTGTCGGCTACACGCCCGACGAGATTGTCTCCGCGCTCAACGCGGCACAGCAGTACGTGCTTGGGGACCTCATCAGCTTGCTCATGCGGAAGACCGACTGGAGCGACCTCGATGACGACGACGCCACGAGCACGGATACAACGCTCCCGACGTGGGTGATCCGCTTCATGGAACTCGGGTACACCGTCGAGATGTACTGGAGCGAGGCCCTCCCGAGGGACAGCGTGGTAGACCCGGACTGGCGCTCGATGGTAGAGAATGCGCCGGCCATGCTTGTGGACGCCAGCGTGGAACCCGTCGCTCCCTACTACGCTCATGACGCGATAGTCACAAGGGCGGCGATAACGCTCGCCCCGAAGTACGGGGACCTGAAGGAGAACATCCGGGTCCAGCAGTTCATGGCCGGGCAGTACGAGCAGGAGATGGTTCACGCTCGCCAGGTCCAGGCCATCATGGCCGAAAAGCGCAGGGTGCAGGTGAAGGACTACAATGACCCCATGCGCTTCTTGATGCAGGAGTGGTAAAATGGCCGCACAAACTTTCACCCTCTCCGACGCCGAAACGATGGTCGTACAGGCCATCCACGGCGCAGGTGTGGCGACCGTAAACGTCGGCACCCCGGCGGTGGACGCGGCCATTAACAAGGCCGTGGCGAACGTCCTCGCAGACGTGTCGCTCCCCGAGTTCGCGGGAAGCCTCTACAGCACCTCGGCGCTCACCTTCACGTCGGGATCGGCTCCCCTTCCGGCCGACTGCATGATACCAATCGGCCTCCAGGTCGCGGGATGGATCGCAGTCCGCAGGAGCCTCACCGAAGTCATAAGGATCAACGCGACACCCCTTGGTTCCATCCAGGAAGGGTCCTACTGCTTTGCGGGCACCACGGCGATGTTCGCTCCGACTCCCGCTTCGGCCCCGACCTACACGCTCCACTACATCGCAATCCCGGCACTCCTCACGGGCGCTTCCGATCCCATCGAAGTGTCTCCGCAACTCTTCACTCCGATATGGCTCCAGGCCGCTCTCATGTGCCTCGGCCAGTACGCGGGTGCGGACCAGAACGAGATCCAAAGGCTCACGGGGAGATACGAGAGCATCATCGCACGGCTCACCGGGCGCGAGGACAAGGAGCTTGCGAAGGCGGCGAGCGAACAGGCGAGACAGCGGATCCGTATCGGGATGCCCTCAGATCAGTCGGGGACGTAAGTCATGGCCCAGGAGCGATACCTCGTCTTCGACCTTACGGGGGGAGTGGACCGGCGCTCCGATGCCCTTTCAGGCCCCTCGAACAAGCTCCTGGACGCATCCAATCTCTTGCCGAGAAGCCCCAACGGCGCTCAGATAATCCGCAAGGAAGCCAGCATGAGCGCCAGCGTGTCGGGAGCCTCCGATTGCGCCGCCGTCTCCCGTGCGGCCGGGACCCTCGCACTCATCACGCGCTCCGGTACGGCCTACTCCGATGCGCTCGGAGGATCCGCCCCGGCGGTGACGTTCCATTCTTCGGTCCTCAATCAGATGGCCCCTTATCGCGGGAAGCTCGCCATCGCCCAGCAAGGCGCGGCTCTTCAAATGCTTGACCTGGACAACAGCGTGTGTGCGAGCCTTTCGGAAGCGCCCAAGGGTGGCCTCGTCGCCGAGTA
>Ga0315536_1001266_pt1 | contig 12777 bp, 10 predicted proteins | sample SalMarSW160230MG_FD_203093 | JGI IMG/M metagenome (GOLD analysis project Ga0315536, IMG submission 203093) | Salt marsh sediment microbial communities from the Plum Island Ecosystem LTER, Massachusetts, United States - Salt Marsh Sediment SW1602-30 ... | reverse complement strand
CTGATCCTTAAACTGGCTATCAGGGTTCCCATACCAGTGCTGGAAATTAACTGAATTCTGGAATTAAATTGATTCTGATCTCCGATGGTGGGCATTAATGCATTAAGGATTATCCGATTCCCATCAAGAATTTCTCCTGCGATAAGATAGTCTGCGGTTAAGCCGCTACTAACAATCTCTATCACAGGGTTGGTGAAATATTGAGAATTAAACTCTAACACCAAATCGGTGTGTGCCAGATAAAGATTGCCTGTTCCGGTATTAATTATATAAATATCAAATGTCAGATTACTCCCGTTTACCACCTGATTCTGGACACTTACATCAAAACTTTGTCCAAAGAGCAGATTAAAACTAAATAAAAGAAATAAATATTTTCGCATCATTTTAATAGACATTGCTAAGCTCCTTCCCCTGTTATGGCACGTTAGTTATCTGATTTCGATTATTCCAAACCAGACTGCGATCATTCGCATCGACAGTGCCACTTAATACACAATCACTGTTCTGATATCCGCTGATATTTCTGTTATCCCAGGTAATGGTTCTGTCATTTCCATCAATAAGCCCGGATGCATCGGCGTCTCCTCCCCATAAACCAAACAGACCACCCTGGAGCGGAGCCATGGAATTTAAACCATAAGCATTATTTATGTCCGAAGTAAAGTCAAATAAAGAACTCGTATAACTCAAGGATTGAGCACTTGCGCTCATTATGGGCAAGTGATTACGGTGCCGGACGACCAGATAGTAATCATCTGCAACGACTCCGACAAATTTTACCTGACTTATTCCATCTAGATCAACAATTGAACCATCATTTTTTAAAAAAGCTGCCCGGGTTTTGACTCTGGTGGAAGAAGAAGTGCCGGTTCTCAATTCCACCAATACCCAGTCAACAATATTCGGTGGTATATTTGTCACGCTTTCACCGCCATCATAATTCCATGGAGAGGTATTGTAAGGCTGAGCGAGAGGTAAGTCTCCATTATTCTGTAGCGATGTTAACATAGAGGTACCGTTGAAGGGGCCCTCTAAAAGGGCTTTTATGTTGGCTGAAACAGTAAAAGCAAAACTTCCAAAGGCGGTTCCCCATCGGCCATCTTCTCCGCCAAAAGCTGTTCCTCTGGTAAGAGCATATTCGTTAAAGACCCAGAAGGTCAAACCGTCGGCCGGATCTACAGAAATACCGGAAAAATCGCCCCAACGGTTTCTATCAAAACCGGGGGTTCCAAAGGTCCGAATGTAGTAGTCTAAACCAGCTCTTAAAACCTCACTTCCCTGGACTGTGCCAGGTGGATCGTTTGATAATCTTCCGGTATAAAAGGCACCCGGATAAATTGTTGACGCTGAAGCTGAAAAACCAATGGCCATATTACCGGTACTATCAACAGCGATGGAGGGAAAAAAAGTATAAGTGCCGGTAGCAATATCTTCACCCCCCACGTTACCCTGATCAGCTAAACTGATTGAGTTCAGATTACTGGTATTTAGTTTCCACCAGTGGGCGGTCGTTTGGGAAGCATCAGGACCGGAGTTTGGGAAAATTTCGGCAACAAGATAGAGCATGGTGTCCCGCCAAACAGCATGCAAAGCCCGTCGATCATTTACCTCAATACCGATTGCAGTTCCCGATTGTGGAGCATCCGGCAGTCCTGATGTGGTTTCATCTATATTTCCAACATTGACGTACTGTTGTGAAAATGTGGGTGAACCTAAGGGGTTATCAACCCGTACGACCTGAATATATTCATTCGTTCCATCAGATAGCCCACTATAGGCTACCAGGAAAGTTCCAACGGTGGACGGGAGATTTAAGCCAAAAATATGGGTTGGCTGAGTTGTGGTAACACTTTCTCCACTGACATAGGGATTATAGATATTCACTGAAGCGCTGCCGCCATCATAAAACCCACCTGATCCCAAACCCTTATGAATAATCCATAATCGTACTGCGCTGCCGATACTACGTGGGGAGAAAGCAAACATATTGGCGGTTACATAAATAGCTTCTTCATCCACCGCAAAACCCGGATAATCCGCCCAGCATTCGGCCGAGGAAATGACTGTTTTTGCATTAATGGCATGGAAATACCAGGTTCCGTTTGGATCGGAATCATCCGTTACAGCTAGCAGTATGCGTGAAATATTACCGGGATTCGGATTCGTTCCGACTTCAACTCGTTCTAATGTAACAACTACGAATCGCCCGACATATTGGTCATAGATTACTTTGGGATCGAAAGTAAGGGTAGTGGGGAAAAGAGGACTAAAGAAGTCCTGTAAGCTTTGGCTGTTTTCGGTCACCCCTGCTTTGGTAAACCATTCAATTGTTGAATTTACCACTGATACCAAATGTCCCGGGCCAGCCGCGCCAATCGGATCCGGAGGAATTTGATAAAAACCTGTATTTACTGCGTCTTCATTAAAATTAATCCCCTCAATTGTGGACCCCAGCGGTAAACTTTCTAAACCAAAAAATGGAAATTTATTTTGGTAGGGTGGAGTCTGAATGACCGGGAATGGTGAAACAGCCGAAGCACTTACCGCAGCCTGATAGGATCCGCTGGATGGAACAGCTTTTTCATAGCTAAAGCCTCCATCCGATATCATCTGTGAATATACTGGTAAGGGATTGTTCCAAATTGTGAAAAACAGAAAAAAGAACAGTAAAATATATTTCATACATCCTCCATTGATGAATTAAAAAACATTTCCATGTCCAGTCGGATTGTACTTGGTTTTAATTTAGAGTGAAAAAATCTAAAAATCCAGTTTTTCTGTCTCAAAATAAAGTTGGGTGGTAAGCAAAGTTTATTTAGATTTATCTCAAAATAAGGAGCAGGCATGTTTTCTCTGGCAGGTATTTTTCCCCCGGTTGTTACTCCTTTCCAAAAGGAAGAACTGGCACCGAAGCGTCTGGCAGATAATCTCGAGAAATGGAATAAGTACGATTTGGCCGGATACCTGGTGCTGGGATCAAACGGCGAGAATGTGATGCTGACCGATCAGGAAAGCCTTCAGGTGGTTGAAACCGCGGTAAAGAATACACCTAAAGATAAAAAGATTATCGTTGGCGCCGGTCGGGAATCCACCCGCAATACGCTTAATTTTATCCGGGAAGTCAGCCGGATTGGGGGTGATGCGGTTTTGTTGGTTACCCCTCATTATTATAAAGACGACATGAAGGAAGCGTCCATCCTGAAATATTATCAGGAAGTGGCCGAGGATGTCTCCCTGCCGGTCATCCTGTACAACGTTCCCAAATTTACCGGACTGGAAATACCGGTGAGAGTTATCGCCCGGCTTTCCCAGCATCCAAATATTATTGGCATCAAGGATAGTTCAGGAAATCTGACTTACCAGCAGTCTATCCTCTCACTTCGGTTAAAGGATTTTCAACTGCTCACCGGATCGGCCAATACGCTGATGGCCGGTTTAATGATGGGTGCAGTGGGTGGCATCCTGGCCCTGGCCAATATTGCCCCCCGACAGTGTATTCAGATATATCAGCACGTTTTGAATAAAGAATTCGAATTGGCCAGAAAACTGCAGCTGGAAGTAATCCGGTTAAACCAGCTCACCACCGGCATCTATGGTATCGGCGGATTAAAATATGCTTTGGATCAGGCCGGCTTTTATGGCGGTCTTCCCCGCTCGCCCCTTCGCTCACCGGATGAAACAGGGCAGCAGGAGATCGATACCGAGCTTAAAAAGTTTGGTATTATTTAGACTGATTCGCTTATTTCTTCCCGGAAGTTTTTTCCGGAGACTTGGGGACTGGTTTTAAAACGATAGTTGTGGAATCCCCCAGTTCGGCCACCAGCAACGTTACATTCTCTTTCAGAAAGTCAAACTTATTTAAGCCGGTCCAGAAATCGAAAGAATAATTTTCGTTCTCAGATTGTACATTACGCATACCCACCGTATCCCAGAATTTTGAAGGAAGTTCCAGTTTGAAGTCCATCTTTCCACCCGGCTCAATCCTTTTTTTAGGTGCATAACTAAAGTTCTTTCCCTTATTCAGAATAAATTTCTGCTGATCGGTGGTCTCCAGAATAAATTTGTCGGTGTTATAACTGAGGGGTATTTGTTTATCCGATGCATTTATCACCTGCAGGTGAATGACATCCCGACCCATTTCCGCCCAGGCAAAGATGCGGTTATCCATATCCGGGGTGCTGGTATAGGATGCCCCGTTCTTCTCCGAATAGGATTTTATCTGAAAACCGGCCTGCTCATCCAGAGGCATTTCGATGCCAAAAAAATCATTCAACAGGGCCTGGCTGCTGCAGCTTATCATCAACAGCACCGGAAAAAAGAGCAGGTATAGCAATTTTTTCAAAAACAGATTATTCGCGAATAAGGACATGTTTTTCTCCCCTTTTCATTAACATAAATTGTTTTCTAAAAGATACGGATATTTGCACCGGAAAGGTTACGGATAAAAAATGAACCAGATCATCTTTATTAAAAAAGCAGAATGCAGAATCAGGAATCATCTCCCACCACATAAGCATATTGTAACTGGTCCACAATTTTTCCCTCTTTTATGGCGCTTTTTCTCATCCGGCATTCTAACCGGTAACCGGCTTTTTCCAGAACCCGGAACGAGGCGGTATTCCACTCGAACGGTACTGCATAAATCCGGGTCAGGTTGTGCTCGGTGATCGCATATTGCGTCAGGGCTTTTAAGGCATCGGTGGTGATGCCGCGACCCCAGTACCGTTCGCTGAGCCAGTACCCGATTTCCGCCGAAACCCGTTCCACATCCTGGTGCAGGCCAAAACCGATCGCTCCTACTGCTTCCCCATCCACTTCGATGGCAAAGTAAGTTTCCGGTTTCATGGAGCGGGCCATTTTGATGAATTTACGGGCATCGGCCTTGGTATAGGGGAACGGAAAGGCGTCACGCAGATTTATCCAGATCTTCCGATTATTGGCATGAATCGCCAGCGATGTGGCATCCGAACTTTCCCAGGAGCGGACCACACATTTTTCCAATACTAATCTCATTGATTTAACCCGTACATCCGTTCCTGAATTTATCAAAACCCGGCTGGATAACAAAGATTTTATTACTTTAAGATGGTAATGGAATCAGGCGGCTTTTTTTGGTTTCCCGGGCGTGAGATTGTAGGGTGGACTGAGCGGAGGCATTCCCCAGGCCATTCGGGCGTTATCGCACCGCTCGCTCGGTTGGCCCTTTTCCCAGGCCACTGAAAATTCCCGGCAAACGCTGGAACGTTTATCATAGATCGAGCAGTTCACCTGGCCGCCAACAATACCCTCCAGGGCGATGCATCTGGGATTTGCCTTATTGGTTCCCTTCATCACCAGCCGGTAGGGAGTTAATTTCTCAGCCAGGTTCGCCGGTACCCTCCCTCCGGGAGCGTCATCGGCTTCCGCCCAGTAAAAAGATGCCCGGTAATAGGAACAGCAGGCGCCGCAGCTGAGGCAGGGATTTTCCGTTTCTGACATATATCCGAATCCTTTATAATCAAAAATTGTCCCGCCGGAACGGGACAAATCAGGGTCTGTTACCTTCAAAAAAAGTGGCATATTTTAATATGGCAAAGTCGCCGAATCAACAGATATTTTTAGGATTTATCACTTCAGGAAGATTGCCGGATAGTGCAGGATTTGACACGGTAGGGTGAAATTTATCAATCTTAACGAGAAGGTTTCTCCTGGTCATCGTCGCGGAATTTTTTCCGTCTGTCCCGATAGATCTTCCAGAACAGAGGTTTGGTCAGGGGGAAATTGATCAGTGAAATGCCCACCCGGTTCCAGAAACCGGGGATGACGATAATCCTCCGGCCGGATAATGACCTGAGGGAGAAACTGACCACCTCTTCCGCTGTCATCCAGAGAAATCCCGGAACAACCGAGCGGTCGAAATTTTCATATTCATTGGTATCGTGAAATTCGGTATAGGTGAATCCGGGACAAAGTCCCTGCACTCTAATACTATAATTGCCTACTTCTCTGGCCAGGGACTGGGAAAACGAAACCAGAAAAGCCTTACTAGCCGGATAGATGGCGCTCCCCGGACCGGGCGCAAAAGCAGCGGTTGATGCCACGTTGATTATCGTTCCCTGTCTTCGGTCCAGCATATTTGGCAGAACAGCTTTAGTGAGCCGAACAGTGGCTTCCAGATGAACCCGCAGCATATCGATGAGCCGGTTGGTGGGAATATTCCGGAATTCGTGATTCAGGCCAAACCCGGCATTGTTGATCAGCATGTCAACATTCATTTTGCTTACTTCGGTTTCCAGGCGCGCCAGATCTTCCAGCTGGCTTAAATCGGCCGGAAGTATGGTAATCTGTACCTCATTTGTATCCCGGATTTCCCGGGCAAGGGTTTCCATTTTCTCCCGCCGGCGGGCCACCAGGATCAGGTCGTAGCCATCCCGGGCCAGCTGCCGGGCAAATTCGGCTCCGAGGCCACTGGAGGCTCCGGTAATCAGTACCAGTTTAGACATATTCAGGCCAAACCTTTCTATTTAATTCCAATGTATCATTAGATGTCGTCCATTTTGTACATTTTAAATATCTCTAAATCAACCAGTAACATTCCAGATATAATATAATTTTATTTTTAAAGAAGTAATATAGAGATTACCGGGGAAGTTTTGCGGAAGAAATGAAGTTTCAGGGTATAGTTTATTCGAAGGTATGGAAAATTGTCTTCTTAATAAGAGGTTTCTGAAAAATTCATTTGAGATAAAAACAGGGTATAAGAATGTAATATCGGGCACCTGTCTGTAGCAGGCAGGTAAGCCGGAAGAAGCGCCCGGGATATGGTTGTTACCTATTTCGGGCGAATTTTTTTTAAATTACTTCCGCCTGGGATGGATCAGCTTGGCTACCAATCCGGTCCATCCTGTCTGGTGTGAGGCGCCGACACCGCGACCGTTATCACCATGGAAATATTCATAGAACGGAATGTAATCCCGGAAATGGGGATCCGTCTGAAATTTTTCATTCTCACCAAAGACCACTCTTCGGCCATTTTTATCTTTCCTGAAAATCCGAATCAGCCGTTGAGCGAGTTTATTTGCCACTTCATTGATCGTTAACATTTTTCCTGAACCGGTAGGATACTCAATTTTAAAATCGTCCCCATAATAATGATGGAATTTTTGTAGTGATTCGATGATCAGGTAGTTTAATGGAAACCATATTGGACCCCGCCAGTTGGAGTTGCCGCCAAATAATCCGGAGTCCGATTCTCCTGGTGTATAGTTCACTGAAAAGCTTTGCCCGTGACTATGGAAAACATATGGATTTTTTTCGTGATATTTCGAGAGAGCCCTGACGCCGTAATCCGATAAAAATTCGGTTTCATCCAGCATCCGTTTAAGCAACATTTTCATCCGGTGCCCGCGAAGCAGCGAGAGCAGACGGCGTTCCCCCAATCCCGGTTCATACCAGCGGGAAACCAGACCTGACAGATCCTTCCGATAGTTGAGAAACCATTCCAGCCGTGCCTTGAAATCCGGCACTTTATCCAGAAATTCGGGTTCCAGTGTTTCCACCGCGAACAGAGGGATCAACCCAACCATAGAACGGACTTTGAGCGGGATAACTTCATTGTCCGGAGCGTGCAGAACATCGTAATAAAAACTGTCTTCTTCGTCCCAAAGATTAATTCCATGCCCGCCAGCGTTGGTCATAGCACCGGCAATATACAGGAAGTGCTCTAAAAACTTGGTAGCCATATCCTGGTAAATGGATTTATGAATTGCCAGTTCCAGAGATATCTGCATCATATTCAGGCAGTACATGGCCATCCAGCTGGTACCGTCGGATTGCTCGAGATAGCCACCGGTTGGTAATGCTTTACTTCGGTCAAATACCCCGATATTGTCCAGACCCAGAAAACCACCCTGAAAAATATTTCGATCGTCCTTGTCTTTTCGGTTAACCCACCAGGTAAAATTTATCAATAGTTTGTGATAGACCCGTTCCAGAAAGTCAATATCTCCTTTGCCTCCCTGATTTTTCCGGTCAATTTTGTACAGCCGCCAGGCGGCCCAGGCATGGACAGGCGGATTTACATCGCTAAAAGACCATTCATATGCCGGCAATTGACCATTAGGGTGCATATACCATTCTTTTGTCAGCAGAACCAGTTGATGTTTGGCAAACGCTGCATCGATCATAGCAAATGGAATGCAATGAAAGGCCAGATCCCAGGCAGCATACCAGGGATACTCCCATTTATCCGGCATGGAAATAATATCTGCATTATTTAAATGAATCCACTGATGATCTCGCCCGGTTTTACGTTGAGCCGGCGGTTTAGGTTGTCCCGGATCTCCATTCAACCACTCACACACATCAAAATAATAGAATTGCTTGCTCCAGAGCATTCCGGCAAAGGCCTGCCGCTGAATATTTTTTTCGTCCTCACTTTTGATACCCTTTTGCAATTCGCGGTAAAATTCATCGGCTTCTTTTAGACGATCTGCAAACATTTTTTCAAATGTATGGAATGCGTCGGATTTTCCGGATGGGCCTATTCTCAACCGGATCATTTGTGAAGATTTAGTCGGGATAATTAATTTGTAATGGATCCCCAATTTGGTGCCGGACTTTTTTTGATTGAGAACATTCTTTTTGCCTATCACGATATGATCGTTGATTCCATCCTTGAAAGAGCCACTGCCCGGCTGGTTGAATAATCGGGCAACATTGGTTTCGTTTTCGCAGAAAAGCAGCTCACCGGGCTCCTCATAATTGAGGTAATATTGGCCAAGTTCATTATCCGTTGCGGTAATGATTCCCTTCTTTGACTGGGAAAGACGGGGTTTCTTTTTATCAGGGTTCCAACTCCAGGTGTTGCGAAACCAGATTTGCGGAATCAGATGCAGGGTAGCCTCTGCTGCACCACGGTTATGGGCAGTAATTTTAATAAGAAGCTCCTCTGGTGCAGCCTTGGCGTATTCGATAAATACATCGAAATATTTATTCTCATTAAAGATACCTGTATCTGTCAGTTCAAATTCAGTATCATTCTTACCACGGCTCTGATTTTCATCCACCAGCTGATCATAAGGAAAAGCTTCCTGCGGATATTTATAGAGCATTTTCATATAGGAATGGGTGGGGGTGTTATCCAGGTAATAATAGTACTCTTTTACATCCTCCCCATGATTCCCCTCTTTACCGGTGAGACCAAAATACCGTTCTTTTAAAATCGGGTCCCGGCCATTCCACAATGCCAGGGCAAAACACAGTATTTGCTTGTCATCGCAGATACCCCCAATTCCATCTTCACCCCATCGGTAGGCCCGGCTCCGGGCATGATCGTGAGGAAAATATTCCCAGGGCGTTCCGGTGGGGCTATAGTCTTCCCGTACGGTTCCCCATTGGCGGTCAGAAAGATAGGGTCCCCATTTTTTCCAGGGAATGTTTTTCTCGGCGGTTTCTTTTAAGCGCATGGATTCTTTTGGCATATGTGATGATCCCATTCATTTTTCCATTACTTGATTACCGTACCAGCGCAAATATAACGTCCATGACATTTGTCCCGGTGGGACCGGTTTTGATCAAACCGCCGGTTTTCTCCAGAAAGGGATAGGCATTGTTTTTCTGCAGATAATCCAGAGGATTGAGTCCCAGCGAATTCGCCTGCTCCCAGATGCCGGGATGCACCATACCACCGGCTGCATCGGTGGGACCATCGCTGCCATCCGTGCCCACACTGGCGATAAGATATTTTTTCCGTATGTTTTTCATGGCCAGCAGTGCTGCCAGGGTCAGTTCCTGGTTGCGACCACCCTTGCCCTTTCCTTTCAGAGTCACCGTGGTTTCTCCGCCCATCAGCAGGCAGGCTGGTTTTTTCACCGGCACATTGTTTTGCTGGATTTCCTGAACCAGTCCGGCCAGCACCTTGGCTACTTCCCGGGCTTCTCCCTGAATCCGGCTGGAAAGAACGAGCGTATTGTAACCGAGCCCACCGGCCTTCTTCGCAGCGGCTTTCAGCGATTCGGAATTGCTGCCCAGAATAATATTGTGCACCCGATTAAATATGGGATCATCCGTTTTCAGGGTTTCGGGAAGGTTTCCGTTTACTCCGCTCAACAGATACTGGCGGATGGTGGCCGGCAGTTTATCCGGCAACTGATATTTTTCGATAACCTGCCAGGCGTCCTGAAAGGTGGTGGAATCCGGGGCAGTGGGACCGGAGGCAATCGATTCCAGCGGATCGCCGATCACATCGGAGAGGATAATACTGGCGCAGGTCGCCGGGGCGATGGCCCGGGCCAGCTGACCGCCTTTCACCAGGGAGAGGTGTTTGCGCACCGTATTGATTTCCTCGATATTGGCTCCACAGCCTAACAGCAGTTCAAAAACTTTTTGCAGTTCCGGCAGGGAAAAATTGGGGGGAATCTGTTCCAGCAGGGCAGAACCACCGCCGGAAAGCAGGCAGAGTACCAGATCCTTCTCTCCTGCCTGCTGGGCCACTTCCAGGATATCCCGGGTGGCGGTCAGGCTGTTTTTGTCGATTACCGGGTGCCCGGCTTCCAGGATACGAATTTTCCGGCAGGGTGCGCTGTAGCCGTATTTCACCGAGACCACCCCGTAGAACAGGTGCTGTCCCAGCAGTTCTTCCATTTCCCGGGCCATAAAGGCGGACGCCTTTCCTGCGCCAATGATGAAGATTTTTTCAAAATCGGAAAGCCGGAACTTCTCCCGGCCGATGTGCAGGTGGCTGTCTTTCAGTTTTACCCGCCGGCGGATCAGCAGGTCCGGTTTTACCGCGCTAATGGCGGCGTCGATGATCTGATGGGCATCCCGGATCAGTTTGTCCATAGGAGGATTAGGTTTTTAATAAAATAGTTATGCTGATATTTATTTTTGACTGCAAAATGCTGCTTAAAAATAGTCAGCAGAATAAATTCATGCAACCGCTTTCCCGGGAAAAATCGATTCATTCAAAAATCAAATTGTTCAAAATTCACCTTTTCCCTTGATTAAATGGATCGTTCCTGTGTACTTTTGGAAAAAAAGCGGAGCCCCATGGGAGGCCAGATGCTTTTCTTTTCAAAAAATCCCCGCTTAGCTTCAATACCCTTACTTTTACCTTTTTACCTTTTACTATACACTTTGAAAAGCAGGAAGCTTTTCATCCCGATGGCAATCAGGAAGATTGTGTTTTTCATCGGGACTTTTTTCTTAATTCTTTTTTCTTTCCTTACCTGCGAGAAAAATATTTCCCCGGTCGAGAATAAAACTCCCCAAATTTCTTTAAGAATAGACGAGGTAGCCGTCACCGAAGTCTGGTTAAACCTGCAAACAGGGAATCTGCTGGATAAGGATATACTGCAAATCTTCCGAAATGACTCGGTTATTTACACCGGCAAACCGGGACCAGCCGATACCACTCTATACGACAGCGGGCTGCTCCCGGCCCATAGTTACAGTTATTATGCTTCTCTGACCAGAAACGACCATAATATTTCAAGTAGTTATCCACAAAATATTACCACTCTGGATACCACCAGTCATGACTTTACCTGGACAATTGATACCATCGGAATTTATGGAAGCGTTTTATACGATGTTGCTATGGTAGATGAAAATGACATATGGGCTGTAGGTGAAATTCATACCCCGGAGACTGACAAATATGACAGCCTGGGCAATTGGGTACCACCTTTTAATGCGGTTTATTGGGGTGGACTGCAATGGGATTTAATGAGAATAAAAACCAATGCTTGTGGTGGTGTGGATTATCCGCCTATTAAGGCTATTCTTGCTTTTTCCCATGATGATGTATTGTTTGGCCACACTGATGGAAGTATTACATATTATGATGGAAATAATTACACGAATGATTGTAGCTTGATTACTCAACTAAATGGTTCCGCAAACAAAATGTGGGGTACGTCAAGGAATAACCTATATGTTGTTGATGGAAATGGATTTATTGCCCATCATAATAGCGGTGGTTGGCAGAAGATTGAGATACTAACGGGTACGGCTGGGACTGATTTACCAATTCGGGATATCTGGGGTTCAGTTAATCCCGTCAGTGGAGAACAATACATACTTGCTCCGGCTTCCCTTAAATACAATTGGGAGGTACCTGCACTATTAAAAATCAATCCTGAAGGATATTCCAAGGAGTTTCTGACAGTATACAATCTTCTTCATAGTGTGTGGTTTAAAACCCCACAGAAAGTATATCTTTGTGGCGGAGGCGTCTATTACCGCAGAAATAACACCTGGATTAAGGTAGCTGGTTTGCCTGAAATATTCACAAATCGTATTCGGGGTAATGACGAAAATGATATTTGGGTAGTTGGTGATTTTGGAATTGCGTTGCATTACAACGGAATTTCTTGGAGAGAATACTCGGATTTAAGACTGTATGACGGAAACTGGGAAGGTTTAGCAGTGAAAGAAGATTTAGTTGTGGCAGTAGGTTGGAAGGGAGAATCCGCGATTATAATCAGGGGAATTTCTTCAAAATAATCAGGAATTTGGTTTTATTCCACCAGGTTCAGCTTTAAATTAACGGATCATTTTCCGGGGGAAACCGAGATCAAAGTCCTTATCTATCTAAAAGAATATATCATCCGCTACCGCTGGAAGTTTATCCTGGGAGCGGTGTTTGTGGTGCTCACCAATGTCTTTAAAGTGATCAATCCCCGACTGGTGCAGAATGCCATCGATAATCTGCAGAAAGCCTTCGAAATGCCCCAGGTGCGGGACGACGCCCTGCTGATCGTGCTGGTAGCCCTTGCCCAGGGATTTTTCCTT
>Ga0315536_1001263_pt1 | contig 12781 bp, 12 predicted proteins | sample SalMarSW160230MG_FD_203093 | JGI IMG/M metagenome (GOLD analysis project Ga0315536, IMG submission 203093) | Salt marsh sediment microbial communities from the Plum Island Ecosystem LTER, Massachusetts, United States - Salt Marsh Sediment SW1602-30 ... | reverse complement strand
CTGGTGAGGATAGTTCTGGCTTGGATCTGTCCCCAGGCCTAGTGCGTAAAGTAAATTTTCTGTGCCGGGAAGAGCATCGCAGGCAACATTAATATCATCCCAGGTGATGGGAGCATTGAGCCCTGCATTAGCGAAGATGTCCGAGCGGTACCAGATTGCTTGAATCCATCCGTCAAAAGGAACTGCAGCGTATTTTCCGGTGGCGGGGTCGGTCACCATGGTCAGAGGACCAGCTCGGAAATCATCCTCTCCAACACTGGCTATCACTGCCTCGGCAGCATCCTCGTCCAGGATGCCATCTGCGGCAAAAGCGGACACCCGTTCGATACCCATGCGGACAATATCGGGCAGCCGGTTGGCAGCCTGAGCGGTGGCGATGCGCTGAGCGATGCCTGCTTCCTCGATGGCGATAATGCGGACATCGATCTCAGGATGTTCAACCATGAAAGCATCTGCGATGGCTTCATAAACATTCACCCGGGCTTCCTCGTTATCGGTGGTCCAGAACTCAACCACGGTTTTATCAACCGGTTCTGCCGGAACTTCGACCTCAACCGGAACTTCGACCTCAACTACAACGGTTTCCTTGACGACCTGGGGTTCAGCTGGTTGGCAGGCTGACAGCAGGAATGCTCCCAGCAGCACAACCAGCAAAACAGTAAAGAACTTCTTCATAATAATCCTCCATACATATCAGTAGTAGTGAACAAAGGGCTAAGATTTGATCTGGAACTTTTAAGATCTCCGTACACCTCCTTCTTGTTCCTTAGATAGACGGATTGGTCCCCAAACTAGATTGCCGGATCACCAGAGATGGCTGCAGTAAAATTTGAGTCTGCTCAAGGGGTTCACCCCGGATCTGTCTGATGAGCATGTCACAAACCATTTCCCCGATTTGATAGATGGGTTGATGAACAGTTGTTAGAGGCGGGTGGCAGTGTTCTGCCAGGGGAATATTATCAAATCCTGTGATGGCGATATCCTGCCCGACCGAGAAACCCAGCTGCTGGGCAGCACTGATGGCTCCCAATGCCATCAGGTCATTACAAGCCACGATAGCGGTCGGCGGTTTTGGCAGTTTCAGTAAGACTGAAGCCAGTTGGAAACCGGTCCGCTGGGTCATATCACCGGCGACTATAAGATCTGGTTCCATCGTGAGGTTATTTTCCTTCAAGCCATCCAAAAAGCCCTGGTGGCGGTAGTGGGCAAACATCAGATGATCAGGCGCCCCCAGAAAGGCGATGCGCTGGTGGCCCAAATCTGCCAGATGGCGGGTAATTAAACGCATCCCGTAGGCTCCATCTTCATCAACAAAAGGATAGTCGTTTTGATCCAGCATGCGCCCGAAAGCCACAAAGGGAATCTTTATCTGCGACAGGTATTTGATGCGCTGGTCCTGCTGGCGGGTACGGACGACAATAAAACCATCCACTCGGGGGCTGCGGGCGAATTTATCGTAAGCCTGAAGCTCCTCTCTGCCCTCCGGGCAGGTGGAAACCAATAAATCAAAACCCAATTTGGCAGCCTGATTGCCAACGCCAGCTAAAAACTCACTGAAAAAGGGGTCAGAAAATCGAGGTCCGAAGGTGGGTATGACAAAACCAATCGTGTCAGTGCGCTGCTTTTGCAGGCGCTGGGCGAGTATATTAGGACTGTAGCCAAGCTCCTCGGCCACAGCATGCACTTCAGCCCTGGTTTCGGGGCTGACATCATTAAAGTTGTGCAGCGCCCGGGATACGGTAGTGACGGATTTTCCAACCCGGCGAGCAATATCTTTGAGTGTAACGGACATGAACGGGAAAGATCCTTGACCCAAAACGTTTAGGTTCCTCTTTATTCTAAACCAAAACGTTTTGGATATCAATACAAGAGGGGAATATCAGGATGAAAATCATAATTTCCCTTTCTGTGGGGTGTCTTTTGGGTTGAAAGGCAGGTGTGGGGGAGGTTTTTCAGCTAGTGAGGGGCTCTCCCCGCAGAGGATTACACCTGGAAAATTATGGGTGTCCTGCAGGAAGAGCAGGTCACACTCCTGGGGGTTGATGGGTCCCAGATCTATCTAGATCCAACGGAACCGTTGCCCTGGGGCCATGGCCACTTCGCCACCGGAGCGACACCTAGAAATGTTTCTATCCCCCGGGGAACTTCTCTAGGTAAATGGTCAAGTGGACGAAATCTGATCGAAACTATCCGGTTCTCTCTGGAACTGAAGCTTGCCTCTCAATGTGCCTAGGTGTACTCACCAGATCCAGCGCCCTCATAACAGTGGCAAGAAAAGGAGCAGCTCAGATTGACTCTTGTAAAACTCAATACTTGGCCGGGCGGGATCAGTTGGATATTGCTCACTCATCGCGATGAATGTCTTACCAATCTCGGGGAGCCTTTCTGTCCACTGCATCATCTTCCTGCGTATGTACTTCCCGCCGGGAATGAGGTAGGTTTCCAATCCCATAGCGTCAGGTTTGTCACTGGGAAGAAGCGCAACACATGCCCGATATTCCCCAGCGTGGTAAGTTCCATAGAATCGTCTGCCCTTAAGTGACTTGAGCTTGGATTCCAGCTTATCAAAGTCCTTCTGTGCATCTGCGGGACCGGCCTCTGCAACAACACAAATAACCTCAATGTCGTTAAGGATGACTTCCACCCCATTAACTCCTTTGCTAATAATAATCCAGCGCCGTGCTAACAGATGAACTTTGCGAAGCATCCTGGAAGGGCGCCCGCCGCCGTGTTTGTCTTTAATTATTATAGATCCAAAACCAATAAATGGTTTTAGCAGCTGCTTCTTCCCACCAAAGGCGGTCAGGGGAGCAGGGGTTACTAGAATGTAGTTGTGCTGGGGCACAGCAGGGGGTGTGGTATCCTCGGTTTGACAAAGAGATGGGAGTGCCATCCTGGGACCTGGGAGTTTGGGTTAATTCAATAAATACGTCGTTTTATACCGCCTCCACAAGAGCATTTTAAGCCATCAATATAAAAAATGGTTTTTTTCACTTGATTTGGCTTTCAAGCGAGTTTTTTTCAAAGGGTTTAATGATAACTTTGTTTTTTTTTTGTTCTTTGGCCTAAAATACAGCCCAAAGCCACCTCTGCGTCCACTCCAGAAATACTTGAAATGGTTTGATGAGAACGCTGGTTTGGCAGCGGAATAAATTCCCATAAAGACCGCTAGATAATTGCCAAAAACTCCCCCGGGGAAACAACGGGGATAGATCGATAAGGATTCATGCTAAGTACATCCGCATCCCCAGATACCAGGCAGTCAGCCACTCCAGCCAGGGCGACATCCAGAAACTTGTCATCTTTGGGATCTCGGCAGTCAGCTACCCTTTGTTTAGGAGTGACTGCCTCTCCGCGTAAACGGATCAAGTTGATCAATACCGAGATATCATCCGGCACAATATGATACTTCAGGCGGAATTTTTTCCGTCCCAGCCCATCAACGATCTCCATAATTGTTTCTTTGGAATACAAAAGAGTGAATTTTCCATCCTGCAAAGCTCGCAACACCTCTCCTGTAGTTCCTTGAGGGTAGATCAACCCGCTCACCAATACCCCTGTATCAATTACAACCAGCATCCGCTATTCCTGTCTTGCTTCTTGGGTATCAGCTGATATCTCTTCTTCGCTGTAATCGGCGTTTAGTTTTCCCATTCGGTCCCACACTTGATCGAAGCGCGCTAATATATCGCTTTCCTTCATCTCCTGGAATCGCAGATAGGGTATTTTTACATATCCCCCCAAAAAGGTATATTCCAGAGCGAGCCAATCCCGTTTTTTCACCGATATTCAGCCTAAAATCGACAACCAATAGCTCGGTAATAAGATAAATCTTCCCTCCCTGGCATAATCCTGCCTTAACGATATCGTTATCGGTATTCTACCCTGATTTTCAGCGTCAAATAAGCAGCAAGCCTCAAGCTAACTTATAATCATATAACCCGGGGGGAATTTCTGACACCACTGATCTTCCTGTAGTGATCAAGTCAATGGATGCGCTATAGCCACCCAATAGCTTAAAAAAGGCAATCTGAAGACGAAGGGGATGCTCATGGCTGAAGAAACCACAAAAAAGGCAGCGGAAAAACGATTGAAGATCCTGGAGGCTGATGAAATAGAAGCGGTTTTTGGCTTACCTGTTTTCGACGACGACGATCGAGAGTTATATTTTTCGCTCTTGCCGCCGGAAAAAGCGCTGTTATCACAGCTGCACGGCTATAAGTCTTACATCTATTACATCCTGCAGCTTGGCTACTTCAAAGCCCGGCAGCAGTTTTTTGTTTTTGATCAGGCGCAAGTGGCCGCAGATGCTAACTACGTACAACGCATCTATTTTCCTGATTATGCTCTTGGGGATTTAGCGATCAGTAAAGTAACGCGTCTCAAACAGCAGCGTCTTATTATGGAGCTGCTAAACTATCGTTCATGTGGCGATGAGGAATGGACATTGCTGCGGAGCAAAGCACAGCAGCTAGCGCGCATCAGCAGCCGTCCGATCTATATTTTCCGCGAACTGCTGGCCTATTTGGCCAGAGAGCGGATAGTGGTGCCCGGCTACACGATGATCCAGGAAATGATTGGAGCTGTGCTGCAGCGTGAAAAAGAGCGCCTGGTTGCCATAGCTGCATCTCAATTGACTGCAGGCGATGCTCTGGCCCTAGATAGCCTGCTGGACAACCCCCACGGTTTGTATGAGATCACCCGGCTAAAACGTGAACCAAAGGACTTCAGCAACAAAGAGATGAACCAAGAGATCCGGCGCGGCGAACAGATCAAACGCCTGTACGCTGTGGCCCAAAACATCTTGCCCCGGCTGGAGATTTCCAACGAGAGCATCAATTATTATGCTTCAATGATCAACTATTATTCCGTCTTCCAAATGAACCAGCTTGAGCGGAACCTGGCGTACATCTATTTGCTGTGTTTTGTCTATCACCGCTATCAAAGACTTCACGATAACCTGATCAATTGCTTCATATACCGGGTCAGGCAGCTTCTCGATGAAGCAAAAAGCGCTGCCCGGGAGTGTGTGTATGAGCATCGTCTTGAGCATACCCGACAGCTGAATAAGGCCGGGCAAGTCCTCAAATTGTTTACAGACGAGTCAATCGCCGCCGCAACACCGTTTGAAGAAGTGCGCGCCAGGGCGTTTTCTATTCTCCAGCGAGAGAGCCTGGAGAAAGTGGCTGACCATATATTACAAACTGCGCAGTGGGACGAAAAGCTATTCCAGTGGGAGTATATTGACCAGATATCCAAGCGTTTTAAGCTGCGCTTACGTCCGATCCTCCGGATCCTGGATTTCGAGGCTGCGACCTCCAATCACCCCCTGATACCAGCCCTGAAGTTCCTGAAAACAGCCCTTCAACAAGAGAAACCGCTGACACAGTACAAAGCAGATCAGCTCCCCTGTCGGTTTATTCCTGAGGCTAGCAGCCGATATCTGTATGCCAAAACTCCCAGGGGAGAAAAACAGCTCCTGGTCGACCGCTATGAATTCCTCATATATCGCACCCTGCGGAATGAGCTTCAGTCAGGCGGTATCTTTTGCCAGAACAGCGTGCGCTTTCGAAGTTTTGAAGATGATTTACTGAGTGATAACCAATGGCGAGAAAAGGACAGGCTGATTGACAGGGTGGGACTGCCAATTCTTACGCAGGAGGCAGAGGAACATCTCGCAGATCTCAGCAACTTGCTGGAGACGCGGCTTGCGCAGGTTAATCAGCGAATTGCCTCTGGAGAGAACGAACACATCGAGGTCAAAAAAGGCGGCCGTTGGCGTCTGCCCTATACGCGCGCTGAAAGAGGGATGAATGACCCGCTTTTCGAGTCTCTGAAACAGGTTGATATCCATGCGGTATTTCATTTTGTCAATCACCGGTGCCAGTTTATGTCTGAGTTTACTCATGTGCTGCATCGTTTTGCTGGGCGAAAGGCAGACCAGCGCACATTGACAGCCTGTATTCTTGCCTGGGGAACCAACATGGGATTGGGTCGCATGGCCCAGATCTCTGACATTGGGTACCAGGCACTGGCAACCACATCTAACAACTTTATTCGCCTGGAAACCCTGCAGAAAGCGAATGCTTCTGTAGCCAACGCACTTGCTCAATTACCTATATTCCAACAATACAATCTGGGTGGTGTCATTCATTCCAGCAGTGATGGCCAGAAATTCGAGACTTTACTACATACCATCAATGCCCGGTATTCTCCCAAATACTTCGGTGTGATGAAGGGAATTGTGGCTTACACGTTGATCGCTAATCATATCCCGATTAACGCCAAGATTATTGGGGCCAATGAGCATGAGAGCCACTATGTTTTTGATTTGCTCTACAACAATTTGACCGACTTTCAGCCAGATGTTCACTCCACCGACGCGCATGGTGCCAATGAGGTCAACTTTGGAATCTTGAACTTCTTTGGTTACCGGTTTGCTCCTCGTTATCGAGATCTGTACAGCAAGGCAAGCAAGGCGCTTTATGGATTTATGCATCCCAGCCAGTATGATTCCGATTGGCAGCTCCGTCCGATCCGCAAGATCAACAAGAAACTCATTATCGAGGAATGGGAAAATATTCAACGGATTGTTGTTTCGCTAGCCTTGAAGACAACTACGCAGTCCATTGTGATCGGCAAGCTCAGTTCTTATGCTCGCAAGAACAGGACCAAACGGGCCTTGTGGGAGTATGATAATATTATTCGCAGCCTGTATCTGCTTGACTATATTGACTCTTTATCTCTTCGCCAGAATGTACAGCATGCGTTGAACCAGGGCGAAAGCTATCACAAACTTCATAAAGCCGTTTCTTACGCCAATTTTGGTAGATTGCGGTTCAAAACAGAGGGCGAACAGCAAATTTGGAATGACTGCGGTCGTCTCATTGCTAACTGTATTATTTACTACAACGCGCAGATCCTGTCGAATGTTCTGCGCCGCCAGGCAGAAGATGGGAGCTCCCTGGCAGCCGGACCTCTTGCCAGGGTTTCACCGGTAGCATGGCAGCATATCAATTTTTATGGCCGTTATGAGTTCACTAAATCGTTTCAGCCCATCGATATTGACGAGATTGTGCAAGAATTATTATCCCAGACAAACCTGGTTCCAGAAATTTCATAGTCCTGGAATATACCTTTTTGGGGGGATATGCAAAAATACCCAACGAACAAAGTGCGGGTATAGAATGCGGACAAGAAATATCAACCCTCGAAGCAACTGACTCTTAATCAGGCTGGGGGGGATCCATTATGTCCACAGGGGGAAATAGCGTCCATTATGTCCGCAGAATAGGAGGAAAAACGTCCATTGTGTCCATTGTTTCCACCGTATTTGCACCTAAACTGCACCCGAATTTAGATTTGTCAACCCATAAGGCGACTCGATTCGACAAAATATTACGGTTCGAGTCCAATACCGCCCACCTTCTTGGTCCCATCTCGAACCTCATAGTGAGGTTGGGATGGGATTTTCTATTAACCGTCTCGGACCAAGGATGATCAGCGAATGTATCTCTGTTAAAACTTCAGCTGATTTCAGGGAATACGAGCAACAATATCTTCGTCAGTTATTGATAGAGGAGATATTTAGAACAAGATGGACAAATCTGGTTTATTGCTCAGGGGGATTTTAAGGAAAATCTGGAAGAAGCTGATCAATCACCATATAAAAGATTTGGTCCATAGGCGTAATTTATTAGTTGTTGCCGTTGATCCGGAGCAATCCCCCCTGTATGTATTTCAATTATCCTACTTAATTGCCAGATCGATAAAAAATACATGTCAGGAGTTTTATCCCTGATTCGTTCCCCGTTTAATCCAGGATTTAACTTAGCGCGTTTTAATATCATTAATATAATAACTATCCAGTTGCTTGTTGCCCGTGATATGGCAGCAGCTGTATCGAAGGAGTATACCTTATGACAACACCCGCTATTCAAACCCAAAACTTGTCTCGCAAATATGGCAATCTCACTGCTGTAGACTGCCTTTCCCTGTCTATTTCCCCGGGGGAGATTTTTGGTTTCCTGGGGCATAACGGTGCTGGAAAGACAACTACTATAAACCTGTTAACGACGCTGCTTTTACCTACTGCCGGAAGTGCAAGTATTTTAGGTTACAATGTCGTCACCCAAAACCGCGATGTCCGACAACATATTGGCTACGTACCTGAAAATGTGCATATGTACAACGACCTGACGGTAGCCGAAAATCTGCGGTTCTTTGGAGAATTATCCGGTGTGACTGAGATTGAAACGCGGATTGATGCATTGCTTGATCTACTAGGTCACGCCGAATGGCATAACCGGCGGGTAGGTGACTTTTCTAAAGGGATGCGTCAGCGAATCGGAATTATTCAGGCTTTGCTGCATCAACCCGCTGTTTTGTTCCTGGATGAACCGGCTTCCGGGCTGGATCCGGAAGGACAGCGTGACATTGACAACCTGATCATCCGCCTTAATCGGGAGTTTGGTATCACCATCTTTATGAATACTCACCAGCTCTCGGAAGCAGCTAAACTTTGTACCAGTATCGGCATCATGAACCATGGACGTCTGGTCATGGCTGATAAGCTGGAGAGTGTGATGACCAACTTCCCGGATGTGCCTACCCTGGAAGAGATTTATCTGCATGTTGAAGGTAAGGAAAACGGTAATGGGCATGTCCCCAGCATCGTAGGGGAGGTTCAGATATGAACGCTGCTTTGATAATCGGCCGCAAAGAATTCCGGGCAGCTTTTCGCAACCGTCTCTTCCTGACGATTACAGTTTTATTCCTGGGATTATCGGTGTTGTCAGTTTATATCGGCAGCACCACTAAAAAAGCAGAAATGCGTATCTATAACGAAACTATAACTACGCTGCAAGCCCAAGGGATCAGCGCTCTTCCTCCTGCTCCAGAGATCCATACCCTGACAATCCTTGCCAACCTGATTGAATATGTCAGCATGGTCGGTGCTATTCTGGCCGTGATCCTGGGATACAACACGCTCATTGAAGAAAAAGAATCAGGTGGGTTAAAACTAATCCTCTCCAGGCCGGTATACCGCGACCAGCTGATCACAGGCAAGTTATTGGGTAACGCCGCTGTGATTGCCACTCTGCTGGGATTAGTTTTTGTCTTCAATCTGATTTTACTGATTTTTGCAGGCGGCATATTTCCCACCCTGGGTGAGGTCACTCGCTTGCTGGTTTTCGTGATTATATCTTTATGCTATCTGCTGATCTTCCTCAGTCTGGCAATGTTGTTGAGTATCCGGATGAAAAACAGCGCTACAGTGTTTTTAATTGCTCTGGTCTTGTGGATGGTCTTCAGTTTTGTAATCCCCCAGATGGCAGATACTTTCATGTCCAACAGCAGCGTGATTAACGGTATCAGCGGGGCAGTCAACCAAATTCCTCAGGCTACGGCGCTATCACAGGCGGTTAATTATTTATCCCCAACCTGGCATCTGCGCAATATCGGCGGTCAATTACTGCAGTCAGCCCCCGGCAGTGGGGCAATTGGGACAGCAGTCCTCATCCGCCACACTTTGGCAACCTTACTTGTGCTGCTGACTCCCTCGGCAGCATTCATTGCTGCCGGATATACCAGTATCTTGCATAATGAGACCCTAGTTTTGGAGTAAGTTATGAAAAGAAAATATCTCCTGATCTTTTTTGTGATCCTACTGGGTAGCGCCTGGATTGTTTCCCCGGCTCGCGCTGACGGAATCGCCTTGGCTCAAACTGTCCAGGCAAGTCAGATGGCAGAATATCAGCTTGAACTGCGCAATGATACTACCGCCAGCCATGAATACAGCCTCTCCCTTACCGGTCTTTCAGAAAAACTGACAGCCAGCTTCAGCCAGGGCGGTCCATTACTCAATAAAGTTGCGGTTGCAGCCAATAGTTTTGAAGAGTTTTTTCTACGAATCGAGGTCCCAGCGGACACTCCCATAGGGCATTACACTGCCCAAGTTATTGCCACCCGAGAGGATGGTCTGTTATTTGCTTTTCCGCTTGCTCTTAACGTTGAAAATACTTATGCAATCCAGATCATAAGCCAAAATCTGAATCTGACCACTTTTAGCGGCCAGGAGTTCACTTTCGACATCACAGCCATGAACAGCGGCGCGGCTCCCATTACGAACGTTTCCCTATCCGTAAATGTCCCTGCGAAGTGGATTACGCAAATCGAACCGGCCCCTCTTTCCACCCTCGAACCCGGAGTACAAGCGGTTTTCCATTGCCGGGTGGTAGTGCCTGCCTCTCAGGTGGCAGCTGACCAAACCCTCAAGCTGGTTCTAATCAGCGACCAGGCTGCCAGCCCTGAGAGCACTCTGGTGGTGCGTGTCCAGAAAAGCCCGACTTTTTTCTATGTCGCTCTGGCAGTGATGGGTCTGGCAATTGGCGGTGGCTTGCTTTACTTCAGATTAAAAGGGCGGAGATAATAACGATTATTAACTTTTCCAAAGGAGTTTTTATGAGCACGGACTCTGTAAACACATCTATCCCGATTCCCCAACGCGGTCATACCCTCTGGGTGATTGCCCGGAAGGAAATCAGTGATGCCCTGCGGAACCGCCTTTTTTTAGTTGCGATGGCCATGCTGTTAAGTTTGAGCCTGACAGCAATTGTTTTAGGGGCAATAACTGTGGGAAGCAAAATGATTGAATACCGCCAGTCGGTTCAAATTCTTACCGATCTGGGTCGCCTGGATATTCCTCCGGCCCCAGATCTCAATCCGATCGCTGTTTCAAAGAATTTCATTAACTACCTTGCAATGGTCGGGGCGTTGTTAGCTATGATCCTGGGTTTCACTAGCATCCAGAAAGAGCGTCAAGCCGGAACTCTAAACTTAATCCTCTCCCGACCTGTGTATCGGGACCATTTGCTGAGCGGCAAGCTAATTGGTAACGCTTTGTTGCTCGGGTTGCTGCTCACTGCTGTGGGGGTAGTAACTGTGCTTGCAATTGGATTAGTAGGTAAAGTACTGCTGACGCCCGATCAATCTTTTCGTTTGGTGCTGACCTTATTCATGTCCTGGCTATATATGTTGACTTTCTTTCTACTAGCGATATTCTTCAGTCTACGGCTGCCAAACGGGAATCACGCCCTTCTGCTGACCGTAATCATCTGGCTGGTATTCGCTTTTATCTTCCCCCAGATCGGTGACACCATGGATCTGGATAATCAGCTGCCGGGCGGTTTCTTTGCCACCCTCGGTTTGGATAAAGCAGGGGAAGATAAAGCCTTGCAGCAATTCAAGTGGTATGAAACCGTACGCGATGGTGTCGAAGAGCTTTCGCCTACCAAACACTATGAACGCATCAGTTTCGCATTGCTAAGTATCAAGCAGCAATTTACCGAAAACACCTGGCTGGAAGTGCTGCAATTGAAGGCTGTCAACCTGATTGGATTGCTCGTCCCGATCGTATTGCTCTTAAGTGCTTCGTATATCGTTTTCCTCAGGCAAGATTCCTGACAAAGGATAAACTAATTCATCTCAATAATTTCATGGAGGAACAAATTATGTCAAAAAAACTATCCTACCTAATTATCATCAGTATTTTTACCAGCCTTCTGCTAGTTGCCTGCGGCAGCAGTCAACCTGCGACAACCTCCCAGAACGGTCCCGATACTGACGGCGATGGTATTCCTGATTCAGCCGAATCCCTTCTGGGCACTGACCCTAATAACCCGGATAGTGACGGGGACAACCAAAATGATCTGGCTGACCAAAACCCGGTGATGGCTGAAAACCCGATCCATGAGACCAGCACCACAGTAGCCATCACAATAAGTGGTTTGCAGGTCGAGAACAATACTGATATTGATGGGGCTGATGTCGCCGACCATCTGGAGTTTAAAGTTGCCAATACCACTAAGAATGGGCTTACGAATTTTGATATCTACTACACCATCACCGATCAGACTACCGGCGTAGTACAAGGTTATTACCGCACACTTCCCAACTTCACAGTCAAGGCGGGTGAAGTCAAGACCATTCACTTCGACAATACTAACCAGCCGGACCACTATAGCGTTAACCCCAATAACGCGTTCTACAAAGATGTCAATCCATTAACGCTTGAGGTAACCTTGCACGTTCCGGGTTATGCCCCCAATACTGCATCGGTAAATAAAGATGCTGCAGGCGCAGAAGGCGGTGGAGAATAACATTTGTCCCCTAATACAACCACATATCATATAATGGAATTAATCGACCTGGTGAATGCCCGATGAGATTTGGCCGCCGACCTAAGGAATGGAATTCAAATGCACATACTGGTTGTTGAAGATGAACAGCGTATGGCAAAGTTGATCCGCCAAGGATTGACCGAAGCGGCCTATGCGGTTGATATTGTTGGTAGAGGTGATGAAGTTCTGGGTTGGGTGAAAAGTACCACCTATGATGTGATATTACTGGATATCATGCTGCCCGGGATGAGTGGTTTGGAAGTCTGCCGGGAGTTACGGTCAGAAGGTTTTAATATGCCAATATTGATGCTTACTGCCCGCGACTCCCTGCCAGACATAGTCAAAGGGTTGGATAGTGGCGCAGATGATTATCTGATTAAACCATTTGCAATCGAAGAGCTGACCGCCCGCGTAAGGGCGCTGGGACGGCGGGAAGGGCCAAGTAAAAATGCCGAATTAGTTGTAGCCGATCTGACTTTGAATCCCGCCACAAAACTTGCCCGCCGTGGTGAACGAGTCATTGAGTTAACTGCAAAAGAATATGCATTGCTAGAGACTTTGATGCGCCGTCCTAATCAAGTCTTAAGCCGGGACCAGAT
>Ga0315536_1001261_pt1 | contig 12784 bp, 14 predicted proteins | sample SalMarSW160230MG_FD_203093 | JGI IMG/M metagenome (GOLD analysis project Ga0315536, IMG submission 203093) | Salt marsh sediment microbial communities from the Plum Island Ecosystem LTER, Massachusetts, United States - Salt Marsh Sediment SW1602-30 ... | reverse complement strand
GTAATTCATAAGGCATCAGGTTGGTTTTAAGAATTTTTTGTTCTTTGTGAATCCAAATTGTATCGGGCGAGTAATCGGGATTAAGTAAAGACACAACTTTTTTAATGTTTCCGTTAAGGACATAGCCAAAAAATTCATCATCTGTTGGGAGGGGCGTGAGATACTTATGATGATCAAATTCAATTATTTTACCGCGTTCAAAAGAAGTAATATCGGTTAGTTTTCTTCTCCAGTCAGAGTTCTTTTCAGCTACAGGATTACCTAATTGATGAATAATTCTTTTTACTAAGTTAACTCTGTCTTTACCAAGGTAACAGTGAACATAATATTTTCCGTTTCCCTCTTCAGCCAGTTTCTTTATTTCTTCTAATGATGTTTTATTTCTGCTTACCCATGGAAGCATCGGGATGTTTATAAATTTTAATCCTATAGATTTCGATTCTTTCTTTTCATCCGCAAGTAGTTTTGGCTCGAATGGAATTACAGCCGGATGCAATAATGAAATTACCGCAGTGTAACCTTCATTTTTTAATTCTGTAAGATCGGATTCAGAAGGATAAGGACCAAAAGTAAATTGAACATCACCAATATTTTGTCTGGTGATAATATTACTACCCAAATTAATGAGATCAGGATTCATCCATAGCCAGGTAAATCCGCCTGTAGTAATCAGCAAGATGACTACCGATGAAATTGAAAAGGCAATCGAGTTTTTATTTATGATAATTTTTGTAATTAAAGCCGCTACAAACAATGTGATAATTATTAAAAGAACAATAATTGTATTTACAACCAGGTCCTCTGTTAATTGGGAGAAATGAAGTGCTTTAATTAAATTTACGATCCACCTGACAGGGAAGAGAAGAGTTAGAGTTCCTAACGGATAAGCGGTTAAAATCCAGATGATCAGAAATAATAAAATGTTTCTGAAAGATAAATTGAAAAACCGACCTTTGAATTTTTGGATGAGGCTCATTAAAACCTCTGCTGGACGCCTAACCTGAATCCGTAATTATTCCGGTATTTTCCCTTGTAATATTCATAATTTCCGTAATTGATTTCTCCTCTGAGGAAAGTGAGATTAGAGATCAACAGTTGAAATTCCAGGGCAGCGCTCTTTGAACCGATTCCATTGAATTGCTGATCTTCGAATTTGGAATAGGAAACTAAGCCAAGTCCGATTCGCAGAGTTAAATAGTTATCCGTATCGAACAGGTATCTTCTGATATATATTTCTGAAGAGTAATTTGTACTTGAGGATTTAGGGGCGAGATAAAACCTGTAAGCAAACCAGTAGTTTCCATAGTAATATCCCAAACTGCCTGTATAAAGTCTTACAGCGGCATTAGTAAATTCAAAATATCTAAAGCCAAGGGAAAGTTCGAACGAGTAGGGAAGTACCTGGTAAGGCTCGATGGCAACCCTCCACTTCGGGAAAATGGATGATCCGGAATAACCTGCGTTCAGGTATGTGTATGTTCCATTGCGAATATTTATATAACCATCGCTTTCAAACAGCCAGCCACTTTTACGAAACCTGTATCCATAGTTTGTCCGGAGAAATAAAGTTCCAAAATTGAATTTTCTTGCATACTCCAGATAAGCTAAATGCCATGGAGTTGCACCGTTAAATAAATCGGCTTTATAATTAAGACTTATCTGATTAAGTAATGCTGTTTTGTATAACTCTTCCTGGAGTTTTAAACCTTCCTGATTTGAAGGATAGATAATCAAAAGCTGGTTTACTACCCCGGCTTCTTCTTTTTTGCGATTAAGTTTCTTTAATACTACTGCTTTTTTGATAAGGAAATCAGGATTTGAAGAATAGTAATCTAATGCAATGTTGCAGTATCTAAGCGAAGAATTGAACTTACCAGACCAATTATAAACATCTATGATTGCATTTAATGCTTCCTGATCATCTTCCTTTTCAGATAAAACTATTTTAATATCTTTAGTGGCTTCATCAAACTTTTTATCCCAGGCTAAAACTCTAGCCATAAAAACTCGTACTTCATTATAATCCGGGTATTCTACTAAAATCGATTTACAAGAATCTATAGCGGCAAGTCTGCTCCCAGAGAATGCAAGTTCTCTCGCTTCTTCAAATCTTATATCTACGTTTCTTTTATCCTGTCCATATATCAATACCGATAAAAGAAAGACGAAGATCAAAGTAGGCAGAAGAAAAATATTAAGATTAGTATTTGATGTTCTTTCCATTTAATTATCTCATCGCAGGGGAATATTCTTTCTGTTCGTGATTTTGAATTCCCTTTTTCTCCATTTTACCCCAGGATCGTTTACCAATCACATATTCTAATAAACCTCTTAGTCTCCACCAGGCTGTTAATTGCCTGTAACCGAAATTCTCAAGAAAGGCGGCTGCCATAAGTAGCAGCAATTCTTTTGGTCTCACGTATTTTTTAAAGGAAAGTTCTTCAAGACAAACAGCTAAGGTTGATAAAACTACGCCGTATAAAAATGCCGCAACAAAAAATACTATGGCAAAATTTAAAGGAACGATTTCCAGGAAAAGCGAAATTATAAATATCACGTACCCGGAAATTTCAACTAAAGGTCCAAGCACTTCAAAAAAAACATAATACGGAAATATTAATCCTCCCAACCAACCGTATCTCAGATTAAAGAACAAAGATTTGTGCAACCGAATACTTTCAATTGTTCCTTTCTGCCAGCGTTTCCTTTGTGAAGATAAGGTTTTAAAAGTTTCAGGGGCTTCGGTCCAGCATACGGGATCGGGAATAAATGTTACTTTCGATTTCTTATTCTGTTTTCTTAATTCCTTGTGAAGACGAACAACAATTTCCATGTCTTCACCAATCGAGCCATTCTTATAACCTCCTACAGAAACCAAAGCATCACGTCTGAAGCAGCTAAATGCTCCTGAAATAATTAGTATCCCGTTAAAGAAATCAAAGCCATTTCTTCCGAACAGGAATGCTCGGAGATATTCAACAACCTGGAAACGTGCAAGCCAGGATTTTGATAATCCTACATTTTCAACATATCCCTGGTTCACTTTACAGCCGTTTGCAATGCGAACAGTACCGCCAACTGCAATAATGTTTTCATTTTCCATGAACGGTCTTGCAATTTTTAACAGGCAATCTCTTTCGAGAAGCGAGTCTGCATCAATTATTGTTATAAGTGGATTTTTTGATATGTTGATCGCTGCATTTATTGAATCTGCTTTGCCTCCGTTTTCTTTGCTGATAATAACAAGGTTAGGATAAGCGGGGGAAAGGTAAACAGCTTTAATTTTTTTTGATTTTATTTCGTAATATGGTGAGAAAGATGATTGACGGATCTGAAAATTATCAAACAGGAGTTTCATCGTATCATCTGTTGAACCGTCATCAACAACAATTAATTGATAATCCGGGTATTCAAGCTGCAAAAGTGAATGAACATTTTGCACTATATTTTTTTCTTCATTGTGCGCAGGTACAATTACTGTTATCGGTTTGAAATTATGCAGCCGGAAAATTTCTTTAAGTTCTACAAATTTTACTTTTCTTGTATACCTGAAAATATTTCTGAAAGAAATTGCATTGAGTAGAAGATAAATTGTTACAATCGTAAGGAAGTAAAACAGAACTACGTAATTGAAATAGTAAATTATTTTTATTAATACTTCCATCAGTTAAGGTGTATTATTTTTTGGCTGATGATCATTCTTGCAATTGACGATTCCATCGTATTGGGGATTGAATAAGCAAGTGATTTAAGTTTTTCCCGGCTCTGATTTGAAAAATAATAACTTGATTCTGCAGCAGTTACTTTAACATTCCGATCGTGGTTATATATAAGCGACCAAACTCTCTCTTCGAGTGAAGGTTCACCTATTTTCAGTGCAGCTTTTATTGCTTCAGCTCTTACTTCCGGTTTTGAATTCATTAGATAGAATCGTATTGCCGCTACAGCTTCAGGGTATTTCACTTCACCAAAGTATTTTAACGATTCTATAACAATAGGTGTTGATTCACGGTTAAACAGGTATTTGAGAATGTTGGGAGCAGCAGGTGCAAATTTAAAATGTCTTAATACTGCAATTATAACAGATTTGAACATTGGCGATTTTTCATGCTCCATTCTTTTCAACAAATATTTGCACACAGATTCATTGAACTCCAGCAGAATGGATTGAAGTGTATCTTTGCTCAGATATTTAAATTTTGATGCTTCGTTAAATATAGAATTAATTGAATCAACATCATTAATTCTCGCAAGTCCCAGTGCGCAGGTTATATAAGCAAGTTCATTATAAGTTTTTAATTTCTTCCTGATTATAAATTTTGCATTCTCCGATTCTGCCAAACCAAGATAATATGCCCCAAAGATTAACTTCTTGATAAACAATGACTTAAGGTTTTTAATTAGATAATCATACAGAGGTGTTTCATTAACAAATTTTTGAATTCTCTCCTTATCCTCACCTTTTAACGTTAGCTGGTAAGATCTAAGATGGTGTAAAAGGTATTTGTAAGAAGATTTTGGGAACAGTTTTATTAGTTCGTGAGGATTATAATCTTCGTTAATATATTCGAATATTTTACGTTCCCACCGTCTTATAAAATTTTTCTCTTTCTTTAATCTTATCCGTTCGAATATTCTGATAAGAAAAATGAATAGGAGCAAAAGATAAATGAACGTAAGCAAGATGAATACAACTGATATTACGATACCTGTCTGGCTCAGAAATTCAATCAAGGATTAGCTCCAAAAGTATTAAAATGTTGAAATAATGTACCAAAAGGGCAAGTATTATGCCAGAGCTTTATGAATGCGTGCTGATAACTCGACAGTTGAAAAGGGCTTTTGAATGTAATCGGCAGCACCGAACTTAAATGCTTGTTCAATCTTTTTTTCTTCACCTTGTATGGAAAGCATAATTACAGGAATATTTTTCACTTCTTCATTACCTTTTAACTCTTCCAATATCGATAGTCCGTCCTTAACCGGGAGCATTAAATCAAGCAAAATTAAATCGGGTTTCGTCCTTATAACTTTGTTAAGAACACCGTCTCCTGTGTATTGAAGAAAAACTTTGATGCCTTCTTTGGATAATTTATATTCAACAAGCCGGGCAATGGCTTCCTGATCCTCTACATAAAGGATCTTTAATTTTTCTTCAGGAGAAACTTTGTCCATAAAGGTATTAGGAAGTTGTCATTATTAAATTTTTATCCTCAGCCTAAATTATTCTTTATTAAGAACTTTTACAATATTCTTAAAGAATAATTAAAACTAGAAAAGGTCTAATCCTCAAAATTATCGTTGACTTTAGCCACTTCATAATTTAATTTAAACGTTAGAATTTATTTCTATAGGAGGGGATTTGGGAAAGTATTTAATACACATTCAAAAATTAAGCAGACTGCAAGCGGGGTATTACAGAAGCAGGAGAGGAAAAGCTTTTCAAGTTAGGCTAGGGAATTTTATCCTATTGCTAATCGATCTATTTATCAATTCATTTTTAATAAGACTAATTAAAAATGAAAGGTCCAAAATCAAAATTAATTTCTATAGTTAAATGGGAGGAAAAATTATGTATAAGTTAATTTCAAATATATTCATTTGTTTTCTAGTATTAGCTGGTAATATTTATGCTCAGTTAGAGTTAAAAGTATCTACTGATAAAGATACCTACCAGTATGGCGAAAAAATCTATATCAACTGTACTGTCACCAACATTTCCGATACAACAGTTAATATCCTTACCGGTTCATATAATACCTGTCAGGCGGAATTTGAGTTAAATAACTATTTTTCTGAAGCGTGGACAGCCTGTTTACCTACATCCCAGGAATTAATCTTTCAGCCTAATGCATTAAGAAAATATTCCTGGACTATTGATCCTGAAGTATACGGATTACCTGAGCAGAACGGTGTACAAAGAATTGTCGGACATTTCTTTTACAAAGATATGACGGACACAATTTATATTAGTGCGCCTGAATTCTTAGGCGGGCAGTTGAATGTAGGATTTTTTACGCAAAATGATGATCAACTGGATGAATTAAGAGATAGCCTGAATGTTGAAGTAATAGGGAGAATTAATCTGCCAACAATGGATATAGAGGAGACCTGGCAAATATTTGGTTCTCCCCTTGATAGCCTTTATATGGTCCTTTCAGAGGATAGCAGATTAATATGGGTAGAATATAACAGGTCTATTAGCTACGATTCTATAACTATAACATCAGTTGATAATGAATCATTCAGTGTAAATTCTTATTATTTAAGTGATGCATTCCCAAACCCATTTAATCCAACAACAAAAATTGAATATCGGATTCCTCAATCAAAGTTTGTTTCCATTAAAGTCTATGATTTACTTGGAAGAGAAATAGCAGCATTAGTGAACGAAAAGAAGTCTGCCGGAAACTATGAAGTTGAATTTGATGCAAGTGATCTTTCAAGCGGTATATACTTTTACCAGATTAGAAGTGGTAATTATAGTAATACTAGAAAAATGATCTTATTAAAATAAGAAATCATTTTGAGTAACAGATGAAAAAAAACACTATAATAAAATAATTATATGAAAATAATAACTATAACAATAATTATTTTATCTTCACTTTTTATTTCTTGTAGCAAAGTTAATAATCCTGTCTCAACTGAAGAAAAAATCGGATCTGTGACACATTGCAGGATAAATAGTCTGGATATAAATTTTATAGATACTTGTTCCTATAATTTTGTAGTTCAATTTTTATCAACTTTTGATTCCGTAACAATTATTGAAACTCATTTAGGTAGTGATTTTTATATCTACACTGATAGCGGAGATTTTAATTATTGGGTTGAATACTTTAAAAATGATTCAACAATACAGTATCTGTTTAATGTGAGTACAACATCGGACTCATTAATTATGGAATTTGTATTATCGGGGCAAAAATCTGTGGAAGAAGAGAGGAGGAGATTCAATGAAATCGACCATCTTGAAATAATTAACATTGTTGAGCACACAAAATCAGCTTATGTTGTAGTACCGGAGGATTCGGAATTTAGATGGGTAGAAAAATTTAAGGATTATTATTTCATTACCTATGTAAATATTATTGGAGTTTGTACTGACAGTTAACAACTAAAAATTAATTTATGAGCAGAAGGGGAACTTATATGAAAATATATCGTTATTCAGTCTTATTATTGTTAATTACTCTTTGTAATTGCAACAATCATAATATCGAACCGACTAACACAGATAAAATTGAAATTAGCAGTGAACCGATAGCAATTGAGATTAATGTAAATCCGGATTCATTACAAATAGAACATTTCCCGATTTTTTCTGCTGATTACGCGTCCCTGGAATTAAAAGGGGTTGATTTAACATCGGTTAAATATTTATATCCTGCGACAAATTTCGGTAACGAGGTAGATAGAGAATTTGTTATTGCTGAGAATGATTCATTCGAGGTGGATATAAATGACGGTAATAGTGAAAACAATTGGTTGGTTGATTTAGGCTCAATCGATTTTGGTGGAAGTCATAAATGGATTAATGAAGAAGTTGCCTTGATAAGAACTGAAAAGATTCTCAATGCTGATAACACAACTAATTATCGATTTATATTTCAATCCTTAAGCAAAGGTAAAGGATATATTTGTTTAGTAGAGAAAAATCAAGACGGTGAGGTATCCTCTAATGAATCGCATGGCTTGTTGATTGGATACTCAGTCAATCCGTTAAACAAAATTCAGCTTAACATTAATGAAATTATATGGAAATATAACTTTAAAGAAGGAGCATTCAGTAGAGTTTCTGTTTTAATCAAAGGATCAACGAATGTTTACAGGCTTAGAGGAATGACCTATGGTGATGGGGTTATGGAGGCTATGGAAATTCCAATTAATAAAAGCAATTGTTTTGAAATAGAAATACCGGTGGCGTTCAGTCATGTAGAGGGACGTGTGTTAGAAACAGACAGTGAATTATTACTTTATGGAACGATCGGATTACCTAAAGTTGTACCATTGGTAAATCCTGAAAAGAACAAATAATATTTTCATTGAGTCATATTATTCAGATATAACATAACTTTAATGTTATAACTTAGAAGGTTCTAAGATGAAAAAATATATTTTCTTCCTTTTTGTCATTGTTCTTCTTGTCAATTGTCAGAATCAAAATTCAGTTGAATCCTTCAATTATGAAAGAGATACCCCAGCATGGTTAAAGGTTCAAATCGATTCAATGTCGACTAACCAGTATTATCACGGTTCCCAGGTATACAGGTATATATGGCACAACGATTTTATTTATGATATTTTCATTCCAGTTAGTTCTTGTGTGTATTGTGAAGTATTTAACAAAGATGGTGCAAAAATTACATTTACCGGTGATAATATGCTTCAGGATTACTTAAACAATAGAAAGAATGAGGTTCTTATTTGGAAATGGAAAGATTAAATTAAAAACTTTTTAGTTATATTACTTAAAGACTAATAAATGAACGCATCAATTTCATATTGTGGTCTGGTTTGCGAAAGCTGCCCGATTTACTTAGCAACGAAAGAAAATGATAAATCAAAAAAAGAAAAGATGATTTATGACATAATCGATATGTGCAAAACACATTACGGAGTTGACTATAAATTCGAAGACATTAACGATTGCGACGGTTGTAAATCAAATAGCGGAAGATTGTTCTTTAGCTGTAATTATTGCAGAATAAGAAGATGTGCGATTGACAAAGGAGTTGAAAATTGCGCGTACTGCGATAACTATGCGTGTGATGATTTATTAGAAACTTTTAAAATGGAGCCTGCCGCAAAAACTCGTCTGGATTTAATTCGAAATAGTATTTTATAAATTACTCCCCTCTTGTCGATCTTATCGGAACCTGGTTGTCATATCATAATTCTATTCTTATATTAAGCAAAGCTTACATAATAAAACTATTCTTGTAGTTAGAATGAATTTAGTTAGTTGAATATGATTAAAGGAGAATTAATGGATAAAAATCTGAAAGAAATTACCTGGAGCCAGTTTGGAGCTTCAATCGATATGCTGGAAAATGCAATAAAGGTTTGCCCGGAAGAAGTTTGGGGAAACGCTCCCGGCTTCTACGAATTCTGGTATATTACTTATCATACTCTTTTCTGGCTGGATTTTTATTTATCCGAATCTCCTAATAATTTTTCCCCGCCATCTCCGTACACACTTTCCGAGTTTGATCCAGAAGGAAAACTGCCCGACCGAATTTATACAAAGGATGAACTTCTTAATTATCTTGAATACGGAAGAAAGAAATGCAGAACCAGGATTTCTGATTTAACTGATGAAGAATCTCACCGGCATTTTGTATTTGGTTCGATTGATCTTAGTATAATGGAATTGATACTTTACAACATGCGTCACGTTCAGCATCATACAGCTCAACTTAATCTTTTACTTCGGCAGAAAATAGATTCGGCACCTCGCTGGGTTAAGCAATCTAAAAGTAAACTCAACAGTGAATAAAAAATAAAGTATTTAATTTTTAACTATGGAATTGAACAGTGAAAAATAAGTTATACCTCATCTTCGTAGTTTCATCCCTTATTCATTTTTGTTTTGCGCAAAGTTTTTCTTTATCCCTCTGGGATAAAAATATTCCAAACTTTCAAAAAACAGATGAAGTTGAAATAAGCGATACCTCAGACTTTATCAGGATTAGTTATGTTCAAAATCCTGAAATCTCCGTTTTCCTGCCTTCAAACAGAAATTCAAACGGTAAAGCTGTAGTAATTTGTCCCGGTGGGGGATATGCTTATCTGGCTTACGATGGAGAAGGAACAGACATTGCAAAATTATTAAATGCATACGGAATCGCCGGGATTGTTTTAAAATACAGGCTACCAATTTCTAAAAGTAATATAGTCGGTTATAAATCTCCTTTACTCGATGTACAAAGAGCAATGCGATTAACACGCTATCATGCATCCGAATGGAATATTGATAAAGATAAAATCGGTGTAATGGGTTTTTCCGCCGGTGGACATCTTGCATCAACTCTCGGAACTCACTTCGATTATGGTAATGAAAATTCTGATGATCCGGTGGAAACAGAGAGTTGTAGACCGGATTTTATGATTCTGATGTATCCCGTAATCACTTTCACTCAACCATTTATGCATAAAGGTTCAAGAGATGCTCTTCTTGGCACTTCTCCGGATTCTTCCTTGATTAAATATTTCTCCAATGAATTGCAGGTAAAAGAAGACACACCTCCTACATTTATTGTTCATGCAAGCGATGATAAAACTGTGCCGATTGAAAATAGTCTTGTGTTTTATAAAGCATTAATTGATAAAGGCATTCCTGTTGAAATGCATATTTATCCTGAAGGGGGTCATGGATTTACATTAGCAATCGGGAATGATCATCTTAATTCCTGGACACAGCGTTGTTTGGATTGGTTGAAATGGCTGAATGAGGAAACAACCGGTAAATAAATTATTATTAGTGTTGACACAAAATCTTCAAATACAGTCATTCCGGCACTTCCTGACCAGCAGGCAGGTTGTCAGGAATCTCAAACATTAGTTAGGTTAAAGATTCTGGACTCTTCCGCTAAGCGGGATCGCCAGAATGACATTTTCACAAGATCAACTATAAATTTATGATTTTTAAGTTTAAGCCTCTATGATTGATAGGATAACAAAACTATTTCCCCTATGGGCAATTTTATTTTCCGTATTAGCATACTTTTACAACGATTTTTTATCGGGTTTCAAATCCGCTATCATTCCGCTTTTAACTGTTGTAATGTTTGGAATGGGAATGACGTTAACCTGGAATAACTTTAAGGAGATCTTCAAGTCTCCCGCAGTTATTTTTCTTGGATTCGGATTGCAATACCTGATTATGCCCGGTGCTGCTTATACTATATCTAAATTGTTTGGTCTTTCTAACGTAATGATGGCAGGTATCGTTCTTGTTGGCTGCAGTCCCGGTGGAACTGCTTCAAACGTGATAGCCTATCTTGGAAACGGAAATGTTGCTTTATCAATTACACTAACATTGACTTCAACTTTATTTGCTGTTGCACTTACCCCATTTTTTTCATACATAATTTTGAATCAGGTTGTACCTGTACCGGTGGGCGATATGTTTTTGAGTATTCTGCAGATTGTTCTAGTACCGGTTTTAGCAGGTACTGCAATAAATTCTTTCTTTAGTGAAAAGATTGAAAAGATAAGAAATGTATTTCCGTTTTTATCCACCGTTGCAATAGTTTTAATTATCGCGATCATCGTTGCACTGAATAAATCCAGGCTTGCAGATATAGATTTGATTATTATCGTCGCAGTTATGCTTCATAACCTTACAGGATTGACTTGTGGTTACTTTATTCCAAAAATGTTTAAATATGATGAAAAGATTTGCAGAACAATCGGTATAGAAGTGGGAATGCAGAATTCCGGCTTAAGTGTTGCACTTGCAGTTAAATTTTTTTCTGCAGCCGCAGCTTTACCGGGAGCAATATTCAGCATCTGGCATAATCTTTCAGGTTCAATTCTGGCGGGATGGTGGAGATATAAAGACTCGAAAACTAATCCCGTTATAAAAAAATAATCAGATTAGAATTAAAATGTACTGGATAAATACAATTTCTCACGATCATGTTTTGATTGGAGTCCAAGGCGGATTCACACAAGCAGGTCACGGTAAATCATCCGGACTTAAGAAACTGGCGAAAGGGGATTTCATTGTTTTCTATTCTCCTAAAACAAGTCTTAAGGATGGAAAGTCTCTGCAAAAGTTTACTGCTATAGGACAAATTACCGATGCACAACCTTACCAGGTTGAAATGAATCCTTCGTTCCATCCGTGGAGACGGAATGTGAAGTTTTTATCCTGTGAGCCCGCACCTATCAAGCCATTGATTGAAAAGCTTGATTTTATAAAAGACAAACAGAAATGGGGTTACCTATTCCGGTTTGGATTATTTTCAATTGAGCGAAGTGATTTTGAATTAATTGCTAACTCTATGAAAGTACAGATCGAAACCAATTGATAAAATTATCGATTTGACTTACATTTATTGGTATAATTAACCGATGATTGTTCCTGATAAAAAGTGAAGACAGAGGAGAAATGAAGAAACTTCATATAATTTTAGTTTTAACAATTTTGCCTTCTTGTTCGATTCTAGAAAATGATTACGTCCATGATTTATGGGCGAGCGTTGCAAAAGTAGAGATCGTATCTAACAACAACAAATTTTTATTACTATCAGTCGATTTGGGAATTCCAACTCCATGTAATGAATATGATCATCATGACATTAAAGTAGAAAATGATACTGTAATAGTTAAATATTTTACAAAAATTAAAAGGGATGTTGCTTGTATACAGATCTTATCACAAATGAAAATTATTGATGTTTTATCTTTTGAAAAGAGTAAAACTTATCTATTTAAGTTTTGGCAATTAGGGAATACATATCTGGATACATTAATTTCTATTCATTGATAAGCTTAATTGATTTAAATATATAAAGGGAACTTTCTCAATTTACTTAACCGGTAAAAAAATCGATATTTGGTGAATCAATCTGAATACTAAATCGATAAATAATATATTAATCGTGATTTTTTTATAGAGATTTAATAAATCTTAATCAAACAAATCAAGGGAGCAAAAAATAAATGAAAAAGTTTATAGCTTTATTTTCGCTTTTCCCGATTATACTTGTTCTGACTTTTTCAACCGGGTGTAAACAAAATTCAGTACAGACTTCAGATGTAGATTCAACAC
>Ga0315536_1001258_pt1 | contig 12798 bp, 10 predicted proteins | sample SalMarSW160230MG_FD_203093 | JGI IMG/M metagenome (GOLD analysis project Ga0315536, IMG submission 203093) | Salt marsh sediment microbial communities from the Plum Island Ecosystem LTER, Massachusetts, United States - Salt Marsh Sediment SW1602-30 ... | reverse complement strand
CGTCGCTCACCGACGAGGGCGTGGAATTACTCGGGCAGCGACGCGGGCTGGACGCCTACATCGGCGCGGGCAAGACGATGGGGATCCCGATCCTGTATCCGTGGGCGAATCGGCTCGGCACCAACATCTATACCGCGCAGGACATTACGGTGACCCTGACGCCGGGCCAAAACGGTGTACGCGCCGACCCCAACGGGTTGCCCATCCATGGCGTGTTGGCCGCCTACCCGGGCTGGCGGGTGACGGCCGAGTCGGCCAACGAACTCACCGCCGAACTCGATTTCGGCACCGATGCGCAGTTGCTGGCCAGCTTCCCGTATCCCCATGTCCTCACGGTGGCCGTGCGGCTGGCCGAACGGACGCTCACCGTTCGCACCACGATCCGCGCAACCGGCGACAGTTCGGTGCCGCTGTGCTTCGGCTTCCACCCCTATCTGCACCTGCCGGACGTGGTCCGCGGCGAGTGGGTCATCCAGACACCGGCGCTGCGGCATTTGAGCCTCGACGAACACGGCCTGCCGACCGGCGAATCCGAACCGCAGCCGGCGCGGCAAGAAGCATTGCACGACAACGCTTTCGACGATGCCTACGACCAGGTCGACGAGGGCGCGGTGTTCGCGGTGTCCGGCGGTGGACGCCGCCTGGAAGTCCACTTCGAGCACGGATATCCGGCGGCGCAGATCTTCGCGCCGCCCACCGAAAACGTGATCTGCTTCGAGCCGATGACCGCACCGACCGACGCGCTGCGCCGCGGCGGCTACCGATGTGCTCACCCGGGCGAACCGGCGGTCACCCAGTTCTCCATTCGCGTCTGATCGGCGGGGACCTAGCGCGCCCTGCGCGGCTGCCACACCACCACGGCAGTGCTCTTTGGCATCACGGCGACGTCGCGGCGCTGGCCGCCCCGCAACTGCGCCAACTCCTCGGTCAACTCCTTCACCCGATCATGCAACGCATCGACCTGGTTGGTCAGCTCGATGATGCGCTTGATACCGGCCAGGTTGACACCCTCGTCCTGGGACAACCGCTGCACCTCACGCAGCAGGTCTAAGTCGTGCTCCGAATAGCGGCGTCCCCCACCGGAAGTGCGGCGCGGGCTGACCAGACCGAGGCGATCGTAGGTGCGCAGCGTCTGGGCGTGCATACCGGCCAGCTCGGCGGCCACCGAGATCAAAAAGGTGCGCGACTCTTCTCTCTTGTAATTCTTGGCCATCAGCGGTTACCTGCCCATCCCGCTCGTGGGTTGAAACCACTGGCCTGCTCGGCGGCCGCGTACGCCTCCAGCGCCTCGGCGGCAGCACCTTCCACATTCGGCGGCACGGCCACCTTCACGGTGACGAGCAAGTCTCCGTTGCCGCCGCTGCGTTTGGGCACGCCGCGTCCGCGCACCCGCAGGATGCGGCCGTCGGCGGTGCCCTTGGGCACCCGGACGCCAACCTTGCCGTCCAGCGTGGGTACCGAAAGCGTAGTGCCCAATGCTAATTCGGAGAAGCTGACGGGAACGGTCACGGTGAGGTCGTCGCCGTCGCGGCCGAACACCTTGTCCGGCCGCACGTGCACCGTCACGTACAGATCGCCCGATGGGGCACCGCGCAACCCGGCTTCACCCTGACCGGGCAGCCGGATCCGCTGTCCGTCCTCGACGCCGGGCGGGATCCGCACGTTGATGGTGCGGGTCCGGGTGGTGACCCCGGTGCCCCTGCATTCGTCGCAGGGGTGCTCGATGATCGAGCCGCTGCCCCGGCAATCGGTGCAGGGCTCGGAGAATCCGAACGCACCCTGGTTGCGGTTGATCACCCCGGAACCGTTGCAGGACGCACACACTTTCGGGCTGGTACCCGGCCGTGCGCCGCTGCCATGACAGTTGGTGCACGGCGCCGGACTCGTCAGCCGCAGCGGCATCGCCACGCCTTTGGCGGCCTCCACGAAATCCAGCTGGGTCTCGGTCTCCAGGTCGTTTCCGCGTCGCGGCCGGCTGGGCCGGGCGCCGGCGCCGCGCCCGAACAATCCGCCGAACAGGTCGCCGATGTTGGCGCCGCCACTGCGGCCGGCGGCGTCGAACAAATCGTTGAGATTGAACTCGGCGCCGTCGCCACCCACGCCGAACCCGCCGAAGCCACCGGTGTCGAACCGGCGACCGCCGAAACCGCCGCCGGCGAACAGCCGGCGGGTTTCGTCGTACTCCTTGCGTTTGGCCGGATCCGACAACACGTTGTGCGCCTCCGACACCGTTTTGAATCGCTCGCCGGCGGCAGGGTTGTCGGGATTGGCGTCCGGATGCAGATCACGCGCTAGCTTGCGATAGGCGCGCTTGATCTCTTCGGGACTGGCGTCAGAGGAGACGCCCAGCTCCTTGTAGAAGTCCTTTTCGACCCATTCGCGTTGGGCCATGTCGCGTCACCTCCTCTCACCTGTCGCTATTTTCTTGTCGTTTGTGATTGTGTGCCCTAGTCACCGGAGGCGTCGGCGTTATCGTCCGTGTCCTGCCCGGTTTCGGCAACGCTTTCCGCGGACTCGACCGTGTCGACGACGGCGACCAGCGCGTGACGCACTATCTGCTCGCCGAGCTTGTAGCCCTGCCGCATGACCGTGCCGATCACCGGTTTGGAGCCTGCACCGCCGTCACCGTCGTGCTGGACCGCTTCGTGCAGCACCGGGTCGAAGTCCTCGCCTTCCTCACCGAACGCGGTCAGGCCGAGTCCGGTCAGCGCGCTCATCAGCTTGTCGGCCACCGACTTCAGCGGTCCGGATTCCAGATCGCCGTGCCTGCGCGCCCGATCGAGATCGTCCAGCACGCCCAGCAACTGCGTGACGACGGCGGCCTTGGCGCGGTCCGCCGCGGCCTGCTGGTCGCGCAGCGCCCGCTTACGGTAGTTGGCGAAGTCGGCCTGGACCCGTTGCAGATCGGCGGTCAGCTCAGCGACTTTCCTGCTGCCCTCGTCGGCCTTGTCGTCACCCGGCGAACCGGCCGGCCCTGCGGGCCCGGCCCCTCCCGGCCCGGGGCCGGGAGGGTTGTGCCGCACTTCGCCGGTCTCAGGATCGATGCGCCGCTTGTCGGTGACCGTTACCTGTTCGGAGTTGCCTTCGGTTTGTTGGTTCCCTTCGGTCACTTGGCCTCCTGGTCGTCGTCGACCACCTCCGCGTCCACGACGTCATCGGCTGAGGCCGATGAGCCGCCGGACTCGGCGCCCCCAGGGCCAGCGCCCTGGCCGGCCCCGGCCTGAGTGGCCTCGTAGATCGCCTGGCCGAGCGCCTGGGACTCCTCGCCCAGCTTCTCCATCGCCGCCTTGATCGCGGAGATGTCGGTGCCGCCCAGCGCCGTCTTGGCCTCGGCCAGGGCGGCATCCACCTTGTTCAGCGTGTCCTCGGGAACGTTCGAACCGCCTTCGGCCTCGCGTTGTTCAGCGACGAATTTCTCCGTCTGATAGACCAACGTCTCGGCCTGGTTGCGAATGTCCGCCTCCTCGCGACGCTGGCGGTCCTCCTCGGCGTGCGCCTCGGCGTCTTTGATCATCCGGTCGATCTCCTCCTTGGACAGGCCGGAGCCCTCCTGGATCTTGATCGTGTTCTCCTTGCCGGTGCCCTTGTCCTTGGCCGTGACGTGCACGATGCCGTTGGCGTCGATGTCGAACGTGACCTCGATCTGCGGCACGCCGCGCGGCGCCGGCGGGATACCGGTCAGCTCGAAAGAGCCGAGCAGCTTGTTGTGCGAGGCGATTTCACGCTCACCCTGGAAGACCTGGATCTGCACCGACGGCTGGTTGTCGTCGGCGGTGGTGAAGGTCTCCGACCGCTTGGTCGGGATCGTGGTGTTGCGCTCGATGAGTTTGGTCATCACGCCACCCTTGGTCTCGATACCCAGGCTCAGCGGGGTAACGTCAAGCAGCAGAACGTCTTTCACCTCGCCCTTGAGGACACCGGCCTGCAGCGCGGCACCCACGGCCACCACCTCGTCCGGGTTGACGCCCTTGTTGGGCTCCTTGCCGCCGGTGAGCTCCTTGACCAGCTCGGCCACCGCGGGCATCCGGGTGGAACCACCCACCAGCACCACGTGGTCGATGTCGGAGACCGCGATACCGGCGTCGGAGATGACCGACTTGAACGGCTGACGGGTGCGGTCCAGCAGATCTTGGGTGATCTTCTGGAATTCGGCGCGGGTCAGCTGCTCGTCGAGGAACAACGGGTTCTTGTCGGCGTCGACGGTGATGTAGGGCAGGTTGATCGAGGTGCTCTGTGAGCTGGACAGCTCGATCTTGGCCTTCTCGGCCGCCTCGCGCAGCCGCTGCATCGCCATCTTGTCCTTGGTCAGATCAATACCGCTGGTGCCCTTGAACTTGTCGACCAGCCAGTCGACGACGCGGTCGTCCCAGTCGTCGCCACCGAGGTGGTTGTCACCGCTGGTGGCACGGACCTCGACCACGCCCTCGCCGATCTCGAGCAGCGAGACATCGAAGGTGCCGCCGCCCAGGTCGAAGACCAGGATGGTCTGTTCCTTCTCGCCCTTGTCCAGGCCGTAGGCCAGCGCCGCGGCAGTCGGTTCGTTGACGATGCGCAGCACGTTCATGCCGGCGATCTGGCCGGCTTCCTTGGTCGCCTGGCGCTGAGCGTCGTTGAAGTAGGCGGGCACGGTGATCACCGCGTCGGTGATGTCCTCACCAAGGTAGGCCTCGGCGTCGCGCTTCAGCTTCATCAGAACGCGGGCGCTGATCTCCTGCGCCGTGTATGTCTTGTCGTCGATCTCGATGGACCAATCGGTGCCCATGTGCCGCTTGACCGAACGCACGGTGCGGTCGACGTTGGTGACCGCCTGGTTCTTGGCGGGCTGACCGACGAGCACCTCGCCGTTGCGCGCGAACGCGACGATCGACGGCGTGGTACGAGATCCCTCGGAGTTGGCGACAACGACGGGGTCGCCACCCTCGAGAACTGCGACGACGGAGTTGGTGGTCCCGAGGTCGATACCGACCGCACGAGCCATAGTGAATCCTCCTGAGTAGTAGAGCGTCTTCAGTGCACTATGCTGAGTGAACCTCGCTCAAGCCTGCTCCTGGCGACACTGTGGTGTCAACCCAGGCTTGAGTCCAATTCACTCAACTTGTCGATCATGCTAACGGCGGGAGCGCCCGCCTTGTTCCCCGGGGGTGCCGTCGGCTGTGAGGTACAAGTTTGGCCAAGCACCCAGCTTGCCCACACCCGCCGTCCCGGGTGAAAGCACCCGGCCGATCGGGGGCCGCGGGTCGCACGTTCATGGGATGACGTGCGCGTTCCACGGGCCACGCGGCAGGACCTCGATGTCACCGCCAGGCAGCGCCGACGAGCGGCGCACCTGCCAAGACACGGGCCATCACAAGGCCCTCAAGAACCGCCGGCTACAGATGATCGGCCTGGGCGGAGCCATAGGAACCGGGCTCTTCCCCGGCGCCGAGGCCCGCCGATCCACCCCCGGCGGCCTGGGGTTCGTCGATATCGTGCCCGCCGGCCAGGTCGGTGCAGTCGACGATCACGACGTCCGGCCTGGTCCGCAGGTAGCTGCCCGCGCCCCGGTCCCCGGATACCTGGATCATCACCTCGGGCCAGTGTCGCCGGGCGATGACCACCGGATGTCCCGGCCGGTCCCCGAAAAACGCCCGCGCCAGGCCACTGGCGGACGCGACCGCGCGGCCCAGGACCCGCGCCACCACGGCGGGGCCGACATCGGGAGTGTCGATGACGTGCAGCACCGCGTAGTCGGCGCGCATGCGGTCCGCCTGGGCCAATCCGGCCCGCACCGAGGCGCTCAGACCCTGCCGCCAATCCGGAGCGGAGATCGCGGTCGCCCCGGGCGGCGGCGCAACCTCGGCGGCGCCCAGCACCACGACGACGTCGGCGCAGCCCCCTTTGCGCAGGGCGTCGACCGCGCGGTCCAGCCAGTCGTCGACCAGCACTTTCGGCTTGCCGTAGCGCCGCCCGGCGCCCGCGGCCAGCAGGACTCCGACGTGGCGCCCCGAAGGTGTCGACTGCGGTAACCGCACTCTCATATGATGACATTGGACTTCTCGTTAAGCGATAACTGCGCTGTGCCAGCAGTGGTGCATCGGATGGAGCGCCATGACCCAAGACGTGCAAGCGGCCCCCGCTGGCCCCTCCGCCCCGGCACCCCGGTACGCCGGGACACGCGTCCAACGGGTGGAGGACCTCCGCCTGCTGACCGGCCGGGGCAGCTTTGTCGACGACATCTCGCGACCCGGCATGCTGCACGCCTGCTTCGTGCGAAGCCCCTTTGCACGGGCCGCGATCAACGGCATCGACGCCTCGGCGGCGCTGGCGCTGCCCGGCGTGCACGCGGTGTTCACCGCCGCCGACCTCAACCCCGACGTGCGGGAGGCCTGGCACGCCGTTGCGGGCAAGGACGTCCCGGACACCCCACGGCCACCGCTGGCCGAAGGCGAGGCGAAGTTCGTCGGCGACCCGGTTGCGCTGATCGTCGCCGAAAACCGCTACATCGCCGAGGACGCGCTGGAATTGGTCGACGTCGACTACGGGCCGTTGCCCGCGGTCACCGACTTCACCCGGGCGCAAACCTCGGACGTGCTGGTGCACGACAGCTACCCCAACAATGTCGCGGGGGGCATGGGCGGAGCGCCACCGGACGAAGAGCTCTTCGCTTCGGCGCCATACGTCGTCTGCGAGAACATCTACCAGCAGATCTATGCGCCCGTGCCGATCGAGACCCGCGGCCTGGTCGTCGAGTGGACGGCAGCGACCGGTGAGCTCACCCTGTGGGCCTCCACCCAAACCCCGCACGAGCTGCGGGCCTTCTGCGCGCGCCTGTTAGGCATTGCGGCACAACGGGTTCGGGTGATCATGCGCGATACCGGCGGCGGCTTCGGTCAGAAGGTCGTCCCGATGCGCGAAGACATGTGCATCATGCTGGCCGCCCGCAAGGTGCCGGGGGCGCTGAAGTGGATCGAGGACCGGCGCGAGAATCTGATGTCGGCCGGACAGGCCCGGCACGTGGACGGCACCGCGCGGATGGCCTTCGACGACGAAGGCAACATCACCGCGGCGGACATCGATTTCGTCCAGGACATTGGCGCCTATCCGACGCCCTACCCGGTGCTGACCACGGCCGCCATCGGCATGTTTTTCCCCGGTCCCTACCGGGTGCCCAAGGCCAGCTTCAACTACAAGACGGTCTTTTCCAACACCAGCGGCCTGGCCGCTTACCGCGGCCCATGGCAGTACGAAACACTGGCCCGCGAAATTATTCTCGACGTCGCCGCGCGCAAGATGAACCTCGACCCGGTCGAGCTGCGCCGCCGTAACCTGTTGCGTCGCGACGAAATGCCGTACGTCAATCCCAACGGCATGCCGTACGACCATGTCGCACCGGCCGATACGTTCGAGCAGGCGGTGAAGATCCTTGACCACGAAGGGTTTCGCAAGGAACAGGCAGACGCGCTGGCGCAGGGCCGCTACCTGGGCCTCGGATTCTCGGCCTACATCGAGCCGACCGGCGCGGCGACCGGACACCTGGCCACCGAAGGCGCCACCATCCGGATGGAGCCCACGGGCAAGATCAACGTCTACGTCAACGGCGGCTCCAGCGGAAACAGCCTGGAAACCACCGTCGTTCAGTTGACCGCCGACGCACTGGGCGCGGACATCGACGACGTGGCCACCATCCAGGGCGACACCGCGATCACCCCGTACGGGGCCGGGACGCAGGGCAGCCGCAGCGGACCGATGACCGCCGGAGCGGTCAATGAGGCGGGAGCCGTTTTGCGTGAAAAGATCGTGGGGCTGGCCGCGCATCGCCTCAAGGTCGCCGAATCCCAAGTGGAACTTTCCCATTCGGTCGCCAGCGTGCGCGGCGATCCGTCGCAGGCGGTGTCGTTCGGCGAGCTGGCCTATCAGGCGTACTACTCGCCGCAACAGTTGCCGCCGGGAATGTCGCCCCTGCTGGAGGCGACCGCCCGCTTCAACTCTACGAACCCGATTCACTGGTCCAACGCGACGCACGCCTGCACCTGCGAAGTGGATGTCGCCACGGGCAAGGTGACGCTGCTGCGTTACATCGTCAGCGAAGACGTCGGACCGATGATCAACCCGGCCGTCGTCGAGGGCCAGATCGCCGGCGGGACGGTGCAGGGCATCGGCGGCGCGCTGATGGAAGATCTCGTCTACGACGACGACGGCAACCCGCTGGCAACGACTTTCGTCGACTATCTGTTGCCCACGGCGACCGAGGTGCCACCCCTCGAGTTCGGCCACGTCGAAATACCCGGTCCCGGGCCCGGAGGATACAAAGGAGCCGGAGAAGGCGGGGCCATCGGCTCGGTGCCGGCGGTGATCAACGCCATCAACGACGCGCTGGCGCCGCTGGGCGTCACGGTCACCCGGCTGCCGGCCAGTCCGGCGTCGATCGCCGCACTACTGGCAGAGGGGGACCGGTGAAGCCGGCTTCGTTCGATTACCACCGCCCGGACAGCGTCGACGACGCGGTGCGCCTACTGGCCGAACTCGGCGATGACGCCAAACTACTGGCGGGCGGCCAGAGCCTGGTGCCGATGCTGGCGATGCGGTTGGCGTACTTCGACCACCTCGTCGACGTCTCCCGGCTCAGCGAGTTGAAAGGCATCGAGCGCAGGGGCGAAGAAGGTCAGGAGCTGTGGATCGGCGCGGCAACCACCGAGGCCACGGTGGGCGCCGATGCGCAAGTCCGCCAGGCGGTTCCACTGTTGACGCGGGCGACGCCGTTCGTCGGGCACTTCCAGATCCGCAACCGCGGCACCCTCGGCGGATCGATCGCCCACGCCGACGCCGCGGGCGAATACCCGGCGGTCGCGCTCACACTGGATGCGGTGATGGAGGTGCGCTCTCCGCGTGGACGGCGCGAGATCGCCGCCGCGGACTTCTTCACGGGCCTGTGGGAAACCGCAATGGAATCGGATGAAATACTCACTGGCGTCCGGTTCCCGTTGTGGCACAGCAGGTCCGGATTTGCGGTCGAGGAATTTGCGCGCCGGCACGGTGATTACGCGATCGCGGGCGCCCTGGTTGCCGTGCAGCTCGACGACGACGACCTGGTAGCGCGTTGCGCAATCGGGCTGCTGGGCCTGGGCTCGACGCCCAGGCGCGCCACGGCGGCCGAGGTTGCGGCCGTTGGCAAGCCGGTCAGTGAGCTGGTCGCCGAGGACATCGGCCACGCCGCGATGACCGGGCTCGACGACATCCCCAACGACCTGCAGGGGTCGACGTCGTACCGCACCACGGTGGGCGCCACCATGGCCGCGCGCGCCTGGACACAAGCCATAACCGAGGCACTCACGGGAGCACGCCATGCCTGAACAACCGGTCCAGTTGTCGGTCAACGGGACTCCGGTCGCGGCCAGCGTCGAACCACGCATGACGCTGGCCGACTTCCTGCGCGACAAGTGCGGACTCACCGGCACCCATCTCGGCTGCGAACACGGCGCATGCGGTGCCTGCACGGTCCTGCTGGACGGCGATGCCGTGCGGTCGTGCCTGATGTTCGCGGTGCAGGCGAACGGAATGGAGGTGACGACGGTCGAAGGGATCGCCTCGCCGGACGGCGCGCTGTCGCCGGTGCGCGAATGCCACGGTTTGCAATGCGGCTTCTGCACGCCGGGTTTCGTCATGTCGCTGACCGCACTTCTACGCGACAACCCCGATCCCACCGACCACGAGATCCGTGAGGGCCTGTCCGGGAACTTCTGCCGGTGCACCGGCTACCACAGCATCGTCGCGGCCGCTCATCGCGCCGCCGAGATGATGCGCGACGCCGATTTGCCCGCATCCACGGGCGCGTCAACGCAGTCGCCGGCGTCATTTACTGAATAATCTGAGTCTTGAAATTTCAGATATTCGGGAGTGCGCGTGCGGTTGTCCCAAAAAACACGGTTGGGCATGGTTGGGGGCTGTCTGGTGCTCTCGCCCGTGCTGGTGACTGCCACGCCGGTGTCGGGCTGCAGCTCCAGCATCGAGGGCAGGCCGGTCCCGTCGCCGGGGGCTGGTGAAATCGAGCCCACGGTTCCTACGCCCGGGCCGGTCCCGTCGACCGCCACTAGCGTCCCCGCTCCGGCCGCGCCGACCGGCCCGACCACGCCGGCCGGCGCGATCCCCCTGCCACCCGACCAGAACGGCTACGTCTTCATCGAAACCAAGTCCGGACAAACGCGGTGTCAGATCAACAAGGACACCGTCGGCTGCGAGGCGCCATTCCTCAACTCCCCCATGCAAGATGGTGAGCACGCCAACGGCGTCAGTATCAGCGCGGGCGGCAAGGTCCAGTGGATACTGGGCAACCTGGGTGCCATACCGACCGTCGCCATCGACTACAAGACGTACGCCGCGCAGGGCTGGACCATCGACGCCACCCCCGACGGCACCCGTTTCACCAACGACGAGACCGGGCACGGCATGTTCGTCAGCATCGACAAGGTCGACACCTTCTGAGCCACCCGGAACCTGTGAGCGCGCAGCGGCCGACTCGCAGGCGGGGTCAGTACCATCGGTGCCGTGGCACGCATTGGCCCACGGGACGACTTCCACAACCAGCGGACCCAGCATGCCAACTACGGCGCCGGTGGACCACCACCACCCGATGAACCGCCGCCACCGGCTCCTCGACCGGACCAGTTCGACCGGTTCGAGCAGCGGGAATCCGTCGACTACTTCGCCGAGGAAACCGAACCGATCCCCTGGTACCGCAGACCTGTAATGCTCATCGGCTGGTTTGTGTTCGTCGTGATCCTGATCGCGCTGATCATCTACGGCATCATCGAGCTGATTCACGGAGACCAAGGCACCAGCCGCAGCCCGAGTACCAGCACCACCACCAGCACGACGACCACCACCACGGCGACGACACCGACCACCACCGCCACGACGCCGCCCACCAGCAGTGCGGCCGAGCCGCCGGCACAGCAGCCAACGCACCAGCCAACCCGGCAGCCAACGCAGCAGCAGCCAACGCATCGGCATCACCTGCCCGAGCTGCCGTCGGTGATCACCATCCCGGGGGTGCCGACGGTGATCACCGTCCCGCCCGGCCTGCGCTAACGAGTTGGTTGCAGCGAGATCAAGGTTCCACAGCTGATCGACCGCGGCGCGCGCACCTACAATCGCGGCAATACGCGGCCGATATGGTGAGGACCGCCGGGCGATCGCAGGCAAGACAACTGACACAGGGGTGCGGGATATGACCGAGTCGCTCGGGCTGTCGATCGGGATGGCCAACCTGGTCGCGACCCGCGCGGGTGACGCTCCGGTGGTCCGCAGTTCCGTGCTGACGCTGTTCGAGCACCGGCCAACCGAAATCGGTCTACCGGACGAGAACCCGAACCTGACCGAACCTGGGCTGGTGCTGCGAGGATTCGTCGAGCGGGTCGGCGACCGGGCCCCATTGGTGGCGGCCGACGGGACGAAGTACCTCGGCGAGGTGCTGACTGTCGAGGCGATCGAGGCGATGGCACGAACCGCCGGCTGGGGCACACCGGTGACCATCGCGGTACCCGCGTATTGGTCCGAAGCCCAGATCACGGCGCTGCGTGAGGAGTTTTTCGCGCAACCGGACCTGGTGCGCGGCGGTGTGGCTCCGGTGCTGGTGTCCGATGCCACGGCCGCAGTCGCGGCGTTGCGCAGCAACGCGGGATTCCCGACCAACGGCGTTGTAGCCCTGTGTGATTTCGGCGCCGGCGGCACCAGCATCACCCTGATGGATGCCGGATCCAACTTCACCCACGTCGGCCCGTCCGTGCGGTACTCGCATTTCTCCGGAGACGCCATCGATGCGCTCCTCGTCAACCACCTGCGGGACCCCGAGGTCACTGCCGCCGATCCTGCCGGCACCGCGCGGATCGGCTCACAGAATCGGTTGCTCCGCGACTGCCGGCACGCCAAGGAGCAACTGTCGACGGCCACGGTGACCACCGTCGCGGCGGCTGCCGGCGCGGAGGTGCGGCTGTCTCGTACCGAATTCGAGCAGGTCATCTCCGAGTCGCTGGACCGACTGCTGGATACTGTCGAAGAGACTCTGCGGCGCAACGGAATTCCGGAAACCCGCCTGGCCGCCGTGGCGACTGCCGGCGGCGGCGCCAGCATCCCGCTACTGACCGCGCGCCTGTCGGAGCGCTTCCGCGTACCGGTCCACACCACACCGCAGCCGGCGTGCAGCGCCGCGCTCGGCGCTGCGCTGCTCGGTGAACAGGCCTCGGCGGGTTCGCCGACCACTGCGGGGGCCGTCGTTGAAACCCCGACCGAAATGGTAGGTACCGCCGGAGCAGATATGACCGTGGCTACCTCGACCGCCCAAGCCCCCGAAGCGGAAGCCGCCCTGGCGTGGTCACAAGACGCCGACGACACCGACGAGCCGGTGCCCTACACCGGCCGTGACGCGACCGGCGAGTACGCGCGTGAAGCAACGGAATCCGACTACGCGGCCGACGAGAGCTACGACAAGGGTCAACTGCCCTGGTACAAACGCACGGCGCTGGTGCTGGGTGTCGCCGGTGCGGGCGCGGCAGTCCTGGTGGCCGTCGTGCTGGCGATCAACCTGCTGACCAAATCCAGCCCGACCGAGAGCCCGCCGCCGAACGAACCGGCACCCCCGCAGACATCGCAGACGGTAACGATCACCGGCCCGAACGACATCACCACCGTGACGGTGCTCCCACCGCCGTCGCCGTCGTCCACGCAACCGTCGCCGTCGTCCACGCAACCGCCGACCACTACCACGACCACTCCGCCGCCGACCACCACCACGACGCCGCCACCGACCACCACCACGAAGCCGCC
>Ga0315536_1001252_pt1 | contig 12827 bp, 7 predicted proteins | sample SalMarSW160230MG_FD_203093 | JGI IMG/M metagenome (GOLD analysis project Ga0315536, IMG submission 203093) | Salt marsh sediment microbial communities from the Plum Island Ecosystem LTER, Massachusetts, United States - Salt Marsh Sediment SW1602-30 ... | reverse complement strand
CCAAGAGTTTTTCCCAGAGCCGTGGTCCCAGTCGTGTCTTCTCTCCCACTGCACCTCGTCGGTGCTTGAACATTAATACCATCTGCTTCTTACCTTCCTCTGTAAGGCGGTATGTTTTACTTCGTCCCTCTGTTGAAGCAGCTTCGATAACACCGTCTTCCTCAAGTGAAGAAAGCATGGGGTAGATGGTCCCAGGGCTCGGATTCCACTCACCATCAGATAAATCTCCAAGTCGTTGCATAATATCAGTTCCCGTCATTTCTTTGGTCCGTAATAGACGGGGAATAATGTGACGAAGGAGACCTCTAGGTATTGACTGGGGCATAGAGAGATGCTCACAATCCTTAGTAGGAGTTTCGTCATTCATAGCAACCACTTCTGGAATTATCGTATCCGATAATCGGATGCGATATCGAATACGATATAAAGCTTACCTTTATGACATAAGGCTTACGAGAAAACAAGTAGAATTGAAGTTCCAATCGACCTAGGACAAGTTTGATAAGAATTAGAGAAGTCGGAACCTAAATACAGAGAGTGAAACTGCAGTGGGAGAAAAAGCAAAAGTCAAAGAAACTGTCAGATTATTCACAAAAGTGTGGCAGTTACCAACATATCAACAGATATTGACTATACTTATTCTACTCACTGTGTGCACTTCACTTCTTTCCGCTGTTACTAAAACTCTCACTGCGGTAACTTCGGATTTCTTTTTCACATGGTTTTGTTATCTTGTACTGTTGAGTGTCCCAGTGTTTCTGGGAACTGCTTTACTCTATCTGATTGGGAGAGATGAAGGATCACCTATGGATGCTAGAAGGACAGCGGGAGCTGTTATGTTCGGTCTAGTCTTCTGGTTCATTTTTGGAATGATAGGTGTGATTATTGACGGGATTCTTGGAACCTCAGGATATGAGATTAAATTCCTGATGTTGGGTGCAGGTATTGCTTACTTCATGTTTGCATTCATCACTAACGGTCTCAGTGACCATTCCATGGTGCGAAACTGTGCGGGAGCAGCCACACCTGTTGCATTATGGCTATTTCTGGAGAACTTCTTACCGCTCAAAAATCCAGCATTACCAACCTTGGGAACATATTGGTATATTTCAGCGATTCTGATCATTCTTATTGTTTCATTAGTAGTGCGGTATATCTATCGAGCTGTGAGTGTTCCATTTGAAAGAGATCTTGGAATAAACGGACCCCAACTTCTTCGTGCATTTGGTCACGACTATTTAGCAGACAATTCTGAACCACTTGAAACAATCCTTACAAAAATATCTACAATCCAAAGTGTACCAATGGAGATTATCATCTTCAAAGACACCAATGGACCAGTCGCATGTGGTGTAATCGAATATGTCCACCCAGGTCCATTCAGAGATATTGGTAGTAGTGGACTTCCTTCCACAATTATGAAACATATTCAAGAAACACATGGGATTCCATCTTTTGTGCTCCATGGAACTTGTACGCATCATCAGAACCTCACAACAAAAACCGACTATCACAAGGTGCTTGATGAAATCGACAGACTGATTGAAGAAACTAAGACCTACCCAGAGGTGTCAGGACCTCACTGGAACGATGGTGATAAATTTAAAGTCTGGACAATGTTCGTGGGAAATGACGTTCTCACTATCAGTACGAGCGCACCAGATTTCACAGATGACATTGCGCTTGAGGTAGGATATGATACGGCTGACATGATACGCAAGCAGACACCCAATATTGAAGGCATTGCTATTGCAGATGCTCACAATTGCATCAATGATGACGCAGTATCAGTAATGAGAGGAGATCCTGATGCTAGCGAATATGTTGGTACTGTTTCTGCAGCGGTATTTGGCTCCGTTAACGAAAAAAGAAGTCAACTTGAAATTGGAATTTTCACGGTATATCCTGACGACATCACTCGAAAGGAAGGAATTGGCCCTGGCGGTGTCACAGTTGTAATTTTGAAAACTGCAGGTCAAGAGATGGCGTTGGTATCAGTTGATGGGAATAATGTTCAACCCGGTTTTAGAGAAGACGTAATCAGCATTCTGAAAACTCAAGGTTTTGACAGTGTGGAGATGACAACAACAGATACACACGTTGTTAATGCAATCTCCCTGTCGAGTAGAGGATATCCTCCTGTCGGAAGGAATAAACCGGTAGAAACCCTTGAACACATTGGAATTGCAGCGACAAAAGCAAGAGAAAATATCAGACCTGTATCAGTAGGATTGGGTTTTGGAAAGGTCGATAACATTCGAACATTCGGTGAGAAGGGTTTTGATATACTCACCCAAGATGTTGCAGAAGCTGCTAGCATCGCAAAGAGAGTTGGTATCCGTCTAGGAGGAATTGCATTCCTCACTTTGATTTTGATATCATTTCTAATCTGATGTTCTATTTCGATACAAGTATATGCAGAACAATATATGATAGACTCTACACATGAGGCGAACCTAATGGATAAGAAACAGATCTTTATTGGGATTACTGGAGCAAGCGGAGCAATCTATGGAGTTCGACTCATTGAGGCTCTGAAAGCAGAAGGACATGAAGTTCATCTAGTGATTAGTAGGTGGGGTGCTGAAACACTGACCTATGAAACTGAATTGGATGTCAATGCTCTAACGTCGAAGGTCGACAAGGTCTACGACGAGAATGACCAAACAGCAGGTCCTGCAAGTGGGAGTTTTCATCTAGATGCGGTTGTTATTATTCCATGCTCCATGAAAACGCTAGCTGGAATTGCACACGGATATGCAGATAATCTCATTACAAGAGCTGCAGATTGTGCTTTGAAGGAACGTCGGAAACTCGTTCTAGTCCCAAGGGAAACTCCACTTAATCTGATTCATATCCGAAATATGGAAACTGTTACTCAAGCAGGAGCAATTGTAATTCCTGCAAGCCCTGCATTTTGGCATAGACCTAAGACCATTGAGGAGCTAGTTGACTCGGTCATTGATAGAGTCCTTTCACACATTAGTTCTGCAAGAGAGTCAGCAGTAACTTGGACTGGAAAAGATTAAGCTTATCCGAAATGTAATGGAGTACCACAGTGTTCGCATCTAATGGTTTCTCCGGGTAATGCCCGTTTTGCTAATGCAGCATTACATTGTGGGCAGGAAATTTTCTGCGGTGCTGAATCCTCAGATTTTGTTTGAATCCGTAGAAGTACCTCCCGTAGATACTCACGCATCTCAGCTAACATAAGTTCAAGCTTCTTCTCATTATTACTCGCAATGGAGATTCGTAGTGATAGATTTTCTTTTGATGCCGATCCAATAACAACGTACTCATCACCATCGAGAGCTTTTCCATAGTACCAGGCTTCGAGACCTGTTTTAGGGTCAGTTTTTTCATCTACGTACAGAACGCTGTGCTGTTCTATTACGTTCTTAACAATCTCAAGCATTTCTTCAGCGTCAGCCTTTGCATCCATCTGATATTCACATGCACGCTTGGTCTGCAGTGTCTTGTCAACAAGTATCTCTAAGTCACGTAATGTCTTAGTCATTAGAAATGCATCACGAACTGCTTCTTTGTGTTCCGAGGGAATTATTAGACTGTTGTCTCCATGTTGATTGCAAAAGAGAAAGACCTCTGTTTTTTCATCAGTATCATCGATTCGTAGAAGGTCTTTACGTCCATGGCACTTGTGACATTCAAAAAGTTGCAGATAGTACCGTACGAGTTCCTTGTACGCTGCGGTTCGAGAAACGTATCTCTCACTGCTATGCCCATTACGACATTCAACTTTGAGTTCGATGATTTTGTCTTTTAGCTTTGTATCTTTAATTCTAAGTATTGAAGGGCACTTCTCACACTTGAGACTCTTTTCAACAGAGTCCATCTTGTCAATTTGAGGCTCGCGTTGTTCTATATGCTTGTAGATATTCCCAGTTACGCTCTTTTTCATATCTTGATGAATAGGACATACTAGTTCAAATTCAATGAGAGAACCTGTTGTTTTTGTGCTCACAATATCAGTGATCAAGTCACACTCGTTACATTTCAAAACACCAGTCACAATTGCATCAATGGCTTCTTCATCAAGCTCTATGGGCTGTATCAGCTCCCTTGTATGTCCATTAGGGCAACTACACTTTAGCTTAAATTTGTCCTTGTCAAGCTCTATACTACGAATTGACAGGTTGCTAGAACATTCTATGCAATTGAGCATGGAACGTACAATAGAGCCTTCTGAAACAGCTTCTGCAATTTTCTCTATCATCCATGCATGTCTTGCGGGCATTTCCTTGCGAGTTTTACCATGTGCAGGACACAATACTTCAATTTGAGCTTTATCACCTTTCGTTGATATTTTCAAAATCTTACACGGAAGACCACATTGCTCACAATGAATTAGCCGCTTGAATGTTGTCTTTAGGATAGCTGGATGAGCATCGGTGGGAACATATCGCAATTCTTTGTGCCCGTTTGGACATTGGTACTTGAATATCATTACACCCTTTTTCTCTTCTACTTCACGTGTGGAGAATATTTGTCCACATTTCGGACAATTGAGCGAATTAATGATTGATGTTGCGTTATTCATTAATTCCTTAGCAGCTATGACAGCATTATGGTAATATGAGGGGATTCGCTTAGGAATAACTCCATGAATTGGACAGAGGAAGATCTCATCGGAATCTTTTCGGCCTACATCAGAATGAATGAGGGACATTATTGACCCACATTCGGTACAGGTAAAGAGACCCTTGAAGATTTCAAGACCCATACTATCAGCTTGGTATCTTGAGAGGTCTCTCTTGCCTTTATGACCTTTCAAGCACTGGCAATTGAGCCGGAGCGTGCTTCCACGCATTTCACTACTCAGTATATAGAATGGTTCCTTACATTTTTTGCATACGAACACAGCAATCCTCTATCCTAGCACGCGGCAAATTAGCAGACTCACATTCACTCATCTTCCTTATGGGTATTACTATGATATTACTGAAGATAGAGGGCAATAGTCAATGTGTGCGTGCAGTACTTACAGCGAATCGGCAATCGACGACCAATTTCCTCAACCTGCTCAGGTTCAAGGGGTGCACCACATCTAAGGCATACCCATGAATCCATTGTATCTGCAAGTTCATCTATTGTTGTCGGTAGCATTGATACATCTTCGCCAAGAGCTTGGACCTTGATAATTGAATGACGCCCATTCTCCGGACCTATTATCATGATAACAACTGCAACCTTCTTCTTAGTATACTTGCCCTCAGCATATCCACGAATCGTACCTATGAACTCGCCTGCTATGATGTGTTCTTCGGTATCTACAACATGAAAATTCTTTGTCGGGAGAATCTTCTCAGCTTTTGTAAACAAAACTTGTGCGTTCCAGTCTAGATTTTGCTCTTGCTGTGTCTGTTCGAGACCTGTGAGTATAAGATCAAAGTCCTTTGAGGTCTTCTTTGATGGTAACAGCAAGTCACATACAGAACGAATAAGGTAAGGTTCAACGCTGATTGTATGAAGTTGATCTAAAAAGTCAATATATGAAACAGTTGCGACAACTTTTCCTTGGACACAGTCTTTACTTGGGTAGAATGAGAATTGAGGACTTCGGAAGCCACCAACCTCTATTCGTGAGATTGATTTTACATTCTCGCCAGTAAGTTCTAAACAATCAATCGGGTAAGCGACAATACTGACTGTCACATTTGTTATCACATACCCACTATTGTTGAGAACTTTGACCTTGTAGTCAAATTTGCCACCGACAATCTCACAACCTCGCAATACTTTTACACCAGATTCAGATGAGATTATTGGTTCTGCTTCAGCCTCAAGTGTTACAGGTGATTCAGGCTCAGGAGCTTCGATAGGGGGTTTACTCCTATCAGCTTGAATCTCATCAAAGGCAATCTGCATAGCTTTAGCATGATCAGGTGGAATGTCAAATATAAATTTACCATGAATTGGACAAAGTTGAACTACCCTATCTTCTCTAGCACCTGGTTGAACATAGACAAGGTCCAGTTGTTCATAACATTCAGGACATTGATAGAATCGTTTGTAAAGATCAACAAGAGTTTCGGTATCAAGCCCAGGTTTAAACAGCCGCTTGCTCCGATGACCATTTTGACACTCAACGTCAAACTCAATAAGATCGCGTCTTTCCTCTACATCACGAAGGGTGAGCGGTAGCTTGCATTTATCACAACTCAGACTTCGTACTATAGACGGGAATCGGTCAAGCTTTTCCTCAAAATCAGAGATAATACTATAGATGGAGGGAGGAGCTTCACGTTGCATGACACCATGAATTGGACATACAATTTGAAAATTTACTTTCTTGCTACTCTTCCGTTTATTCAGAATGTATGTCAGATGTCCGCACTCATCACAAGTCAACATTGCGCGTGTAATTCTTTCTACTACAGGGTCATTCCAAGTCAATGGAAGAATTCGTTCAGTCATATCCTTTTTCCCGGGACAGATACATTTCAAGCGGTAACCAGACTTGCTCTCCTCAATTGCTCGGATAGCTAGTGATTGACGACATTCTCGAGATGTCAGTGTAGCTTGTAGGACGGCATCCTCAGGAATCTCTAATACAGCCGCTTGCAGAGAATCTAATAATGCATGAGGAATGTCTTTCTTTGTGATTCCATGAATTGGACATGATGCATGCACACGCGCAGTATTTCCACGTCCTTCGACATCAGCAATATGACCAGGTAGACCACACGTATCACAATGGACTACTCGCTGTAAAATTTTCTTTAGCAATATCGGATCAATATTCTCAGGTAGAAATCTCTGTGCTCTATGCCCGTTAGCACAACGGGTATCAAGTTCAATTAATCCTCCGCGGTTTTCCATTTCATGGACAGCATAGATGAGACCACATTGAGGACACCGGAAGGAATCGATTATCGATCTTGGACTATCAATCTCTGAAGCTGTTAGCTCGATTGTAGGAAGGAAGGATTGGGGAAACTCACGTTTTTGAACTCCGTGTCTTGGACAGAGGAACAACCCTTCAAACTTTGAACCTTGCAGGCGGGTTTCAATAAGAGACATATTGGATCCACAATCAAGACAGATGAACATCTTCTTGAAAATTTCAGAACCCATTTCCTGAAGGTAGCGATCAGAAACCCTTCTAGCACTCTTGTGACCATTCAGACATTGAGTTTCAAGAGTAAGGATCCTATCAATCATCTCAGCATTTTGAATGAATAGAGGTTCGTTACATTTCTTACATGAGAACACAGCTTAACACCTAAGGCGGAGGTCAATAGTAATTGATACCTTTAGATGTGAAACGTTGGCTCTTAAGCAAATCTTAGACGAGTATATTGTTACATTCACTATTCAGTCGTTACTGTCAAAACCCTCGTCTTCTACAGCTGTATCTTCTTTTACTGGTTGTTCATCTTCGATATCTTCTTTTGCCGGTTCCTCAGCCTCGATATCTTCTATTTCTTCTTCTGCTTTTTTAGATTCGATTAGCTTCTGCAATCTCGTAATAACAGGTAACTCACCACGTTGGAGAGCAAGAGGGATTGCGAAAAATACAATCAAAACTCCACCCGGTACTACGAGTAATGGACTAAGTAGTGGACCAATTATAGGAATAAATGCCAAGTAATATCCCAGAATCTGTAATAATCCACCTAGAAGTAGTCCCGGCCAAGCTAATGCAACGGGTCTCTTCAATGCAGTTAATGCTGCATAAAAACACACCAGTACAAATCCTGTTGAAAGAAACAGCGGATTAAACAATCCGGCATAGGATCCAATTAGCCAGATGATTGCTCCTGCTAGTATCATCAAGAAATTCGGGTCAGATGTTATCGCTTCATAAGCGTTTTTGGGTTCTTCAATCATGTTGCTCACCTAATATCTGCTCATTGATTATAATCGTATTATATATATCGAATTTGATGGGAGAACCTTATTCAACTACTACCTGGAGTATCTACACTTTCAAGTATCTTGTCTGCAGAGCTTTTCAATTTTGAACGATAACCACGAGTGGTATACACCCGGACAGGTCTGAGGATGCGCGAGAAACTACGAGCCATAGGACTGGTATCGCTTACCTTCCAAAATTCGTAACCACCTGATCCGCGTTCGAATAGCACTATCTCATCAAGATCAAATTTCCCTGGATAGAATGTTACAGAGGGTCTATCTGAAAAATCAACATAGACATTTTTAACATCGATTCCCGCATCTTCTGCAATCTCATTTTCGATAGCGTATATTCCATCGGGAGATGATAATTTTTTCAGAAATGTAGGATCAGAAATCGCTCTTGCACTAACGAGTTTAATCAGGTATCTCTTATTGAAATCGGAGAAGATTCGATTAGCAGAGCGAAGTTCGTCACTTTCTTCCGGGCCGACATGAAGAAGTCTATGTAACATTGATAAATCATCATACTTGTAAAACTCCATCGTATCCTTCAGAGGGGCAGGGAATAACTGCGAACCAGCTTCATCTAAGACACGTAAGAGCATAAGCTCAGCTGCTCGAACCGTTTTATGGAAATAGACAGCATCAAACATGTTTACTGCTGCGGATAGGTACGACTCAAATGTGAAAAGGGAACTTCGTTCTACTGCAATCTTGTTCTTGGCAATACGAGTCGAGTCGAATAATCTGTGAAACTCGAGTTGTGCATAATCAACACCTGCAAAATAGGAATCACGTGCTAGATCATCAATGAGTTCGGGATTTATTGGGCAGTTCAGGATATCCAATCGAAGACCCTTAACTGGTACACCCTTCTCAATGACATCTTGAATTTCATCTATCGTGAAACCATGTTTTTCAATCACTTCACCAATAGGAGTAGAATCAAGCAAGGCCTTCATTAGGTTGAGAGGTGGTGCGCCACGTACGGTCTGATACTCATCCATAACGTTAGACCAAGGACCATTTACCAGCATTCGTAATAGAGCAACAAGACGGCCCTTCTGTATCTCTTCGGGCGTAGCTCCAAGATATTCCAAAAAAACTCTAGACATATGAACGAAACCCAGAGTTCGACCCATCAATGATATGTCCGCGCCAGGATAAACCAATGATAATCCAGCGGGACCATGAATATAGCGTAGTCTCTGAGATATCTTCATATCAATAATATCACGCTCCACTTCTGAGAGCTCAATGTACCCATGGATTGAATCCTTAATTTGAAGAACCGAGGGAAAATCAGTTACGGGCATTGTTATCCGACCATCATGTTACGGATTAATTCAGTATTAAAGGGTACGCAAACAGTTGCAAAAAACATACCCAAAGTTGGACATCACTTAGATATTCGTGTGATAGGTCTTTAAATACAAGACGTCTTCAATGAAGTATGAGGTTGATCAGACACATCTATCACCTCACAGAGTTGTTCCCAGTGCCGCTCCTGGGAGGACGTCACTCTGGTGTCCAAGTTCGTCCAACTTACAATGAACGGTTTGAAATACAAAACATTTGCTGTTAGGAGAAGCTTCATCAGTAGCTTTGTATGAGATTTGAGCTATGAGACGATTTTGGGTATTCGTTTTCCTTGGACTTATGATGATAGTCCAACCTGTTTATACATCAGAATCACCTACTTTGGATTACAGCGTTGTGCCTGCAGAAGCCCCGCCATCACCAATACGACGAATATATGGGGAGAATATTGCCCCGGAAGTTTACGGTCAAGTGGCAACCGTAGATTATAGGGAACAAGTTCGTGAGTTTACAGAAAATCATTCTCGGTATATCATGGATTATTCCGCAGCAACTGAGGGTTCGAATTTATACGCTAGAAACTACCTGATACAGCAACTTGGTTTGTTGTCGAACGATAGAATTGAAGTTGAAACTGTTGGAAAGCACTACAATGTTGTTGGACGATTGCCTGGTTACTTACCCGGAGATCATCCTGTAATTGTGGTATCTGCCCATTATGATAGCGCACAAAATTCAGATGGTGCAAATAGTGATGCCAGTGGTATCGCGACAGTACTTATTCTAGCAAGAATATTATCACAATACGAGTGGCCGCTTGACATTTACTTCATAGCATTCAATGGTCTTTACACTATGGATTTTATGTCTGGAAGTCCTGAAGTCGCACTCATGTTCCAACAAGAGGAAATTGAAATCCTTACAATGTACAATGTCGATACTATCCTCGTTCAAAACCCTAGTGTTCCAACGAATGAACGTATTCAGATGGGATATGGTTATGGAGGACAGACAGATTATCATCGTGGACAATATTGGGCAGATTTAACAAGAATGATGAGTAATAATTATGGTTCAAATTATGTTGTTCCGTTACCTTCATCGAGCTTCGGACTTTGGCAATTATCGGATCATTACACATTCGCCGAGAGAGGGTTCTCAGGCATACTTTGTGCTTACGAATCAGGAAGCGCAATTGACCAATCATCGCAGACCAACGATGATAGGTGGGACAGTCCTCAATATACCTATAATATTGGAAGGGAAACAACTGCAGTTATCGGAGCCAGTATAGCATTCACCATGAGCCGAGAATACGGAGAATCAACTCATCTAACACATGATTTTACAAATGGACCAGAGCAATCTGAGATGTTTCTGTTTGCAGTCAGCACTGCTACGGTTGTCAATGTAACAGCTCGTTGGTTTGGCGGTTCTTCAACCTACTATCTAGTGGATGAAGGTTTCAACATCATAGATGTACAAGAATTCAACAGCTCTTCACCATGGCAACCAATGCAAATTTTTAATCAACAATTAACAATGAAGGGCACGTATCGACTATATGTTCAGAATACTGCTTTTAGCTCTGTTGGGTATGAAGTTTCCATAACATATAATTCAGATATAGACGGAAATGGCATTCTTGATAAAAACGAATACTGGCTGAGCCAGAGCTATTTTAATTCAGATCAAGATGGCGATAATGTATCCGATGCAGATGAAATCTTTCATGGAACAGACTTGAACAACAAAGATACGGACTCCGATACTATGGATGATCGATATGAAATCGATATGGGATTCAATCCCCTAGATGCATCAGATGGGAACGAAGATGCTGATGGGGATGGTCTCACGAATGCGCAAGAATATTCTGGTGGATTAAATCCATTTTCCAAGGATACTGATGGGGACAAAATGGATGATCTCTGGGAATTAACCTACGGATTAAATCCCTTGGTCGATGATGCATCTCTCGACCCTGATGGCGACCATTTGACGAATCTTCAGGAGTATAAAGCTGGAACGGACCCAAACGTCGATGGAAGTGAGAAAAATCCCCCGAATTTCTTTGTACCCCTAGTTGTAGTAGTTGCAGTTGTACCTGTTATCGGATGTTTGTACATTCGGAAGAAGAATCAAGAAATGCTGTCGTAGAGGTCAAGAAATGAAGCAACAGGTATGCATGACAGTCATTCTTTTAGCATTGCTTGTTTCGTCATTTGGAATTGCACAAGTCCCAACTCAAACAGAACAAATACCTGGAATTACTCAGAACACGATTTCTGTAGATGAACCACTAGAGAGAGTATATGATGAAGACCTTTCGTTTGATATATGGTCAGCTATTTCAGAATCTTCATACAGAAATTATGTCAGAAGAGTTACAGAAAATGGTTCGAGATGGATTAACACTCCCACACAATACAGTGACCAAAACGAGGAGGCTCGCGAATATGTCTCAGAGGAGCTGTCTAGGGTTTCTCAAGGTAGGATAGAGGTTGAGATTATCGGAGAATATCAATCAGTCGTCGGAAGACTCCCAGGATATTTTCCAATAGATGCCCCAGCTATTATGATAGGTGGACATTACGATAGTGTACCAGGGGCTGCAGGGGCAAACGATGATGGCACAGGCATCGCAACCATTCTTGAGATTGCACGGGTTATGTCTCAATACGAATGGCCTTTAGATATTTATTTTGGAGCTTGGAACGCAGAAGAGATTGGTCTTCGGGGATCAGGAGAAGTGGCCAGCGAGTTCAGAGATCGCAATATCGACCTTCTGGTGTATTATAATGTTGATATGCTTCTCGTGCCAGATCCAGATAATAGAACCGTTCTAATGGTCTACCCAATAGATTACTATCAAGTCGGTCAATATTGGGCAGACCTCACGGTCCAGATGAGTAATACCTATGGTAATGGCATAATCGAGCCAGTGGCATCAATTAGTTTTGGAGCTTGGACTCGGTCGGATCATATTTCATTCATTAATCGGGGATTTCGTTCATCACTCTTTGCTGCTGAGAGTGGTGGAACGAATGATATATGGTATCATCAATCTTCCGACGTCTGGAGCAATCCAGCTTACGACTATGCTGTCGCTTCAGAAGCTGTCAAGTCAATAGCAGCAGCTATCGCATTCACTCAATCACGAGCATATCAAATGCCGGTCACAGGCTACACTTCTTTCACTCTTCAACCCGGTCATGAGAGGAGTTTCTACATAACAATCACAAAGGGAACTACAATCAATGTGACGGGCCGCTGGTGGAGTGGAGGAGCAACTTATGGTATTTATAATCCGCAGGGAAATCTAGTTGAGGAGGTCATTTTCGATAATGCATCTCCTTGGGAATCATCAGTAGTTCTCGATACACTTGTAGGAGGATTAGGAATCTACCGTTTATCAGTATACAATCATAGAGGAACAATAACAGGCTATGAGGTATCATGGACCTATGATTCAGATGTGGACAACAATGGAATCTTTGATAGTGAAGAGTTTTGGTTTGACACTGCCATATTCTCCTCAGATCAAGACTCGGATACATTAACTGATGCATTTGAAATGATCATTGGAACAAGTTGGCAATCAGCAGATTCTGATTTAGATCAAC
>Ga0315536_1001251_pt1 | contig 12833 bp, 15 predicted proteins | sample SalMarSW160230MG_FD_203093 | JGI IMG/M metagenome (GOLD analysis project Ga0315536, IMG submission 203093) | Salt marsh sediment microbial communities from the Plum Island Ecosystem LTER, Massachusetts, United States - Salt Marsh Sediment SW1602-30 ... | reverse complement strand
CCCTTAATTTCAACATCGTAGAATTCCCTGTCTCCCGGCAGGACCACATACCATTCATTGGTGTCATCGATCTCCAGGGTGATATCCTGCGTAAGGCACTCCAGCACATGGCCTCCCGCATCCCTATCCTTGTTAAGAAAATGAAAGTGATATCCCGCCGCATTCATTCCCCCTATGTACCCGGGAAGCCGAAATCCCACCATCGCGCCTTCGGCATCATGGAACTCGAAGATCGACTGTTCCTTGATGACGTCTTCAAGGAGCGGATAGGGCTTTTCCTGCCTGGGCACACTCCTGGCCTTGATGTAGGAAAACACGCCGGTTATTTTTATCGCATAAGGAATATTTTCGGTCGGCAGAATGCTGTCCAGATATTTTTCCAAATTCCCGCAGTCCATCTCGTCGTCAAGGACCACCGTATGATCCGGCTCGAAGAATGTGACGACGGCGAAGGGGGTTTTCATCGCATCGTCCACTTCTACTACGGCGCCGTCCGAATGTATTTGGTAAAAATGATGATCGAGCTCGATCATCTCTCCGTCAAGGGCGTTAAAGGTTCCCAATCCAAAATCCCCGTGATTCTTTAACTCGCCGAAAGTAATTTCTCCGTCAAAGATTCCTTCCAAAAGCGAACCGATGGTGGAATATTGATAGAGCACATCCGTATTTGCGTCTTTCGCCGGGGGTGTTTGACATCCGAAAGCGAAAACAAGGGTAATTGTCGCACAGAAGAAATATCCGATCCGTCGGTTTTTCATGTCTTTTCCTTTGCCAAGGATCAATCCTCAGCTTTCGGCGCGCAATCCTCGCCGGACGAAGCCGGATAACTTTTCGTTCCGGGGATAGCACATATCCCGGCGGCAACGTGCGAATACGATAGACCGGCGGCGCTTTACGATGCCGGCTGACGCGGCCCCCGGGGAAATGGTAAAGCGCGACGCCGCTGAACAACGACGCCATCCATTGCTGCCTGCGGACGGCTTGAAGATCCTACTTCGCCTTGAAGGCCAGCCGGTACAGCGCGAATGCCACCAACACATAAGCCAGCGTCCGCACGACGATCAGCGCCGCCTCCAGAGATTCCATCCATCCGAGAATCGAGGCCAGATGGGACACGCCGAAGAGAGCGAACGCCACCGCTATATACAGGGGAAAAACCTTTTCCGACCGCTTCCAACCGATGATGCCGAGCGCGCAAATCACAACGCACAAAACAAAATTTACGATGTAGATCGGATCCCAATTAATATTCATGGCCCTTCTCCTTCCAACTCTGAATATTCCTTTTTTTGTACTGCGTCCAACGGGTTGCCCTTCAGCCGATGGGCCGGGTGCGGCGGACCAGTTTTAGTATACATCATCCGCCGCCGAGGAACACACCGGCGACAACGTCGGACCGAAGGTCAGGTCAGCCGCAAGCGCCGGGGCAGGCAGTTTTTTGAGATAAATTACTTTTTATAGCAAATTATTTAGTCGTAGTACTAATAGCATTTTCATTTTCCTTCTTTATTGGAATACTGAACAAAAATTATTTCATTTTAGTATCAACATTTTATTGGAGCTTTAATAATCAATTCCAATATTTTTATTATTTCCCTTGATAACCATATGATGGTAACCCAAAACCAACCAGGGCAACAGCAAACATTATGGCGCCAATTGTTGTGGAGATAACCCGAGCGAAAAGTAATATTGCAATGATGATACAAAATTTTATTGAATAATTTAATGGCAGCATTTCATTTCGATTTATTTTCTCCTTTATGCGAATAATGTGAAATATTTGAAAGTTCAAAGCCTCCCATCGCTCCGGCTAAGGTGCGGTGGGCGGGACGAGATCACTTTTCCGGATCAGAATTCACTTCAGGATGCATACATCCCATTTCGCGGGCAGAATCTCCGCCGTCAACCTTCAGCCGGTTGGTATACGCCATCCGATACCTTGCACTACAAACTGCATGTCAGTATTTATGTGGACTGCCCGGGTTGCCGGTTGCTCAGCGGTGTTAGTTGCATCTGCTTCGAAAGACCATAGGCAGCCGGCAGGTCGCTCTCGCTTTCCACGAACACGCGTCCGGCCACAAGCACCGATTTGTTCGGCGAGGATATCCGTTTCATTCCCTGCGGCACGGTTCCTTTCCAACCCGGCCCCGTGATGAGATAGTCGCCCGCCTGCGTGCCGGTGGTGCGCTTGCCGACGTAGGCAAAATTGGTGTTTTTCGAAGGATCGGTGAACTGCACGCTGTAATAGCGGCCGGCCATATCCGGCACGTGCAGGACTTGCGGCCCTTTGGAGAGATCGAGCCAGCCGGCCGTCAGGAGCGTGTCGCGGTTCACGCCGGTGGTCGCCAATTTTGAGGCCGAAGCGGGCGCATGGATGGGATCTGCAAAAAGCGCCTGGGGCTCCGTGTAGAGCGCATTGACCGCGACAGGGCCGTCGCCGAACCCTTTACCGAGAATCGCTCTCTTGTACACATACAGCAGCATACGCGGCCAAAGGTAGGTGAAAAGCAACCATGATGCGACCATGATCGAACCGAATAAAAGCAAATGCTCCATATGAGTCATCATGACACCTCGACGATCGGCGGAACTGCATACGCGCCATTAAGAATGGCCGCGCCGGGTATATACACGCGCAGCCAGAGGATGAAGTTGCCTGCCGGCGCCGGCAGCCAGTTGGATACGCGCCCCACCGGAGAGTCTTTCTGGATGTAAATGTCGACGGAGCCGTCGGCGTTCGGCACGAGGCCGGAGCGATCGCTCACGCTGTACCGGTTGAGCGGATTCGGCACAAAGCGATTTTGCGCATCGCCCATCGTCAAAGACCAGAAGGCATTGTTCGGCGGAAGACCGCCCGGAGGGAAGTGCATGACGTAGTCGTGCTTTCCGGAAAGCGTATGCCCCGCGCCGTCTCCGGACGTCGTCCAATACATCGCCTCTTGCGGCACGTTTACCGGTCCGGGAAATATTTGGGCGTGCGCGGCCCGCAAAAACATGCCGTTGCCGGGCACGCCTAATCCGAACATGGTGATCCATCCGTTGATCTTGGCGGTCTTGATCCTCGCGTAGATTTGAGAAATGACAAACGCCAGCGCAAAGCCGATGAGGATGCCCTGCACGATATCATTACGCAAAGTTCTTGAACCGGTAAAAAAGTGGCCTAAAACGAATGAATGGATAAAGAAAAAGGCGCAGATCCCGCCGTTGAGTACCATCAGAAAAGTGGATGTCCTGTTGTTCATATTATTTCCTTTATCCGCTTGAGCTTAACGGTGCAAGCTGTATCCGCTTTGCAAGACCGAAAGCGATTGGGAGATCGCCGTCACTGTACACAAGCACGCGGCCGATCACGAGCACTGAGTTGTTCGGCGAGGATATCCGGGTCATACCGCTCGGCACCGGTCCTTTCCAACCTGGCCCCGTAATAGGATAGTCTCCCGCCTGCGTGCCCGTGCTGCGTGTGCCCACATACGCGAAGTTGACGTCAAACGGATCAGTGAACTGCACACTGTAGTAGCGGCCGGAGAAGTCCGGCACATGCAGGACCAGCGGTCCTTTGGAGAGATCGAGCCAGCCGACCGTGAGGAGCGTGTCGTGGTTCACGCCGGTGGTCAACAATTTTGAGGCCGAAGCGGGCGGGTGGAGCGGATCCGCAAAAAGGGCTTGGGGCTCCGTATAGAGCGTATTGACCGGGATGGGGCCCTCGCCTCCTCCTTGATCGAGGATCGCTTTTTTGAAGTGATTGTTCACGAGATGCGGCCAATAGTAGATGAAAAGGAACGTGCCGATCGCCCAAGCTACGATCATGACCGAACCGAATGCGAGGAGATGTTTGTGCTTCATATTCGCGCTCATTTCACTTCGACAATCGGCGGTACTGTATACTCGCCGTTGAGAATGGCCGCGCCGGGAAGGTATACGCGCAGCCAGAGTATGAAATTGCCCGCGGGCGCGGGCAGCCAGTTGGATTCATGCCCTGCCGGAGCGGCGTTCCGAATGTAAATATCGACGGAACCGTCGGCATTCGGAACAAGGCCGGAGCGATCGCTGACATTGTATCGATTGATCGGATTCAGCACAAAGTGATTTTGTGCATCGCCCAGCGTCAACGACCAGAATGCATTGTTGGGCGGAAGACCGCCCGGCGGAAAGCGCATGACGTAGTCGTGCGCTCCGGTAAGCTGTTGGCCTGCGCCATCGATCTTTGTCGTCCAGTACATCGCCTCTTGCGGCAAGTTTATGGGGCCAGAAAAAGTTTTCGCGCACGCGGCTCTGAACAAGATGTCATTGCCGGGCTCGCCGCATCCGAGAATGGTGGTCCAGCCGTTGACCGTCGTGACATAAGTATTTGCGAGAATTTGGAATGTGAGGAACGCCAGCACTCCCCCCAGGATGATCCCTTGCAAAACATCCGTGAAAATAGTTCTATTGAACATGAGAATACGGATGATGGTTTTCCCGAACATGATGGCGGACATCCTTTTGCGAGTATCGGTTGAAGCGGCGCATAGCGCCCTGGCGCTCAGCCGCCTGGCCGGCTATGCAGGATTTGGCTCAGTGTAAAGTATCTTCAGCCAAAGAATGCACCAATGAAGGCGCCAAACCGAAGGCCGCGTCAACTGCTGCGCCGGGTTGGGCGTTAAACCCATGCATTTTCTGGCGCCGTAAGAGCACTTTTGGTATCTCCGGTATTGATAACACCACGAGGTTCAATTACCAAAACTTGGCATAATTTATCAGCCCGCGGGCGATGTTCGATACCCCTTGGAACTACAAACCATTCGCCTTCTTGAATATTTACGAGACCATCTCGAAAATCAATGCTCATCTCACCAGATAACACAATAAAAACTTCATCCGTATCGTTATGGTCATGCCATACGAACGCACCCATGATTTTGACGAGTTTGAATTGATAATCGTTCATCTCTGCCACAACTTTAGGGGACCACAATTCATTGAACAGTAATAACTTCTCTTTAAATTTGATAGATGAGTATGATTGCATATTGCCCTCTAATTTCTTGCGCCCAACGTCCGGGCGCTCAACGGATTGACCGGTTTGGCAGAATTAGGCTCCAGTATACATCGGGCCACCGAAGAGCATGCCGACGAAAACACCAAGCCGAAGGCCAGGTCAGCTCGACTCGCGGGCTGGGCGCATTTTTATTATTTTTTTTATAATCCATCCTTAGCCAGGATTATATGAGTATAACTCATCGTTTTTAAGTAAATACCTTGGTTGTGGCCCTGCTGTTTGCTCGTCTTCAAAGTATGCAAGCTACCAGGTATACAAATTAGATCGGAATGTACCCGGAAGAAATCCGGCGGCCGCAGGATTAACCGATTAGCAGAAGAGCAGGTGTTGGACGATATGGAACGCAGGAACCGCTTGCATCCTGAAAAGTTGAAACGCCGAAAAGAAATCATCGAGCACCCGTTCGGCATAATGAAACGCAGCATGAATCAAGGATATTTCCCGTTGCGGGGGTTGAAGAAGGTAGAAGCTGAGATGCGTTTGACAGTGACAGCCTGCAATCTTAAGCGTGTGCTCAATATCCTCGGGGGTAATCAGACGGTTCAGCCCGCCCCGGCGTGTCGGACCGGAGGCGTTGGCCTGAATCATCATTATTTTTCATATCTATAAAGTAGATCATCTACACGGTCTCGCCGCGTATTGGGCGCCGCACTAGGCCGAAGACGTAGCGGGAGTTGATTACGGGCCTTCGGTGGGCAGACGCTCACAAAGAGGAATGCGTAATTTCGCATCGTCAAAGACGACATCGTTGACAAAGGAATATTGAGGATTCCATTTTTTAATGGATTCTATAGGGACGTGATATCTCGCGCTGATACCTCCTAATGTATCACCATATACTACTGTATAAATAACAATAGGGCATGCAGTTTCCGTTTGATGAAGCACGTTCTGATCGGTGGTCGAAGCCGATGGTAATGTTGGAGTCGGACGTGGAATGTAGATCAGATCGCCAGGTTGTAAATTATTGCAGTCCACCGATCTGCCGTTTACATCCTTCAACACACTGGGGTCCTGGTACCCATATTTCGAAGCCAATCCAAAACACGTGTCTCCAACCTTGACGGTGATCATGATTGGCGGCAAGAGTGACGGGGTCGACAATACGGCCATGGTATTGCTCGGCAACAAGGTAAACGTAATAGTTGAGGTATTCACTGACGGGATGGTGGGTGTAAGCGACTTACCAGGGATAACTCGCGGCCTGATAAGGAATACCGCAAGTAGTGCAGCGGTGATCAGCAATATTACCGATCCGGCGATATAAAACCCGATCGGCAGGTTGATGCTGGCCGACGATCCGAGCAACCGTGATCGTTTATTTGGGACGCAGTCGGTTCTCTTCTCAAACACCATGCCGCAAGCCGCACAATGAGAGGCGGTTTCCGCCATACGGGTACCACAGGACGGACAAATACGGCCGGGAATCACGGAACGCGGATTGGCAGTAGACATCTTTTTCCTATTTCAACGGAAGAATTATACTAAATAAACCAGGAAAAACTTGGAAAACCAGTAGTTGCGCACTCATTTCCCGCAATAATCCACTTTTTACGTTCGTATCTGTCATTATTTAGCCGTTTGGCTTGTTATGGATTTGCGTCCAACGCGCAGGGTTCAGGCTCATGTTGTTACTGTCACCAGCCATAATTCTGTACGTATTTTTGCAAAACATACCAACGAAGACCCTGTATGCCTTGCCATACCGCCCGCAACCCTTTGTTGGGCCCGCCCCTAAGGGCCTTTTTATATAGATGACGAATAAATTAGAAAGGAATAGGGACCCAGTAGAATAATTATTGTATCAAGTATAAATAACAATATTTGGATAGTAAAAAGAAGTATCCTTTCTGCTTTTTTTACATTATTCCGATTAATCCTTCTTCCAATAAAATATACAATTCCCAATATGGAAATCATTAGAATTATATTTAGTAATCCCCAAGGATATTGATTTACGAATGAAATATATTTCCTCCAATAATTTGGGTCAGTTATTAGCTTACAAAGGAAAAGTAAAATGTCGACAATGAGTAATATTACCGAGAATAATATTGTATGTACTTTACCTCGGTTTTCGCCAGTCATAATTCCTCTTCTTGTATGCCGCTGAGCGCCCAACGCCCAATATCAGAGGCGGCGCGCAGCGCGTTCCGCTGCATCCTATTGTTCGGCGGCCTCTTCGCTGACCACCAAGGAGCCCAACCCAATATCCAACCCATGTCTCCACAGAGTATACTGCCCGCGCGGATGTGCTTTCAGCTGCCAGAGCCTGCCGGTTCGCCGCACAACTGGATTACCGTCTGGTAGCGCACTTCCACCACCCGGCGGTCCTCGTCTTCGGGCAGCCCCTTACTAGCCCCTCGGGTGATCATTTTAGCGTGTCGCAACAGCGCAGCGCGGTCCTCTGGACGATGTACGGATCCCGTGACCACGGCAATAGTTTCAAGCAGACGGATTGTCACCGAAGCGCAGGAACTGCCGTATTGTCGGATCTGATTGAACGCTGCATCCGTGACATCCGGAAAAGTGAAGACCGGTGAAATTACCCGAAGATGATCCTCAGTGTCATGGCGATAAGGCGACGGTATGTCTCGTTGAGCCAAGCGACACAGTGCGGATCCCAAGTGGTCCACACACGTCATCGCCGTGAAGGGGTCATTCACTCCGGGTGAGAGGGCTCGTATCGCGATTTCGACGAGTTGGTTGACCGCGAACTCAATATCCTGACCGGACGCTCGCTGGTTACCCAGGGCGAACGCGGAATTGACAAGATCCATAAGCTGATCGGTTACCCTGTTCCCTGGCCAAACCAGCACCAGCGGGCGGGTGGCAACGACATAGTGGCCGGGTCGTCGCTCCAGTCGAATAACGACATCCTCTTTCATGGCCAACGCCATTAAGGCATCCCCATCGACAAATTGTAGATAGCCGTCTCCGGCAGAGCCAACCGGACGAGCTTCCCGATCGAACGTGTCGAGGAAGTCTGCGTCGGGTGGCTTCGTCGGTATCCGTGGTGCTCCCTGTCCGATGGTTTCCGGAAACAGGTGCTCTATACCCTCGATCAACTCCGTTCCGACCCGCGCCACGATCTCGTTGGCCTGCATAGAAACGGACACATGATGGATGAAGTAAATCAACACCCCCACACTCACCACCGCAAGCAGAACGCATAGGGTGACCGACAGGTGGGGAACGTAGGCGATCTCGTCAGCGCGGCGGATGACCCGCAGGACGAGCAAGCAGTACAGGAAGGTAGCGACGAACGTACCGAGTACCGTTTGGGTCGTGGTGTCGCGCATGAAATTGCGGAGCAGACGTGGACCGAGCTGTGACGAGGCGAGCGATAGAGCGACCAGGGTCATCGAAAAAACCACCCCGGCAATGGTGATCATTGATCCGGCGATGGCCCCCAGCAGGGAACTGACCCCCTCCGCTCCGCTGGTGAAAGTCCAACCCCAGTTAAGCGTCAACCAGTCCGTCGCCGGTTTATCCAAGGCGACGGTTGTGAAGGCCAAAACCATCGCCCCACCGGCCATGACTGCCGGGAGAAACCAGAAACTGGAACGAACGCGATCCCATGTTTTGAAAATCCGTACTCTCATGACGACGCCATCTCTTTCACTCGCAAGTCCCGCAAGGCCCAACCCGCAGCGCAAAACGGCCCGGCCGGGTGTGCAATATTAGGTTTAGTATACACCTCACATCATCGAAGACTCCAGGCGCCTTACCCCCTGGCCGAAGGCCAGATCAGCTTCAGCCCATGGTTGTGCGGGAAAGGATTATTGGAACGAAGCGGCGTTGATTAAGTAAGTTGGTTTATAAAGGTATTTTATATCGCACAAACCTTTTTTCAATATATCCCGAAGCGGGAATTTATCGTAAAGTGCGATATTCTTTCAACAGTTCATCCGCAAGCACCTTTTCGGAATGGGTTTCCTCATAACATGAAGAGGTCCAGGTACTTGTGCATTTTCCCCATTCGCTTTTCGGTACAATATAGCCTATATAACCATCCGTCATACTAAAAAACAGTTTATACTTACTGTGGAGAAGGGAATCAACTTGATCCCCGAATGAGCTTAAGGATTCACCGGGTATGGTTAGGATTTCCGCTTCCCCCAGATCAATTATCGAAATCTTCGGAGCCCATTCTAATCTTTTAGTGTAAACTTTTATTTTTATATTTATGCGATTAGTCCATGATTGGAGAGATAGAATATCTTCGGCCAGGGAGAGACCGAATTTTTCGGCCTGGCCAAAGGTACCACCCGAACGATTCCATCCCCCGGGAGGATTAATATCTCCGGCATGCCTATTAAAATAAATCGCGATTCCGCCATTTGATTCCTCTAATTTTTGTCTCATATAATAAACGAAATCGGCGGAAATCAGCTTATTATCGGGCCCCAAGATAACCGGATGGACAGCAAAATTCACAATTGCGGCGATGCATTTATCCCAAGAATTAAGAAAACGGATGATCGCAACCGCACCGTCTGGTTTACGTTCGGGATTACGGCGGTTTTCCGTTGTAGTTCGGATAAAGCCGGTATCGATATATGCCTGCGCGGGTTGAAGCTCCGAGTTTGCCTTTAGGATGCTTTTACTTATCACTTCCGAAGCATTCGGAGCCGATGCCGGTGCTGCATGGCTGTGTGTAGCAGAAACAAATATATGATCCGGCGAAATTCCAGTCTCTTTTATAATTGTATCCGCAACCGGACCTGTATTTGGAAAAGAATAATCACTGAATACTAAATCTACAGATACAAATGCCACTTTCTCCTTACCATCGTCCACTACAACAGATCGGACAGTAATGGGATCATGGACCCCGTCCGAACTATATTGCCCATAACCTGGCAAGGTGAATCTATTTGTAGAATCCAACGGTATCAAATCTAGGGTGGCCGCTCCAACTCTTAATTCTATAATACCACTATCATGGGCGGTTAGTTCATGGCTTGAAGATGAGGACGATGGAATTACTGGCGCTGAGTTTGGAGTTATTTTGAGGCCAAATAAATACTCAAGCCCGTTGCCTGAAATTAACGATATGATGGCCAAAAAACATACCATCAAGAAAATAACTGCCATTGTTCGATGGTTTTTGTTCATTGTTCCCTGCGCAATCACCGGCGTACCCAACGAACATTATGTACCCCCCTTGACTGCAGTAATACCGCCCAACGGCCTGCGGCTGAGCCGTTTGGCCGACTGTGCCGGACCAGGCTCATTATACTGATTCCGAGGCCGAAGAATATACCAACGAAGACTCCAAGCCGAAGGCCAATTCCACGAACGCCTCGCCCGAATCGAGGACGAAAATTGCAGGCCGAATCGCAGCAAACTATAACCCATGTCCCCCTACTGATTTGTCACCTATGCCCCCGACCGGTCATAAAAATTAATTCTCTTTATTACCGATATAAATCCCATACCCAAGATATTCCGGATATTTATCAAAGAATGCATTCAAGCGACGCATTCTTGCTCGGACTCTTAGATCCGATATGAATTTCATTATGACTTTTATACCATTAGTCATTTCCTCGTCAGAAACCATTCCCAAAAGACCTCTTACATGAAACATCACTTTCTTTACCTGTAAATCCTTTGCGCCTCCATGAAGTAATAATTTTTCCCATCCCTCGAATGTCTTCGCATTGGATATTCCCTTCGAACAAGTTTCTTTTGCTGCTGATATGAGGAATTCTTGAGTTGGTTCTTTTCCCCAACTTAATTCACTCCATGCGGATCTACCCCCTGCCCGTAATATACGGTGGACTTCTCGAACAACTTTCTCTTTGTCTTTATCATCTACCATCACCAGAATGGCTTGCGCGATAACAAAATAAAAGGAATTATCTCGGAATTGGAGATTGCAAGCATAGCCCACACGAAATTACACTAAATGACTAACACCTGCCCTTTAATCCATTCCTCGGAAAGGTCAATACCAACAACCACGCATCCATATTGTTGAGCGATTCGTATCGTTGCAAGGCCTTTTCCGCACCCAACATCAAGGACTTCTTTGCCCTTTTCATGTGCCAGTGATTGCAATAAATCATTTGTAGCCAATTTTCCGCCGGGATGCAGAACAGTGATCCCAACATGGGCTGACATAAACTCATACATATCACATGTATCAATGTTTTGTTTTGCTTGGTTACTCATTGCTAGTGTCGCGTCTCAGAGATAGCTTGAGAAAGTCGCTTGATCTTCATAAGGATTGAATCCGCTGTCGCCGTCCAAACAAATGGCCTAGCATGGCGATTATACTGCTGAACATATTCTTCAATTTTCAGCACAAGCTCCTTCACACTTCGAAATCTCCCTCTTCGAATTGCCCTTTGGGTTATAAGGTTGAACCAGATTTCAACTTGGTTGAGCCATGTGTGGGCCTCCCCCCATTTGACGGACACTCAGTTAAGCCTTAACGGATAGGCGGCGCTCAAATTCGTCCGGGGAAATATACCCCAATGACGAATGCTTGCGCCAGGAATTATAGAACCCTTCGATGTATTCGAATATCGACTGGTGCGCCTCCTCTCTGGTGGAATACCCTTCTGGTGGAACCAGCTCCATCTTCAATGTGCTCATGAAACTCTCCGCCGGCGCATTGTCGTAGCAATTCCCGGAACGGCTCATGCTGGGCAAGATCCCACGAGGAAACAGCTCACCGGTGTAATCTCCGCTAGCATATGGGCTTCCACGATCTGTATGGTGGATCAAACCTTTCTTTTCCATACGCCTATTCCGGAATGCCTTGTACAGCGCCCGCAGCGCCAGATGACGGTCGTTTTGTTTCCCATCTGACCAGCCAACAATCTTCCGCGAGCACAGATCCATTATGATCGCCAGGTACAGCCAGCCTTCCCGCGTGGGAATGTACGTCACGTCCCCCGCCCAGGCCCGATTGATTTCGTCAAAATGGAATTGCTGGTTCAGCAGGTTGGGTGCCACCGGCAGTGATGGATCCGACTGGGTGGTGCGCACCCGACGATAGTGCCTCCGGGCCCGTATTCCATTGGTTTTCATGAGCTTTTCCACCCGCTTGCGATTTATCCACCATCCACGATCGCGCAGTTCGCGATGCATCCGTGGGCTGCCATACCGGTGTCGGGTGGCGACTTCCAATAGCCGAAATTCCAGGAGCAGCCGTTGGTTTTCCTGCTCCCTTGTGCTGGGTTTGCGTTTTCGCCAGTCATAGAACCCGCTGGCGGAAACCTTCAGCACCCCGCATAACTTCGCGATGGGAAATTGGCTGCTCTGATCATGAATGAATGGGTATTTCACTTTTGGCCCTGCGAAAAGACACGGACCGCTTTTTTTAGGATATCGCGCTCCATGCGCAGGTTGGCATTTTCCTTCTCCAGTTGCTCGATTCGAGTTTCCGCTTTCTTCAGATTGCCATGGCCCAGAAATGCCTGGCCGCCATCTTGGCGGAGCTGCCATTGCCAGCGGAAGATAACTCCGGCTGGCAAGCCCATTTCCCGCTCGATCTGCGAGACGGATTTCTCGCTCGTCTCGGCCAGCTTCAGCGTTTCCAGTTTGAATTCCTTTGTGTAAGTTCTGCGTTGATTGCCCATCGTAGACTCCCTGGATCAAGTGTACTATGGCTTATCCAGGTGTCCGTTTTTTAGGGGGAAGCCCAGCTCGACTGGTGGGTTTCTGCGGTGTCCAGCCCAGCGATCGGAGAATGCGCCAAACATGGACTTCGGAAAACTCAATCCCACTTATCCGTTTGATTAAGTCTCCCACTCGCGGCAATGTCCATAGATCC
>Ga0315536_1001247_pt1 | contig 12845 bp, 10 predicted proteins | sample SalMarSW160230MG_FD_203093 | JGI IMG/M metagenome (GOLD analysis project Ga0315536, IMG submission 203093) | Salt marsh sediment microbial communities from the Plum Island Ecosystem LTER, Massachusetts, United States - Salt Marsh Sediment SW1602-30 ... | reverse complement strand
CTTTTGTCAAGGGGAGAACGATGATTTTTTTTAACCGGTTCTCCCCTTTCCCTTAAAATCATAGTGACCTTTTAGCGGCCGACCCGCACTGCACGGGAATACCTTCCGGGCATTCATCATCTTCCGACAGCATCTCCCGGTTGGCCCTGCCGGGCGGCACCATGGGGTACACATTTTCCTCGGCGGATATGGGAACATCGATCAACAGCGGACTGCGACCCTCCGCCGCCGCCGCGACCTCCGCCGGCAGCTCTGCGGCGGATTCCAGCCGTTTTCCCCGGATACCGAACTCACCGGCCAGGGCGGCAAAGTCCGGTTTCAGCGAAAAGCGCGAGGCCGAGAATATCTTCTCATAAAACAGCTCCTGCTGCTGGCGCACCAGACCCAACTCGTTATTGTTGAACAAAATGACGGTCACATCCAGATCAAGCTCCGCCAGGGTGGCCAGTTCCTGAATGTTCATATACAATGAACCGTCTCCGCTGATACACAACACACGCCTCCCGGGATTGGCCAGGGCCGCCCCGATTGCCGCGGGCAGGCCGAAGCCCATAGTTCCCAGTCCGCCGGAGGTCAATAAGGTGCGTGTCCGGTTGAAACCAAACCCCTGTGCGGTCCACATCTGGTGCTGCCCCACGTCCGTGGTCACGATGGTGTCCTCAGGGAGCAGCGCCCGCAGCCGCCGCAGCAGGCTGCGCGGATGCGAGCCGTTCGATTTTGCGGACCAGAGTTCGGGGAGGCGTTCCCTGGTATGTTCCACCTCCCGTCTCCAGCTCGTGCGCTCCCGCTTTATGATCAGGGGCAGCAGTTCAGGCAACACTTCCGCAAGATCGCCGACCAGCGACAGATCGGCCCGCTTGATCTTATGGATCTCCCGGGAATCAATATCGATATGAATAATTTCAGCCCGGGGACAAAACTCACTCACCCTGCCCGTGGCCCGGTCATCAAAACGCACTCCCAGCGCGATCAACAGGTCCGCCTTGTCCAGGATGTGGTTGGTGGCACGGGAACCATGCATACCCAGCATACCCAAAAACAGCGGATCATCGGCAGGGAAACACCCCAGGCCCATCAGGGTGGAGACCACGGGAATACCGGCGGTCCGGGACAGGGACACCAGCTCATTATGGGTACCGGAGGCAACGACTCCTCCTCCCACGTAAAGCAGCGGCTTCTCGGCCCGGTTTATGGCGGCAGCAATCTGTTTTATTGTCTTCCGCCCTGCCGTATCCTCCCGCCGCTCCCCGGCCGCCATCTCATCCGTGTCCACAGCCTCCCGCCGCCCCCCGGTGGTCTGTAACGGATTCGCAGCCTCCGGCAGCGCCCCGGCAGCCGCTGCCGGGTCCGCGGCGAGCCGGATTTTTCCTCCCGGAGCCGGCCATGTTCCGAACTCCACCTGTGCCCGCTGCACATCCTTGGGAACATCGATCACCACGGGGCCCGGCCGGCCGCTCAAGGCGAGGGTAAACGCCTCAGGAATGATTTTCAGCAGGTCCTGTGCCCTCTTCACCAGAAAGGCCCTTTTGGAAACCGGCTTAGCCAGTGCGATGGTATTGATCTCCTGGAAGGCGTCCGTGCCCAACAGATCGGTTGGCACCTGTCCGCAGATAACGATTATCGGCACCGAATCCAACATGGCATCGGCCAGCGCGGTAATCATGTTGGTCACCCCGGGCCCCGAGGTCACAAAGCACACGGCCGCCATGCCCGTAGAGCGCGCCATCCCGTGGGCAATAAACCCCGCTCCCTGTTCATGCCGCGCCAACACGTGCCGGATCCGGCTGTGCGCCAGTGCATGGTATAACGGAAGGTTGGCCCCTCCCGGAATGCCCGCCACCGTTTCAATTTCCTGTCTCTCCAGCAGTTTGATAATCAGTTGTGCTCCGTTCATTCTCATTTTTCTTCTCCTCCTTATGATACTCTTTGACGGGAAACGGCGTACAAACGGCTGTTGCGCGATTGCACTGCAGCTCCGGCGTGTAACCCGCGGGGCATAAAAAAAGCCCCTGCAGGTTTACACCTCCAGGGGCCTTTCTTCCCATTTTGACCTGTTGTCAGGTCCTACGGTGCAAACCATACGCAGAGTGCGTTACTACTACAACTACTAGAACGAGAAGATTTACGATCAGGTTTGCACGAAATATATTCATCATTTTACCTTGAAAGAAATATAAGCATTTTTGCATAGAAATGTCAAGATCACTACATAAGCGTATTGGTCTTTACAAAATATACATCAAAATGCTTTTCATGAAATAAAGCCCCGGTTTCACCAACTATTAGATAACAATTGTCGGATGTCCGGGTGATACAAAACACTCTGTGGTCAGAGTCGTCCGCCGTCAGCTCTCTGGACCATACCGTTTTGCCTTTTGCGTCTGTTTTAATTATATATGCCTTTGAATTCTCCTCGCCTCCATACGCAAATTCCGTTGTAGCGATAATTAGATATCCATTGTCCAGTGTTCGGCAGATACCCCAGCCGTATCGATTTTCAAACACCTTTGTCCATAATCGATCGCCCTTACTGTCTGTTTTTATTAATAATAATTCACGTGTGTTTGGATGGAATGTAATATGATTGCCGACAAGAATATATCCGCCGTCATCCGTTTGCCGGACACTGCTGCCGCTGTCCCATTTACTTCCGCCGAAGGTTTTTGACCATTCTCTATTCCCGGATGCATTCGTTTTAATCAGATAGATATCATTCTTGCCTGCCCCGAAAGAATAAGTTGACCCGACAAGAATATATCCGCCGTCCGCAGTTTGATTTACCTCCTTGGCTCGATCCCAGTCATTGCCGCCGAACGACTTTGTGAACTCGATAAAATCCTTTACTTCAGTCAGATATCCTCCGAACACCCAGCCCTGGTAGGATTTCCATGAAACCAAACTCCATCTTCCCGTTATGCCGTCGATTGTCTCTTTTTCGCCTGTTTCTTTTATCAGGTAAACTTTTTCGTTATAGGGGATGACGCATATTTTACCACCGGATAAACTCGACCGATTTCTCAGTCTTAACCCATACGTTGCGCTTATATATCTGTACTCATTAATGGCAGTAGAATCATCCGACCAGACGACTGCTGTTAAAAAATATAAAAAGCATAAAAAAATCGTCAATCTTCTCATTGTTTGTCCCTTTAAATATTTCTTATAATCAATAATTATCATTAGTTTACCATATCAATATAATAACCGCAAATCAATCCAGTTTTGCCGGATTCGAGTTCAACTTTATACCAATAAGCAACCATATCCTTAAGACTTAGGCTGTTCCGGCAGCTGCGAAATATGGTTTTGTCTATTCGTGTTTTGTTCTGTTTAAATACTTCAGGTTTATGACAGTAGTTTTATTTTTCTCAGTGCATGCATAAATTCAGAAATACCCTGATTTTCCAGAGAGTAATTTGATCGGATGATTTCATTATTGGTCAGGGTAATATTTATGGTCCCGGAAGAAAAATGTACAGCGGTAATCTGCACCAAGGGTACAAAAGTGAAAATGATACCGTAATTGGGGATCTTCCTATTCCTGGGGAGCTCCTCTTCCCGTAAAAGAATAAGTTCCTTGTCGGTAAGGATGAAAAGCGCGGCGGCTACGGACTTTGCGAAACCGGAGAGGTGATTTTGGAACACACTGGACCGGATAACGGCCCCGGGAAGAAGCGCACGCTGCCCGAAATTAAAAAACTTATAACTGCGTTCCCGCAGGTAATCCAATTTATCGAGCTCCAGTTCGTGTTCCTCATTATTGTATCTTAACCGTGTCTCTTTAAAGAGTTTTCTTCTGATGGCTGTGATGATCGGGTTGAAAATACCGTCATTCACCGTATTATACGGAATCCGGACACCGCCGGCAACGGCGTGTATGTCCAGCCAGGAATACAGGAGTAACTCACCATGGACCATATAGGTAATCGAGTCCAAGGGGAACTCTTGTTTGGAAACAACTCCCTGCTTTTTCTCCAATACCCTCACCTTTTCATCATAGATACAAAACAGTTTTTCATATCGCTTTAACTCCCGGGGTACCTTTATCTCGGGAATCCTTATAATATAGGGCAGCTCCTTTGAGATGATGGGAAAATAGATACTGTATTCTATGGGTATATCCTTGTATTCTCTGATTACCGCAGACCAGTACTGTGTTGGTTTATTTCTCTCAGAGACGGCATTTTCTTTTTTTCCCTGCAGATTTTTGCCGACAGTCAGGTCCTTGTATTTCTCATTTACAGATTGCAGGGAATTGCTGCCGCTTTTTTTAATCGTATTTATGGCATACGCAATGGCCTGTTCGGCATTTTTAGGCCGCTCTCCCGCATTCATCCGCAGAAAATACTCAAGCAGATTATACAGCGGATGTGAATCTTTTATAAAAGACCTCCATTCAAGAACATTATTTTCATTCATCATTTTTTCAGGACTTAGGTGCGTTAAAAGAACCAGGGCCAACACCCCCACCGCATAAATATCCGTTTGCGGTAACCCTTTGCCGAGAAACTGTTCCGGCGCCATATAACCGAATGTACCCGCCACCGTATCTCCGTAAACCGAGTTCCTAAATAAATCCTTTACCGCCCCAAAATCAATCAATACGATACTGCCGTCGGATTTGCGAATAAGATTGGAAAGTTTGATGTCGCGATGGATAATCGCCGGATTTAAGTTCTGTAAATACATGAGGATTTTCAGTACGTCAAGGACAAGCTTAAAAACCTCGGCATCAGTATACCGCTTCTGTTTATACTCGTCCATCAGGTTTGTGCCCTTTATATATTGCTGTACAAGATAATGAATATAGTATTTTCCGGATTCAAAATGAAAGTAATCCAGATATTTCGGTATTTGGGGATGGTGTAACTGCCGCAGCACCTGCATCTCGCGGATGAACAGTTCTTCCTCTTTCCAGCTTTTGATCTTATGGATCGACAGCTCTTTTATTATGACCTTTTTTTTACCTTTTTTAAGCGAAGCCAGATAGGTAATCGACTGATTGTACCCGATGATCTCGTGTAACAAATATTTACCATTCAACAACAGGTTGCCGTTACAGGCAGTACAATGTGTTGAATCAGCTGCGACCTTTTCCCCGCAGCCGGGACATATACATGTATTCATAATACCATACTATAAATAAAAACGGACTTCTGCCAACCGAATTTTTATAGTTTGACTAACTTTCAGATTATATAATACACTCATATATATGAGAATTATGCCGGGGATCATGTGCGCGATGCTGCTGCTTTTGACAACATGTTCAAACGGCAATGAACTCGCTCTATTGCAAAATTGGCAAAAAAGTACCTCGTCTCCGCTTTTACTTACACACAATAAATCGATAGCCGCGGCTTTGCAAAAACCGGAATGCGTGCCGGGAAAGGTGTTGCGCACCGAATTGGGCAGCTACTATCTGCCGTCAACCTTCACAAAGATCAATACCTATCCGCTTATCGTCCTACTTTATCCCATGCTCTTCGCCAATCTTGAAATCTCTCCGGGTCGGAGGCTGTTTACCGCCTTTGCAACTGGGTACGGCGGTTCCGGTTTTCTTATGCATAATTTTCAATCCCTTAATTATATACCGCAGGAATTCAAAATACCGGGATTCCTGTTTTGAGGGACAAAACCATGTCGGATACGAAGAAAAACACCGGCGATTATCAGCTTAAACGTGCCCTGGGGGTATTTTCCGTTTTCAGCATTGCCAGCGGCGCCATGATCAGCTCCGGTCTGTTTATTCTTCCCGCCATTGTGTATGCCAAGGCCGGTCCGGCCGTAATCCTCGGCTATCTTCTGGCGTCTCTGCTGATCATTCCGGCCATGTTTTCCAAAACCGAGCTGGCAACGGCCATGCCCAAATCCGGCGGCACTTACTTTTTTGTCCATCGAAGTCTGGGGCCGCTTTTCGGCACATTCGCCGGATTTGCCTCGTGGTTTTCCTTGAGTCTGAAAAGCGCGTTCGCCCTTGTGGGTATCGGGATCTTTTTACAACCCCTGGCCGCTTATTTTTCCCTACCTGCCGAGCTCTTTACCAAAGGGACGGCCTTACTCTTTACCTTTGTGTTCTGCATGCTTAATATCTTGGGTGTCAGGGAAAGCGCACGGCTGCAAAACATCCTGCTGTTTCTGCTGCTTCTGGCCCTTGTTTTGTTCAACCTCATCGGTGTGGGCAGTCTCAGCGAGATCCGGAATTTCAGCCCTTTCCTGAAAAACGGCTGGCTGCCGGTCATCGCCGTTACCGGTATGATCTTTATTTCATACGGGGGCTTGACCAAAATTGCCTCGGTAGCCGAAGAAATCAAAAATCCTTCCAAAACCATCCCCCGCGGCATGTTTACCTCCTTTTCCGTGGTTACGGTAATCTATGTGCTGACCATTTTTGTTACGGTCGGAATCAGCGGGGACCGGCTGGCGCAATCACTGACGCCCATTTCGGACGCGGCGCATGTCTTTCTGGGTCAGCCGGGGTATATCATCCTGGCCGTAGCGGCCATGTTCGCCTTTATCACCACAGCCAACGCGGGTCTGCTTTCCGCCTCCCGCAATCCTTTGGCCATGGCCAAGGACAACCTCATCCCCTCGTTTTTTTCACGCATGAACGTCAGGTTTAAAACTCCCGCGGTTTCCATCGTTATTACCTCGGTCTTCATGGTATGCATCATCATCTTTTTGGACCTGGAGCGTCTGGTCAAGGTTGCCTCGGCCATGATGTTGATCCTGTTTGCCTTCGACAACCTTTCGCTTATTCTCATGCGCGAAAGTAAAATCATCTCCTACAAGCCGTCGTATAAAGCGCCGCTGTACCCTTACCTGCAGATTATCGGCACCATTTTCTATGTGGTATTGATCATAGAAATGGGGCTGCTGACCCTGGTGATCACCGGCGCCTTCTTTGTGCTCTCCTTTTTCTGGTATATTCTTTATTCCAAGTCGCGTGCCGACCGGGATTCGGCGCTCATCCATATTGTCGAACGGGTCACCTCAAGAGAGATCAAATCACGGACCATCACAAAGGAGCTGCACGACATCCTTATCGAAAGAGACCGCATCATCGAGGACCGCTTCGATCAGATCATCAAACAGGCCTCAATTCTGGACCTGGACAAGGAAACAAGCGTGGATGAGCTGTTTCGAATTATCGCCCGTACCTTTTCCAAAAAGTTCGGCACGGGCAGCAGGACGATTTTAAACCTGTTGAAATCGCGCGAAGCCGAATCGTCAACCGCCATTCATCCGGGGCTGGCCATCCCCCATATCATAATCCCCGGAAAGGCCCTTTTCGATATCGTCCTCATCCGCTGCAAGAAAGGGATCCACTACGGCAGGAACATCCCGCTGGTAAACGTAGTATTCGCCCTGGCCGGCAGCAAAGACGAGCGCAATTTTCATCTGCAGGCCCTGATGGCCATCGCCCAGATTGTGCAGCACAAGGATTTTGAACATAAATGGATGAAAACCGGGAGTCTTGAGGACCTGCGCAGCCTGATCCTACTGACTCAGCGCCTGCGAAAAGGAAATATATAAAAAATATTTTTTTATCGCGTTTTTGGGATTTCGTGCTACATTTTTTAAGAGGAATACTTTGGAGGTATATTATGAAAGGTGGTGTTATAAACGTATCAAAAGCCAGGGGCGATGTTTATTTTCTTTCAAGGGAGGGGGAGGAGGTGCTGAAACCCATGCTTAACGTGGAGGCGGAAATCAACCGGGATTTCCCCGGAATGTCCCTGAAAGACTCGGTGGCCGAAGCCGAACGGTTTGTCGTGGGAGCGATCAAACAGAAAGTACAGCAGCATATGCGCGGAAAAACCTGTTTCCCCATAGTAAGGGATATTGATATCCGGTATAAAATCAAATACGGGTTTGTTCACGAGAAAGCCCTGCAGCGGGAGCTTGAGTTTAAGGCCGGGCAGCAGATCATCAAAAAAGGTGAGTATGGGAATGAGTTCTTCTGGTTAAAGGAGGGAAAGGTCGAGGCGGAAAAGGTCGTTTATGAGCCGGGAAGTGTGTTCGGCCGGGCGGCATTCAGCGACGGTATCCGTAAGAAAGACGTGTTTGCCAAAACGGATGTAACCGTCGTCGCCATCAACAAGGATCACCCGGACATCATCAGTAAACTCCCGGTAATTCTGGAGAAGTTTTCCGAAGAGGTAAAGAAAATCCGTAAGGTACGGCCCAAGGCCCGTTTGGATAAAATAAAAATAAAGGAATAATATTTCACAGAAGTGCTTTGACAACTTCCTATTTTTTTATATGCTCTTGATACAATGGATCGTCTGACAATAAACGACAACACCTGTTTTTGCTGTGGGAAAAACAACACCCACGGACTGCAACTTGAATTCACCTACCCCGAAAAAGGGAAAGCGCGCACCAAGCTTACCATCCCGGCTTATTTCAGCGGCTGGAAAGACATCACCCACGGCGGATTGTTGAGTATGCTGCTGGATGAAACCATGGCCCACGCCTGCGGAAGCGCGGGTGAATGGGCCCTTACCGCCGAATTAAGCATACGGTTTGTAAAACCCGTACAGGTAAAGGAAGGCGTGGTGGTGGAAGCGGTCGTAACGGAAAAGAAATCGCGCCTGATCAAAGCCACCGGCAGGATAACGAACAGCGCCGGAGAGATCATCGCCACCGGCAGTGCCCGCTTTATCAGCAGTACCCCTCCGTCTAAGGATTGGGCATAATGATTATTAAAACTCATCTACGCAACACCACCATCAAGGCGCTGTGTGAATCGATGACCGTACAAACCATGGTGAAGCTTGCCCGGGAATGCATCCCCGATTACAACCTGCACACGCAGACCGGTTTTCCCGCAAGTATTTCAATCCCCACGGCGGACGCGGCCAAACAGATTGTGGAGGATATCTGCCGGTATAAGCTCTTTCCCCAGTTTGTCCAGCTCCTGATCCGGGCCCAGAACATCGGTTTTAAAGGCCGGAAATACCCTATTGCGTATCTCTCGTATATAATCCACGGAATTCAGACCCACGGGTATGTTTTCGACAGTGAGAAGAACATGTTCATCGAAGACCCGCGCCGGCATAAAAGCTCCAACTGGGGTGTCCTGCGGGAAGGGGTGGAATACAATATGACCTTTCTGCGGTTTGACATCTCGGGCAACTCACGGTTGGTGCGCAGTTACCCGGAAAAAAAGATCAAAAAGGCGTATCAAGATCTGTTTTCCATTATTACCGCGGCCGTCGAAAAACGTAACGGCAGGGTATGGAACCTCCAGGGTGACGGGGGGCTTTTGGCCTTTTGCTTCTTTAAAAAAGATCTTTCGGCCGTGCTGGCCGCGGTGGAAAGCCTGCATGAACTTTTCCTGTATAATAAAAACGGCTGTCCCCTGCAGGAAGGATTGAAAGTACGTTTTGCGGTACACGCGGGGGTATATATATACAACACCAACATGGAGGCCCTGAAAAAGAATGAGACCATAAAGGAGCTGATCGAGATGGAAAACAAATTCACCACGCCCAATTCCATCACCATCAGCAACAAGGTATTTATTTCATTGGACAAGAGGATCGCGGACCTGTTTGAACCGTTGGCGCAGCGCTCACACAATACGCTGTTCGGCTACGCCCTGGAACTGGAGCTGTAAATGGATATTCTGGTCTTTACTGAAAATAAAAACATCGGGAAAATATTTTCCCCGCTGACACGCTCAAAAACATATAACATCCTTATGCTGCCGCTCACCGAACTGCGAAAAACAGTACGCACGGGGAAGAACCATCGTCTGTTATACGTTGATATTACCGGTTTCGCCGAAAAAGCCCGGAACGGTATTCTCAATCTGCTGTGCCGGTCGGGGCATGTTCTCTTCGGTATAATCGACCCCAAAGAAGAAATCAAAGATAAGGCGCTGCTTTTTCATAAAGGGGCGGCGGATTACCTGGGGCGCGAACAATGTCGGGAGGGTATTACGGCCGCCCGGTTGAAAAGCGTTTTGCTGTTCAAAGGTACCGACGGTCCTGCTGCGCAGGCCGGAACCGCGGCGGTCCGCCTGTCCGCGGACGCCGCTTCCAAAACACCCTCCAAAGCACTCCTTGCCCGCAACTGGAACATGGTAGTACCCGGTAATGAATACCTTTTTTATATGATGTTCATCGAACTGGACGGGCACCATGAAATCAGCCAGCGGGTGGGAGAGAAGGCTGTGGGAGAACTGCTTACCGCCTTCCAGTCCCTGGTAGAACTCTATATTGCCCCGGCCAAAGGCCGCCTCTGGATTTGGAATGATTTCGGGGGAATCGTGCTTTTTCCGTATACAAAAAATCCTGCCGCCATTATCGGATCGTGTATGCGTTTTATGCTTTCCCGAAGGTCCGCCAGCATCGAACAATGCGCACAGAAGGTGCTGCTTTCCTACCGCATCGTCCTGCACACCGGCAGCAGCGTTTACCGGGAACGGGGAAAAACCGGAAGGATCATCTCCGACGCAGTGAACTCACTTTCCCATATGGGTCTCAAATTCGCCCGGCCCGGCAACCTGTACATCACGGATGATATATTTTTCCATACCCCCCGCACCTTACAGGACTGTTTTAAAAAAGCGGGACAGTTCCAGTGCTACGAACTTTACCGGATGAAACTGCCGAAAAAGTATTAAGACCGTACCGGCAAAATTCTCAGCGGTACCGCTCATCGCGGCCCGCCGAAAATTGCCGGAAATCGCTGCTACCGCTTAATATGATTCATAATTATCCGTACTTATCAGTGTCTCCGTTGATCCTGAAGAATCATACGGCATCACCTGAATACTGCTCTACGTAAAACCGGATGAATCAAGGTCCTTAATCGTGTAATTTTCTTTAAATACCTGCGCCGGAATATTATTGTCGGTATCATAGAGAATCGCGGTTTATATCACAAGGTAAACGGCAGGGTTAGCCTTATCATACTACCTCACCTCCCGTACTTCCACTCCGCCGTCGTTCTGCACGGTAATGGAATACGTCCTTCCCTGTGTTACTTTCAGGGGATAGGTTATCTGCCCCTGAATGGTTTTAATTCCGGGGATTGCGTCCCGGTGTTGCATGAAAAAGGCAAAGACATCTTCGGAAAGCCCCTGGGGCCGGGAAAGCGGATGGCGGTTAAAACTCACTTCCGTGGCACTGCTTTTTGCGGGGTTGTAACTCAACATGGCGTCAAAGCGGTACCAGGTCTTGGCCCCCAGGAAAACGAAAAAATCATTAAAGATGATCAGCTCAACCTGGGGGGCAAAGTTGACCCCTTCGGTGACCACGGTTTCCGGTTCACCCACCGCGGGCATCAGTTCATACTTGATGATGTTGTTCCGGATGGTATCCACCTTTACCCGGGCGATTTCGGTCTCGCCGGTGAAGGCCACAACGGCCTGCAAAAACAAGAACACCGCTATTACGAGCAGGATAAAAAGCACGGCAAACGGTATGCCGAAAAGCTTTTTAAAGCGCAGGGCCAGGAAAAAAATCCCGCTCGCAATCAGATAAAACAGCAGCAGACCCATAGGGTCCTGCAGAAACCTGCCGACGCCCGGTACAAACACCGCGCACAATAGGGAAAAAAAAGCTAACATCAATAACAACAGCACCGTCGACCTTTTGTGTGCCCCGGCCCTCGCCGGATCATCACTCCTTTTAACCCTCCGCAGCAGCCTACTCAGCGCGGCCCCGGTAAGAAAAGCGGCGATCACCAGCCAGGTATAGGGACTCGACAAAAAGGTACTAAAACCCATAAAGCTCCCCGTACTTCCGCTGCAGGTATTCGATGAAAAAACCCGGATCAAGTTTTTTCCCGGTTACCCGGCGGCAGAGTTCGGGAGCCGGATAGACAGCCCCGTGAGTATGGATATGCTGACGCAGCCACCCCAGGACCGGTGCCAAGTTCCCCTTTTCAATCTCACTTTCCGTATCCGGCTGCTGTTGACACAGGGAGGCATAAAATTGGGCCGCGTACAGGTTCCCTAAAGTATAGGTGGGAAAATAGCCGAACGCCCCCATTGACCAATGCACATCCTGCAGGACCCCTTCCGCGTCCGTGGCGGGTGTTATTCCCAAAAGCGCCCCGGATTTTTCTTTCCAGGCCGCGGGCAGGTCATCAACCCGAAGCTCGTCCTTGATCAGGCTTTTTTCCAGCTCAAAGCGCAGTATTATATGCAGGTTGTAGGTAACCTCGTCGGCCTCAACCCTGATCAGCGAGGGCTTTACCGTATTAATGGCCGCGTAAAACTGCTCCCCGGAAATATTTTTCAGCGCAGCGGGAAAATATTCCCGCAGGCGGGGGAAAAATCCCTTCCAAAACGGGCGGCTCCTGCCCACCATGTTTTCCCACAGGCGGGACTGGGATTCGTGGATACCCAGAGACGCCGCATTGGCCAGCAGGCTGTCTTTGATGTCATTACCGAACCCCAGCTCATACAGGCCGTGGCCGCATTCATGAATGGTCCCGAACAGCGACGTGGGAAAAAACTTTTCATTATACCGCGTGGTCAGCCTGATATCGCTTGCCCCCAAAGTTGTGGTAAACGGATGGGCGGACACATCCAGCCTGCCGCGTTCGAACTCGAACCCCATGGCCGCAAGCACAAGCAGGTTGAACTTCAATTGGGTTTCTTCGGCAAAAACCGTATCCAACACCGAATCGTCGGGCTTGTGCTTTGCCTCAACGATTTGTTGCACCAGTGCCACCAGCGGCTGCTTCAGGCTGCTGAACACCTCCTCAACCTCCCTGCTGGTCATCCATGGTTCGTATTCATCAAGCAGGGGATCATACGGGGAATCGCTATACCCCAGGCATTCGGTCATCTGCCGCAGCAGCGAAATAAGTTTTTCCAGGTG
>Ga0315536_1001245_pt1 | contig 12850 bp, 17 predicted proteins | sample SalMarSW160230MG_FD_203093 | JGI IMG/M metagenome (GOLD analysis project Ga0315536, IMG submission 203093) | Salt marsh sediment microbial communities from the Plum Island Ecosystem LTER, Massachusetts, United States - Salt Marsh Sediment SW1602-30 ... | reverse complement strand
ACAGAAGAAAAAGTATCTCCCCGATATAGCCAGCGGAAAGAAACTGGCCGCCTTCGGCGCCACCGAGGCCAATGCCGGCAGCGATGTGGCCGCCATGCAGACCACGGCGCACAAAGATGGGGATAGTTATATCCTCAACGGGACCAAGCAGTGGATCACGAACGGCGGTGAGGCGGAGACCTACTCCGTCTTTGCCGTTACGGATAAGAAGAGGGGGCCGCGGGGGATCAGCGGTTTTATCGTGGAAAAGGGGATGGAGGGATTTTCCTTCGGCAAGAAGGAACAGAAGTTGGGGATTCGGGCCTCAGCCACCAGGGAGTTGGTCTTTGAGGATTGCAAGGTTCCCGCAGAAAACCTCATCGGGGGTCGAGAAGGCATCGGCCTTATCATCATCCTGAAGACCTTTGACCTGACCCGCCCCGGAATTGGCGCCCAGGGTTTGGGGCTTGCGCAAGGGGCTTTTGAGACGGCGGCCCGATACGCACGGGAGCGCGTCCAGTTTGGGCAGAGGATCATCTCCTTTCAAGCCATCCAGCACATCCTGGCCGATATAGCCACCCAGATCGAGGCCGCCCGCGCCCTGGTCTACGCCGTGAGCCGGTACCTCGACAGTAATCCAAAGCGGTTCAGCAAGGAGTCGGCCATGACCAAACTCTTCACCAGCGATATGGCCATGAAGGTGACCGTAGACGCCGTGCAGGTCCTGGGCGGGTATGGCTATATGAGGGATTTTCCGGTGGAGAAGATGATGCGGGATGCCAAGATCCTTCAGATCTACGAGGGGACCAATCAGATTCAGCGCAACAATATCGCCCTGGAGCTCATCAAGGAGTTTGCCGGCGGGAGGAGTTGATGGGAAGGACGGCCTTTATCTTCCCGGGGCAGGGTTCTCAGTACGTCGGGATGGGGAAGGAGCTTGCCGAAGAGTTCCCTGTTGCCCGCGAGACCTTCGCCGAGGCCAATGAGGCCCTGGGTATTGACCTCCAAGGGCTTTGCTTCAACGGCCCTGAGGAGGAGTTGCGGCTGACGGCCAATACCCAGCCCTGTACCCTGACGGTGAGCATCGCCGCCTTACGGGTGTTGCGGGCGGAGGTGGGGTGGGAGGCCGACTATCTCGCCGGCCACAGCCTCGGGGAATTCAGCGCCCTGGTGGCCGCCGAGGCCATGAGCTTTGCTGATGCCGTCAGGATAGTGAGATTACGCGGACAATTTATGCAGGAGGCGGTCCCGGTAGGGACAGGGGGGATGGCGGCCGTCTTGGGGTTGGGGCGCGAACAGGTGGAGGAACTCTGTCAGCGGGCAGCGCAGGGGGAGGTTCTTACCCCTGCCAATTTTAATTCACCCGGGCAAATTGTCATCTCTGGTCACCAGAAGGCCGTTGATCGGGCAATTGCCCTGGCCCAGGAAATGGGGGCGAGGCGGGCCGTCCCCCTACCGGTGAGCGCCCCATTTCATTCATCCCTTATGGAGCCCGCCGGCCAACGGCTGGGCGCCGAATTGGCTCGGATACAGATCAATAAGCTTACTGCCCCGGTGGTGACCAATGTCGAGGCCGAACCGAATACCTCAAAGGAGCGGGTGCGGGACCTGTTGATCCGGCAAATGAGCAACCCCGTGAGATGGGAGGATTCAGTGAACCGGATGATCGAGTTGGGGACCGAGCGCTTTGTGGAGATCGGACCGGGCAAGGTATTGTTGGGTCTGCTCCGTCGCATCAATGAGACCAGGCAGGCATTTCATTTGGAGGATCTGGCGAGCCTGGAACAGTTGAAAGGTGCTTGAAAATACTCCTTTCACCTGCTAGGGTAGGGGAGTGAAAATTACTAAGAAAAAGGAGGTAGTACTCAATGTCTCTTGAGGCAAAGGTGAAAGAACTGATTGTGCAGCAGCTCGGGGTGAACGAAAGTGAGGTGGTCCTTGAGGCCAAATTTATCGATGATTTAGGTGCCGATTCTCTGGATTTGGTGGAACTGGTAATGGCATTGGAGGATGAGTACGGGATCGAGATCCCCGATGAGGATGCCGAGAAGATCGTGACCGTCGGCGACGCATTGAAGTATATCCAGGAGCATACTTAAAAAGGAGGGGGAAGATATTCCCCCTCCTTTGCCTCCTCTGCTCGTTAGGCACGCTTCGCTGCAGTTTGTTACCCCTCGTCGGGCGTTGAGGAGGGAAGAGATTAATAGAATTGAGGTGAAAACGTGAGCAGAAGGGTAGTTGTCACCGGGGTGGGCCTCGTGCTTCCTCAGGGGATCGGTATTGATCCCGTCTGGGAGAAGGTATGCGAGGGAGTCTCCGGTGTTGGCCCCATAACGAAGTTCGATACCACCGATTTTGATACCAAGATCGCCGCAGAGGTAAAGGATTTTAGGTCCGAGGACTACCTTGCGCCCAAGGATATCAAGAAGATGGATATCTTCATCCATTATGCCTTGGCGGCGGCACGCATCGCCATTACCGATGCAGGCCTGGAGATCTCCGGGGAGAACGCCGGACGAATAGGGGTCATTGTAGGCACCGGCTTAGGGGGATTGACGAGCATCGAGAAGTACCACACGGTCCTGTTGGAACGAGGACCGCAGCGGATCACCCCGTTTTTTATCCCCATGTTGATAGGCAATGAGGCCTCGGGGCAGATCGCCATTCAGTTCGGTGCCAAGGGCCCTAATCTCTGCGTGGTCACGGCGTGTGCGACGGGCGCCCATTCGATCGGTGAGGCCTTCCGGTGCATCCAGCACGGCGATGCCGACGCCGTCATCACCGGTGGGGTGGAGGCAACCATCACCCCCCTGGCTGTGGCGGGGTTTAATGCCATGAGGGCCATCTCCACGAGAAACGCAGAGCCTGAGCGGGCAAGCCGCCCCTTTGATCGGGATCGGGACGGCTTTGTGATGGGTGAAGGGGCCGGCATCATGATCCTGGAGGAGTTGGAACATGCCCACAGGCGGGGGGCAAAGATCTACGCGGAGATGGTTGGTTACGGATACAGCGCCGATGCCTATCATATGGCGGCCCCTGATCCCGACGGGGATGGGGCGGCCCGCTGTATGCAGATGGCCTTGGAGGATGCCCAGCTCTCCCCGGAAGAGGTCGACTACATCAACGCCCATGGGACCTCTACCGAGCTCAACGACATCACCGAGACGGTGGCCATCAAGCGGGTCTTTGGGGATTATGCCCACAAGGTGCCGGTCAGCTCCACTAAGTCGGTGACCGGCCACCTGTTAGGGGCGACGGGAAGTACCGAGGCCATTTTCTCCTGCCTCACGATCAGGGATAAGATCATCCCCCCCACCATCAACTACGAAACACCCGATCCCCGCTGCGATCTGGACTACGTGCCCAACGCGGCGCGGGAGGCGGACGTGCGGGTGGTCCTCTCCAATGCCTTCGGCTTTGGGGGGACCAATGCGACGTTGGCCTTCAAACGCAACGAGGGCTGAGATGCTGACAGCCATGGCCTGCGATCACGGGGGGTTTCGCCTCAAGACGGACCTGGTAACCTTTTTGCGGGAACTGGGGCACGAGGTGGAGGACCTGGGCTGTTTCGACGAAAAACCGGTGGATTATCCCGATCTCGGCCAAAAAGTGGCCCACAAGGTCTCGACGGGTGAGGCCGAAAGGGGTATACTGATCTGTGGCACCGGCATCGGGATGAGCATGGTGGCCAACAAATTCCCCGGGGTGCGGGCGGCCCTCGTCTGTCACGTCTATGCCGCTCGTATGGCGAAGGAGCACAACGACGCCAATATCCTGGTCATGGGGGGAAGGATTGTGGGGCCTGGTCTGGCCCGAGAGATGGTCAAGACATGGTTAGAGGCCGAGTTTCAAGGGGGGAGACACCTCAAGAGGCTGGAAAAGATCGAAGCGATAGAGAGGAGGAATTTCACCGTTTGACGTCTCTGAAGGCCGACCTGAAGACGGTTGATCCAGAAATGGCGGATGCCATCGAGCGAGAGACCCTACGCCAGGAGAACAAGATCGAGCTGATCGCCTCTGAGAACTACACCAGCAACGCGGTCCTGGAGGCCCAGGGGGGTCTCCTCACCAATAAGTATGCCGAAGGATATCCCGGCAAGCGATACTACGGTGGTTGTGAATATGTGGATGTCGTGGAACGGCTCGCCATCGAGCGGGCCAAAGAGCTCTTTGGCGCCGACCACGCCAATGTCCAGCCCCTCTCAGGGACGGCGGCCAACATGGGGGTCTGTTTCTCCGTGTTGCGACCCGGTGCGACTATTCTCGGGATGGACCTCTCCCATGGCGGGCATCTGAGCCACGGCTCCCCTGCCAGCTTTTCGGGCAAGCTCTATAAGGCGGCCTTTTACGGTGTGTTCCGAGAGACGGAGTGCCTCGACTACGACGAGGTCCTCTCCGTGGCGAAAAAGGTTCGCCCCCAGCTGATCATCGCCGGAGCGAGTTCCTACCCCCGGACCATCGATTTTAAGCGCTTCCGGGAGATCGCCGATGAGGTCGGGGCATACCTCATGGCGGACATGGCCCACATCGCCGGGCTCATCGCCGCCGGCATCCACCCCTCGCCGGTTCCCCACGCCCACTTTGTGACCTCCACGACGCATAAGACCCTGCGGGGACCTCGCGGCGGCTTTATCCTCTGCCAGGGGGAATTCACCGAACGCATTGACGAGAGTGTCTTCCCCGGCATTCAGGGGGGCCCCCTCATGCACGTGATCGCCGCCAAGGGGGTCTGCTTCAAAGAGGCCATGACCAAGGAGTTTAAGGCCTACCAGCGGCAGGTGGTGCGCAACGTCAAGGTCCTGGCCAAGGAGTTGCAGGGGCACGGATTCAAGATCGTCTCCGGGGGGACCGATAACCATCTCATCATCATCGATCTGACCACGAAGGGGATTACCGGCAAAGAGGCGGAGGAGGTCCTGGGGGGGGCCGGGATCACCGTAAACAAGAACATGATCCCCTTTGACCAACGTACCCCCATGGTGACGAGCGGGATCAGGATCGGCACCCCCATCGTGACCACGAGGGGGATGCGGGACAAAGAGATGGTCCAGATTGCCGCCCTCATCGCCGAGGTCCTCACCAACCATGCAGACCCGCCGGTGCAGGCGCGCGTGGCCAAGCAGGCAGAGGAGCTCTGCCGGAGGTTCCCCTTTTATCGGGATCGAATCTCCACGGGTTAAATGGGACGTCCTAGCTGGGATGAGTATTTTATGGAGATCACCCGGCTGGTGGCCAGCAGGTCCACCTGTCTCAGACGGCAGGTGGGGGCGGTTATTGTCAAGGATAAGAAAATATTGACTACCGGGTATAACGGTGCCCCCTCGGGGTTGGCCCACTGCTTAGAGGTGGGGTGTCTGCGGGATCAATTGGGGATACCATCGGGGGAGCGGCACGAGCTCTGTCGGGGATTGCACGCCGAGCAGAACGCCATCATTCAGGCCGCCTATCACGGCATCTCCATCAAGGGCGCCACCCTCTACTGCACCAATCTCCCCTGTATCATCTGCACCAAAATGCTCATCAACGCCGGAATCCAGCGCGTCGTCTATGCCCAAGGGTATACCGATCCGCTTGCCCAGGAGATGTGGGAGGAATCGGGGGTGCTCGTAGAACAGTTTAAGCCGGAAGGCGAACGGGTGAAAGAAGTACGCAAGGGCCGGTAAATGAAGTGCCCCTACTGCGCCAGCCTGAACAATCGGGTGATCGATAGCCGCCTAAGCAAGGAGGGTGACGAGATACGCAGGCGGCGTGTCTGTGATGACTGCAATCGTAGATTCACCACCTACGAGCGGGTGGCCGAGGCCCTCCCCATGGTGGTGAAGCAGGACGGGCGCCGGGAGCCCTTTGACCGCGCGAAGATTATGGTCGGCCTCAGGAAGGCCTGTGAGAAGAGACCGGTGAGTATGGACATCTTGGAGAAGGCGGTGGAGCGGATCGAGAGCTGGGCCCAGGAGCGCGGCGGCAGGGAGATCCCGGCCAGCGCGATCGGGGAGCGGGTCATGGAGGAGCTGCAGGAACTCGATGACGTCGCCTATGTGCGGTTCGCCTCGGTGTATCGTCAGTTCAAGGACATCAACCAATTCATGAAGGAGCTTAAAGGACTCCTCGACCGCAGGGAGCGCAAGGGTGTTCACGGGGATCGTTGAGGGGATCGGAACGGTGACGGCGGTTCAGCGCACGGGAGAGGTGCTGCGCCTGACCATCACTCCCCCGGCTGCGTTGACAGATATGGTGGTGGGTGATAGTATTTGTGTCAACGGGGCCTGCTTGACGGTGAGTGCCCTGGGGCAAAGCGGTTTTCAGGCGGAGTGTTCACCTGAGACCCTCGAGAGGACGACCGTCGGTTCCCTCAGACCCCGTGCAGAGGTCAACCTGGAGCGGGCCCTGAAGATGAGCGACCGGCTCGGGGGGCACCTGGTAACGGGGCATGTAGATGCAACGGGCTCGGTCGTGGAAGTCACCAGGGGCGCCGGCTCGCTGGAGGTGACCATCAGGGTCCCGGGTGAGTTCGCGCCCTATCTCGTGGCAAAGGGCTCAGTGGCGGTGGACGGCATCAGCCTCACCGTCAGCGAGATGCGGGGGGATACGTTTACCTGTGCCGTCGTCCCCTACACCGCTCAGAACACCACGCTGGGTAAGAAACGGGCCGGTGATGGGGTGAATATCGAGGTCGACATCATCGGCAAATACGTGAAACGGTTTCTTGAAAAGACACAAGGAAACACAGGGGGGATCGACGAAGCGTTTTTGGCCGAACATGGATTTTACCGTGAATGATGATTATTTTGTTCGGTGAGAAACCCGTGCCGTGAGATAGTAGTTGTCTCATGAATTGAAGATAGAAAGAGAGAAAAAGGTAATGGTCAGCACCATTGAAGAGGCCATAGAAGCAATCAAGGCGGGGCACATGGTCATCCTCGTGGATGACGAGAATAGGGAGAACGAGGGTGATCTCACCATGGCCGCAGAGCTCGTTACCCCCGAGGCCATCAACTTCATGGCGACGCACGGCAGAGGACTCATCTGTCTTTCCCTGACCGAGGAGCAGGTAAAGCGACTCAAGCTCCCCATGATGGTCCATGAGAACACCTCGAGCTTCGGCACGGCCTTCACCGTCTCAATCGATGCCTGCCACGGGGTGACCACGGGGATCTCCGCTGCCGATCGGGCGAGGACCATCCTGGCGGCTATTGCCGATGAGGCCACACCAGAGGACCTCGTGCGCCCAGGGCATATCTTCCCCCTCAGGGCGCGGAAGGGGGGTGTGCTGGTGCGCACGGGGCAGACCGAGGGATCGGTGGATCTGGCCCGTCTGGCAGGGCTCAAGCCCGCCGGGGTGATCTGTGAGGTCATGAAAGCGGACGGCACCATGGCCCGGATGCCCGATCTGGAGGCGTTCGCCAAGCAGCACGGGCTCAAGATCGTGACCGTCGCCGATCTCATAACGTATCGGCTGCACAATGAATCCCTCGTGCGGCGGGTGACTCAGGTGCAGTTGCCCACCGAGTACGGCGGGGAGTTTACGGGGATCCTCTACGAGAACGATGTGGACCCCCACCAGCACCTCGCCCTGATCAAGGGGGAGATCGGGCCCGCAGATGTGGTCCTGGTGCGGGTCCACTCCGAGTGTCTGACCGGCGATGTCTTCGGCTCGCTGCGCTGCGACTGCGGGGAGCAGCTGCACGCGGCCATGCGGATGATCGAACAAGAAGGGAAGGGGGTCATCCTCTACATGCGCCAGGAGGGGCGGGGGATCGGCCTGGCCAACAAGCTCAAGGCCTACTGTCTCCAAGAGCGCGGCAAGGACACGGTGGAAGCCAACGAGGAGTTGGGTTTCGCGCCTGATTTGCGGGACTACGGCATCGGGGCCCAGATCTTGGCCGATCTGGGGCTGCACAAGATTCGCCTCATGACCAACAACCCCAAGAAGATAATCGGGCTGGAGGGGTACGGCATCAAGGTGGTGGAACGGGTCCCCATCGAGGTCAGCCCCCGGCAGGAGAATATCAGTTACTTGAAGACCAAACAGAAGAAGTTGGGGCATGTCCTTAAGATAGAAGGAGTGTGAGTATGGCGAAGATCGTAGAAGGGAAGATCAAGGCGGATGGTCTGCGTTTTGGGATCGTGGTGAGCCGCTTCAATAACTTTATCACCGAGCGGCTCTTAGAGGGGGCGTTGGATGCCCTGCACAGACACGGCGCTGGCGAGGATGCCATCGAGATATACCGGACCCCCGGTTCCTTTGAGATACCCGCCGTGGTCAGGCAACTGGTGGAGCGGAATAAATACGACGCCATCATCTGCCTCGGGGCGGTCATCAGGGGGGCCACTCCCCACTTCAGCTACATCAGCGCCGAGGTGACCAAGGGGATCGCCCAGCTGTCGCTCCAGAGCGCCATCCCCATCGCCTTCGGGGTGATCACGGCCGATACCATCGAGCAGGCCATCGAGCGCGCGGGGACCAAGGTCGGCAACAAGGGATGGGACGCGGCCCTGTCGGCCATCGAGATGGCGAACCTCTACCGTGATTTGGGCGGTAAAAAGGCTTGAGGCCTACCGGTTTGGAAAGGGCTGTTATTGGGCACGAGACGCAGGGCCAGGGAAATAGCGGTGCAGGTGCTCTATCAGATGGAAGCCAACCCCCTCGATCCTCAGGAGGCCCTGGAGCTCTTTTGGCGGACGGCCTCGGCATCGGGGCAGGTCAAGGAGTTTGCGGCCAGGATCGTCGAGGGGGTTCAACAACACCGTAAGGAGATCGACACACTGATTAAGAAGCACTCCGAGCACTGGCGGCTGGAGCGGATAGACCGCGTGGACAAGAATATTTTGCGCATGGGGGCCTTTGAGCTCCTGTTTTGCGATGACATCCCGCGCAAGGTGGCCCTGAACGAGGCCATCGACATCGGCAAGAAGTTCGGCACGGAGGAGTCGGGGGCGTTCATCAACGGCATATTGGACAAGATCCAAAAGACGGAAGCAAAGACATAATCATAATCTCAGCGGAGGAGGAAGATATCGTATGGTAGAGAAGGTGGACAAGATCTGGATGGATGGGGAGCTTATCCGCTGGGATGAGGCAAAGGTGCACATCCTCACCCATACGCTGCACTACGGCATGGGTGTGTTCGAGGGGATTCGCTGCTACCTGTGCAAAGACGGCCGCTCCGGGGTCTTCCGGCTCACGGAGCACATCAAGCGGCTCTTCGACTCGGCCCACATCGCCGAGATTGAGATTCCGTTTGCCCCTGAGGAGCTCGTGGAGGCGTGCAAGGAGACGCTGCGCGTCAACGGCCTCAAGGAGGGATATATCCGCCCCCTGGTCTTTATCGGGGACGGGGCCATGGGGGTCCACCCCCAGGACAACGCCATCAGGGTGGCCATTATCACCTGGAAGTGGGGGGCCTATCTCGGGGATGAGGCCCTGCAGCAGGGGACCCGCGTCAAGACCTCCTCCTATAGCCGCCACCACGTCAACGTCATGATGACCAAGGCCAAGGTCTGCGGCAACTACGTCAACTCGGTCCTCGCCAAGCGCGAGGCGGTGCGGGGGGGGTACGACGAGGCCCTCATGCTCGACACCGACGGCTATGTGTCCGAGGCGAGCGGAGAGAACGTCTTCATGGTGAGGAACGGGCTCATCAAGACCCCGCCCCTCACCTCCATCTTGCCCGGGATCACCCGGGCGTCTGTCATGACCATTATTGCGGACAAGGGGATGAATATCGTTGAGCAGCGCTTCACCCGGGACGAGCTCTACACGGCCGATGAGGTCTTCTTTACCGGCACGGCGGCGGAGGTTACGCCGGTGCGCGAGATCGACGATCGAAAGATCGGCTCGGGCAGGCCCGGCCCTGTTACCAAAGATATCCAGACGACCTTCTTCAAGGCCGTGCATGGGGAGCTGAAGCAGTACCAGGAGTGGATTGCATATCTCTGATTACCATGCGTGATTAACAGGGGGGTAGAGGGGTTTTGCATGAAAATCCTATGAATTTTTCAAAGCCTCTTCATGGTTGTGAAGAGGCTTTTTATATTATGGGGGGAAACCATGCCTCTTGAACTCATCATCGACGGGTACAACCTCATCAGGCAGTCAGACTCTCTGAGCATCTTGGATGCCCGGAACCTGGAGCAGGGGCGGGAGGCCCTGCTGGAGCGCCTTGTTGCGTATCACAAAGTCCGGGGACACCCCATCACGGTGGTCTTCGACGGGTGGGGAGGTGTGGAACCCGTCAGTACACGCACACGCCACAAGGGGATTCAGGTGGTTTTCACCGCGCGCGGCCAGACCGCAGATGAATGGATCCAACGCAGGGTAGGGGGGGTCAGGTACGGGGCCGTGGTGACCTCTGATAGAGAGATACAGCAGCATGCCGAACGCGCAGGGTTGGCCCCTATCCCGTCGGACGTCTTCGAGCGCAGGATGGAGGCGGCCCTTGCCGGTTATAGGGGGGGGATGGCAGTGGATGAGGGGGAATGGGACGAAGAGGAACCCATTGAGGTCCCAAAGAAGGGGTCTGCCCGGCAGTTGTCTAAAAAAGAAAAGCGAAGGCAGGCAATCTTGAAAAAGCTATGACTTTCCCCAGAGCTTATTCTCTTTTCCAGTCATCAGGCGTTGGATGTTTTCCTTGTGGCGGTAGATGACGAGCGCGCCCACGCAGATGCCCAATATGATAGAGGGGAGGGGATACCCTCTCAGCCAGATGAGGAGCGGGAGGGCCGCAGCCGCTGCGAGCGATCCTACCGAGACCATCCTGGTTATCGCAAACCCCGTGGCAAAGATGACGACGGCCATCAGCACGGCCAGGGGCGTCAAAGGGAGAAAGACCCCCAGGGCCGTGGCCACGCCCTTGCCCCCTTTAAAACGCAGATAGAGGGGGAAGCAGTGTCCCAGAAAGGCGGCCAGGCCCACGGCGGCGACCCACGCCTGTTCTCGTCCCAGCCACAGGGCGATGACGACGGGGATCAGGCCCTTGAGCACGTCGCCGAGCAGGGTGACGGCACCGAGGACCTTGCCTGCGGTGCGCATGACATTGGTGGCGCCGATGTTGCGGCTGCCCTTTTGACGCGGGTCGATTCCGGCCAAGGCCTTGGAGAGGAGCAGGCCCGTGGGTACGGAGCCCAGGAGATAGGCGAAGATCACGAGGAAAATGTTGAGAATCACGAATGCACCGTTGTGGGGTTAAACAATGGTCGGGATGACTGGATTTGAACCAGCGACCCCCGCGTCCCGAACGCGGTGCTCTACCAGACTGAGCCACATCCCGACGGTGATACGATACAATAAGTCTTTGTAAATGTCTACACTTATCGCTGCATTTGTCATTAAAAGTGAACCCCTATCATTGCAATGTTTTTGATAAAGGGTATAATATTAAAGTCAAAACTACCGGAGGTTTTCTATGAAGTACAAAGTGAATCTCAAAAAGACAGAGGAAGGATATTCTGTATGGGTTCCTGGGTTGCCGGGGTGTTGGTCTCAGGGGGATACGGAACAAGAGGCATTGAAAAACATCAGTGACGCTATTCAGTCATACCTGGAGACTGTTGACGACCTGAGCAAGAACACGGAATCCCGTTATGTTGAAGTAAGATAGGATTATGCCTAACCTCCCTGGCGTCAACCATCAGCGAGCAGTCAAGGCCTTTGAAAAGGCCGGATTCTGGGTTGCCAGGGAGGGAAAGCATATTACCATGACGAATGGAGAACGGATCATCACCATTCCAAGGGCGAATCCTGTTAATGCTTTTACTATGGGTGGTATTGTCATAGACGCTGGCCTCACTATTGAAGAATTTAAGAAGCTTTTATAACCGCTGCCCGCCAGGGCATTTAACACACGTATTTAAAACACTTCAAAAGCAAGCAATCTCTTATGTAGTATATCCTCTTCTGGTGATGATGTATGTCCACTCCCAAAGGGGTTGACAGAGAGGGAGGATACATGTGAGGGTTGGGCATGGAGAAGGCTTCTCAGCTCACAGATCTGCAAGATCGCGCCCTGGGGCCTTACACCCTCCAGGTCCAGTGCGTGCCCAGGCGCAGGGTCGGGCACTTTGATCTCGATATTTTTCTGAAAGACAACCAGGGGAAACTCAGTTGCGATCCCGTGGTCACAGGCATCTACAGCAAGGGGAACCCCAGGGGCAAGATATTCAGTTGGCTCGATATACACTATCTCGACTTGTTCGCCTTTGATAAGGGCGATGCCGGGGTCCTGAGTGAGCAGGAGGGCTTGGCCGAGGGGCTCTTTGGGATCCTGGGGCATTGTATCCCTCCAGGGGGGATGATTATGTGCTCTTATGTCACCGATATGGCCTGGGGTATTGTAAGTCCTCTGCACGAGGTGACCAGGCGGTGTATGGCATTGAATTCATTAGGGATTCCTCCCGCTGCGACACCTATTGGAAGGCTTTTGGTCGCTGCCGGGTGCACCAATATCAAGGCCGGGGCCTACGATGTCCAGGGCTCCAGCAGATTGGCCGGGGAGAAGGCGCTGAATGATGAATACGAAAAGAGCTTTACTCACAGGCTTATAAAGCAGTTGGAGGAGTATGTGGGCAGAGAGCCCAACCCCGAATACAAGGATTTAGAGGACACCTGTCGTAGCAATGCTGGGGAGATTTTGGATCAGGTGATTATGAAATAGAAAGTCCAGTTGTTGCACTTTGTAAAAGGGGTTGACAAGGTGATATAAAAAAGGAAAGTGAGGCATGGAAAGGTCTGTTATACAGACATGGATTATGAGTGAAAAGTGTCGACCTAACGCTAACCTTCTCTATTCTTTTTTGCTATGAATATGGTTACTCAAAAAGCTCCCCATTCCACCCGCAAAGCCACAAAGAAAAGGTGTAAACACTACGATATTTG
>Ga0315536_1001243_pt1 | contig 12863 bp, 8 predicted proteins | sample SalMarSW160230MG_FD_203093 | JGI IMG/M metagenome (GOLD analysis project Ga0315536, IMG submission 203093) | Salt marsh sediment microbial communities from the Plum Island Ecosystem LTER, Massachusetts, United States - Salt Marsh Sediment SW1602-30 ... | reverse complement strand
TGGAAACTTTCCAGCCCGCCGTCCTTCGAGAGCAGACGCCGGAATAAAACTCCCGCCTGGGCCTTCTCCAACGCCTGCCGGAACTCTTCGACCGCCATAATCCGCGAGTAGGAAAGAACAGCATCTGTCGGCATATGATCCCTCATTTCTTTGCAACCGGTTGCACAAGAACTTAAAAAAATTACGCGGATTGCCGGATGACCAATTCGACCGGAACGGTGACGTGCGTTACGGCGCGGGTCTGGATGAATTGCAGGAGGTTCCGGGCCAGCAGCTTCCCGGCCAGCGGAATGTTCTGGCTGACGGTCGTGAGCGGCGGCGTGACCTTTTCGTCGATCGAGAGATTATCGTACCCGACCACCGCCACATCCTCCGGGACGCGTTTCCCGATCTCCCGCAGGGTCTGCATCGCCCCGATCGCCATCAGGTCGCTGTTGACGAACACCGCATCCAGGTCCGGCGCGCGCTCGAGCAGCAGGCGCATCTCTTCGGAGCCGGATTCATCGGAATAATCGCCGTGCACGACCAGCGCCGGATCCGGCGTCAAACCCGCCTCCTTCAGCGCAGCCGCATATCCTTCAAAGCGCAGTTCAACTTCCTTCTCCTCGGCCGGGCCGCCGAGAAAAGCGATCCTCTTTCGTCCGAGCCCGGCCAGGTGCCGGGCCGCCAATTTACCGCCGGTTGCGTCGTCCCCGATAACCGTGCAGTAGGCAATTTTAGGATTCGGCGCACCCCAGGCGATGAACGGGGCATCCATCTCAACGAGCATCTTGATGTGCGCCGATTTGCGGGTGGAGGTCATCAGGATGAAACCGTCCGCCCGCCCGGTCGCCAAGTGCTCGGCCGGCCACTCGACGTCGCACGGATCGACAAACAGCATCAGCAAGTCGTAGCCCTGTTCCTTCAAGCCGGCGGTTATTCCGCCCAGGATTTCCATGGTGAACAGGTCGCATACGGAAAATTCCTTGTGCATCGAGTGCGTCACAAAAGCGACGGTGTTGCTTTGCTTCAGCGTCAACCGCCGGGCCGGCATGTTGATCTGAAAATGCCGCCTTTTCGCGATGGCATTGATTTTCTGCCGGGTTTCGTCCCCAATCAACGGATTATTGTTCAACGCCCGCGAAACGGTTGATTTGGAGACGCCGGCTTCTTTGGCAATATCCGCGATCGTGCAGGATTTCTTCTTTTCCATGACCTCAGGCTTCATCCCGTCAAAATTATGCAACCGGTTGCATGATTTGTCAAGGGGGAAAAGGTAGATTATTTGAATATACACTGTGGAGTAATAAAGCAATTACCCACCCAGACACCAAGACACGAAGATACGAAGCATTCATGGGATCAGGAAGCCGTTCGCAGCGAAGGTGATCAGGATACAGGCCAGCAAAATCCCCAGGCAGATCCACAAGGTCGCCCGCACTTCAGAAGTAAAGACTTCCGCCTGTGGATCGCGCAGCTGCTCGGCCTCGTACCGCAAACCGCCGATCTTCCGGAAGAACAACAGCCACCCGCCGACATAGGCGCCCAGCGCGGCAATTGATACCCCCAACGGTGCCGCGCCCGAGTGGATCAGAAAATCGGTCACATCATCCGGTGGAAATCCGCCGCGTGCGTAAACCAATGGAAGGACGACCCAGGCCAGCAGCGTGCTGAGAAACATCATCGTCGCGGCAAGCTTGATGCTTTCGAGCGCGAAGTTGGTACGCTTTGGGACGCTCACGATAAAGGCCAGCCACACAAGCAGCGGCAATCCCGGTCCGGCCAGCGCATTGGCGGCCTTCTCGGCCTGCGTAAAACTGCCGGCCAGGCTCACCTGCGCGCTGAAATCCAGAAAGTTGACGCTGAACCCGGTGACGGTCCCTCCCGATAGGATTCCCGCCAGCGCGTGCCCGCCCTCATGCAGGAAGGTGTAGAGGAAGAGACTGAACAGGGCCAGCGCAAGAAACAGAAAGATTTTTTCTATTCCATGCCGCCGGATGCGGGATGTCATCCGAATTCCTCCATTCACTCATCGCCGCACGGTTGCGATCGGTTCGCCCGGTCTTCTGTCCCGTCCGGAAAAACCCTCCGGCACAGAAATGCGGACTGGTGTCTTCAATAATATACTGAACAGACCCCGGAAGCGGAAACCCTTCTGCGCTGCGGCCGGGTTGCGGCAGTGCACCCGCGTCGGCAGCGACAGCTTCCTCCGGCCTCATCCCGATTCGTCCCTCAGACCGGGCAGTTTACAAATCGCCGTCTTCCCAGAAAAAAGCCCTCTCCGCCGGACGCGGAGAGGGCCAATTCACCGTATTCGATTTTTAATCTCGGAATATTTTAAATGGTGGTCACGTTGATATTATTCTTCTTCTCCTGCTTCAGCTTTCGTTTTTCCTTGAGCGAATGCTTGGCCTTTTTCTTTTGTTCTCTGCCGGCTTTATCCTTGCTTCCCTTGTCGCCCATTTCAATCCTCCTTGGATGATTATTTTCCGAACCGGACCAGCGGGTGCAACAGCCCGGCCTCTTTGGGCTTGCCCGGGCATCTCACGGCGCCCTGCCGCTGTATTTTATCCCCCATTCCCCGAATCGAAAAATGCAATTTCCGGTTTCACGCCGGGGCGGGAGGATTGCCTTATGGCAGAAAACTTCCCGAGCCTGTTTGCTCGGTCTATGGCGCCTTGCCCGGTTTGGGAGTTCTCAATCTCCCAAGAAATTCTTTCCAGCCCATTCCCTCTCCCCTGAGAGTCTGATCCAACAGCAGCCAGCCGAGTGGAAGCAAGATAAATGGATTCAGCATCGTCACCCACAAGCTGCCGGCATATCCCACAAGCAGCATGATCGTAACGTCCCGGGCCAGGTCGTACCAGTAATGCAGCCACCCGACGAGTGGAATGCTTTCGGTTCGGTACCAGATCCAGCCGAATACGGCCCCGAAGAGCACGTTCGATAAAACCAGCTGAAAGGCGATCACCACTCCCGCCCCCAGGAGTTCCCACGGCGTCCGTTCTCCCGCCACAATCTGCGCAATGATCGGGCCGACCACAACCGGCCAGTGCCACAGCCCGCGGATCGCGCCCGAAACGATCATCGCGGCCGTCTTCCCGGCCGTGGGAGCAAGGCGCGGGAGCACATAGGCGCACCACCCGGTTTCCTCGCCCATGCCGGTAATCCACCCGAGCGCCGCCATCGCCGCGATGCTGATCCATATGTGACTCTCGACGGGAGAGACGACCGTATCGCCGAAGATCAGCCCGATCAGTCCGGGCAGGGTCCAGAACCCAAGCATCGCCAGCACGGCCCACCCGTAATATTTGAGCCGGCTCCATTTCCAGGCGGGCGGCGATTCCTTGTGATACACACGCCACATAAAAAGCGCCGCCAGTGCCGGCCCAAGCATGCCCAGCAGATGTCCGGCCACGACGGAACCGGTGGCCGCGGCGAGATTGCCCTGCCGTGCGAACATCGGCTCCAGCCAGGCATCGGCGCAGAAAAATAGCGGCCAGGAAAACAGGAAGCAGATCAACGCAAACAGGACCACCGCGCGCGTCTCGCGAGCTTTTGCCATTGTTTGTCCCTTCGGGTCACTGAATTTTGAGATCGAGCAGCCGCTTGGCCGGACTGCGGTCATTACCTCAGACGCAAAATCAAGTTTATTCCAAAATTAGTTTATCTGAAAAAGCAAAAGGCGCGGAGTGCACCATCCTCAGCCCTTGATATGCGGCACGACGTCAGGCTTCCCGCCGCAAAGGATCCGGCGCTTTCCGGGATTCATTTTAATTAGGGACACGGGGGGACCGCACTCAATACAGAATTATCTAGAGATTCTCTCTTGCCAAAGGTAGCTTTCCGACCAGTTGGCGATCAAGAAGCTGACCGCCACCGCCAGGAGGGCGAGCAGTGTGAATTTAAGCGGAGGGTGAAGACGGTATTCCCTGAATAATAACGCGAGACAGACTAAAATGCTAATTACGGGATACTAATTTCAATATATTTTATTTGCTCATTTTATGAATCGAGTAAATCCACCTATCTTTGTAGACGCCGGTGTTGCTAAAGTCGTTCAAGAGTCAGGAGATGAGATTAGTTGAGGTCGGATGCGTTGCCTCAAAATGATGCGGGGCACCGGCCCCCTCGCGCCTGCCCTCGCGGAGCATCCCCGCTCGACCCTGTTTTATGATCGGGGATGAATGCGCAGCAAGGGGAGCAAGAAGCTTGGGAAATTCTAAATCGTCTTGTTTGCAAAGCCCGTCCTCGGCGGATTTTTCCACCAAGGACAAGGGGAGCATGTTGCCATTGGTCACCTTCGATAATGGCTCGGAATTCCATAATTACTGGGAATTGGAGAGGAATTTCCGGTAGCCTGTTAATTCGCGACACCGTATCTTTCCTGGGAGCAAGGAAGCACCAAAAAAAAGACCTAATTCGGCAACACATGACAAGAGGCGCATGCATGCGAAAGGCGAATCATGCATAAGACGATCGTATCGCATTCAAACGGAACACCCGACCGCGACAGCGGCATGATTTCAGAACGCCCATGGAGATGCAGGATCGTGTTTATTCATCGTTGCACTTCTCAATTGAATCCGCCTGGCTGTTGATGCTGAGATCATCCCCTTTTGCGCGGCTCATGGACGGGCTCGGATCACTTGGAGCGGGCTTGGTTCACCTGCTCCTCAATCCAGGGATAGGTCAGGCGAATCCCGTCTTCCAGGCTGAATTTGGATTTCCATCCAATGGAGTAAATCCGCGCATTGCTGAAATTGCGCGACTGGACGCCGACCGGCCCTTCCACATGTTGGACATGGATCTTCTTCCCGGAAATCCTGACAATCGTCTCGGCCAATTCGTCCACCGTTACATACTGCGGGCATCCGATATTAACCGCTGTGTGAAGCTCGGAGTGCATGAGCAGGTAGATGCCTTCCACCATGTCATCCACATAGGTATAAGAGCGCACCGCGCTGCCGTCCCCCCATACCTCAATTGTCCCTCCATCGCCAGCCTCCGCGACCTTCCGGCACAGAGCCGCTGGAGCTTTCTCGCGTCCGCCCGTCCAGGTGCCCTCCGGACCGTAGCAGTTCTGAAAGCGGGCGATCCGGACCTCCATTCCCCGGTTGCGTTCGTACGCCAACGCCATGCGCTCGGCATATAGCTTTTCCCAGCCGTATTCATTATCGGGTTTGGCCGGGATCGCCTCCGCCTCGATCATCTCCGGTTCTCCGGGCTGCATATCCCGGTAGACACATACCGAGGAGGAGAAAAAATATCGCGGTACTTTCAGCTTCCAGGCCGTGTGGGTCATATGAATATTTATCAGGGCGCTGTTATGCATGATCTCGCACTCGGCGCTGTGGATGAAGCCCATCCCGCCCATGTCCGCGGCCAGCTGATAAACCTCATCGAAAGAACCGTCCGAGAGGGTCAAGGCGGCCCGGCAGTTTGCCTCCTCCCGCAGGTCCAACTGGAGGAACTCATCCGCCTGAGTGAGGGCATGCTCGTGCTTCTTGATGTCCACGCCGCGCACCCAGTAACCTTCCCGCTTCAACTTCTTGACAAGATGTCCGCCGATGAACCCCCCCGCACCACACACCAGGGCTTTCTTCACGATAACCTCCAAAATTTTGCCTATTCGGTTTCACGCCGCGCAATCACGCGCACGGCATTCTCGATAGGAGTGTCGGAGACGAGAATGAGATACCCGCCGCCGCCCGCCCCGGAAATCTTCCAACCCAGCACTTTTTCTTGATATTGCTTTATCAAATCCGAAATCGAGTCGTTCATCATATTGGGGAACATCGCTATCTGGGCTTCGAAGGACTTCCGGAAGGACCGGCCAAACTCCTGAATATCCTGGGCCAGGATGGCCCGCCAGCACTTCTCAGCAGCCTCCGCCAAGGCCCGCGCACCGGCGCGGTCGATGCGCGTATTGGCCAGCACATCGAACTCGGCCCGGCGCGGACCCAATGTCAGCAGGTACAGCGAATTCTCCACAAATCGCAGCGTCTGCGGATCCTGGACATGCTGGATGCGGGTGGGCCAGTAGCGCCCTTCGAAATCAGCCCTGGCCAGACCCGGGAAGACAATCCCGATCGAATCCTGCGAGCCGGAGATAATCTTTGTCCCGGGGGGATTATCGTAACAGAAAAGTGTCTTGGCCAATTGCTCGTAGTTACCGGGCGGGATCCGGGTGCCCCACAGATCGATGGCCGACCGGCGTGTGCTGGAAGCCATGCCGCTGCGGTCATTAAACTCAATGGTCGCCTCAAGCGAGATCGTGATGACCGGACCGGGAAAATGTTCCGAAACCCAGGGCTGATCCAGCCAGCCGCCTGCCAGGTCGATGCGATAGGGAATTAAAGGACGCGGGTGGATGTCCGTGGTCGAGCGCGGGGGCAGGCTCGCATGCGGCGTTCTGCTCAAGACGATATGCTGAATGCCCAGTTCTTTACACAATTTTCGCTTTTCCGGGACATTGCCCTCTTCGTTGACGATAAAAAAGTCGGGGTGGATCTCACGCAGCTCTTGTTCAAAATCCAATTCCCCCGATCCTTTGGAGATGAAAGCCTGTTTCACACAGGAAACAGCCTGTATCATGAACAGGCGTTCCTGCTCATTGTTGATCGGAACCCGGCCTTTAATCTCGCAGACGGACTTGTCCGATCCAATGGCTACATACAGATCGCCATAGGCGGAGGCCTTCATAAAAAATTCGATATGCCCGCTATGCAACGTGTCGAAGCATCCACTGACAAACGCTTTTGGGGTCACGCATTTCCTCCAAAAACGGGTTGTTTTCTAGAACCGGACTCGCCACCAACCCCTCGTTGTCAACACTAAAGGCTCCAGAGTAAGAAGCTTCGTTATGCGGCTGATTTCTCTTAGCCAATACGTATCTGTTCAGCTTGAGTCACTTAACGTCCTGCGCTCAGCCTGCCCTCGCGAAGCAAAACCGCCCGTATTTGCTTTTAGAGTAATGTTAACTGCGGCGCGTGAGCCGTTTGGCCGACAGTGCAGGATTAGGTTCAGTATATATATTATCCCACACCGGAGAACACACCAACGAATCCATCGGGCCGAAGGACAAGCCGGCTCCGCGCTTGTTGGACCGCACTTAGTTACTGAAATAGTTCCATCCATATGCATAATCAATAGTTGGAAAAAATGTACACCGAAACACCGATAAAACCGAAAACACCGGGAGTTTGTAATAAAAGAAGGCAGTTGAAAATGAGAGGGACAAACCAATTGCTTTTCGGCGATGGCATATTTTCAACGGCCAACCGCTCGGTGGATCCATAGCCCATCACCCTGCGCCGCGCTCGCCGCAGACAAACCCCGGCAATAGAATCTCTCGCCCCATTCGGGGCAGGCACCAAGCCTGCGTCGCACACTCAACTCTCCGCAGGGTATTGCCCGGAATAAACAGCACATGGTTGTGTTAGGGCGTGGTCCCAATACACGCTCTTAGGGCTGCCCCGGTTCGCCCTTACGGCCGCCGGGGGTGCTCGACTACCATTAAATGACCATACATTTCCCGCCGCCACCGTTAGATAATCCAAACAAAACCTTAATATCCCGCTTAATTGACGCATCCCGCCCTTTCCCGATATAATCCGGCGGAATAGCGGGTAGATCAATGCGGTTTTAAAGACCGACGCGGTCTTAAAGACCGCGTCGGTCTTGCTGCCTTCCATTAAAGAACCAATCCACATCCTGGCCGATTCCGCCATGGCGGACGGCTTCCTGGGAGACCCTATCGTGAGAACCGATGCCATCCGGCCTGTCCACACCCTCGTCGTCCGCACCACGCTAAAATCCGACCCGGCCGCCGACTCACTCCTTGCCGATGCCCACGCACTCGGGCTCAAAGCCGTCCGCAAGATCGAGCGCGAGCTGCTTTACTTCCTGGAAGGAAAACTGACCTCCGCCGAGCGCGAGCAGCTGCGCGCTGAACTGCTCACCGACCCGGTCGTCCAAACCGGCGCCTGGCGCGATAAGCCCGCCAAGACCCCGGCCGGCGCGTTCGTGGTCGAGGTCGCGTTGCGCCCGGGCGTGACCGACCCGGTGGCCGAGGAGATCGTCCGCTGCGCCCACATGCTCGATATCCAAGGCGTCCAACGCGCCGCCACCGGCACGCGCTACATCATCCGCGGCGCGCTTTCCCCCAAACAGCGCACGACCCTGGCCAAGCGGCTGTTGGCCAACGATGTAATTCAGCGCTTCACGATCGGGCCGATCGAACCGGTCTTCCCCCGCCCGGCCGAATCCTCCGGGCAGGTGGAGCGCCTCCCGATCCGCAAGCTCGACGATCGGGGCCTCGCCCGGCTCAACGCCGCGCGCCTGGCCGCGCTCGACCCCGGGGAAATGCGCGCGATCCGGGATTACTATATTGAGTTGGACCGCGACCCGACCGACATCGAATTCGAGATGATCGCCCAGACCTGGAGCGAGCATTGCGGCCATAAAACCTTCAAGGGCGAGATCACCGTCGCCGGCGAAGACGAAAAGATCAACGGCTTGCTGGATACCTACATCCGCGCCGCGACTCAAAAGGCGCGCGCCGGTTGGGTGCGCTCGGCCTTCGTCGACAACGCCGGGATTATCGATTTCGACGGCGGCAACGAGGTTTCCTTTAAAGTGGAGACCCATAACCACCCGTCGGCAATCGAGCCCTTCGGCGGCGCCAACACCGGCACGGGAGGGGTGATCCGCGATATCCTCGGCGTGTCCGCCAAGCCGATCGCTTCGACCGACGTGCTGTGCTTCGGCCCGGCGGACGCCAACCCGGACAAGCTCCCGGCGGGCGTCCTGCACCCGCGCCGGATCCGCTCCGGCGTGGTGGCCGGTATCGAGGATTACGGCAACAAGATCGGCATTCCGACCGTGTCCGGCGCGATCTGGTACGACCCGGCCTACACCGCCAACCCGCTCGTCTATTGCGGCTGCGTCGGGATCGCCCCCAAGGGCAAGCACGTCCGCTCGCCCAAGCCCGGCGACCACATCATCCTGCTCGGCGGCAAGACCGGGCGCGACGGCCTGCGCGGCGCCACCTTCTCCTCGATGACCATGGACGCCAAGACCGGCGAAGTCTCCGGCGCCTCGGTCCAGATCGGCGATCCGATCACCGAGAAGGGCCTGATCGAGGTGCTCGTGCGCGCGCGCAACCGCGGCCTTTACCACGCCGTCACCGACTGCGGCGCGGGCGGGCTCTCCTCCGCCGTGGGCGAGATGGGCGCCAAAATCGGCACCGACGTCGAACTGCGCGAGGTACCCCTCAAGTACGCCGGGCTCGCGCCGTGGGAAATCTGGCTGTCGGAGGCGCAGGAACGCATGGTGCTTGCGGTCCCGGCCGATAAACTGGTCGAACTGGAAAAAATCTGCAAAATCTTCGACGTCGCGCTGACCGACATCGGCCGCTTCACCAATGAAAAGCGCGCCGTCGTCCGCTACAACGGCGTCACCGTCCTGGACCTGGAAAACCGCTTCCTGCACGAGGGCCAGCCGGTGCGCCAACTCAAGGCCGTCCTGCCCAAGCCGGTCGAAGAGAAGACGGCGGATGCGCCGCGCCGGCGCAAGGTGGATAACAACCAGGTGCTGCTGGCGCTTCTGGCGCACCCCAACATCGCCACCAAGGCCGAAACGATCCACGTATACGATTACGAGGTCCAGGCCGGGACATCCGTCAAACCGCTCACCGGCATCGAGAACGACGGTCCTTCCGACGCGGTCGTGCTGGTTCCCGCCGGCACGAAAGGCACAAAGGGGATCGTGCTCTCGGCCGGGTTCAACCCCGAGATCGGCAAGGTCGATCCGTACCGGATGGCGCTGAGCGTGGTGGATGAAGCCGTCCGCAATGCGGTTGCGGTCGGCGCCGACCCCCAGCGGATCGGGCTGCTGGATAACTTCTGCTTCGGCGACCCGCTGCGGCCCGAGGTGCTCGGGACGCTGGTCGATGCCTGCCGCGGCTGCTACGACGCCGCAACCCTCTTCGGCCTGCCCTTCATCTCCGGCAAGGATTCCCTCAACAACGAATACATCGGCGCCGACGGCAAGCAGCACGCCATCCCGCCCTCGCTGCTCATTTCCGGGATCGGGATCATCGACGACGTATTCGACATCGTCACGATGGACCTCAAATCCGAAGGCAGCACGATCTACCTGCTGGGTGAGACGCGCGACGAAATGGGCGGCAGCCATTTCCACAAGGTCATGGGCGGCGGCGAGGGCGAAGTCGCCCCGGAACTGCCCGACTTTGCGCCGGCGCTCTACCAATGCCTGCACAATGCGATTCGCAAGGGGCTGGTGCTTGCCTGCCACGATCTGAGCGAAGGCGGGCTGGCGGTTGCGGCAGCCGAGATGTGCATCGCCGGACGGATGGGGATGCTGCTCGACCTCGACGACAACGACACCACCCTGGCGCTGTTCGGCGAATCGAACAGCCGCTTCCTGGTCGAGGTCGAACCTGAAAACGCGGTCAAGTTCGAAAGTTGCTTCACCGGCGGGATGGGCAACTTCGCCCGGCGGCTCGGTGCGGCCGTCTCCAACGGCCGGCTCACCGTCTCAACGCTCGATGAATCCCTGCTCTCGCTTTCGGTCGACGATCTGATCAAAGCATGGAAGGGGAATGTAAAGTAAGACTATCCCAACCTCCTCTCCCCGCCTTCGGCGCCCCTCTCCCCCTTCCCCTTACGGGGACGGGGGAGAGGGGACAGGGGTGAGGGGGTTAGGACAGTCTATGGTCCATCGTCCATGGTCGCTTAAACAGATAACGAACGGAGAATACACTCACCCATGAAACCCCAAGCCCTGATCCTGCATGCCAACGGCATCAACCGCGATATCGAGACCGCCGCCGCGCTTGAAAAAGCCGGCGCCGAAGCGGATATCGTCCATCTCAACCAGCTGCGCGAAGGCGGCGTGAAGTGGAAGGAATACCAGATCCTGGTCATCCCGGGCGGCTTCTCGTACGCCGACGCGCTCGGGGGCGGCAAGCTGATGGCGCTCGAGATGAATGTCTACTTCGCCGACCAGGTGCGCGAGTTCGTCGAAAGCGGCCGGCCGGTGCTTGGGATCTGCAACGGTTTCCAGGCGCTGGTTAAAAGCGGCATCCTACCCGGTTCCGTCAGCCGCAAACCCGCTGCCAAATACGCGGTAAAAAGCAAAACGAAGAGCAAAACCAAGGCGAAGCCAAAAGCCAAGCCCGCCGCGGCCGCGAAAAGCAAACTCTCTCCGCCCATCAGCGCCACGCTGACCTTCAACGAAAGCGGACGCTTCGAATGCCGATGGGTCCACCTCAAACCCGTTTCGCAGAAGTGCATCTGGACCCAGGAATTCGAGGAGCTGGTGTATTGCCCGGTCGCGCACGGTGAGGGCCGCTTCATCCTGAAGAACGCCAAGGATTTATCAGCCCTGCGCGCCAACGATATGATCGCGCTCACCTACGTCTTCCCCGATGGATCACCGGCTGACGGCGAGTATCCGCTCAACCCCAACGGGTCGCTGGCCGACATCGCCGGCGTATGCAACGAAAAGGGCAACGTGCTCGGGCTCATGCCGCACCCGGAGGATCACATCCACCAATGGCAGCATCCGCGCTTCGGCCGCGACGAATCCGGCGAGCTCGGCCTGGCGCTGTACGAAAACGGAGTGTATTACGCGGAAGAGATGTGACATATCAGCAGGGGCAAGCCAATGGCTTGCCCCTGCTGATATGTCATCCTGAGCCCTGGTGATTTTCCAGGGCGAAGGATCTCAAGGCACCCTTACGCAGTAGTAGTTCGTCCGGGCATCCTCGTGGGTGCCCGCGCTATTCCGGGTACCTACAAGGAGCGTCCTAACGAAGCAGCTCTTTTCAGGCGTTACAGGATTGTCACACACCCGAAACGCGTTTTTCGCTCAGGCCAGATATACTAATTATTGAAATTCATTGATGCGGAGAATGCCCATGCTGACCAAACCGCAGATAATCCCATTGATTTTCATAATTGTATTTGCTCTCGTATCCTGCAACCCCGGAAGCTCGCCGGAAAATTCGGCGGCTGAGCCTCCGCAAAGGATACAGGAAAACACACAATCGCACACCCCTCCTTTTACTTCGACTCTGGGGTTTACGTCCACCAATACATACTCGCCCTCGAATACTGCTTCGTCCTCACCTACCCAGACACCATCCAAAACCCAAACCGTTTCATCTGCTCCGACAAGCACCCTCGCCGGGCTTCTCCCCGGTTCTCTATCCATGATCACTTCGGGGAATGCAAATCAGGTTTCCCAACTGACTCGTTGGGGAAAGGGGTCCGTAAATTCGGTGAGTTGGTCGCCGAACGGAGAAATCCTGGCGGTTGCCTCATCAATTGGGATATACCTTTATGAAACAGAATCCCTGCAAGAAATAGGGTTTATTGAGACGAATGCGTATGTTTATCAAGCGGTTTTTTCTCCGGACGGCTCCCTACTCGCCTCGGCATCGCAGAATCAAACGGTTAAACTTTGGAGGGCAGTTGACGGCGCGCTCCTGCAGACGCTGGGAGAAGAAGATCCGATGTGGTGGGCGGAAAACGTGGCGTTTTCTCCGGACGGGTCGACACTGGTTGCAAGTAACGGAGGCTGGTTGATCCTATGGCGGGTATCCGATGGAACATTACTCCGCGCCATAGAGTGCAACATGGGTGTTGTGCTGAGCATGTCCATCTCGCCGGATGGGACAATCCTTGCTTCGGGGTGGGACGACTACACCGTGCGTTTATGGCGGCTCTCCGACGGCACTCTCCTTAACACGCTGGAAGGCCACACGGGTTACGTGAAGAGTGTCGCATTCTCTCCGGATGGAACGAGTATTGCTTCGGGATCATTGGATAACACCATAATCCTTTGGCGCGTAT
>Ga0315536_1001242_pt1 | contig 12877 bp, 14 predicted proteins | sample SalMarSW160230MG_FD_203093 | JGI IMG/M metagenome (GOLD analysis project Ga0315536, IMG submission 203093) | Salt marsh sediment microbial communities from the Plum Island Ecosystem LTER, Massachusetts, United States - Salt Marsh Sediment SW1602-30 ... | reverse complement strand
GCGGCATTTTGCTGCCCTAAACCTGGTCTTTGATGCCGTCTATTGCGGAAGCCTGGACAGACAGCGGGATACGGTCAAACCGCTGTACCGCATGGACAAGAAGTATAATTTGCCTGGTCCCTTTCATACTTCTTGTTCGAAGAGTTCTTCAAAGACTTCCTTCACCTGGAAAAATTTGGGACCACAATCGCCAAGGATTCTGGTTTTAGGTGGCATCATATTGCTCCTGTTAACACCTTTAGGGCGGATTACCATGTATTGCGGGTTTTTCAACCGCGTTTACCCGTATAGTTTCTTCAACAGCCATGCCATCCTTCGCCCAAGAGAATTCACCAGCATCAGGCCTTCTTCATCTTTCTCCACATCACCCTCGTCGCGGCCCACCCCAATGGCACGGCCGACAGGGATCATCTCCATACTCACGAAAAAATGACCCATGGTATCAAGTGTGTGCACGGCACCTGCCCGGCGGACCGCAGCCACCAGGGAACCAACCTTGTTCCTGAACATCCCCCCGTTCGATCTGGAAACAAAACCGACCCGATCAATCAATGCTTTCATCTCAGGTGTCACATCCAGAAAATAAACAGGCGAGCCCAAGATAACACCCTGCGCCTGAGTCATCTTTTCAATATACTCGTTTGCATTGTCATCGTTCACAGCGCAGCGCTGATCCTTATTCTTCATGCATTTATAACACGCTATACATCCATGGATTTTCTTGTGAGAAAGCTGAATAAGCTCCGTTTCAATTCCTTCCTTCTCCAGTTCATGGAAAATTTTACGGATTAGAATACCGGTGTTGCCATCTTTTCTGGGACTGCCATTAAATCCGATGACCTTCATTTTATTTCTCCTTTCGTTGTCATTGTGAAGCTGTTACGGGGTCCAGGGACTGGGATCGGCGCCTGATAGGCCGGATCAGCGCCGCTTAAAAACGGGCGGAAACTCAAGGTTTTCCCATTCTCCAGGGCTTGTTTCATCCAAAGATCCTTTTCCGGCTCGTCTACGGGCGCGGTCGTCTCATAAATGCGGTCGTATTCTCCAGCCAACGCCTTGATACTTTCGGAAACGTGCTCCAGGGTCAATTCCAGACTTCGGGAAAGCTGCAGGCTGATCGTGCCGAAGCAGTCGGCGGTTTCCATGACCTGGAGAGATTGCCTGGCAGGAATCATAAGGCAAAACAAAAGGATGAGAATGAAAATATCAAACCGTTTTCTGGAAAACTGCAGCATGGCTATATCTCCTTTAAGGATTATTTGGTGCCTGAACGAAGGTGGGAGATAAGAAGTGCCTTTTTTGGAATCAGAATATAGGTGATTTGCCTTTGCGTGTCAAACCTCATTCAACCCACCCGCCCGAGGCGGGACTGTGGAGGCAACTGACAGGTTGAAAATGAGGGCTGGGACCTTCATGATGAAGCCGTTCAACAACTCCGGGATGCCCGAAAGGATCGCGAAAGCGGTAATAAAGAAGCTTATGTAGATTTGATGACGACTATCATTTAAATCCAATTCGCCATGCTCTGCACATAGTTTCATTTTTTACAGTAAATATTTTTACTATCAATCTTTTATTCACTATTCAAGATGTGACACCATTTACTGACTACCCTTTCTTCTGCTCCCCTTAATGCCCAAAGCCGCTGTAGGCTTGCAGCGTGCATTATGAGTTTTTTCAGCAAGGGAGATGCAGGGACCACACACCAGCCTTCAGGCGAGCCCTGAGAAAAGGTCAGATCAATATTTGGACTTGAACCTTTGAAACTAATTCTCTATTCTCAATGTTCCCGTGGTATTATTCGTATAGGCAATTCAAAGCAGCGGTTGCTTGGAGCATTCAGTGGGAGAGGAAAAGATTACCGCATCAGCAGGAGATGTTTTTACCGTCGGTCCTTGTATTTATCACCATGCAACCAATACTGGATCGGAAGATGCGCATATGATTGTTGCCTATTCGGCAGGCAATCGCGAAATGCAGCTAAAAGCTTCTCTTTAACTAATGTAAATTTGATCTATTACCGTTCGATATTAGTACCCCATAAACTCCCCGATCAACTTCACATGGATGCGCTTTTCGATCATGTGGCCTTCAATGATGCTCCACATGTTGCAGATGCGTGTGGGAGTCCTGCAATCACTGCACAGCCCTGTTTCCACACAGGGGTTCTTGAGCCCATAGCGGATGTTGTTGATCGGTGCGGCATAGTGCTTGACCCGCGCCATGGCGGATTCTAGATCGGCGGTCACTTTGTTCATGCCCACCATCAGAATAACCTTTTTGGGCCCGAAGCTCATTGCCGCAACGCGGTTGCCCATACCGTCGAGATTGACCAATTTTCCATCCAGTGTGATCGCATTAGAGCTGGCAATCATGAAATCGGAGGTCATCCCTTGTCGTCTGCGAGCCAAACCCTCTTCCGGCGGTATTCCCGGCTCGTAGGGATCAATGAGGTTGACCTCTGGTAGCTCGGCGATGGCCTCCCAGAGCCCTGCTTCTCCCGCAGTCATGGTACCGCAGCGAAATACCGTTGACCCTGGCGTAATCATGGCGATGACTTCCTCTTTGGCCTGGGCGGCAGTGGCAGCATAACTGCCTTCCATACGGCGCTTTTCCAAATTCCTAATTAATTCTTCAGCTACCTTTTCATTCCAAACAACCTGATTTTCGTCCATTGCATTTCCCCTTCCTGGTGTTGTTAATAGAATTTCAAAAACAGTTGTCAATTTGATTGGTGGAGTCAACGACCACCCGTAGAGCCCAATCGCTCCGAGATTTTGTTGGGCCTGAAACTTTTTTAATGAAATCAGTTGACCAAAGCACTGGCAGTACCCACCACTGTCTTCTCGCCGCTGAGACTTTCACACCAGACCTCGCAATTGAGCCGGGTTTCGGACCCTTCGGACACCTTTTCGCGGACAATGCCTCTGGTGGTAATAACGTCGCCGGGCAATGTATATCCAATGAACTTAATGGATAGGGTCCCGCCCTGGAGCCAGTTTTTGCCAAAAAATTGAGTCAGCATTTCTGACAGGTAGGCGTGGGACATGAGCCCCTGAGCTATGGGAGCGGGCAGCCCGGCTTTCTTGGCACTTTCCCAATCCGTATGAATATTGAGGTTGCTCCACATACTGAAAAGGCGCATATCCTCAAAGCTAATCTCTTTTCTCACCGGAGGCAGTTCCTGCCCCACCTCAAGATTTTTGGTGGCGATAGTCATGACTTATCCTCCCCAGTTCCACCCCTGTTGTATTTGGCTGCACTGGAGGGGGGAACATGCAAGAGCCCTAAACCCGCAGCCTTCCTCACCCGCTCATCTTCAATCATGGCATGGTTCCTGGTGCGCATTATTTCCACACCATCTTCGTCAACAATCAGCGATTCAATGACGATGTATCCCCTCCCCCGTTTTTCATATTTGTCCATAACCTTGGTTGTAATATGCGCCGGCTTACCCAAGGGAAGTGGATTAATAAATTCGGTCTCCTGCACGGCATGTACAAAGCCAAAGGGGTATTGGTAGCGGTGCATAGTGGCCTCCATGGGCGCGTCGTCCAGCAGGGGATGATAAGTGATGGGGCCTCCCCAAGGAGACTCACGAGAATACCAGGGATTTTCCTCCTTGAGGGCCGCCAGGAACCTCCCCTGCATATCCTCATCACAAACAACCTGGAGTTCGGGCATCTCCTCACCTACCTCCATTTCCTCAAAGACCATCACAGGCCCTTCTACCTTGGCTCTCAAGGGCATTGGCGAACCTCCTTTCGTCATGAATTACGAGTGGAATAGATTGAACTGCAAGACCTATACCTGAAAAGTGCGAATCAAACTGGATATCACCGACTTGTCTCTCTGGAAGAGTTCGGCCATCTGGTTGAGGTTGAGCCAGATGGTTTCTTTTTCAATCCGCACGGCCAGATCAACGCTGCCGTCCTGCGCCTGATACAGAACGATTTTCCCGGAAGAATCGTTTCCCGGCCTTTTCATATCAGCGCCCTCAAGGAAATGACATCCTTGGATGTGCAGGATTTGCGTCCATAAGCAGGTAAATAACGCATTGAACCACCTGATTCCACGTACTGTTTTTCGGGTCCCCTGCTATTTGTTAGCTGTACCGACAATCCCCAAATCCTCATCCCACATCATTCACTATGGCCCTTTCGCAGGGCCACAAAGTACAAAACCCCGCTCTCCATCTGTTCAGAGTAACGGGGTTTTGGACGTTCAAAAACCATTTCAAATCCTCTTTTGAGATTGAAAAAAGAAGATGTCTCGTAGGGTACAAAAATGTCAGGTTGAAGTTTCGGTATTCTTCATGCTGGGATAGAGAATCTCCTGGAGAATCTTCTCCACGTCTATGCCCCTATCCTGGGCCCCCACAACAAGTTGGATGGTTTTTTTAGGCAGCATGAACCTCTCAAAGTAGAGCCTTAAACGGTCGGGCAGGTCCTCCAGCTGCCGGTCACCAAGGATCTGCCGGACGGTCACTATGCCACCGCCAAGAAGCTTTCCCAAGTAATATGGCGTTATGTTCCGTCTGAAATTTCCCGTATCATCCCTGGTGATTATCTCCGTCAGCCGGGCTGGGTTAATGCCCAGGCGTTTGGCAATGGAGGACAACTTTCGTTCATTACGGTATTCTCCGACAATTTCTCTGATACGTGGAGCAAATTCCACAAGGGCATCGATTTGTTCGTTGTCTTCCACATAGTAATTTTGATATTTTTGTTTCATGAAGACACATTAAAAATAAATGATGTAAAATGTCAAACATAAACTGCTCAAATGGAATAAAAAGAGGTAGTCTACATGATTAACGTCTGTTTCTTCTCGTATGGGTGTATCTTTCCATCCTGGAGGCCTGTTTCTCATGATTTTGGCCATCTGCCCGGGCAAAGATGGAGATATGGAGAAGTTGTTCGAGGGCCAGGGTAAAGCCGGTCACTTTCCTTGATTCAAGTCGGAAATCGGTTCCGAGGCCCACGGACGAGTGGCTTTCTGTGCTGGCTGAAATGGCTGATTTCTGAAACTTAGTGATCTCGCTCTTGAGGGCCTTGTGCGCCTTATCCGGCTCAAACCAGTCAATGGCATCCAGGGCATAGCTTTCAATGAAGTTGCGTTAATGATAACAGAGGGGTTTGACAAATAAGGTCACAACTGGAGAAATTTTTTGAAAAAATTCCCATTTTTGTCGATAATCCAGGGGAGGAAGATTATTATTTTAGTGATTAGTGATTAGGCTGGAAAGGCTGAGCGATAGATTTGACGTAATCAAATAATTACGCTAAACTTCTTTTATGATTAAACCTGACAAAACTCTTGTACCTGACTGGGACGAAGACAATATCAGTCATATTGCTGAACATGGTTTGAGCCCTGAGCAGGTTGAAGAGGTGTATTACAGTGAAGGGCCGTTTCCGACTCAAGCCGTAAAGCAAAAGAAAAAACGAGGAAAATCCACAGAATATAGATACCGTCTGTGGGGTACAGACGCCTCAGGAACGTGTATTGAACTTATTGTGGCCCCATATCCCCAATACGGGGCATGGCGCTGCGTAACAGCTTTTCCCAAGTCAAACATCACCCAAAAAGCCTATTTCAAGGGGGTAAAAAGATGAGCAGACTTCCCAAAAAGAAAAGAAACGACCTCAAAGAAGAGGCCACCTGGTGGGACACGGAGATTTCGCGCGAGAGTCCTGAGCAGATTCAGGAATTGCTCAATAATGCAGAGCCTTTTAAGGTTCCCCGCCCTGCCCGTCAACCGGTCTCCTTCCGTATGGACCCCTTTGATATTTCGATGGTAAAACGACTCGCCCGCAAGAAAGGCGTTCCTCACACCCAACTCATGGCAATGTGGCTTCGCGAAAGAATCGAAAGAGAGAAGAGACATCATGCCTCGGAATAATATGCAGACTGATTGTCTCTCACAGAGCTCGCGGAGAAACGCTGAGTGTTAAGGAACTATCTCTCATCCTGCACAACTGGTGAAACACATACCTGGTCTGAAACGTCAGTTCGGCCGAGATGGATTTCGCCTCCGATACCGGCGATGATCAGGCCGACGAGGAAGGATAGCCATTTCATATTGCCCTCCTTTGGGCGCCTCAAGCCCGGGTTAACAGTTGCCCGGATATTTTTCCACGCATATTTCAACCGCCCCTTATAAACCCCGTATGAGGGGCTGGATGCCTTGACCAATCTAGTCGATGCGCCCAACCCCTGAACTGCGATATGCTAAAGTGACGCCCTATTCGTTCTTTAAATATTAATATACGCCTCGCGAGTTTTCTCATTGGTCGTTGTCGGTTTGATATATTCCTGCCATTCCGCGGAATCCCATGACCCTGATGCCTTATGCCATTCCCAGAACGTCGTCGGTATTGGATGCGTTCCCACAACCATTTTCATGCCGAAACCCTCTTCGGTGAGGTCACGTAAGTAACCTATATGGGGACACGGAGGGAATCCGCATAGTGCGCCTGAGGAAAGGAAAACAATTTTTACGCCAATTTTCTTCCATTCAGCGAGAACCTTGTTCCCAACGGCCCCACTCGGACACCCGGTACACGTCACATAAGAAACCAGTTCAAGGTCTTTATCTTTGTAATCGCTGAAGGCGCCCTCCCTATTGTTCAGAGCCCTGAAGCATTTGATTCCGTGACATTGAGTTTGAACACAGTGGTGGTCGCAAAGTAGAATCCCAATTTTCGTTTTTTCTGCCATGTCAAAACCTCCTCTCCTGTTTGTGCCAGTGTGTTAATGACGTCCATAAAATTATAAAATGCAGCATCTATTCAAAAGCGCCATTGCCCTGGGTACCGGAAGAACAAAAAATCCCGTCTCTTTGAATACATGGAGAGCGGGGTGTTCGGGTCAACGCGGACCATTTGAAGAATTCCGCAGTCCTGCTTGGGCAGCGGCATGAGGAATCTCCCAAATTTAAGGAGGATCTGTCCATCTCGAGTTCACTCCCTAATCCGCCTTGAAGGCATCCCGGAACACTTTCTGTGAATTTTCAAATCCTCTTTCTTTATCGGGTTGAAAGAAGGAACATGGTTCGGGAATGCTGCTGACTGTTGTTTATATTTAACTCCTCAAGAAGTCAATAGAAACCAAGCCTTTTGACGAATGCCTGATCCGTGATATGCGCGTAATAACTGATGGTTTTGTCAAATACGGTCACAATCCAAGAACTTTTTTAAAAATTTTGCGAATTTTTTGATTGAATCCAGATTGATTGTCTTCTTACGACTATGATGAGCGATGGGGAGAGTCCTTATAAGGTCGTACAATCTTCCCCCTGTGTCAGAATAGTTGTCACCTGACGGGGTGACAACTATTCTGACACAGGGGGGTTTGGTTTCAAATAGTGCCAGGTCACCGGGGTGCTTTCGAATGTTGAAGGCATGGGACTCGCTCAGCAAGGAAGGAGTTTCACATGAAAGCATTTTGATTTAAAGAATAGCTGAAAGCAGCGGAATTGCCGGACAAGCCGACTCTCGAAAAAGCTTTTTTATTGTAAAGTTTTTTAAAACACAGTAAATTATGCCTGCTTATTGACACAATACGCAGGAGGCCACCGGCAATGTTGAATCCATTTATAATCCATGGAATCATCAAAGGGGATCATTTCACAAACCGTAATATGAAGAGGCTTTTTTACAAATAAAGTAGAACATGAGCACTGTATTTCTAATCCGGCACGGCCAGGCATCGTTTGGTAGCGATCAGTATGACCGTCTGTCCCCTACGGGCCATCGCCAGGCCGAATTATTGGCGCGGCATTTTGCTGCCCTAAACCTGGTCTTTGATGCCGTCTATTGCGGAAGCCTGGACAGACAGCGGGATACGGTCAAACCGCTGTACCGCATGGACAATGATCACCGGGTGGCTTGCCCTGAACCGGTCTATACCGACCGGTTTGACGAGTATGATTCACGGGCGGTTTGGGAGCATTATCTCCCTATCCTACAACGGCAAAAACCGCACCTATCAGATGATATTAAACAATTGCCAGCCGACAAGAAGGCCTTTCAGCGCTTGTTTGAAGCGGTGATGATCGCCTGGATATCCAAACCTGAACCCGCGCGAGGTCTGCCGGTCTGGGGTGATTTCGTTAAACGGGTCCGCAGTGGCTTGCAGACAATTATACGAGAACAGGGCCGCGGGAAGAAGGTGGCCGTATTCACATCGGGAGGCCCCATTGCCGTGATCGTGCAGCAGGCCTTAAACCTTACGGCGGATGCCGATACCCTCGGGCTGTCCTGGCAGATCATGAACGCCGCTGTAACCCGGATTCAATACAACGGCCGGCAGTTAACCCTACAGGTGTTCAACGACGTCACCCACTTAGAACTCATGAAGGACCGGACCCTGCTGACGTACCGGTGATGTCTTTCGGTGTGCACGTTTAAATCAATGCCGCTATGCGGATCGTGGCAGGGGAAGGAGAAGCCTTAACAAAAAATCTTAGTTCTTGTTCGGACACTACTTAGCCTTTTCTTGGTATACCTCAAGAAAAGTCGGTATAAAAGAGGTCAAATCTTCCACAATGCAGACGTCGGCCATATTGAAAATGGCCGCATTAGGATCTGTGGAGATGGCCACGATAAAACCCGCTCCCTGCATGCCTACCGTGTGCTGGATGGCACCGGAGATGCCGCATGCAATGTAAAGCCTGGGCGAAACCGTGGTGCCGGTAAGCCCCACCTGGCTCTTATACGCCATCCAACCTTGATCACAGATCGGGCGGGACCCGGCTACAGCCGACCGGGGAAAGAGGCCTGCGAGCCGCTCGATGAGTACCAGGTTTTTCCGCTCGCCTATGCCGCGGCCCGCGGCCACAATAACGTCCGCCTCGGCGAGTCCCGAATCCTCCCTTTCCGCGCTCTTGATCCCAAGGGATTTGGTTTTTTCCGGTTCGGCGGTGGAGATACGCAGATCCACATTTCCGGGGAATGATGAAATCTTAGGGTGGGGCTTAAATGCCCCCGGCTCAACGATAAGCACTGTTGTTTTACCCAGCGGGAGAAGGTCCGAAACGATTTTCCCGTTATACGCGGACCTGGAAAAATAGATTTTCCCCTCTTTCCCGCCCATGGCATTAACGCCTGTGATGCATCCTGCCTTGAGCCTGACAGCCAGGCCCGGAGCAAAGTCAATACCCCGGGTGGTCTGTGGCGCCAGGACAAAATTAGGTTCCATCAGGGACAATATTTCCGTCAAGAGATTTTTATAAAGCTCTGCGTTGTAGGTGGCAAGGCTGGTGTTCCGAACGGCTACCACGTCTATTCCTGTGGTTGTGGCTATCTCCCCGGATATTGTTTCAACCTCCGCGCCTAAGACAACCACCTTAAGCTCCAGGGAGCATGCCTCCCCGATCTTATGGGCAAGGGTGACCAGTTCATATGTCATCGGGATGGCCCGGCCTTCATTATGCTCTGCTATTATTACAACGGTTCTTTTCATAACCCGGTTCGCTGTATAGGAGGCTGCCCGACTCGCTACGAAGCCATTCTCGGACAGCCTCTTAGATAAATGCTTTTTTTTCAAATAGTTGAAGCAATTGGCTCGCTTTTTTCCATTGGTCCCCTTCAAGCACCATTCCTATCCTGGATTTGCCCGGATAGTGTGAACTCAGGACCTCCTCACGTTCTTCCACCGATGGGAGAGTTTCCAGATCTATGACAAATGCCTTCTGCTCCTTGGCACGCAAGAGGTTCGACAGGGACGGATACCTCGGTTTGTTTATTCCAGTCTGGACGGTCAGCAATGCGGGCAGGGCCAGTTCCAGAACGTCTCGCAGACCGCCCTCGATCTCCCGCTCCACATGAACCATGCCACCTTTCGCTCGAAGATCTTCAAAGATGACGGACGTGGCACACGGCAGAGACAACAATTCGGCTAACAGAGGTCCGACCTGTCCATTCATGTGGTCCTCGGCCATGACCCCGGCCAGTATAAGATCATATTCCCTATCAAAGGCATAGGAAGCGATCCAGGAAGCGATGGTTAACGGACTGATATATCCCTCCCCAGTTACAAGGAGGTGAACGCCATTGTCCGCCCCCATGCCCACGGCCCTTTCAAGCACCCGGGCCGCCCGATCCGGGCCCACGGTCAGCGCATCCACTATCGTACCGGGATGGGCCTCTTTGATCAAAATGGCCTCTTCCACGGCAAACTCATCGGCGTGGTTCATCCAGTATTTGACATGGCCTTCCGGCTTCACTGATCCTGTGGATTCATCCACCCGAAAAATAGTTTCAGGATCATGAACCTGTTTGATGCAGACGAGAATTTTCATTGGATGCAGGACCCCGCATTAAAGGATTACCGTCCCCCCCTCTCCGTTAATCTCTTAACCTTAGGGCTCGCGCGAAAATGTGAACTTATTTTTGCGCGAGCCCTGAGCAGTCATCGTCAGCTTACAAAAGATATGCCTCCCAGTCAATAAACAAACGAGCGTTCGCTCATTTTTTATTGACAGACTCGTATCCATCCGTTAATAATGTGAGACTTTTGAAAAATGCTCAATTTCGTTTAAGATCAAGGCGCGTGAGGATTTTAACCGCAGGAATATACTAAATATTTCGAGGATTAGAATTTGAACGCAACACAGAGATTAGGCGAAAGGGGGCGTTTTTAAAAGGTCTCAGTGTCTGTGACTTTGATCATTCAATCTTCCAACATAAGGAGAAAAAAATGGACTTTACAGTATCCGAAAGACTCCAGACCATCCTGGACCTGATGAAGGAATTCGTGGATAGGGAACTCATCCCGATGGAAACGGAATTCGCTACAAGAGGCTTCAAGGCAATGCTGCCCGAAATCGAGGAGAAACGCAATATGGTAAGGCAGATGGAACTCTGGGCCCCTCTGCACCCTAAGGAGTACGGCGGCATGGGTCTTGGCCTCATGGAGTATGCCATGGTGGCTGAGGTTTTAGGCGTTACTCCTCTCGGGCTCTATGTATTCGGGTGCCAGGCTCCTGACGCCGGGAACATTGAAATCCTTCATAAATACGGCACGGATGAGCAAAAGGAGAAGTATTGCAGGCCCGGCATTGAGGGTAAAATCCGATCCTGCTTTTCCATGAGCGAGGTGGAAGTTGCCGGTTCCAACCCCACCTGGCTGTTGACTACGGCAGTCAAAGATGGTGATGATTACGTGATCAACGGCCACAAATGGTACACTTCTTCGGCCGACGGATCCGAATTCGCCATTGTTATGGCCGAAACCAACCCCGAGGCGGAATCGCGGCACATGCGGGCCAGCATGATAATAGTCCCCTCCGGCACTCCAGGGTACAACCTCATCCGCAACATCTCGGTCATGGGTCATGAGGGAGATGGCTGGGCCAGTCACGCTGAGATACGTTACGAGAATTGCCGCGTCCCCAGGGAGAATCTATTGGGCGGGGAAGGCATGGGGTTTGTCATGGCCCAGGAACGCCTCGGTCCTGGCCGCATCCACCATTGCATGCGCTGGATAGGCATCTGTAACAGGTGCTTCGACCTGATGTGTTCCTATGCCCTCAAGAGACGCCGTACCCCTACAAAGGTCCTTGCCGATTCCGACATCATCAAGACCTACATTGCCGACAGCGCCGCAGACATCCTATCTGCCAGGCTCATGGTCCTAAACACAGCATGGATTATCGAAAACGCAGGCGTCAAAGCGGCCATGAAGGACATCTCTCTCATCAAGTTCTATGTAGCAAATGTGATGCAAAGGGTCGTAGATCGTGCCCTGCAGGTTCATGGCGGTCTTGGCATGACCGACGACACCCCCATAGCCATGTACTACAGGGGCGAGCGGGCCGCCCGTATCTACGATGGGGTTGACGAGGTCCATAAGATATCGGTAGCCAGGAGGATACTCAGGGGATATGAAGGAAAACAGGTGAGATGACCTGTACCTTAAATCTTTTGTTATGAGAGGGCCGCGGGTTTCAAAAAGATGGATTATGCCGAGTTTAAACGAGAGATTCATGTATCAAAGGACGATATTTGCAGGGAGATATTTTCCGAGAACAGGAAATCCATCCGGGTAAAAAAAGAAATGACCGCATTGAAGAACCTTGGCCGGATTTTTGACTCTGCTCTTCGTATAAGTAACAAAAAGGGCTTTCAGGCAATGAGCATGCGGGATCTCAGTAAAGAAGCCGGTCTTAGCATGGGCGCCCTTTATGCATATTTTTCCAGCAAAGAGGCCCTCCTGGAGATAATTCAGCGCCAGGGCCGCGCCATTACACAACGCATTCTAAAAAAAAGCGTTTACGCCGAAAATGGGTCGGTTGCCAGGCTCCGTGCCGCGATCCGGACCCACATCTATCTAAGCGAGATCATGCAGCCCTGGTTTTATTTCTCATACATGGAAACAAAAAACCTGGGGGAGGAAGAAAGCAAAAAGGCAATAGCCAGCGAGCTTTTCACCGAACAGGTAATTGTCGACATCCTCAGGCAGGGCCGGGATGAAGGGGCCTTCGTGCCGCTGGACTCTCAATTGGCCGCCAGCGTGATCAAGGCCATGCTGCAGGACTGGTACCTGAAACGCTGGAAGTACACAAAGAGAAAAACCTCTGTGGACCAGTATGCCCGGTTTGTGACGGATTTCGTTGAAGCCTATTGTTTATCGCCGGGATTTGCGGTTTCCTGAGAGGAGAAGAGAACATTATGTCAGAAGAGCATTCTAAGGATTTTGCCGAGGGCTGCAATGGGAGCGGACATCAGAAATGGATGAGAATTCTCCATAGTGAGGAACCGGACTTCACAAGGCCACTCCTTTCGATACCCGAGGAGGCAGAGGAACGAATGTTATCCCGCCTTGGCTTTCTTTACGGTGAAGATGAAGCCGAGAAATGGTTGCCCGAACT
>Ga0315536_1001241_pt1 | contig 12881 bp, 13 predicted proteins | sample SalMarSW160230MG_FD_203093 | JGI IMG/M metagenome (GOLD analysis project Ga0315536, IMG submission 203093) | Salt marsh sediment microbial communities from the Plum Island Ecosystem LTER, Massachusetts, United States - Salt Marsh Sediment SW1602-30 ... | reverse complement strand
TTGAAGGCTTTAGCCATGTCCCAAACAGTTCGACCCGCCCCAATCCCCCTTGTTCGATTAGCTATCCTGGCAATCTCAATCGCCTCCTCAGTTGCTATCCGAGGTCCAGAAACCGCTATGGGTGTGGCTCTTTTTTTTAGTTTAAGCGATCTGCCAGCCACGTATGCTAGGACGCCACCGAGAGAATGTATTCCTTTTATGGGTTTTGGGCGGGGAGTGAAATGGAATCCTTTCCATGAGTAGGTTTTGTCGGTGTCCACAATAGCAACAGTCACCCTTTTTCCAAGCTCAGCCTCTATTCGCTCCCGCAGTTCATTGGCAATCTCTTCCGCGTTTTCCAAGGGAAGGCTAACATATGAGTGGGGAAGGTTGCTTCCGTCGATGCCTGCCTCTGACCCGTGCATAAGGGCTTGCAGAAAGCCGCTTTGCTGTAAGGCTAGCTGCTTGTGGCGGCTCCCCTCTTCAGCAGGGTATGAACGGAGATAATCTATGGTTTTCTTTCTCAGGTGGCATATGGGTCCCAGAATGTGGGGCCATGCAATCTGCATCCAGTATTTGGCTATGAATCGTGCAAGACTGCTTGGTTTAACGGTTTTTTCGTCGATTATGTTGCCTAGTGCTGTTGAGACTGCCTTTTCTGAGACTGTTACGAAGTCTCCGTTTTTCACTATGTTTTTTATGGCTTGGATTAGCTGTTTGATGTAGTCGTCTCCGGGTTTCCAGTATCTGGATTCAACCGCAACAGCCTTGTATTTGCCAGCCACTTTGCATCACGAATAAAGTCTTGTGCTCTGTTTTCTAAATGTTGCCCAGAATAAATACGTGATATTGTGTGGTTTGAGTAAGCTGTTTGAGTAAGAAAACTTTAAGAGACATGACATATGTCATATTTATGTGTGGTAGCAGCCCACATTAAGGGGAAAACTGAATGGAAAAAACTTTTTTCAAGAAATTACTGCCCTTGATGCTTTTTACACTAATCTCATTCAGTCTTCTGGGCAACATTGCAGGAGCCGAACTTTCTGACGACACCACTGAAGCCGCGACAGCTGATTCAGAATGGAGGCTCATAGTGGATGGGGCTGTTAATCAGCCACTTAACCTAACGTTCAGCGATCTTGCTGCAATGCCAAGAAGCACGGTTTATGCAGACCTATACTGTCTGGAAACTATTGTATCTACAGGCAACTGGACGGGAGTAAAACTTGGATACCTACTTGAAACTGCTGGACTACAAAGCGGGGCAGCTGGCATAGGTTTTTTTGCTTCAGACGGATACAGCACTTTGCTTGATATATCAGAGGCTTTTAGTGACTATACGATTATAGCATATGAATTAAATAGTCAACCTCTGTCTGAGCACCTTCGTTTAGTTCTTCCTGGGAAGAATGGCGACCAATGGATAGCATGGGTCACACAAATAACTGTAAGCACGGTTGCTTCAGATCCAGCCATTGACCTGTCTCGACCTCCACAGATGTCACAACCGCCTTCAATGCCTAATGCAACGTATACGCTGCAACCCAGTGATCAACCATCTACGCCACCTGCCGACCCATCGCCATCACAAGAAATTGATTCAACAATACCGCAGCAAGATTTCCAAGACTCAAATCCGCCTGCATATAATGGCTTTGCACTATTAGCTCCCCTAGTGGCTGTAATAGCCGCAACCACAGCATACCTGTATCTAAAACGCAAAAAGTAACAAAAACGGTGCCCCCTCTTTTTTGAGTTAATTGTTGTAACCTGAGTTGTTGAACCCGAAAAAGCCAAACTGAAACGGTAGTCTGGGGTCCACAAGAAAATACATTCAGTTATTAACCATGAAATATAGGTAATATTTTGTAGGAAGAGCACATCTCTGAATACAAGCGCGAGAGGAGACAAGCTGAAATGCCCAGAAAAGATGATGAGCAGAGCGTGAACATTTTTGATCTCCTCTCTGAAGAAGCATCTGAAGAAAAAAAGGAGAAACCGAAGAGCCGTAGGGCTGAGCTTCTGGAGCCGATGGGCATCAAAGATTGCTTCGAGGAAGGAAGCATCAGCATTGACATGCGAACCTGCAGGGGAATAGAATGCAATCTGTGCGTGAAAGCCTGCCCCACCAATGCGCTGTACTGGAAAGCTGGAGAAATTGGCATCGCAGATGATTTGTGTGTTCACTGTACCGCGTGTGTAGCCAACTGCATGGTAGACGACTGCATTCGTGTTAGCCGAAAGCGTCCAGACGGCAAAACCGAAAGCTTCAGCAACGCAAAAGATGTTTTGGCTCTTCAATGCAACATCAACTCCAGCAAAAGAAAAGCCAGAGTAGAGTCGCTTTATCCAACAGTCGAAGAATATTTTGAGCGTCACGGAAAGTAGGCAGCGTAGTCTTCCGTAGGCTGCTGCTTGAATGTTTGTTCGAAACCTTTATTTTCCAAAAGTGACCACAAAAAGCTTCTGAGAGGCGTTATCATTGTCGGAACTGAATTGGAAAGCAATTATTGAAGCAGCAGTGAAAGTTGAAGAACAATCAATTGCCCTTTACACAATGGCACTAGAAAATGCCAAATATCCATCATCCAAAGTTTTCCTTAAACAATTGGTGGCTGAAGAAAAGGGACACAAAAACAAGCTTGAAGCGATAATGAAAGACCAAACCAAGATTTCGGAACTGGGCTCCCACGGCGGCGCAGTTCAGGACCTCAAGATCGTTGACATGCTGCAGGACACTCCTTTGTCTAAGGATGCAGATTATGAGGCTATTCTTGTGTATGCAGCGAAACGAGAAAAAAGCACCTATGACTACTACAGAACGTTGGCTATGGGACTCAAAGGAACAAAGATGGGCGAAGTGTTCTCTATGCTGGCGCAGGAAGAGCTGGGACACAAAAACAAACTCGAAAAAGAATACGACGACTGCATACTACAAGAAAACTAAACACGCGTATGAAGGTTAGCGTTTATGCGTTGACCTCCAAGTTTTCCTTTTTTTACTAAAAGCTAGAATGTGAAGTTTTGATTAGACCAGAATAGGCTGTTGGGTTACAGCGCCAGGTTGACACCAAATAGCCATCTAGTTTTTTCCAAATCAAAATGTATCATCTAATAAATGAAGCGCAAAAAAGAATTTACATAAGCTAACATCACACATGATGTTGCAGGTGCGCAAGTTGAATAGGCGTTTCTCACTGCTTATTGTTGTAGGTTTGATTGCGGTAGTGGCTACAGCATTGTTGGCTGTCTTATACGAAAATGGGTTTCTAACAAACTCAACCGAGACAGAACCAACTATTCTTTGGCAAAGTGGCATTGAAAATTTTGCAACCGATTTTGTGGTTGCTGACGGAAAGGTGTTTGCGTCAGATAATTGGGGCAATGTGTACTGCTTTGATGCTCAGAGCGGCGAATCGGTTTGGACCGCCAGTGTAGGCGGTTTTGTAGCTGCGGGTTCAACCATTGAAGTTTATGAGGGCAAAGTGTATGTTGGCTGCAGAGGCTCTGTTGTTAACCGATTAGACGAGAACACGGGTAAGCTGGAGTTGACGTTCCAAGCGCCAGTAAGTACAAGTTACGGAAGTAAAAGCGCCCCCGATTTCTTTGTTGCAGACGGAAGGGTGTTTGCATCACAAAATGGCATGGCTGTGTATAATGCTAGTAATGGAGAACTTTTCTGGGGATCTTTTTCATTCAGTAGCATTACGCTGGGCAACGCAAGCACCTCAGCACCTGAAAGCGATTATGTTTTTATTGGGTATAATTCCCGCGTCAACCCCAACAACGGAAGCATCATGTGGAATATCCCAGGCGACTCCAGTGACCCCGCAATTGTTACCCAAGGAAAAGTATTATTTTGGAACTATAATCCGGTTGGGATTTCGGATGATGGGCAAACGGTTCTTTGTGTAGATGCATCTTCTGGGGATACGCTCTGGAGTTTCGATGTTGGGGCTCGAATGTTTCAGCCAAATGTATTTAATGGTCTGGTGCTGTTTGGCGCTGAAGATGGGTACTTTTATGCCGTCAATTTTGCAGACGGCAGTTTGGAATGGAGAACATTTGTGGATGATCAGAACCTGATAGAAACCTTCAACAGCTACACGGAAATGCAACAATCTATAATACATATGAGGGCATCTTCGGTTCAGGTTGACCCTCAAGACCAAACAGTTTTTTGGAGTGTAATTGTCGGCTATAATGGAGACGATGTATACAATGGAACGTTATGGTCTCTAGACCTTTTGAATGGTGATAGAATATGGACGTTGCCCGTCACCAGTAACGGTTCAGTTTTTACAAACTATGCAGCTTACGCTAGCGTGACATTGTCAAATAATCTGCTTTATGTTACCGAACACAGTGACCTGTATTGCCTTAGTGCACACACTGGGGAAATTCAGTTTAGGCGAAATTTTGAACATTACGTTCTTCCACCTACCGCAGAAGACAATAGAGTGTTTGTGGCGGCAGACCTGTGGGTATTCGCCTACGAATAGCTCCATGCTGCAGAAGCATTATTGCTTGATTATTTCAGCGGTGATGCCGTCTATGCTGACTGTTTTTTCTTCTTTGTTCTTCATGTTCTTGAACGTGATTTTGTAGACTGGACTGTATATTATGGCATGTTCAGTGACCTGAAATAGCTCATTGTTGATGGCGTTCACGTCCGCTGGTCTTCTGATGAGCTTGGATTTAGCCATATCTATTACTTCTTGGTCAGAGACTGTTGCCTTTTCAGTGTTCTTTCTGAACTGTTTCAAGATTTTCTTGGGGCTCTCTTCAGAGGGCGCTATGGGAACCTGATCAGGCGAAATCTCGTTTCCGCTCTTGTCAAGAATGAAATACACTTTGTCTTCATGCGAAAACAGCTCTTGACCTTCAACAGTGATAACATTGCGGAACTGCTCAGGCTCACTGCCTGGAATGGGCACCATCTGGGGCTTGAAGGATTCCCCGAGAATCTTCACTTCCCCAATTGTCTCGGCGACTTCGATGGTGTAAACTTTTGTGGCGTAGTATTCGATTCTGTATTTTGCGTCAACAACAACGTAGGGTTCATAGTGCTTGTCAACCGAGACTACGTGTATGTCTTCGGGTTTGGGTTTGGAAAAACGTTTAACGAACAGTTCATTTTTCATTTCTTCCGCTTTCTGTTTTAATGTAACGGCGTCTACCCTTGATTTGTAGACTATAACCTTCATTTGGGCAATATTTTCTGGAATCTGTGGAACCGTAGTCAAAGATAACACCTGTTGTGACAGCATAAAAGAAAACTTGCGCTAATTAATCGTTTATGAAGCCCTACTCTACATTTAGAGTATTTAGTAAGCAATCATGTTTCACTGAACTTTTCAAGAAAACAACCGGGAAAACTTCTCTGAATTAACTGCGTGTGCACGTAACTTTGGACTGTTTACTGAGATCCCAGTCAAAGACTAGATTGAAGTCTCCTTTTTTCTTCATTCGCTATTATGTGCGCTCTTCGAGTAGGCTCAGGTATTCTATATTTTCCTGTGCATTCCATAACAATTTCTGTTGCTTTCTTCAACGACACCCGATGGCCAACGCTGACATACACGGGCTTCGTTCCCTGCCTTGTCACAACCACAGCGCCGACGACCTCCCCCTTATCCTTAAGGGCTGCAACCCGTCCACCCTCATCAAAAGGTTCCATTTTGCCGCACAACAGACTCTTCGCCACACCAACAGTTGGCTTATCCAGAATCAAACCCAGATGCGAAGCAAACCCCAAACCATAAGGATGCGCGAATCCTTGTCCGTCAACCAGAAACACGTCCGGTTCAGTGTGAAGCTTTCTTATTGCCGAATATGCTGGCGGAATCTCCCTGAAGGACAGAAAGGTGGGAACGTAAGGAAAACGGGTTTTAACGTGGGCTACCTGAAACTCAACCAGAGACAATGTGCCATAGTCTAGAACAGCCACTGCACCAACAGAGGTTCCCTCCAGATATGCGACATCGACCCCGGCTACGTAATCAACCCTGTCAGGCAAAGTATCCTCAAAGAGGAGCTTCTTGGATAGTTTGCGTTGCATTTCGTGGGCTTTTTTTGAAGAAAACTTTGGGCTAAACTTATTTGGCAACTTCCGTTTTGACCCCAAACTGTTGAGGGTTTCGGGCTTTTCAGTCAGTGTTTTCGTGTTCAAGTTTGTTCTCTAGTTTTGAGATTGAGCGTTCTAGGGCAGTTCTGCGGACTTCGATGGTGATGTCACCGCGGGTGATTTCGATTAGGCGTCTGGCAACATCGCCTTTTCTTCTGAGACCGTTAATGATTATGTACGCGTCATCCAGAGCCGTCAACTCTGAGTAGATGTGCTCCATCCACTCTAGGCACTTCTCGGATGCCTCCACGTTTCCTCTTCGAATCAAATCTAGTGCTCTGCGTCTGAGCTCCCCAATCACGTCGCCAAGAGACAAAACATAGGGGGTTACGGGAACATCGACCTCTTTTGGAGTTGGAAATCTGCTTTCCTGAATCAGCGTAAACAGTATGTGGGCTTCCGCATGCTCTTCGAAGGCGGCTCCAACAGAGCCACTGTAAAGCAGGTAAGGATACTCTTTTGATGTCTCATGAAGCTTAACAAAAAGCGTCTTTGCTTCTTCAAGCATGGCTTTAGCGTCATCAAATCTTTCCTGATGAGTGACCTGTATTGCCTGTTTAGACAGGCGGGTTGCCTTTCGCATGTCCCTGTTAACCTCTTCCCGCATTTCCTCTCTTTCACTCAATTCTTCCTGAATCTTTTCCAGAATCTCCCTCAAAGACATAAAGTTCACAGCCAGAAACAATTCAAAATGAAGCCTAGGCTAACTTAATAGCCTTTTCCAAGCGGCTAAGCAAAACCACTCGGCTGTCAGGGGACTCATCCAGCATGCCGTAGCCTAGTTCTGTAGACAACTGAGACCCGAATTCTTTGATTTCCATGTGAGATGGCATGTTACTTCCGTCCATGCGCAGCCTCGAAAAGCCCACATGCATGTAAGCCTTCGGCTCCAAATATGTTGGGTTCGCCTTTTTGACGAGTTGAGCAAAAAGTTTGGGATACTCCAAGTTCATGTGCCTTGCCAAAGTAAACCTGATTACGGTGGGGCACTTGAAGCTGGGAAGCAGCTCTAAGGTTTCGTTAAGTTTCCTCCAAGCATCGTTAATGTGGGGGCGGCAGATCTTAGAAAACGCGTTCTTGTCAAACGCTGGAACCGAGATGTACAGTTGGGTTGGTTCCTCGCTTAGGTTCGAGAGCGCTTCGGGAACAGTGCCGTTTGAAACCAAGAATGTGGTGAAGCCTCGCCTGTGAAACGCTTTGATCAGCCCGTCCAGATGAGGATAGAGGGTGGGTTCTCCTGTCAGACTTATGGCAGCATGTTTTGGTGTTAATGCTTCCAAACGTTTCTTTTGGTCAGCGTTGGGCGTTGCTTTGTATCCCGTCAATATCCGTTTCTGCTCTCTGATGCACCCATCAATTATTGTTTCAGGCTCATCCCATGTTGGCAGCTTGGTTTCGTCCCATCGTAGGTCATAGTCTCCGCTCTGGGCACGCCAACAAAAAACGCAACCTAGGGTGCAATGAAAAACTGAGGGTGTCATCTGGAGGCACCTGTGACTCTTTATTCCATAAAATTTCTGTTTATAGCAGGTTCTGTCTTGGACTATGCTGTTGTAGAGCCATCTGCACCTTTTCACTGCAGAGTGATTACCCACTAGATGATACTTTTGCCGCAGTAGCATATGAATGATTTCGTCGGGAACCAAAGACTGCAACTTTTCAGCCCCCCAACTTGTTAGAATGATAAATATTAGAAGAAAATAAAAATTTGAATAAACGCATTGAAATTACAGAACAGAAACTTGTTGAACTAGAAAAGCTAATTCGTGAAACCATAAAAGGACCTATATGGCAATAGAGTTCAGTTTGAATGTATTAAATCATGCGCACGCATTAGAGTGAAAATTGCTGTTTATTTCCCGTAAATCCCATTTTTTGAGGTGAAAAAAGGGTTCTGGGGCGCCAACATGACAAAATACAGTCATACATCAAGGCGCCCTTTTTCCGACAACTAACACGTCGCTATTTCTGTTCTGATTAAACGACTTAGTCTCGGAACTTTTGCAGTTTTTGCAACATCTCTTTGTCGCCTTCAGCGTCTCCAGCACATGTGGCGATTATGCCGTCTACAACTCCGTCTAGTCTTGCTGCGGTTTCTTCAACTTTATCCATGGTTGTGGTGGCAGGCCATCCGATCATTTCCATGGTCTTTGCGTTCTTGTCTGTGGCTACTAGGAAGTATGCGTATATTGGTTTGTTTAGTTTCTTGCACTCTGCAGCGACAGCTTCAAGCATTGGGAATGTTGAATCTTCAAGTCTCATGAAGTAGATAAAGTCCCAGTCGCCTCTTACACGTTCAATGTTATCTTCCAATGATCGTCTGGAAGTTAGTAAGCATCCTAATTTTAGGTTCTTGAGTTTTACGTTTGTGCGCAAGAACTCTCGGGCGCCCTCAGAGGATTTTAATTCTTTGATTGGTTCACCAAAATGGGGTTTGTCGCCCATTGTGACGATTAAGCCGTCAAGTCCAATAATGTCGGAGGCTAATGCTAAACCTCCCACTTCAACTGAACCTTTGTAGTGAAGTATGAATATGGGCACAACATATTTGTCTGGATATTTGGATTTGAGTATGCAGCTTACAACTACGCCGCTTGGTGCAGGAAAACCAGCAGCGCTGTCAGTTACGTTCCATCCATCAACTAGATCTTTGAGTTCTTCAGCGAGTTTCTGAAATTTTCGTGTTGGGACAAATTCATTTAAGATTTTCATTATTCCATCTCGGTTGATGGATACATAGATTGGATTTAAAAATCTTTTGTAGTTGCAGTGTTTTGAGGAATCTATGATTATTAAAAATGGTTGTTATATATTCTCAGAATTTGAGCAGATAATAGACATCAGATCCCATAGACTCTATATACCTCTTTTTACTTTTTTCATTTTTTGGACTAATTTTTGATAAATGGTTCTGAATTTGCTTTAAGCCCACACGCATCTCTCTTATTGTTCAATAGTTCAAAGAAGAAGCAAAATGCAGATGTGGATTTGGAAAACAAAAAATTTATTACTTTCCGTGGGTGAAGCATAATCTGCTGATATAACTTAAACTGCAAAGAATTTTTGTTCGTACGAAGGACGTGGCACAATTTGGCTGAAACAAAATATTGTTCCCCAAAATGTCGTTTGTTTAAATGCGTGAAACACGCTGTAATCTACCAAGGAAACAGAAACTGGTGCAGATGGACCGATGAAGAATGCAACATAGCAAACTGTAGCTACGCGACATGCGTAAGGAGACAGTTGCTTCCTGGCGGCGTATGCGGCGAATCTGTGAAACGCAAAACAGTTGAAAGAAGACTAGACGACGACCTGATACCCGCTGTGAAACTCAAAGGCAAAGCATTACGAAAACTGGGAGACAAAGAATACTACTAGAGTCCTTTCACCTTTTTCTATACTGTTTCGTTTCCGACAAAATTGGGCACCACAGCAGTCTGAGGTAGGGCTGAAACTGCTCATCTTATCAGTTCACAATTTCTGTTTGAATCGGAGAGATGCAGTTTTAGAAGTATTTCTGCAGAGCAGCTTTTGCCTCGTGAGGCGATGAATTGAAGCATTCAGAAACGAAAGGACCACAGAAGCTGATTCTTTTTAGTGATTCAGCGACTTTTTTCCATGGAACTGTGCCTTCTCCAACATCCAGATGCTCGTCGGTTTTGCCGTTGTTGTCATGAAAGTGAACGTTGACTATTTTTTTCCCAAATTTTTGGATATACGCTAATGGTCCTTCATTCGTGTTTGCGTGACCTATATCCAAGCAAAGATTCAAGTAGGGAGACTCAAGCTCAGACAACAAATAATCGCACTCTTCAATGCTGTCTCCCAGATAGAAGAGCTCGGAGCCTTCAGGCATCGGATTAACGTTTTCGATTGCCAGCTTGACTTCAAGTTTTCGGCAATCATGTAGAACCTGCCTGAGGTTCGCAGCCAATCTTGTTAATGCCTTTAGTTTGCTTGGCTTAACGCCTAAACAGTATCCCACATGCGTGGTTACATGTGTAGCATCCAGTTCATGAGCAACTGAAATGCACCGTTCCAGGTAGGCGATGCTGGCGTCCCTGATTGCAGGAATCTTGTCAGCAGGGTTAACTGTGAAGGGAGTGTGCAGACTCAAAGTTATCCCGAACTCTTCAGACAGTTCCCTCAAGTTGCTGATTCGTTCAGCACCAAAAGTTTCGACAAACGAGCTTTCTCTGATTAAATCGATTTCTAGATGAGACAAACCATATTCTGCGGCGTATCCGAAACATTCTTCGACAGGCTTTCTGACAACATCGAAACCAAACACTAAATCCATGGGATTCACTATGCAAAAATGTGGATATAACCCTTTGAGACTGCGCGTCAGTCAGATTGCTGAAAGAATCTTAAGGGACAAAAACTGCGGCTGCAAGAACCGTTGTCCACTGACCCGTTTTTTCTCCCTTCGCTGACTGTGTTATGTTGCTTGTTTTGATGATCATCCCACTGGTTTGGAATATCTGCTTTTTCTCGTCCCACGCCTGCTCTGGATCAAAGGGAATTCCCATGGTTGTAGCAAGCATTGTCGCAGCCAAGTCCTCGGCGTAGTTTCCTACTGTTTCTGCTGTTTGCCCGAAAGAATGATGCTCAGAGAGGTAGCCGTAACTGTTTTTGCTTGAGGGAATCGCCAAGCCGATGGATGCCGCAATCAGCCTGTGGGGCTCCTGGACAGAGTTTTTGGACATGACAGCAAACGTTATCTCGCCCGGATGAAGCATCTTCAAGCCCCGCTCTTTAGAGATTTGTTTGCATCCTGGCGGCAGTATGCTAGAAACAGTCACTATGTTGCATGCCTGTATTCCAGCGTTTCTCAAAGCCAACTCAAAAGACTGCAGATAGTCCTTATGTCTGCCTACTCCCTTAGTAAGGAACACATACCTCGGAATCATCGCGTTCAATTACCTCCCAAGACCAGATTTATTAGCATTCCATATTCCGATTTAAACTTGCCTTTTTTTAGCCTCAGGGAAAAGCCACGAAAAGTCTGGAGCCCTATTCTTGCGTGCATCAGCCTTCACGCGCTCATTGAGTGCATGAGTTATGATGGGCAGGGCAATGGTTGCGTCACAGTAGCAGGTGACGTCCCTTCCTTTTCCAGAGACTTTGCCCCAGCTTTTAGCCTCCTCGAGGGTACATCCGGATAGTCCACCCCATTGCGGCGAATCAGTTGTGATTTGGATAGCATACTTGTGGGGGTAATAGTATTCCTGAATGCTTTTTCGGCGGTTTCCTTCTCTTCCAGGTATCTCCTGATCCATGGTTTTCGGCGAAATCGAAATGGCGAGCAGTTGCGTGAAATCTTTTGGCACTCCGCCTCCAACATATATAACGGCAGTATTCTTCGTTTTTTCGCCTATGCCCACAAACTGGTCAAACTCTTTAACCTGATCCACTATCAGGTTGTGTCCTTCATTCTTTGCCATCAGCACTGCTTCGCCGTAGGCGCTGTCCAGCATTGCGGGGCTGAAGATGGGGACGCCGTTCTCTGCGGCGGTTGCGGTTATGCTTTCTATCTTCTTTTTGCTTAACCATTTGCCGAGCAAATGCAATATTTCCATTGAAGAGTACGGATAATCTGTTTTCAGGGTTAACAGGAATTCGGTTAGGAGCTCCTCCATCTTTCTGTAGTCTGTTTCTATGCCGTAAACGTCGTAGTATCTGTTGATGTCCGCTTCCAGAAGCTCCTCATCGTTAACGGTTTGGGTGGCTTGCCAGTAGCCGAGCCCCATGGCGTCAACAATGTCCTCGGACACGTTTGCGCCTGTAGAAACAATAACGTCAACGAACCTGTTTCGTATGAGCCAATTAACCAGCGTCCACTGTCCAGCAGTGCTCATGGAGCCAGCTAAGCCCAGAACGATTACGAGGTCATCTTCTTTGACCATTTTTTCCCATAGGTCTACGGCTTCTGCCAGTTTTCTGCCTTGATATCCGGTTTTGCCCATTTCGGAAACAAGCTGAGAAACAGATTTTTCCTTAACTGTGAAGCCTTCAACTTTTTTAGTCAAAGGGATTCTCATGTGATTTCGTCTCCTTTTGTGAGGTTAAAAGTCTCTGATAGACTCGTATTTAAATATGCAGTTTTGGTAAAAGTGACGAAAAAACTGGATGGTCCAAGAAAATCTCCTAAAAAATGGGCTGTTTCGCCTAGGCAAATAATGCTTGGCGCTGTTTTTGCAATTTTTTTGTTCATTTTATCCAGTGGAGACTCGCTTCACTACGGGCGGTCTCTTCTTTTTGAGTACCCGGTAACCGCAGTAGGTGCATTTTACTCCTCCGCCGCGCAACTCAAGCTCTTCTGTTCTAACTTTGGCGCCGCATTTCACGCATTCATAAGTGAGTCCACGTGCAGCTCTTTCTGACATATTATAAGCCTCTAAACTGAGGTAACGATGCCTCACAGGATTTAAATGTTTTCTATTTCAGCAAAACGTGGCAAGCTGTTCCATCAGAGATTAAGAATCATGTCTGCCAAAACTTTAGCCCCGTCTCTTAGCACCGGAACTTTTCGTTTCTTCGCCGCTTCTATGGCAGCTACCAAACTTTCCAAAGTTAAGTCCGACAGAATCGTGGCGCCCACCTTTTTTGCAAAAATTTCAGAGTCTCTTCTTGGGAAAGTACGTTTCAGTTCTGGATCAGGAACTATAACAGATGCCTTCTTGTAGACGGCGGCTTCCAGCGGCGTAGAGCCCTGATGCGTCACAACCGCTTCTGCGCCTGCGATAAGCCCGCTAAACTTCAAGGAAAACCG
>Ga0315536_1001238_pt1 | contig 12897 bp, 4 predicted proteins | sample SalMarSW160230MG_FD_203093 | JGI IMG/M metagenome (GOLD analysis project Ga0315536, IMG submission 203093) | Salt marsh sediment microbial communities from the Plum Island Ecosystem LTER, Massachusetts, United States - Salt Marsh Sediment SW1602-30 ... | reverse complement strand
ACCTCTTCTGCATCAGTTAATTGGTCATTGTCCGAGTCTGCATCGAGGGGATCGCATTGATAGAACCACTCTTGGTAGTTATTCAATTCGTCGTTATCTGGGTCTTCCTCCCAATCATAGAGACCGTTATCATTTGTGTCATTATAGAGAGGGTCTGTCCCAGTCATCTCAACCTCGAACCAGTTCGGGAGTGAGTCAGCATCTTCATCATCGTCATAGTCTGAAATGGTATCCCCGTCAGAATCTGTCCTGTTGAACCATGTACCTGAGAGGTGTGTCACATTGGACCACGAGCCTGTGATATACAACTCGATACCGTTTGAGAGGTCATCCCCGTCTAAGTCTTCATCATAATCAGAAATATCATCATCATCTGAATCGTCATCGTTAACGTCTGTATGAAGCAGGTACCACTCATCACCATCTTTTACTCCGTCATCGTCCGAGTCGGGGTTTCGCGGATTCGAGAACGTGATGAAGAGCTCATTGTAGTTAATGATTCCATCGAGGTCCGAGTCTTCAAGATCGTCAGTGAGCGGGGAACCACCTGAATCTATGAGGGTGGGATTGGTCTGGGTGATGTAGATCTCCTGATAATTGGTCAATCTATCGCCATCGAAATCCCAGTCACCATCTAGAACTGTAGCATTCCAAGTGTGAGGATTAGTGGCATTCCAGCCACTTCCAAGATACTTGATTTCATCAGGGTCTCGTATCTTGTCAAAATCTGTGTCTACCAATGTAGCATTTGTTCCATATGTGATGACTTCCAAATAGTCGTTCAAGGTATCTCCATCGGAATCGCTATTTGTGACATTCGTGTGATAGGTATAAACCTCAAGGTCGTCCCATAGTCCATCAAGGTCTGTATCTTCTGAGTTAGGATCTGAGTCCCAGACATTGACTTCTTCTCCATCAGGAATTGAATCTGCATCTGTAAAGGGAGTCAGTGGGTCAGTGTGGTATATGTTGACCTCGTCTCCATCTGATAATTCATCATCATCTGTGTCGGAATCAAGTACTCCAGTCCCATAGATGACATATTCATCATAATCGTTGAGCCCATCATCGTCCCCATCTGCCTTGAGTGGGTCCGAATGAACAATCATCACTTCTTCATAGTCAGTGAGCTGATCCCCATCTGTGTCTTCATTAAGTGGAGATGTCTTGCTTACCTTTACCTCATATCCATCCGAAAGTAAGTCGTCATCCGAGTCCGGGTCATACACACCAGTCCCGATCTGTAGTTCCTTCCAGTTGGCTAGATTGTCACCATCCTGGTCATCGTAATAGTCAGTTATTCCATCATGGTCTGAATCGACGTCGTTGGGGTCTGTCTTAGTCTGGCGTACCTCTTGAATATTGGTGAGTTTATCACCATCATTATCGTCTTGTGCATCGTTAATGCCATCATCATCAGAGTCGGCATCGTTGGGTAGGGTAAGGGTGACGTTGTTCTCTTCATAATCTGTGAGTGAGTCTCCGTCCGAATCCGCAACATTGGGATTTGTTCCCAGATAGATTTCCTGCCAGTCTGTTAACTTATCATCGTCGGAATCCGCGTCGTTGGGATCTGTGCCATAAGTGATGACCTCTGTAAAGTCGGATAACTTGTCGAAATCTGAGTCGGGTAGGAGCGGTGAGGTGTCATACGTAAGGACCTCTTCACCATCTTTTAGCCCATCATTATCTGTATCTGCGTCATCATAAGCGCTCAACTCAATGAGAATCTCGCGAGCATCTGCCAGTCCGTCTTTATCAAAATCACGCCCGTAGGCAGAGACCGTACCTCCGTTGGTACCAAGGACAAACTCCTCTCCACCGAAATTATCGAGGTCTCCGTATGTGATAGCATTTGTAAGCCCAGCGATATTTGTTCTGAAAGACCTCCAGCCAGTAGCATTGTAGAGTGTGACTTGCCCGTTGGTTGTAGTGAGAACCTGTGCGTTGGTTGTTTGGCCGATATTGGGGAAGAGGATAGCGTTGACCTGTCCACCAAGGGTCTTGTTCCAGAGGGGTGTTCCAGATGAATCGAAGACACGTAAAGCAGCTTGAGATGTGCCCAGAGCGAGCTCGTGTCTACCTCCAGTGATAAGGTCCCCAATTCGCAAAGCAGTAACACTGTCTTCTGCTTGAATACTATATGCAAGAACTCCTGTTGAGTCCCACACACTCACTGTCCCATTGGAATTTCCATAGACTAGGTCAAGGTTAGCTGCAACGGTGAGGTCTCCGATACCCACAACATTGATGGTTGTGTTACTTGTCTTCTCAAAGACCATTGCTCCTGTATCTTGAAGCAGAGTGAAGCGTCTGTTCTGTGATGCTACAACAATCTCAGTGCGAGCGTCTGCGTCGATATCTGCACCTTCGAGTAACCTGACTTTTCCATTGCTAAGATAACTCCAGAGCGGAGTAGTGTCGATTTCAAAAGCATACACGTAGAAGTCATCGCAACCCACAACGACCTCTTCAAGCCCATCCCCGTCCAGATGAGCACCCGTAACCGCATAAACAGGCTCTGGAAGGGACATGTTCATCTGCACGCTCTTATCTGCGCCGACAACGAGGACTCCATCATCTGTACCAATGAGCATCTCCATACCTGCAGCGACAGTACCGTCGAATGCTGCTAGAGCATGAGGCGTTGAACCAAGATCCAACTGCCAAATCAATGTCTTATCCTGATCGAACAGAAAGAGCGAACCGTTCTGAGCAATGACTGCCACCTCCTCATAGGCATCCCCATCGAAGTTAGCGACAACAATGTCGTTGACCTGGGACCCAACTGTGGTGGACCAGACAAGAGCTGTGTCAAACGGCGCAATCTCTGCTAGAGTGTTTGGTGATTCAGGGCTTAGGATTGTAGCAGGTTGCATACCTGGTCCTGTTCCCTGTAGACTCACACCTGCAAGAATAAAGACGAATGCTAGAGTTATTATTGCCTGATAGGGTTTCATTTTGCGTTTCCTCCTATCTCATTATTATATTTCCAAGGTTTTACCTGGAAATAATCAAAGAAATCAGCTTCAACCATCTCTGCCCCTTCAAAGGGCATTTTCATCTCGTTGAACCATTTAATGACAGGCAGAAAATTGTCCTCCGGGTTGTCGATGAACAATTTCATTGCGTTTCTACCAGCTTGAGCAGTATATTGCACTCCAGGAATGGATGCCACCCTTCTAATGATCTCGGGTGTCATGGCGTGGAGAGTTACCTTGATACTCTCTCCTTTTCCTGGTAGTGATGCTATCAATTCTTCAGGAGTACCAAACTGACTGATTTCTCCCTCCTCAAGAAGAACAACCCGTGTACAATAATCCACGATTTCAAGGTCGTGACTGATGATGACCATGGTCGTTCCGAGTCTGTAATTGAGTTCTTTCAGATAGTTGAGGGTTTCGTGTCTGAGATGAGCATCCAGCCCAGTCGTTGGTTCATCTAAAAGCAAAACGGGGGGATCGTGTATCATTCCAAGGCATATTGATACGCGTTTTCTTTCTCCTCCGGATAACCTACTGACCGTCTTTGTCATCAGGTCTTCATCAAATCCGAGGATTTCAAGTACGTTTCGAGACCGTTTCTCTATCTCTTTCGGTCTGAGACCGTATAATCTGCCGAAGAATTGGGCATTCTGTAATGCAGAGAAGTCGTAATAGAGACTCAGATGTTCGAGTTGTGGTACATATCCGACGAGGAGACTGATGAGATATCCTTTCTTTGTGACATCATATCCTCCAACAAAGGCTTGGCCTTCCGTTGGATTGATTTGCCCAGTGAGAATTCTCAGGACTGTCGTTTTCCCAGCCCCAGAAGCACCTATCACACCAAGAAACTCCTTCTTATTAGCGAAGAAGGATACTCCTTTGAGCGCGTAGAATTTTCCAAAGGCGACCTTAAGGTCAATGATATCTATTTCTCGTTGGGTTTCTTTCGCATCATCTTTCTGCATGTTAGATGCCTCCCACTCTATCACTGACTCGGTCGAACATCTTTCGCCCAGCCTCGACACTCTCCATTAATACACGGAGCGCTTCGATTTTCTGTATCTGGTCAAGATCTTCTCTTTTGATCAATTCCTCTAGCTGTGTGAATGCTGCAAGAAGTGCGTTCAAGGTTGAATCTATGTCTTGGCTTAATTCAGTATCAATCTCAGGAATTCGTAGTCTTCTCTTCATCCTTCTTCGATTGTAGACGAGTCCGACCATGAGGGAACCGAAAATAGAAACTGATGTTACCAGTGCCAATTGAGACATTGTTAACCAGATGAATGGTTCTCCAGGTCCTGGTTCTACAGGTGGGACGTACACATCAAAGCTAACACTTGCATATGTCATTGCATAATTTTCGTCCCCTATTACAATGAAGATTCCATTGATTCTACCATCCGAGGTCCATGTACTAGGTGCAAATTGTGATGAGTATAATCCATCGACGACAAATCCTGCAATGAAGAAGGAGAGATTGCCGTCTGGCAACTCGTAAACAATTGCGACAAAGAGATCATCTACTGGGTCACCGTTCACGTCTGTAAGGTAGAGATTGAGATAGACGCTTTTGTCATAGGGATACGATGTAGTATTCTCTGCCAGACTAGTTGATGTGGTCAGAGTGTTTCTTAATAGGAACTGATTCAGATTATCAAGAAGTATGCTATTATTACATTTCACGAGATTCTTATTCATGAAGATCTTTGACGAACCGAAGATAGCAATTTCGGGTGTTGTCTGGTCAAGAATCCCAACACTATTTCCATTCAGACGCATCTGAGCGTTGGATTGATTGTTCATAACATATGTTCCGCCGCCAAGCCACACAGATTCAAGACCTGAACCAAGTCTTGATGTTGCTACGATATCTGTAGTATTTTCCGCTGAGTGTGTACCCTGGAGGTAATAGCCGTATTCAAACAGTAATGGATTCAATGCTGATATGTTCGCGTTATCATCATTATCTCCCAAGATTACCAGTGTGCCACCACCATCAGTGAACTCTCGTAGTATCTCTATATCTGTTGAATTGTATTCATCTGTTGGGGCGATGATAAATACTGTTGAAAATTGAGCAAGAAGATCTGCATCCAAATCCATACCTGGTGTTTCGATAAGGTCCAATCCAACATTAGCCATGGCTTTCTTCATATTTGAGAGTCCAGAAAACGTTGTCATTCTGAATGAATCAAAGAGCCCAGTTAATGAATCAAGACTTCCGAGGTCTCCAAGATTGAAGTCCATTGAAATGCCTGCGTCAGCAGACCCCACATCTTCTTGAGCTAGGGGGAAATCTAGTCCCGCAGTGTCGTTTCCACCTGATAGTCCACCGATGTCTCCAAAGCCCGTATCTCCCAGGAGCGATCCAAACCCACCTCCATGTGATGTATCAAGGAGCATCATTGCGCGTGGATATTCTAGAACTCTTTCCAGTGTAATGTTTGTTGACCAACCATATTCTGTTTCGATGACATAATCACATCTATGGTATCCATCTACTCCTATTGGTGGTGCCATCAAAAATACCGAGAATTCATAGAATCCTTCTATCGTGTCCGCCTGTGTGAGAGACATATTACCCCAATCTGATGCATTTCCATAGTTTGTAATGGTCATATTTCCAAGAGACTCAGTCGTTGATAGAACAAAATTGTAAATACCAAAATCCGCAGGGAACCGAATATCAAATGGTGCGAATGGAAGCACTTTAGGAAACACTGAAGTTGATGATATTGGTTCAATGACAAATACATCTCGAATTAAGAAATTATCAAGTACTCCCACAATTAGAGTATTGATATTCTGGGTGAGTCCTAGTACAGCTTGCAAATTTGCCGCGACTGCCCAGATTGCAGTTCTTATTCCATTGCTTTCAGGTCGCCATGATGCAGTTACATTCACAGCTTGAAACGGTCTGATATTCTCATAAGAGGAATATCTAGCATAAAGGGCACCCTCATCACCTAGGCTCTCAGTAACGAGCATTGCACCAGTAGCATTTGAGTTGTAGACTCCTATATTCATAATAATTGCATAGGATTCATATGCCTGACCCTCTTCCGCGATTCTTGGTAGATCTGCTTCTACAACAATTAGGTCTCCCTGATCTGCAATTACTGAAGGAACTTCATTTATCCACATAGCATCAATAGACGCATCAAGAACAGTTCTATTCTCTCCGAAACCCATTGCTATTGTGACATTCACGGGATCATTGACATCCACTGTGCCAAAGTCCCATTGCATTCCAAGACCTACACTCCCGTCGAAAGTTGTACCCCCTGTTAGATTTCCATCAGTAATATGAGATGAAATATCTGATGAATTTCCCACCTCAAATGCAGAGAGTGGAATACTGGAATTCATTCCTACGTAGAAGTTACCATAACTCTCTGAGAGCCCGTAAGCGAATAATTGATCGTTGTCCAAGTCATACTTACCATGATCGTCAATACTATCTAGGTAGAGATCCAATGAATAAGACACAGCTAGGCTGACATTCTCTATTGGTTCAGAACCAAGATTTAGAATGTACGGTGTTATCCTAAAAGCTGTCAATGGAAGGTCAGAGTATTGCGTGAGATTGTAAGATTCCACAACCAAGGTAACATACACCTTGTCTTCATAGGAAAGAATTCCTACCTGCCGGTCATAGTTTGTAGTTGTAGATGATAGCACAACTTGATGGAGTTCTCTCTTCACATCAAACATCATAAGATTGGTTGGGTCCATATTATTCCATTTGAGTGAGAACATACCCATCATAAGATGAATACCTGAATCTTGGGGATTTCGTGTGTCTACTGCGACAATTGAGGTCCCAAAACTACTCATCAACATCATTGTAGATGCGTCATTTCCAGATGCAGACACTAGACCCAGCGCGATTAAAGGTATACCTGTGGTTCTATTGTAGGGATCACCTGGGGTCTGTTTTGTGCTCAAATAATTAAAGGCTCCTCGTAGATTGAGCAATCCTGCCCCTCCATCATTTGCACCATATGGAATTCTTGTTGCAGTGTCTCTAAGTACATTTCCTAGAGTTATTGGTGTGGCTCTATCAAATGCTTGAAGTAGAATTGCGGCTGCCCCCGCAGTGATTGCTGCAGAAGCTGCTGTAGTATCTGCAATTGTGTAATTCTCATCGAATGTTTCTCCTAGTGATCCTCCAAGTAGACCCCCTAACCCTCCAAGATCACCAAGATTTCCTAATCCAATATCTCCGAAACCTAGACCTGAAAGATCTCCAAAGGGCTTTGAACCTACGACTCCAACTCCCGGAGCCACAAGGTCCGGTTTCGTAAGAAGACCTAGTGACGGTCCTCTACCAGAAAAGTCAGGAATCTCACCTAGTGCAGTGTCATAAGCTCCAACACAGAATGCTGCTGCGTTTCCACCTGGTGACATCACAGTAAGATAGTCAGGCCCATCATCTCCAGAAGCGGCAACAATAAAGACTCCCTTTTCAGCTGCAACCTCTAGAGCAGTCGTCACCGCATCATTTGGTGCTCCCAACGTATTGAATGGTAAGAGAATAATATCTGCTCCCCTACTTGTTGCCCATTCTATGCCTGAAACTATCCAGCTAGGTGATGCAAAAAGCCCTCCAAGTGTAACTTTTGCTGACAGAAGAGTAGCCCCAGGGGCAATTCCTGCATATTTACCGTCCGATGAATTACCGTTATTAAGAGCAACCGATGCAGCGTAGGTCCCATGGCCAATGAGGTCAAGAGGAAGTGTATCAGCTTCGACAAATGATGCAAAAGATGCGACAGACATATCAGTACTGAGAGGGTCGACACCTGTATCAAGCACTGCAATAACAACCCCTGTCCCATTGTATCCTGCTTCGACTAGATCACGTGCACCTATTCTATCGATAAGTGGTACGTAATCCTCTGGATTCACTGAACTTACCACGGTGGTGTTTGCTTGTTCAATAGGTGCTATCGCATCTGACCAGATTCGAGTTATGATTTCATTTCTTGCCAAATCTACAATCTCTGAACTTAGCATATTGACTCGAAGCATATTCAGCGTTTCAAAAGAGTCGAGTAGTTTTGCAGTTTTATCGGCAAGCATGATAGCATTCTTAGCTTTGAATTCTGCTACTGTATCATCATATCCAACGAGAACATCCAATCGCTCCTCCAGGCTAGTCATATTGAGAAGTGAATCATCGATCTTGTCTTGATATTGGAGATTCACTGATTCCGCACTTGCAGCTGGAAATATTGTAGTAATCCCACTAAGTAGGAGCATCACGACCAATGCACCAATCAACAGCATTCGTGTAAGCTGCATTGTTACTCGTGGGGGCTTTTTCATTCTATCACTTCTCAATTGTTCCTTGGATAAGGCCTCTTGTTATTGCAATATAGTAATCGACCATGTCTCCCAAAGACTTGGTCTTAACAATTTTAACTCCTATTTCCTTCTCTTTGAGAGCTTCCACCGCGCGTTCCGCAATGATTTCAAGGGGTTCTTCGGTGAATATCTTTAGTAATTCTCCTCTCTGAAGAACAAACTTTGCTCCCTCTATTGCTTCTAATGTCTTTAGGGCTCTTGGGTCCACTTCGTGAAGTACGATTCCCACAGCAAAGCCTCTTGATGGCATGGATTCTTTCAATCTTGAAGGGGTTCCAAATGCCACCAGGCTTTTTCCTCTCAAGAAAACTGCAACCTTGTCACAAAACTCTGCTTCCACGGGGTAATGGGTGATGACAACAATAGATGTCCCATATTCTTGGTTAATGAAATTCAGGTATCTCCAGAGTTCATTTCTATTATCTGGGTCCAAACCTGAAGTTGGTTCATCCATCAGAAGCACTCTTGGATTGTGAGCAAGTGCAATACTAATGGAAACCCTTCTCTGTTGCCCTCCAGAAAGCTCCTCGGTAGGTTCATTTCCTTTCTCTAGAATTCCAAAGTCTCTTAGTAGAGTCTTGCCCCGCGTTATTAACTGCCATTCTGGAATATCGTACTGTTTCCCGAACGCGATGATATTTTCAAGAGGTGTAAATGTATCGTACATGTAAGAAAGATCTTGTGGGCAGTAACCAAAGAAGTGGCGTACCTTCTGGGTCTCTCTTGAGTCTATTCCTGCTATTCGACAGACCCCAGTACTCGGAATATCGCCGATGAGTGCCTTAACAGTTGTGGACTTTCCTGCTCCACTCTCACCAATGATGGCAAGCATCTCTCCTTCTTTCAAGGAGAATGAAACATTCTCAATGAGTTTCTTTCCGCTTTTGATCTTCACAGTAAGATTTCGAGTAGCCACAACATCTCTGTACTCGGGAGCTGCTTTCCACGCATAAGGCATGATGTATACCTTATTCGCAAGTACGGTCAGATTCGGGTTATAGCTTGGTCCCATGAGTAGCTGTGGTTGTGCAATATGGTAGATCTTAGAATCTCCAATATCTTCCTCGAGTTCTACTCGAATCTCGAGAGAGCCTTCTGGTAATATCGGCGCAGGAGCTGTAGCAGAACTGATTATTATTCCTTGAATCATAATTGGAAGTTTGTCACTTCCTCTCTTCCCCCAGACTGTACATGCAACATTTTGACTCCTCATCTTCTCAAGATCTTTTACTGCCTGCTGAAGATCTTTCCCCTCATAAAATAGGTCCTCTGCCATATTTCGTTTCAGGTAGTTTTGCACTGTGATTTGGGTAATAGATACATCTTGCTGTGAACCTCCAACTGTGAGTACTTTTTCAAGTTCTCCTGCTTTTTGTCGTCGGAGGTCTTCTTCTACAAAGACAGCAAGTAATTTACTCAAAACCCCCTTCTTGACCTTTAGAATACGTGCCCTAAAACGCACTTCTTTTCCAGTAGCATTTAGAATCCCTTCTACTTCACAATGGAGTTCTCGATCTATTCGTGCTATACACCAATCAATCGCCTCACCAATTCTCGCGCTTGAGAAATAAGCTTCCTCGACAAATGCTGGTCGTTCATCATCCATTGAATCCTGAAGGTTCGTATCTGGTATCATATTATCACCTAACCAAGGGTTGGTTTTCTAGCGAAGACGAATGTTGCAAGTAGTATAGCAATTATCGTGAAAGCGCCTAACGTCAATATTCTATCAAGTACCTGCAACAATGAGAGCCCTTTGAAAGCAGTGTCAATGAGTAATGCATTACCCTGATTCATCGGTAGAATATCATTCAGTGCTCCGACATCAATGAAGAATCCTGAAAGTATCAATGTCGCAAATAGTACGAAGAGGAACATCTGATTTGCCTGCAATCGTGTATTTGCTATGGCTGAAATGAGAATTCCTGTTGCAGAGCCGGTTAATGCACTCAGGCTCATGATGATGACTAATGAGAAGAAACTTGTACTTAATTCAAGAGAAAAGGCCAAGACCCACAGAGTGACCAAGAGTAATGACTGCAGGAATCCGATAATGACATATCCAAGAACTTTAGATACAATCACTTCAAGTCGATTTGTTGGGGTAAGCAACATTCTCCGAAGAGGTTCATCTCCTACAATGCTCTGCGCGGATGTCATTGCTATACCAAGATAACTTGAGAAGATTACAATGAATCCTCCAAATATTGCCTCAAGAAATCCGCCTCCTGGAGTGAATTCGATGGTCATTCCAGGAAAGATCTCAGAACGAATCCAGAGTTTTGATACCCTGAATAAGATGGTTGCTCCCTGAATAATTCCCGTATAAGCTGATGATCCTAGGAAATCGTTTCCATCGTAATGGACTTCAACATACGTAGGTTCGTTATTTGTAAGATTTGCTTCAAACCCGTCCGGAATGACAACGTAGAAGTCAATATTAGTTTCGTAGAGTGCTCGATATGCGTTTGCAGTGGTGTTGAAATGCACTATCTTATCCACAAACATTTCAAAATATGCCGTCAAATTTTCGGACAAATCTCCTCCGTCATATGTCCGCGTTGTATCCAAATCGACAACTCCAAGAGTTATTTCATCTGTCGTTTCGGTTACATTTGTTACAACTGAGGTGGTAGTAGTTATAGTGTCGTTTGTTGTGTCTTCGCCACCGCCAATTCCTCCACCCATACCTCCACCGAGATCCATACCTCCCATTCCACTTGAATCGGTCACGTACCATAGCATACCAATAAGTACTGCGGGAAGGAGGAAAATCAAGAGTATAGCGACTTTATCCTTTATTATCAGGCGTAGTTCTTTTGCAACCATGTTGCGAATACGTCGTGATGGTTTTGTCAGAACTTCAGCCATTAGGAGCACCTTGTGAATTGACGGGGTCGAAATATACTGCTCTCTCCTTTCATAGGTTATTAAGGCTTTAGCGTGACAGATACCAATAGACGAATATCACAAATAAGGCATCATACCATAATTTGAATTATTCGAGAGGTTCAACATTGATATTGGATGAACTTACTAGACTGGAACGATTCCGAAGAATTGCTGATATTCATGGTATTAATCCTCCAGAGGAGAGTATGCTCCCATCTCAAGAGGTTGAGTATCTTCGAGGGCTGATCAATGCGATTGTCTATCTTGAGGCTGAACCTTGGATGTGTCCTACATGGGTAGTTCTCTCACGGAAAGGTATTGAGACAGAGAAGGAACCTGTCACTGATTTTCGTAATACTATGTACAGGAACTGGTCAAATATTGGAGGTGTTGGAGCTAAACGATATGGGATAACTTGCTCCCGTGGATTAGTCGTACCTCGATTTGACTTTGGTTCTATCGATTTCTGGCTTTCTGATAACGGTGAATTGATGTTTCCAGCATTGATTGGGAAAGATGGACCTCAAATGAAACTTGTATCCTCCGAAGACCAACTCTATGAATGGAAAACACAAATCAAATCTGTCGAATTTGTACGACTTGTGTATCATGTCATAAAGGATAATTCTGAATATGTTTACAATGAAATTGTTCTAAGAAATCTGGGATTGGAAAAGACGCCTTGTTCATTTTATATTGCTGTACGTCCAATGACCCCACTTGGGATTGAGCCAATTGAATCCACAGAATATGATACTAGCAGACAGATGCTCTTCGTAAATGGCAAACTTGCTCTTATGGCTAACAAGAAACCAACTGCAATTGTTATGTGTGAAGGAAATGATGTTGACCTTCCTCATACAGTTCTCGAAATGTCTACTCAATCAGATGTAAAGTCAAAATCAACAACTGGGTTAGCTACAACCGTATTGCGATTTGATGTGACACTTTCCCCTGCTGGGTCTGAAAGTATCTTTTTTAGTTCTCCACTTTTTACTATTACAAAGAATGATGATATTCACACCTTTAATCCAAGTGCTAACGACCGTGATAAATCGGTGGGGAGCTGGTTTGAATATGCTGACGAAAGAGTGGCGGTAGCTTTTCCTGATGAACGATTAGATTTTGCTTTCAATCAAGCTTCAGCATCCCTTGCGATTAACGCGTTATCTGTCATTTTCTCTGAGGAATCCCATTTTGAGTCTCTCAGTTGGAAGGAACGAATGCGTGTTCTTTATGCTCTAATAAGATCGGGAAGCACTAAAATTGTGGAACATGTTATCACTGAGATGGTTTCTAAAATAGTCATTGCAGATAGTTCTCTCGAGCTAACGACCTTTAGTCCTCTACTCTGGGGAATTCTTCAATATTATGAACACTCTACTGATGTTCCTATATCTGGAAATTATCTAGAATACATCCATCAATGTGCATCTGGAGTAGTAGATGTAATTCAAAATCAAATGGGCACTGATGAGATATCTATCGAAGCTGAATCAAAACTCTTAGATGATCCGCCTCTGGAACATTATCTTATAGTAAAAGAAGGTGTACTCTCAGATTTTGAAAATCTGCTTTGGAACCTTGCTGCACTGAAAGCTGCGCAGAAGTTCTTCAAAGATTTTCATGAGGAAGAATTTTCAACTCT
>Ga0315536_1001237_pt1 | contig 12919 bp, 12 predicted proteins | sample SalMarSW160230MG_FD_203093 | JGI IMG/M metagenome (GOLD analysis project Ga0315536, IMG submission 203093) | Salt marsh sediment microbial communities from the Plum Island Ecosystem LTER, Massachusetts, United States - Salt Marsh Sediment SW1602-30 ... | reverse complement strand
TAATGAAATACGTTCAATTGTTGGAGATGAATGGTTTCTTGATACACCAGAGGACCTTGCCGTATATTCCTATGATGGTTTTCTGCCCGAATTTAAACCAGACGGGGTAATCGTTCCGGGAAACAGGGATGAGATTTCAAAGATCATGAGGGTCGCGAACCGGGAAAAGATAAATATCATCCCCCGGGGAGCCGGGACCAATATCTGCGGGAGCTCTGTTGCGAGAGAGGGGGGTATTATTATCACCTTCCACCGGCTGAACAAGATTTTGGAGATCGAACCTGAAAACATGTGTGCGGTTGTTCAGCCGGGTGTGGTAAACGCTGACCTGCAAAAGGCGGTGACCGGATACGGCCTTATGTATCCGCCAGATCCTGCCAGTATGTTTGTCTCCACTATAGGCGGGAATGTTGCCTTGAATGCCGGTGGTCCGAGGGGGGTAAAGTATGGGGTGACAAGGGACTATCTCTTAGGTCTTGAAGTGGTGTTGCCTTCTGGGGAGGTGATTCGGACAGGGGGTAAGGCCCTGAAGAATGTGAGCGGGTACGATCTGACACGGCTTATGTGCGGCTCGGAAGGGACCTTAGGCATCTTAACAGAGATAATTTTGAGATTAGTCCCCTCGGCGCCTGCCAAGGCCACCCTGCAGGCCATCTATTCAGATCTTGATGATGCTGCAACAACTGTGTCGGCAATCATCGGCGCAGGCATTGTTCCCACCACCTTAGAGCTGATCGACAGGACCGTTCTCGATGTGATCAGCAATTATGGCGGGGCCCGGTTCTCAAAGGAGGCTGAGGCATTGCTTCTGATAGAGGTGGATGGAGAAGATGTTTTGGTTGAGGCACAGGGGAAAAGGATCGAGGAGTTCTGTAAGGAAAGAGGGGCTGTTCAGGTAGAAAGGGCGAACACCCCGGAGGAGGCGGAAAAACTGTGGCAGGCAAGAAGGACCGCATTTGGCGCTGTCGCTAGTCTAAGGCCCAATTGTATTGTTGAAGACGCGACCGTGCCGGTGAAGATGCTGCCCGCGATCATAAGAAAGATCGTTGAGATCACGAATAAGTATGATTTACAGATCGGTGTCCTGGCCCATGCCGGTGATGGGAATCTTCACCCCTTGATCATGACCGATCTTCGCGACAGGGAAGAGATGGCGCGAGTTGATAAGGCAATGGAGGAACTGTATGAGGCGGCGATCGGGATGGGAGGCACCCTTTCAGGGGAGCACGGCATAGGGATTGCCAAGGACAGGTTCATGAGAATGGAGTTCAACCAGGCCTCAATAGACCTGATGCGCGGAATCAAGCGGGTCTTTGATCCCAACAATATCCTCAATCCCGGCAGTTTTCTTTGACAACTAATTGAGGAATTGAGGAATTCCTCAATTCCTAAATCCGCAGTTAATGTGAGAAGAAAATGATACCAAACAATATTGCAGATGAATTTGATCAATGTATTAAGTGCGGGCTTTGTCTGGCGACCTGTCCGGTTGGTAAAGAGCTTTTCTTAGAGAAGTATACGCCGAGGGGAAAGATACAGTTAGCCAAGCGCTATGCCGCGGGAGATCTGGATATAAGCGAGCATTATCGCGACATCTTTGCGAAATGCCTGCTCTGCGGGGCCTGCTCTGTGACATGCCCGAGTGGCGTGAAACTGACAGATGTTCTTGTTGGCATGCGGGAGGAAATCGTCAGGAAGGGGGGCATCCACCCGAATGTTGAACCCGCCGTGCAATCGCTGCTTGTCAACCATAATATCTCTGATGAGGATAACAGTGAACGGGGAGAGTGGCGGGATGACATAAAAGAGCTCCCAGACCATATGTACGAGAAGGAGAGGGCAGAGGTCGTATACTTTGTGGGCTGTATTTCCTCCTTTTTCCCGATGGTACAGTCAATTCCCCAAAACATGGTCCGGATTTTAGGGGCGGCTGATGTGGACTTTACTATCTTGGCAGGGGAAGAGTGGTGCTGCGGTTTCCCGTTGATCGGCGCTGGGGTGCCCGAAAAGATGGGGGAGCTGATCGAGCACAATATAGAGCAAGTAAAGGGGTTAGGGGCGCGTAAGATGGTTTTCTCCTGTCCCTCCTGTTACCGGACCTGGAAGGAGTACTACAATACCGATCTGGAACTTTTTCATTCCACCCAATTTATCCAAAGACTGATCAAGGAGGAGGCGGTTTCCCTCGGAGAACTGAACGAAACAGTGACCTATCACGATCCTTGCGATCTGGGGAGGAACGGGGGTGTCTTTGATGCCCCGAGGGAAGTAATCGAGTCTATCCCCGGTCTCACCCTTGTTGAATTGGAGAACAACCGCGCCCAGAGCATATGCTGTGGCGGTGGGGGCAATTTAGAGATGGCGGATTCCGGTCTCTCGGGGAGTATAGCCCGGAACAAGCTGGCAGAAATCGAGCGAACCGGTGCTAAAACGCTGGTGACCTCGTGCCAGCAGTGTATCAGGACCATCAAGGGGAAGGTGAGGAGAGAAAAGGTTGATCTCGACGTATTAGACATTACGGATTTGGTGGTCCGGGCAATGTCTGATGCCTGATTCCATAAAATACCCGCCCGCCTATCTGTCATGGGTCGTCTGGGGTTTGGTGGCTGCCTTTTATCTGAGCGGCTTCTACCAGAGGGTTGCCCCGGCCGTTATGACAGATTACCTGATGGCTGATTTCAAGATTGGCGCAACCGCTCTTGGGAACCTCTCGGCCTTCTATTTTTACAGCTATGTTTTCGTACAGATTCCCACAGGAATTCTTGTAGATTACTGGGGACCTAAGAAACTGGTAACCGCCGGCGCCTTCATTGCCGCCTTAGGGGCATTTCTCTTTGCTGCTGCCCCAACCATTCTCTTTGCCAACATCGGACGTCTTCTGATAGGCGGGTCAGTGGGTGTGGCCTGGGTTGCCCTGCTCATGCTGTCGATCCACTGGTTTCCCCCACACCGGTTTGCCATGACGAGCGGTTTGGGACTCTTCTTCGGTATTGCCGGGGCCGTGTCGGCGGGTGTACCTTTGCGGATCATCGCTGATCAATTCGGATGGAGACCGGTAATGCTGACCTCGGCCGGCGTCTCCTTGATTATCGCTGTTTCTATCTGGATCATTGTAAGAGATGATCCTTCCGAACGGGGCTATACCAGTTTCGCACCCCCTTCCAATACCAGTAGCCATTCGCCCGCATCATTATTAACCGGTTTATTAAAGGTGTTTCGTTATAAGAATACCTGGCTGTTGTCGATCGCACCAAGCGGGCTTGCGGGTCCGGTGTTGGCATTTTCCGGCCTGTGGGGTGTCCCGTTTCTCACCACCCATTATGAGTTGACTCCTGCAAAGAGCGCGGCTCTGACATCAACGTTATTAGTGGCCTGGGCCGTTGGCGGGCCTATCCTTGGGGTCCTCTCAGACAGGATAGGCCGCAGAAAGCCGATTTATGTGACGGGCTGTTTTGCCGCATGTGCCGGCTGGAGTCTGATCCTGTTTGTGCCGGACCTCCCTCTTTGGGTGTTGACATCCTTTCTTTCGGTGGTAGGTTTTGTCTCCGGAGCCGTGATCCTGGGGTTTGCCTTTGTCAAAGAATCTGTTCCCCCTTCCTTAGCAGGCACTGTATCCGGGGTGGTCAACATGGGGGTCATGATCGGCCCCATGGTGCTGCAGCCGGCCATGGGCTATGTCCTTGACAACAACTGGAATGGGTTGCTGGAAAACGGGATAAGGATCTATCATCTCGGCGCGTACCAATCCGCTTTTGCCCTTATGATTGCCTGGTCGTTCATATCCGCCATTCTCATATGCTTTGCAACTGAGACGAACTGCAGGCAGAGGGTTTTGGATTGATGATATTACTTATTCTAAGGAGGCCTGAGAAATGGAACTTTACAACTTAGGGAAAGTACCCTGGGATGAGTCACAACTGATTTATCATGCCTTGGCCGGTTTAGGGCGTGAGGCCCTCTCCTTGGTCTCCCCTTCAACGCCCTATGTCTGTATTGGTTTTCACCAGGATGCAGAACAGGAGGTAGATCTTGATTACTGTAAGGCAAATCATATTCCGGTCTTCAAACGCGAGGTGGGTGGAGGAGCAGTATATTTAGACGGGGACCAGCTCTTTTTCCAACTGATTCTCCACAAAAATAACCCGGAGGTCCCTAAGAAAAAGGAGGCCTTTTATAGGAAATTTCTTCAGCCTGTTATGGATGTCTATCGAAAGATTGGAATCCCTGTTGAATACAAACCGGTTAACGATATAATAGCAGGGACACGTAAGATATCGGGAACAGGCGCCGGAGAGATCGGGGAGTGTGTCGTCTTCGTGGGGAACCTGATCGTCGATTTCAACTATGAAATGATGACAAGGGTTCTCAAGGTCCCGGATGAAAAATTTCGTGACAAGGTCCACAAGACGCTAAAAGAGAATCTTTCCACCATACGGCGCGAATTGGGTGAGGAAAAGGCAAAGAAATGGAACAGGTCGAGCCTGAACGCCCTGATGGCAGAAGCCTTTCAGGGATTGTTAGGACCGATGAAATCCGTTCAAATGGATGGCCTGCTGAGAGATAAGATTGATGCGCTTAGGTCTCGGATGTTGACCGATGAGTGGCTCCATCAGAAGGGGAGTAGGGTGGAGGGCCGGGACGTCAAGATAAGGGCCGGCGTCAATGTGGTTCATAAGATGCACAAGGCTCAAGGCGGGCTCATCAAGGCTGCTTTTCAGGTTAATGAGGGCAGGTTCGCGAATGTCCGGCTGTCCGGAGATTTCTTCTGCTTTCCCGAAGAGGCCATTAGCTGGCTCGAATCAAGGATCGAAAACAGGGCCGTTGAAGATGTTCCCGATCTGCTTGAATCCTTCTATGCCGAGAAGGATGTTGAAACGCCGGGCATCCGCATTGACGACTGGATGCAGGTCTTGATGGTTTGATTTGCGCCTCAAACGACAGGACCGTGATTCCTCAGCCCCCGCACCGTGACAGGGTCCTCCTTTGTTAGAGCAAAACCGGGATAGGCGCGAAGAGATCATCAGATATTGCTGGGTGGCATTCAGAGAATATTATGCAAAGGCTTGAAGAGAGATTAATCAGAGCCAGAGAGATGTCCTGGAAGAGATTTGGCAAAGAGATTACCTTTTATCTTCCCGGCATGTTTTCATATAATGGCCTATCCGGGGAATACCCGGCAATTTCCATTACCGGAAGCCATTGCGCGCTTCACTGCGACCATTGCCAGTCAAAGACCTTGGAGCCGATGATCTCTGCTGAAAAACCTGATGTCTTGATCAAGAAATGCCTTGATCTTGCAAAAAAAGGGAAGTTGGGGGTTTTAATCAGCGGAGGATGTGACAAGGAGGGACGTTTGCCGTGGAAGGATTTCATCCGGGCTATTTCAAAGATCAAAAGGGATACGGATCTCTATATCTCCATCCATTGCGGTGTGATCGACTACGCAACGGCCCGGGACCTTAGAGAGGCGGGTGTTGATCAGGCGCTCATCGATGTGATCGGCGATGATGAGACATACCACAGGGTCTATCACGTGGATTTTGGCGTATCCCGCATTGAGTCTTCTTTAGAGTTCTTGCAAAAGGCCTCCCTGCCCGTGATTCCCCATATCGTATGCGGGCTCAACTATGGGAGGATCGTGGGGGAGCAAAGGGCTGTTGAAATGATTTCACGGTTTGATATTAAGCAGATGGTATTGGTTTCCCTCATGAGAATTCCAGGCACCCCATCATGGGAGGCAAGACAACCGAAGGCAGAGGAGATAGCCCAATTGATAACTGAGGCACGATTTCGCCTCCCTGAGACGAAAATAAGCCTTGGCTGCGCAAGGGAGCGTGGAAACAGCCGCATAGAAACCCTTGCCATCCACGCGGGGGTAAATCGAATGGCCCTTCCATCTGATGAGGCCATCAAGTTAGCCACAGACTATGGATTGAAAATGAGATACCAGAGGACCTGTTGCTCGGTATCACACGATTTTTCAAAAAAAGAGTGGTAAACGGTTACAGCTTTTAATAGCCTTTCCGCTTCTTAATCCTTCCGAAACCAACCATCCGGTATCGTCTTGACATGATCTTCCCTCATGCCATATTATCTGTGATGTGAGAAAAAGAGCATCACTTTACAAATTAATCGATTCTTCAGGCACTTTAAACCTTTAACTGTTGAGGAGAGGCATATGCGGCCATTAGATGGAATCAAGGTAATCGAGATGGCGGGCCTGGCCCCGTCGCCATATTGCGGAATGCTGTTAGCTGACTTCGGGGCCGATGTGGTGATCGTTGACCGGCTGTCAAAGGGGACTCCCGAAATCCCGAACGTTATGGAAAAGAACCCCTTTGACCGTGGGAAGCGGTCCATGAGGGTTAATCTGAAAAGCGATCAGGGCATTGAAATCGTGAGGAAGATGATTGGAAATTCCGATGTCCTGGTGGAGCCATACAGACCCGGTGTGATGGAGTCCCTGCAATTGGGCCCGGATGATGCCCATGCACTGAACCCAAAACTGATTTATGCCCGCCTTACAGGCTGGGGGCAGAATGGTTCCTATGCGAGTATGGCCGGACACGACATCAATTATATCGCCCTTTCAGGTGCGCTTTCTCTTTTCAGGAGAAAGGGGGAGAGGCCCCTTCCACCCTGCAATCTCCTGGGTGACTTTGCAGGTGGTGGAATGTTATGTGCCATGGGCATTCTGTTGGCGTTGATCGAAAGGAACAACTCCGGAAAGGGCCAGGTGGTCGATGCGGCAATGTTAGATGGCGCGGCCAACCTTTCCGTTCTGTTTTACGGCATGCTGGCCCATCACCTGATGACTCTCGATATCGGGACCAACGTGTTAGACAGCGGCGCCCCCTTTTACCAGACCTATGAGACCTCTGACAACAAATTTATGGCCGTAGGCGCCATAGAGGGAAGGTTTTATGCTGAACTGCTTGCAGGCCTGAGCGTTGATCCCTCATCCCTTCCACAACAGTTTGATATGCCAAAATGGCCGGAAATGACGGAACGTTTTGCCGAGGTGTTCAAGACCAAAACCCGAGATCAATGGGCAGCCATCTTTGAAGGGAAGGATGCCTGCGTGGCGCCGGTTTTAGAATTAGATGAGGTGGATCAACACCCCCATAATAAAGAACGAGGAATAATCATAAGCCTTGATGACGTGCCCCAACCGGCGCCTGCCCCCAGGCTCTCTCGAACACCGGGCAGGGCCACAGAGGCAAAGGGTCGGAGGGGCGCAAATACAGAAGAGATATTGACGGATCTGGGGTATTCAGGGGAAGAAATAAAGGGGTTTTTTGAAAGTGAGGTTGCAGAATAGCAAAAGGGGCCGTTCCTCTGAAAAACTGCTTGTATCCCTTGAAGAAATTATTTCCGAGGGCAACAGCAAAAAATATGACCGGAAGACTGGCGTCATTCATAAGGATATCACGAGATAGGTGGCATTTCAAAAAACATGTCCAATATGCGGATTTGAACTGGCTTCCCCCGAAGAGGAGATGTGTCCCCAGTGTGATGCGGATTTAACCTGTTTCAATGTGCTCAATTCCATCCCGGATGAACCGGGGCCGGAGAAATTGAGGGCGAGTGAAGATAATCGAGAGAAAAGACCCACTGGAAAACAGTTGATATTAGGGGCTTTTTCCCTTTTGTTTGTCGGATTTATCATGGGGCTTTTCTTAGCCTCATTGTACAGGCCAGACCATCCCCCCATTTCCGTTTCCTACCAGCAGGCCCTGCCCATTCGTATCAAAATACCGGACCAGGCAGCATCCGGGCGGGCAGATGCGGGTGAACACTTTGATCGAAAGGCTCCCGCTTTATCTCAAATCATTAGTGAGGGGATTCCAGGAACCCGGATTCCCGCCGAGGTTCCGAGGGCCACAGTTGCTGAAGAACGCCCTGATAAGGAAACAGGGATGGAATCATCGGATCGTGAACCTGTACAGAAGGAGAAAGAGAACCTTTGGGGGCGCCCCACTGGCAAGAGTCTGACAGCAGTCCCTGCGGTGGGGAAGGAGAGTTTTCGAATATACGAAACGACAGATGAGGATACGTTGTGGCGTATCTCAAAAAAACAGTATGGATCGGGTTTTTATTTCCCTGTCATTATGGAATGTAACCCCGGAATCCTCATCTATCATGTGCAGAAGGGCATGCGGGTAAGAATATTCAAGGACCCTGCCATGGCGAAAAAGCTGTACAATGAGAACGCTCGTATCGAAGGGGACAGGGCGTATTACTATTACCAGGTGCTTGAAGGCGATACCTTTGAATCCATTGCCTTGAAGTTTTATAAACAGGGAAACATGAAAAACCGGATTATGGACCTTAATCCTCATGTAAAACTCCGCGCTGGAATGCGCATTAAGATTGAATTGGAATAAAAAAGAATGGGAAAAAAGAAGAAAAAAGGCGCCAAGATAGCGCAAAGGGAACTCCTGGATCCAGTCTCCAGAGCAACCCATGATTTTTTGCAGTTTATCGATCTGTCGCAACTCGCAAGACCGGTACCGCCAAATGGTTGCGGAACACCTGAAATCTCAGAACTAAAACGACTGTTTCTTTTTGATGAGGAATCATGAAGGAAAAAAAGGCGTTTCTTCGTGAAAGATTTATCGCCTTCCAGAAGAAGATTGTCTCCCTTGATCATGCCCTGAGACAGCAGGAGGATGCCTTTCAGCAAAGAGAAAGCAGCCTGTGCATGGGCATTTTTGAGACACTGGATGCGCTTGAAAATATAGAGGAATTCGTTGGGGTCAGGGAAGACGAATTTAATAAGCCCGCTCGGCGTTTGGCTGAAAACATTCGTTCTGTCCATAAAAAGCTTATCAGGTTGCTCAAAGCCAATGATATCGTCATGATGGAATTCCCTGATAACATGGCCCGGATGGAGTCCTGCAAAGTCGTTAAAACAGAAGAGTCAAATAGCCTTAAAGATGAGACCATTCTTTTTGTTGTAAAGAACGGATATATGAGGAAAGATAACGGAGAAGTGCTCCGAAAGGCGGAAGTTGTCACGGTCCTGAACAAATCAGGGGAGGGGGTTCAAGACTCCTCAGAATAGAATACCCGGGCGCCTTCTATCACGTGATGAACCGAGGGAATTCCACGCAAGACCTGTTTAGGACCAAAGGAGACCGGGAGCCTGTTTCGGCGGTATTTCCGGCGCCGGGATTACGATGAGATCCAAGCGTATGTCCGAAAGAGCTTCGGAATCCAGGCGGCTAAAGGGTAGGGTCAAAAAGATCCGGAGTCAGATAGTTAATGTTTAACATCTGACCCTATTTGCTTTTGTGGACGGAACTCTTTCTTCCAAAGTTGGGAAATATCGGGACGCTGCAAACGGACAATGTGAGACTTGTATGGCCATGGATGAAGGTTGGATCTGATGCAGTGGTGTTGCTCCCCAACACCTCCATGTTTCTGATGGGAAAAGATTCCCATTCGGTTGCCTGTACTTGACCACAGTATTGGTTATGTAAGGCATATCTTAGCTTTTTGCTGACATGGATTGTTTGAGATACGTCAAGATATGTCACGTTTTCTAATACCCGGATTTGATGTGCTTCCCATGAGGTATCATAACTCTCGATTCGTCCGGGTGAATAGTGATATCACAGGTTTTACCTCGGTTGACCTAAATAGCATTTATCTGCAATCAAAAAATATTGCAGATTAGTTAGCATGCAAAATAATTTTCAAAAAGCTAAAGTATTACGAAACTTCCACATTTGGATCAACAGTCTACGAAGGGCGGTATCCACAATGTGTTGTGATACTCCCTTCAGATTTTATAGCTCGGGAAAGGTGAACCTTTTTCAGACAAGGCCGCCGCCAAAAACTAAAGCCTCACCACCAACTGTTCACACAGATCACCCAGATTCCCAGATCCCTTCCTCTGATGATTGTCTTTACTGCGACCCGGGTTACCCCATTGAGACTTATGTCCTGGCCTGACACACAGTAAAAAAAATGGCCTCGGAGTTTCAGGGATCGGTGTGCCCGGATTATACTTAATTGATTGCGGTTTAGGAAAACTTTCATTTCTCAAAGGCCCTCTGTCTTCCAAGTCTATTATCCCCCAATTCTCCGCTGACAAAGTTCAATCTGACATGCTTCATATGGTGATCATATTCCCATTGAAACCCAAGCCGCACTTCAGTAAAATTCCCCCGAAAAGGTGAGTTTCTATAATCTCACCTGGAGCAGGCATCATGACTTTGGGCGATTCAAATAATGATTTTTACACGTTTTATTTCATAAAGATTCCCTGTGTCGATTGATGGTGCTGTTTGAAAAGGAATGACGACATTTATTCTAGCGGATAAAACCTTGCCCTCGGGGCAAGGTCAGAGTTCATAGGCTTTGCCATATGAACGACTCAGTGTTACTACCGAGTTGAAGTTGTCCCCACAACAAAAACAAGGAGTAACAAATGAGCCGTTTTCGAAAGTTATCACAAACATTGTGGCATTGCCAATATCACCTGATATTCGTACCGAAGTATCGATATAAGATATTGGAGGGCAAAATTGCCTCTAAAGTTGAAAGCTGCATAAGAGCGTTTTCAGAACAAAAGGGAGTCGAAATAATAGAGCTTAATGTTCAGATTGACCATGTTCATCTATTAGCAATGATTCCTCCCAAAATCAGTGTATCGGACTATGTCGGAACGGTAAAAGGTCGAACGGCAATAAGAGTCTTTAACCATTTCAGAAAACTGAAAGAAAAAACCTACTGGGGAAATCATTTCTGGACTAGGGGTTACTGTGTGGACACAGTAGGCCTAGATGAAGAAATGATTCGTAAATACATAAAGTATCAAGACGATAAAGACGAAGATTAACTTATAACGGGGGCAACTCATAACCTTGCCCCCTCAGGGGGCAAGGCAGACTATCCCCTTCTAGGGGTTAACCCAAAACCGGGCCCTCTGGGCTCGGATATTTATTCTAAATGTAAGATAACGTGAGTATTGACGAGCCAACATAAAATATGGAAATAAAGGGTTTTTCGAGGCCTAAAAAAGTGCGATACAGCAAATTACTTGATGTTTCCAGGATGACAAAGGGGTTTTTCAGGGAGGAAAAATGAAATCATTATGCTTGGCCGTTGCTGCAGCGCTCTTCTGCACATTTTTGACTGGCTGTGCGAAAACATTGCCGGTCAACAATGTTGCCGGTCCTGAAACCTATGAGCAGGAGCTGGATATTTGGGCCAATGGTTTCAAGCGCAGTTATCTTGTCCATGTGCCGCCCGACTATGACAAGCGAAAACCTCTGCCCCTGGTGGTGGTGATTCATGGGGCTTTCGATACGGCGGCCGGCATGGAGACCTATTCAGGTTTCAGCGAATTATCCGATCGTGAAAACTTCCTGGTGCTTTATCCCAATGGCATGGGCCTGTTCGGCTATCTGCAGCATTGGAACGTCGGGCATTGCTGTGGAAAGGCTGCAAAAGACAAAATCGATGACGTGGGTTTCATCGAAGCAGCCATTGAGGATGTATGCAGTCGGTTGCGGGTGGACCGGCAGCGGGTGTTCATTTTAGGCTTTTCAAACGGGGGGATGATGGCCTATCGATTCGCGGCTGAAAAAACCAAACTGCTGGCAGGGGCCGCTTTTCTGGCGGCATCCATTGGCGGAAAGCCATCGGAAAACGAGCCGGAATGGCGGATTCCAAATCCAGAAGGTCCTCTGCCCGTCATCGTCATGCATGGTATGGCAGACCAGGATGTCCCTTTTGAAGGCGGTTCCAGTAAACGGCGGGGCGGTCCTCGGACATATTGGTCTGTGATGGACTCTGTGAAATTCTGGCTGGAACATGATGAATGCGAAAAAAAATCAGCGAAGGTCCAACTCTGCGAGGGTCGCGTTGATGTGACATCATGGAACGATTGTTCGGGCCATGCGGCAGTTTCTCTTTACCTGATCAAAGGTTAGGCCCATGACTGGCCGGGTCGGTATTTCACCGACAAACTTCCTCAAAGCGACCCCTTGAGGCAATTTGATGCGGCTGAGATCATCTGGGAGTTTTTTGAGACCCAGGGTTGTCGGCCCCATATTTCCCATTAGTAAGGATTTCGGGACCCTATCAAAAGTCTGATCCGGGGAGGCCTCCCGCCCCCGGATTTTCTTGAAGGGCAGAGTGTGCATGAAATCCAGGTAGATCCCGGAAAAAAACCATATCGCCAGCCTTGCAGACCCAGAATTCCAGTACCAAAACTTGACTATTTTTCCCTGATCTGCGAACTTGGAGTAAAGATCCATGCCAGAGGACCGGGGTTTCGGCAGCCCTCTCCTGCAAGGCAGGTGGAATCTCAAGGGTTTGAGCTTATGAGTAATATCCAGGAACCTGAACAAATTATGGACGGTGATTATTCTGGCCGCATTCTACGCGGCTAATACAGCAACCGTCTAAGAAGACACATAAAGGACTTAATCGACCGGTTTCGTGCCTTCGATGATGTCGGGAGTCCGGCTATCCCCTATATCTCAGCGTGGGAGAAAAAGGGGAATACTATCTGGTATGAATTCATCAGCAAACGTGGAATTATATGAAGAGGATGGCATCTAATAAACTCAAGATAGAGCATCTACCTGGGCGGAAGGACACCCGATGACTGACAAAACCAGACAGCACGAAAACGTTACTGAAAAGGCTCAGGCGCTCTACGAAGAAATACAATTCGGCCACTTGGGCTACGAAAGAAAGAAGTACAACCCCCTGCTCTACGATTATCTCTCCAACGTCAAGGATGGAGATCAAGTCTTCGACATCGGCTGCGGTTCGGGCTACTGGCTGCAGGTCTACGTGGAATCCGGAGTGAACAAGGATCAGATTACCGGCGTGGACATCTCGCCATCCAATGTGGCTATGGTGAAGAAAAACGGATTCCAGGCGCTCTGGGGAGATG